>Ga0335081_10012503_pt1 | contig 13766 bp, 9 predicted proteins | sample Lox_Sample_35_FD_206713 | JGI IMG/M metagenome (GOLD analysis project Ga0335081, IMG submission 206713) | Soil microbial communities from Loxahatchee National Wildlife Refuge, Florida, United States - Lox_Sample_3.5 | ecosystem: Environmental > Terrestrial > Soil > Wetlands | place: USA: Florida...
TCACGCGCGCTTATAAAGTGGCTGGAGGGTTCGACAGTGATGGAGCCATGCGCCATGGTACCGGTCTTCCGCACGAGCAAGAATGCGCCCACGCTGACCGTGGCCGGTGTGCGCGAACCCAAAGTTCTCGTGTCGGAGGCAGCTCTGGCCGCGCTTACCGAGTCCGAGATGCGGACCGCGCTCAAGCACGAGCTGGCGCATGTTCGCTATTACGACAATCTGAAAAAGCTGTTCTTCCCCTTTGCCGCGTTCCCTGGCATGCGCGCCCTGGAGGGCTCCTGGTCGGAACAGGCGGAGTTTGCCGCAGACGACGCGGCTGTTTCCTCCACTGAAGACGCCCTCAATCTGGCCGCTGCATTAATCAAGGTTTCGCGAATCTGTCCGACCCAACCCGCCCCTCCGCTTACCACCGGCCTTCTCCACAGCTCGACTGCCCTGAGCCAGCGAGTGCAGCGGCTGTTCTCATGGAGACAGGTAACAGCTCCGAAGAAGTGGCGGCTTGTTTACGTGCTGCCTCCGGCGGTCGCCGCTTGCGCAGCTATTGCTGCGACCTACAGCGCCGCCATCACCCAGTTGCATGCCGCGACCGAATGGCTGGTGCGGTAGGCACCGCAACCAGCCTCATTCTCTAGTTTCCCAGCAGCCCGTACACGGATAATTGCTGCGACGCCGGCACGTATACTTTGCCGTTCGCGATGGTAGGTACGGTAAACTTCACTGCGCCGCCGGGATTGTCGCGGGATTTGTTCTGATTGGTGTTGTACAGCTCCGTGCCCACGTTCGTCGCGTCGTAAGCGTGCAGCGTTGCCGGGCCGTTGTTTCCGTACTGGTCGGTTTGCAGCGCCCAGACAATTGCGCTGCTCGTGCCGTTAGCGGAGATCGATGGCGTTGTGCCAGGGAATCCAAAGCTGGTTGACGACGTGTGGACCGCGCCGTTGGAGAGCAATCCGGTCTGTGTGTTGAAACTGTATTGCCGCAGCACGTCGCCGCTGCCTCCGAAGTAGACGTTATTGTTCCACCACGCAGGTGTCGCCCAAAGCCCGCCGATTGCGTTCTCCATGTCCTGCACGATCTGACCGTTGCCGTTCGTCCTGTACCCGCCCATGCGGTCGCGATCGATCAGGTAAATCGATCCGCTCTTTCCCACCTGCACCAGCAGGTGCTCATGTGGCGCGCCGTTCCCCTGGTCCGGCAGCAAAAGCACGCCGCCTGAACCCACGTCGGTATCGAAGTGTTCGAAGTTGGCCTGATTGTAAGGAGTGAAGTAATCGTACTTGTGTGGCACATTTGCGGCCGGCACTTTACCGACACTGTCGCCGAAGTCGCTTTTTCCCCTCGGGCCGTCGTAGGTTCCATTGCCAGTGGCGAAGAACACATAGTTTCCGTCCGACGCCATGCCCGTCCCGCTTTGCCAGATGCCACCCAGCCCACCGTTTGGAGTCGCGTTCCAGACGTGAACCTGCTTCAAGCTGCTTTCGTTGTAAACCATGATCCAACCGTGATAGGGACCGATATCGCAGTGCGACGCCCAGGCGATGAACAGGTAGCCATTCACCAGCAGCAGGCCCGGCCGTTGCGCCTCGCGCAGAGGATCGAAGCTGACAAAGCCTCCGGAAGAACCATCTCCGTTCCCCTTCACCTTCGCGCTGATTGTCACCGGCGAACCCGGACGTTCTTGTCCCGTCGTGATGTCGATGGCGTGCAGACGCTGGAAGAACGATCCGTTCTCCTTGGTCTTCGCAATCAGGTACATCGTCTGCGTGTCGGGATCGATCACCGGAGTGCTGGTGATGCCGATCTCCGGCACCAGGTCGCCGCAACTGACATCGCCGCTCGAGACTGTGGTGATGCCGTGCGCTGGATCAATGAAGCTGGTCTTCCACAGCGGGTTGGCATTGGTCCCGGTGTTGCTGTCGGCATCGAAGGCATAGACGCTATCGTGTTCGGTGGCGACGTACACCACGTTGTGCGTGCTGCCGGAAATGTTCACATTTGGGGCGTACAGCGGTTGCGCATAAAGGTAGCCGTCCACCGATTGCGAAAACAGTTTGCCGAACTGGCTAACGTTGACATTGGCCGGCGTGAGGATCGTCTCGTTCAGGTTCTGGCCATCCCGGCTGTTGTTATTACGCGAAGTGAGCACACTGACCTGCGCGAAGCCAGCGGACAAGAACAGCAGCGTGCACAAAACTGCGGCGCAGAACCGTTTCATGTGACTGTGTCTCCCTAATGTGGTCGATTCGACCGAAATGTCTTGCGGGGCCTCTTCCGAGGCTGCGAAGCGGCCTACCAGTGTTCTATTGAAGGCAGGGAATTGTCAATATGGAAGGGGAGGAGAAGAATTTCTCTAGTGGAAGGAGTGGCTAGGGCGTGATCTCGAACACGACGCCCAAGTTGTCTTTCCCGCCGCGGAGCGTGGTGCCATAAAGGTTGCCGTCGCTACCGACCGTGACGCCCAAGGGACCATAACCGTCCGTGCCGCTGAACTTGTGCAGCACTGTATACTTCCACTTGTTGCCCCCCTCCGGTGACAGTTCGTAGACAACGCCACAGTAGTTGCTGCCGGCACACAACATGTTGCCGCCACCAGCCGCACCGTACAGATTCCCCGCCTTATCCATCGCCAACCCACTAGTCGGGGTGCATCCTTTCACGCAATTAGGGAAGGTGTACAGGATTGCCTCTCTCCATCCTTGGCCCACGGAGGACGGGATCAGCTGGTAAACCGTCCCTCCGCCAGTAGGGCCCCCGGCGATAGTCGTGCCGTACAGGCTTCCGGAACGATCGATCGCGAGCGCACCCGTAGGCGTTTCGCCGTCGCTTAGGTCGGTAGCAAAGGCATGCAATAGGTGGTACGTCCAGCTACCGTCCCGGTTGAGCTTCAACTGAAAGGCAACTCCGCAGCCGTAGGTGTCGGCGACGCAGAATTCGAAATCACCACCGGAGGATGCCGTGCCGTAGAGATTGCCTGCGGCATCGAAGAGAAGTGGAGCTTCCGGCGAGTCTCCATCGCTGCATTGCGGTTGAGAGCAGAAGCTGTAAAGAACGGTATACGTCCAGCCGTCTGGACCTGGAGAAAGCTCGCCGACAGCCCCAGCCTGGTACTTTCCAGGACCTATGGCGCCATACAAGTTTCCCTTCGTGTCGAACACCAGCCCCGCCGAGCCTGAATCGTGGAGCAAAGTGAATACCCAGTCGCCTCCGCTCGGAGCAATCTGGAAAATCGTGCCCGTGCCCGTTGGACCGCCAGCAGGCGTAGCACCGTAGACGTTCCCACTCTCGTCCAAGATTACTCCACTTACTGGAGGCTCTCCGTCTGCAAACGAGAAGCTATGTATCACGGTTTCCGTCCAGGTTCCATCTGGCTGCGGCGACAGTTCGTAGGCGACACCCGCATTAGAGTCGCCGCCCTGAAAGGTTGTACCGAAGATATTGCCCGTCTTGTCTACTGCGACCGTCCAGCTAGGGAGTTTGCCGTCTGTTTGCATTGCAAAGCTGTACAGAACCTTGAAGGTTGTGGCTGGCGCTGGAAGAGCACAGGAGAGAACCGTTGCCAGAAACAAGGGGACGAAACTCTTAAGCCTGCTGGGTTGAGCGAACAACATAAAGTCCCTCTTCACGAAGGTGCGGGTCGTTCGAACAGGGTATGCAGTATAGCGCTGTTTTTGTGAAAATGGGCCGGCCTAGAGAGCGGGCTTTTTACACTGCCCTCCCTAGTTCCACGTTTTCAATCTTCATCAGGTCCGCCATCAGGGCCTTTACTGGCTATTTCGCCAATCATCCCTTAGAGGTTCCCATAGTAAGTGGAAGGGTAGGTTGCCGACGTATTAATTGATATGCCCGCTGTGTTTTCAAAACTCATGTTCGCGGGGGCGTCCGCGAGCGGACGCTGTCGCTCCGCTCGAAATGACAATGGAAAAAGATTGGCGCCGGTCCTATCGTCTTGCCGCCGGCACCTTGACCGGTTCCTGCGCTGCGCTCGGCATCGTGGTGACGCGCGCGCCGGAGGATGCAGCTGCCGTTGCACTCGCTGGCGCCGGAGCCGCCGGCGTCAGCCCCAGTTGCTTGCGAATTTCTGCTTCCACCTTGGCCAGGACGTCTTTGTTGTCTTTCAGGAACTGGCGGGCATTTTCACGCCCCTGCCCGATGCGTTCGCCTTTGTAGCTGAACCATGCGCCAGACTTTTCTACGATCTCGCGAGCCACCGCCAGATCAAGCAGATCGCCTTCGCGGGAAATTCCTTCGCCGTACAGAATGTCGAACTCAGCCTCGCGGAATGGCGCGGCCACTTTGTTCTTCACCACTTTGACCTTGGTGCGTGAGCCGATGACCTGGTCGCCTTCTTTAATTGCGGCAATACGGCGAATATCAATGCGCACCGAAGAATAAAATTTCAAGGCTCGCCCGCCAGTCGTGGTTTCGGGATTGCCGAACATCACGCCGATTTTTTCGCGGATCTGATTAATGAAGATCAGGCAGGTACGCGATTTCGCAACCGTGCCTGTCAGCTTGCGCAATGCCTGCGACATCAAGCGCGCCTGCAGGCCCATGTGGCTGTCGCCCATCTCGCCGTCGAGTTCAGCCTTGGGCACTAAAGCCGCAACCGAATCCACCACCAGCACATCAATGGCTCCCGAGCGTACCAGGGCCTCGGTTATTTCCAGCGCCTGTTCTCCGTAATCCGGCTGCGAAACCAGCAGATTGTCCACATCAACTCCCAGCTTCTTGGCATAGCCCGGATCAAGCGCGTGCTCGGCATCGACGAACGCGGCCATACCTCCCGTCTTTTGGGCTTCGGCAATGACCTGCAAGGCAATGGTGGTCTTGCCTGACGATTCCGGGCCGAAGATTTCGACCACTCGTCCGCGCGGGAAGCCGCCCACGCCCAGCGCCGCGTCAAAGGAGATGGCCCCGGTAGAGATCACCGAGATCGGCACAATGGCTTCCTTCGATCCCAATCGCATGATCGAGCCTTTGCCAAACTGTTTCTCGATCTGCGCAAATGCCAGATCAATCGCCTTGCCGCGTTCGTCCGCCATGAAGGAAGCTCCTTGTTCTAAACAACTCTGAATTCTAGGTAATGGCTCAGTTCGACTTTTCGCATGTTATCTCTGTGGCGCCATCCCGAGCACAGCCGTCTTTCAGGCGGAGCGAGGGATCTCCTAGCGCGATGGCCTAGTCTAAACGGGAGATCCCTCGGCCCATCGGTGAAAGCATGGGCCTTCGGGATGACTCCTCATAAAACTAGAACTCAATCTGAGCCACGGCCGAATTATATACGGGCTTTACAGCGAAGAAAAGGCGAATTATGATGTCTAGCCATGAATATTTGTGGAAAGTTTCCCAATCTGGTTCGAGCCGCGATGCTCAGCAGTCTGATATTTGCGGCGATGGCGCAGAGCAAGCCGTCTGAATCACCCAAAACGGAGAAAACTGTGAACGGTCACGCTACCGGCAGCTTCGATGTAACCCTCACACCTCAACCCCCGGATGGCGATTCTTCGATCAGCCGCATGTCGTTGAGCAAGCAGTTGCACGGCGACCTGACCGGCAGCAGCACCGGGGTAATGCTTTCCGCCGGAGCACCCGCCAAAGGATCAGGCGGCTACGTTGCGATGGAAAAAGTGAACGCAACGCTTGTCGGCCGCATTGGCAGTTTTGTGCTGCAACACAGCGGAACCATGGACCATGGCAAGCTGGAATTGAACATTAAACTTGTGCCGGACTCAGGCACGGGTGAACTTACCGGCATCACCGGCACGATGACCATCCGGATCGAAGAAGGCGGGAAACACTTCTACGATTTCGATTACACATTGCCGGCAAAGTAGGTCTCAACCATCGAAGGTCACAGAGGGTCACAGTTTATAACCTCAACTCTGCCGCCACGGTTCCATCTTCCATTTCAGGGTTCAGTTGAAAGCCGAGTTTCTGGCATATCGCCAGCATGTCGCGATTCTCGGAGAGAATTGTGGAAACAACGCGTTCCAGTTTTTCGTCCCGCGCCACTTCTACCAGTCTCCGATAGAGTTCGCTTCCCATGCCCATGTGCTGATGGCGGTCGTCGACCAGTACCGCGAGTTCCGCTTCATTGCGCCCGCGCAGCTTGCTCAGACGTCCGATGGCGATGATCTCAGGGTTGCCGTCCGCCTGCTTGCGCTCGACGACTAACGCAATCTCACGGTCGTAATCAATGAAGCAGATGCGGGTCAGCCTTTCATGGGCCGTGCGCTGGCTGAGTTTCAGCGGCTGGAAGTATCGCAGGTATACGCTGCGCTCGGAAAGCGCCTGGTGCAGACGGATCAGCAGCGGCTCATCTTCGGGGCGGATCGGCCGGATGATGACAGGCTCGCCGTTCTTCATCGTCCACGGCTTGACGTATTGCACCGGGTAGGGGCGGATCGCGGTGCGCGGAAGTTGATTGGCGTTCACCTCTGGCCCGTACACGACCATGCGGGCATCGAGCGCCAGCAGCCCATCCGGCGAAGCCAGCAAGGGATTAATATCGATTTCCTTGATCCACGGCTGCTCAGCCACAATCTGGCTAAAGCGCACCAGCAGCTCCTCAAGGGCCTGCAGATCCACGGCTTTTCTGCCGCGAACTCCTTGCAGGGCGTCGAAGACTTTCGTTTGCTCGATCATGCGGCGCGCAAGCGTGGTGTTCAGAGGCGGCAAGGCCAGCGCGCGATCTTTGAAAACCTCCACTAATTGCCCACCCGCTCCGAATAGCAGCACGGGCCCGAACTGGGGATCGACACTGCTGCCGACGATCAGTTCGTAGCCATCCAGCTTGACCATCGGCTGGACCGTCACTCCGAGAAAGTTTCCCGGGCCGGATTTTTCCTGTACCGATTGCTCGATCAGTCGATAGGCATGACGCACCGCATCCGCAGTGCGCAAGTTGAGCTGCACCCCGCCGACATCGGTTTTATGGGTAATCGTCTCCGAGAACAACTTCAGGACTACCGGGAACCCGATGCTTTCCGCGTACTCGACCGCCTCGGCCTCATTCAGCGCGACCCTGGTCTCGACGGTAGGTATGCCGTAGGCCGAGAGAACTTGCTTCGCTTCGACCTCGGTAAGAATGGTGCGTCCTGCCCGACGTGCGCTTTGCAGAATATGTTCTGCCAGTGCGCGATCGGGTGCGCCCTCCGAGTCGGCCCGCAGTACCGGAGTTTCATAGAGGCCACGCAGGTTGTAGCTGTAACGCCACATGTAACAAAACATCTTGGCGGCGGTGTCGGGGAAGGGGAACGTGGGAATGCCGGCGCGATGCAGAATGTCGACGCCGGCGACCATGTCGGGTCCACCCATCCAACTGGCAATGACCGGCTTCCCCGTGGTTTGCGCGTAGGACTTCAGGCGGTCTGCCGTTTGCGTGGGATCGGACATGCCTTGTGGGCAAAGAATCGCCAGCAAGCCATCCACCTGGCTATCATTGACCGCCACGTCGACGACCTTGGCATATTTGTCAGGCAACGCGTCGCCCAGCACATCCAGGGGATTGCTGTGGCTCCAGTGCGGAGGCAGCAATTCATTCAGCACATCCATGGACTTGGCGGTGAGTCCAGCCAGTTGCCCGCCGTTGAAGATGGTTGCGTCCGCCGCTAATACGCCTGGGCCTCCGGCATTAGTGACGATCGCCAGGCGTGGCCCGCGCGGACGTGGTTGCTTGGCCAAAACCTGCGCCATATAAAAGAGTTCGGCGATGGTGCTGACACGCAAGACGCCGCAGCGCCGGAATGCCGCTTCCAGCACCTCATCGCTGCCCGTAAGAGCGCCGGTATGCGAGGCGGCTGCATGGGCGGCGGCCTGCGTCCGGCCAGCCTTGATCACGATCACCGGCTTGTTCAGAGAAACCTCGCGGGCAGCGGAGAGGAACGACCGCGCATCGCCGACCGACTCCATGTACATCACGATGCTGTGGGTGCGCGGGTCATTGCCTAGATAGTCGATCAAGTCGCCCCAGCCGACATCGAGCATCGATCCCACCGACACGAAGGCGCTGAAGCCGACCATTTCCTTCTGGCACCAGTCCAGAACCGCCGTGCACAAAGCGCCACTCTGACTTATGAAGGCGACATTCCCCGGTCGTGCAATGTTGGAAGCGAAAGTGGCGTTCAATCCCCCGATTGGATTCATGATCCCAAGGCAGTTCGGTCCAATCAGACGAATCCTTGTCCCACGCAGGCGATCAAGGACCTGCTTTTCCAGCTCTTTGCCTTGTTCACCGTGTTCCTTGAAGCCTGCTGAGATGACGATCAAACTGCGCACGCCCGCTTCCACACATTCGCTCACGACTCCGGGAACCGTGGCGGCCGGAGTGACAATGACCGCCAGATCCACCGTTTCAGGAATGTCCGCGACACGCGGGTAGGCTTTTACGCCAAGGACGTTCGTGCGCTTGGCGCTGACGGGATAGACCGTTCCGCCGAACGGGCTGCTGACCAGGCTCCAGACCACGGCGCGCCCGACGCTCCCCGGCCGCTCCGTCGCCCCAATCACGGCAACGCTATGGGGAAAGAACATTGGATCCAGGGGATGCGCCTCGGAGCGCAACACGTCATGGGCCGGGTCGTGGCTGGGCGTGGCCTTGTTTATCTTATTGACGGGCTTAGTCGTAGTTGCCATAACTCCTGAGTTTACGGCCTCGGCGGGTCGCAGTCTGCGACACACATCACATGCAGCCTGTGAACCTCGAGCGTCCGGATTTTACTTAAATTTTGCAGATTTTGCCGAATCTGTTGTCTTCAGAACCGGAAAACTGTAGTAACATTTGCGGCATCGATACCTGCTGTGGGCAGGTGGGGTGAAATCGGACGCGCTCCTCGCGCCCAACTTCCTTAGTGGAGGATTGGATGGATAACCCGGTTCTAAGCAACTCTTCGACAACAAATGCCAAGGCTGCTAATCGGCACGAAGGCCGCGGAGTATGGGTCCTCACGGCGTATGGCATTTCTGGCCTCGCCCTGTTTGGCATTCTGCTCTATTACTTCTCGGATTTTGTAACCCACTAACGTCGACCAATCGTTCGACGTCGTGCATGGGGATTCCTCTGCGTCGTCGCGACCTGTCCCTGTACTCAACCTCCACAGTCGCGAACGTGCTACAATGAGCGGCCTTAAAGCAGTTTTTCCTCGGCAACAATAAACTTAGCTCCCTACAAGCTCAAGGACGGAACTCTGGTGCCGCAAGCTCCTTCCAATGCGCCTGTCACGTACGCCGATGCCGGTGTCGACATCGACCGCGGCAACCGCACCAAGAAACGCATCAAGTATCTCGCCCATAAAACGTTCACCCGCGGAGTGCTGAGCGAGATCGGCGGCTTCGGCGGCCTGTTCTCGATCGACAAGACAAAGTACCTCGACCCTGTCCTGGTTTCGAGCGTTGACGGCGTGGGCACCAAGCTGAAGATCGCCTTCGAAATGAAGATGCACCACACGGTGGGAGCCGACCTGGTGAATCACTGCGTGAATGACATCGCGGTGCAGGGGGCGGCGCCGATGTTCTTCATGGACTACCTGGCCACCGGCAAGCTCGAGCCCGACGTAGCCGAGAAGATCGTTGAGGGTCTCGCCGAGGCCTGCAAGCACAACGGTTGTGCGTTGATCGGCGGCGAAACTGCCGAGATGCCAGGCTTCTATCCCGAAGGCGAATATGACCTGGCGGGCTTCATCGTGGGCGTAGTCGAACGGGAAAAGATCATTACAGGAAAAACCGTTGAAGTAGGAGACGTAATCCTTGGCCTGGCCTCAAACGGCCTGCATACCAATGGCTATTCCCTGGCGCGCAAGCTATTCTTTGAAATTGCCGGATATACGCCGGAGACGTACGTTAACGAGATCAAAGGCAAGGTCGGCAATGAGCTGATGCAGACCCACCGCAGCTATTGGCCGATCATCAAGAAACTGCTGGCGGCAGAGTGCGTCTCCGCGATGGCCCACATCACCGGAGGCGGAATCACGGAAAATCTGCCGCGGGTGCTGCCGCGCGGGGTAGCGGCCATCATTGAACTCGGAAGCTGGCCGGTGCTGCCGATCTTCGAGCACCTGCGCAAGCTGGGCAACGTTCCACCCGACGAGATGCTGCGTACTTTCAATATGGGGCTGGGCATGTTGCTGGTCATCCCAGGCAAGAAGTTCAAGAAAGCCCAGACAGTATTGGAAAAGCTGGGAGAAAAGGCTTACACCGTGGGAAGGATCGTGAAGGGCGACCGGAAGGTGATGTACACGTAGTTTGGCCGGCCACGCCTTAGAGGTTCACTGGAGCACAGCATTTAGGGCCATTACCTGGCGGTCACGATGTTTCTGGTTCTTGCTTTTTCCTGGTTTCGGAATCACAAGGACATGAGCTGGGTTATCAGGTTCAGGATCTCGCGCCACAATGTAGCCAAGTTCCCGAAGTAGTCCTACTTTAATCCCAATCACGACCTGGCCAGGAAAGCCTGCTGCCAACATTTTTTCAAGGGTAGTCTCCGTCGAGACATCCATCGAAAGTTGATCGTCGGGTGATTTAAACGCAAAGGAAGTTACCCTCCTTGTACCACCGGCGTCGAGGCTAAACATGGACGGGTGCACTCTTCTCCACAGGAGAGTCTCATCACTCAAGGAGACATCGTCAGTCCACGCAGGCATCTGGTGCCTTGATTAGAATCCGGCAACCCAGTTCAAGAGATTCCTTTGAGTCTCCCCACCCTTCAGAAGACCTTCCACAATCGAATCTTGGTTATCTCCATCACACTTCACGAATTCAGCACCACCATCGGGCAGGAACTCGACTTCCAAACTCCGCCCCTCGATTCTCCAATGAAAACCTACACCTCCACCTGGCACAGGCGTTACAGTCGGTGCCGGGACTCTCATAAATGGAGTACGCACCAGGAACCCGCGAGCTGCGTTTAGGGCAGCAGCGACGGGTGGCACACTTCCATATGAATCCCAGTTTGAAGGCAATCGCTCCATCTCCGCGAGCGTCTGGAGCACATCTCCAATCCAAGAATCGGCATCCAGAAAGCTGACCTCGATCGATTGTTGAGTTGCTGTCCTACGTAATTTCGGTTGAAAGCCAGAAAATACCGCAGCTTGTACGCTCACAGTTTCATCTCCTTGCGTGCTCGCTTTTGCCAAACCTCGTGCATTCTTTCTGAGGTGAAATCGTCGAACCCTCGCACGACCCATTCCCGTGCGAGATCTAGACAATTCTTCAAGTCCCTGACGTCGGGCGATTGCGGCCTGCATTTCGCAGTGAGCACTAATTGAATGGTTTCTTTGCCGTCAGCCTTGCGGACACCGGGCTGGACCGTTATTTCCAGGCGCCCGGCATTGTCTTTGATGGGGTAAAACGCATTAATGGAGACCGAAAGAGGCGCCGGTAGAAAATTGCCGGAACCCTCGCCGCACCAAGCAGGGATAATTTCGGACAACTGAGCGAAATGGTCCCATCCTTCTCCTCGGTCAATGTGGTTTATATATGTGACCTCGCAATCAGTAATGCTAGGTTGTTCCACACTGTTTCCACTTAGAAACCGTCGAAATGCTCCCCACATTTCGATGAAGGTAGGCCACAAATCGTCATAGTGAAGATATTCCGCTCCTGCGGCCGGTTTCCTCCAGTTTTGGATGAAACTGCTGTTCTGAACTTGGATCAGTCGGCTGCCAGATTTGTGGATAAACCAGCAGCGAACCGGCACCTCGCTTGTCAACTGAAACTGCACACGCCTCGGATCCACCTCAAACTTGAGAGCCATTTCCGATGTTATTGGTGGATGAACCTCGACTTGAGGATAGTTCCTTTTAATCGCGTTCCAGAAGAGTCCGAAGTGCGGAACACTCCACCCGGCCAGAGGCTTGAAATGCAGGCCCAGGAGAGTTTCCACGGCTGGTGGTTTGGCAAAGTCTGGCAGACCGGAACCGTTACTACCGGCGCCTTTCTTCGGCGGTTTCATGGTTTTCTTTGCTGCACTATGGGCCCTTGCCATTGTTAGCGTTTCCTGGTCGCGCGGAGTTTTATCCCCTGGCGATCCAAACGATCCTCGTTCGTCCATAACCAGTCGTTAATGATACGCGCGGCCACCTCGGCTTTACTCTTACCGAAGTGTCCCCATCTTGCCATTTCTTCGAGGATTCTGTCTGTGTTTTCCGACAAGGAGGGTTGTGCCCTTTTTGTACCGGTTCGATTCCTAGGGCGCATACTCTAATTAGAGTGTAATTAGATACTAATTGCAAGTAACTTTCGGGCGGAGCGAGTACGTTATCTCTCCAGCAGATTGACGGGCTCGTTGACGTCTGTGATGCGAAAGTATTGTGCGAGGTCCGGATAACATCGAGATACACACTCGAACATAGCGTAAGCAACCTTGCGATAGGCGATATGTCCAGGCGCTTTAGTCCGTAGCTCCGATATGTACACCGCCTCCGCAAAGTCCATCTTGAACAGCGTTCGTTTGCGGAAGGCCAGCGGAATCAGGTATTGGGCATTCTCTCGTGCCTCGGAACCGGAAGCACGTGCCAGCAATTCATACGCGATCGTTGCTCGCTGCATGACTGCGTCGTAATTCTCTCTCGCTCCGGCGCTTTCTAATTCCGGCGGAACCTCATAACCATGCCGTACGGTGAACTCCTGCCCAATCTGCACGCAGCGGCGATGCCGGTGCATATCGCGGAAGCCGCCGATGTCCATCAGAATGTCGAAGCGGAATTCTTGGCCAGCACAAAACGCACGCTGCATCTCATCGTGCTTGCCGCGATGCCGCAGCCCCACATCAATGATTTCGCGGCGAATGCGCTCGCCCGCAGACTCGACTGCCTGCCGGACCTGCCGGTAGGGATAATAACTGTGCTCGTAAATCAGTGTGGTCGCCAGTTCAATCTCCAGCGGGTCGTCGTCCAGCAGATCGACCAGCGGCGCTTCGGTCACCGGAAGATTGCCCATCAATTCGTCTGCAATCTGCCGCAATTCGCGCCGGGTTTCAATTTCATAGCGGCTGGGATCGGCGTACTTCACCAGCGTGGGCGCAACCCGCACCTCGCGAAGTAATTCTTCTTCTGCCTGCGCTCCCAGTTCTGGCGAGACTTCTCGAATCCGCGCCACCAAATCTTTCAGCGACTCCTGATTCACGTTGTAAGCCGGCGAGATCGCTGCTTTCTTCAGCAGTTCCCCCAGCTGCCGAACTTCCTTGTGCGTGTGCGACAGCAGATGCGATACCTGGCCCTCCAAAGTTCGGGCATTCACAATCTCACCCAGGGAGGTGTTCGTCGCCAGCGGGAGCAAGTAACGGGAAATATCGAAGGCGCGTGCGCGTAACGTGCGCTCGTAGGCCTCCTGCTTCATATCGTCTGGTTTGGGAACGATGCTCGCCAGATACAGCGCCATCCGGTCGGACAGCAATTCGTACTCGGCGAACAGATTCTCAATCGTGTCCTGGTAGAGCCTGCGGGCCTCGGCATCTTCCCCAAAGTCGGGCGTAAAGTAACCACTCTTCTTAAAATCCTGATAGCGGGTCGAGCGCTCCTGCCCGTCCCATCGCTGCTCGTCCGCCACTGCAATTGCCGCCAGAATCGAGAGCCGTTCAATTGCCAACGCGATGTGCGCCAGATCGGCGATGGAACGATGGCCATACTGGAAGTAGAAAGTGTTTAGGAACTTCTCCGCTTTCTGCTGGCTGATTTCCTTAAGCGACTCCTTCATCGATAGGGCGGAGCGGGAATACTTGGCCATGGCGTACGCCTGAATTTCCGGCTCGGCGCCGTATACCGCATAAACTTCGA
>Ga0335081_10012504_pt1 | contig 13766 bp, 11 predicted proteins | sample Lox_Sample_35_FD_206713 | JGI IMG/M metagenome (GOLD analysis project Ga0335081, IMG submission 206713) | Soil microbial communities from Loxahatchee National Wildlife Refuge, Florida, United States - Lox_Sample_3.5 | ecosystem: Environmental > Terrestrial > Soil > Wetlands | place: USA...
TGGCGGAATGCTTTCAGTTGCTCCAGCGGCAGGTCGTAGCCGCTGAGATGGAGCCAGCTGTAGAGGAACATGCTCCCGTGGCCCGCGGACAGGACGAAGCGGTCGCGGTTGAGCCAGCGCGGCTCGTTGGGATTATGCACCAGCGCATGCCCGTAAAGCACCGCGCCGATCTCGGTCGCGCCCAAGGGCAGGCCGAGGTGGCCGGAGGCGGCCTGGTGGACGGCGTCGATGGCCAGGCCGCGGGCTTGCACGCAGGCCAGGGCGAGAATCTCGGTGTTAAGCTTCATGGGCAAAGGGTGATCAAGGGCGCCGGCACGAACGGGGACAGCCAAACGTGTTGGTTTAACGACGCGGCCCGCGTCGTGGGAAGCTCAAATTTGGCCAGCAAAAAGGCGAGCCACTCCGGCTCGCCTGTTACCCAAGCGGCGCCGCCCGTCCGGGTCATTCCGCCTTGGCCGGGACCGCCGGCTCCGCCGCGGGCGCCGCGGCGGCCGGCACAGTCTCCGCCAGCGCCTCGTACTCATAGCGTTTCTTCTTGACGGCCATGGCCGCCTTGCCCGTCCGCTCGCGCAGGTAATACATGCGGGCGCGCATGTTCTCGCTTTCGTGCTCAATCTCGATCTTGTCGATGTTGGGCGAGTGGACGGGGAACACGCGCTCGACGCCCTCGCCGTAGCTGATGCGTCGGACGGTGAAGGTCTCGTGGATGCCGTGGCCTTTGCGGGCGATCACGACGCCGGAGAAGATCTGAATCCGCTCCTTGTCACCTTCGCGCACCTTGGTGTGCACGCGCACGCCATCGCCCGTTTTGAAGGGTGGCAGGCCCTTCTTAAGCTGGGGGGCGGTGATTTCCTTGATGATCGGATTCATGTTGCTGCTTCTCCAATAAATCGGGTCGGACCTGTCGGGTTTTCTCGATACGCCGCGCAAGCCGCCACTTCTCGATTTCGCCGTGATGCCCCGACAGGAGCACTTCCGGCACGGACATGCCGCGAAATTCGGCGGGCCGCGTGTACTGAGGAAAGTCGAGCAACTTGCCGGTGAAGCTTTCGTTCGTCAACGACTTTTCCTCCCCGAGCACCCCCGGAATGAAGCGGGCGAGCGCGTCGACCAGCACCGCCGCCGCCAGCGTGCCGTTGGTGAGGACATAGTCGCCGATGCTGATCTCCTGGTCGACCAGGCAATCGCGGATCCGCTGGTCGATACCCTCGTAGTGGCCACTGAGCAGGATAAGATGCTGCTGGTGCGAAAGCTCCTCGGCCAGGGCCGGGCTCAGTGGCACGCCGTCGGGCGTGAGGTAGATGCGGCGGCAGCCCGGGCGCTGGAGCTGCTCGACGGCGGAAAACACCGGCTCTGGCTTGAGGACCATGCCGGCCCCGCCCCCGAAGGGCCGGTCGTCGGCCTTCTTGTGCTTGTCCTCCGTCCAGTCGCGCAGGTCGTGGACCTTCACCGACACAAGGCCCGCCTCGACCGCTTTGCCCAGGATGCTCTCGGCCAAGAAGCCGTCCAGCATCCGGGGAAAGAGGGTGAGAATGTCGATCTGCAGGGGCATCGTCAGGCGAATGGCCGATTAAACCACAGAGGCACAGAGGACACCGAGAAAAAAACAAAGCCCCGGCGGGGTGCCGAGGCTTGTGATCGAAACCGATTGAGAGACTCTGTGACCTCTGTGTCTCTGTGGTTAATCAACGCTTCTAGGCCGTCGGAGCCGGGGCGGCGGGGGACGGGGCTGGCGCCGGCGCGGCGGACACGGCGGCGAGCCGGCGGCGTTCCCGCTTGATTAGCGTGCGCATGGTGTCGGTGGGCCGGGCGCCCTTGCCGTACCAGTAGTCCGCGCGCTCGAGATTGATCTTGAGCGGGTTGCCCTTGGCCTCAGGTGAATAGGTACCGAGGATTTCCACCGCGTCGCCGTCGCGGCGGGAGCGCTCCTCGGCCACCACCACCCGGAAATGGGGCTTGTGCTTGGTGCCGATGCGGGAAAGACGGATCTTCAGAGCCATGGGTTAGATGCGAACGGGCGTTGAGTCGTTTGGAAAAGCCGACGAGTGCACCGGCGGGGGATTGGCTTGTCAAGCCCTGCGTCGGAAAGCCTTTATCCGCTATGCCGATCCGATGAGGATGCCGGCGATGAACACGAGCAGACCGCCGAGAACCACCTGAAAGGCCGCCGATAGAAACGGGGTGTCCATGTAATGGTGGCGGATCCAGGAGATGACGCCGAGTTCCACCAGCACCACGCCGGCCGCCACGCCAGTCGCCACCTGGAAGTTGGGGATCAAAAAGGGCAGCGTGTGGCCGATGCCGCCGAGCGTCGTCATGAGGCCGCACACGCCGCCGCGCAGCCACGGGTGCCCGCGCCCGCTCAGCGCGCCATCATCCGACAGCGCCTCGGCGAAGCCCATGCTGATGCCGGCGCCGACCGACGCCGCCAAGCCCACGAGAAATGCATCCCAGCTGTTGCGCGTGGCGAAGGCCGCCGCGAACAGCGGCGCGAGCGTCGACACGGAGCCGTCCATGAGCCCGGCCAGCGCCGGCTGCACGATCTGAAGCACGAACAGCCGCCGCTGCGTCAGGTCCTCCTCGGCGCGCGCGCCCGACGCCGTCTGCTGCTTTTCGAATTCTTCCGCCATGGCGGCGTGGTGCCGCTCTTCCTGCGCCAGGTCGCCCAACAGCTGGCGAATGCCCGCGTCGGTCGTGCGCTGGGCCACCGCTTCGTAGAAACGGCGCGTCTCGAGCTCCATGGTCTCGGCCTCGCGCCGGACCTGCGCCACCGAGAGGCGGCGGGCCAGCCACAGCGGTTTGCGGTCCACAAATCCCTTGATGTCCTGCCGCCGCATGAGCGGCAGGTGCTCGCCAAACCGCTGCCGGTATGCCTCCAGCAGGCGGTGGCGGTGGTTCGACTCCTCCTCCTGCATGTGGGTCAGGGCCGCGGCCGTGGCGGGATAGTCCCCCCGCATCCGCTCGGCGAATTCGCCGTAAATCCGTCCGTCCTCCTCTTCCAGAGCGACGGCGAGCGCGAGGATTTCGCGCTCGGTGAGTTCATGAAACGCCTTGGCCATGGTTGCCTCCGGGTTGAGCGGACCTGCCGCGCGCCCTGCGCCGGCAGCGACGACACTGGAGACCCGCCGCCCCTTTGGCAATGCGGCTCAAGCGGATAGGCCCCCCGGGGCCGGCATCATCGCGACGGTTTCGATTTTGCCGAGTGCAGGGACGACCTCCGCGCCGCCCGGCCCGGACAAGGGTCTCGGCCCGCGCCGCGGCGGGTCCTCCACCGGTCGGCCGCGCCCGCCAGCTCAGACTGCAGACAGCCCTCCTCCACTTCTATCTTCGACATTCGCGCGCCAAGGGCGTAACGGGGCCTGAGACGCAAACCATCCCTCAGCAACCCGCATCCACATTGCCGCCATGTCGCACGTGGGTGTAAACATCGGTGCCCTGACAGTAAAGGTGGTGACCCTGCGCGGCGACGCCCGCAGCGCCCGCGTCGTGGCGCATCAGGGCCGGCCCCTGGAGGTGCTATCCGGGCTCCTCGCCGAACCGGAGTTCGCCGATGCGGTGGCCATCGGCGTCTCCGGTCATCTCGGCCACATCCCGGAGGTCACCGCCATCCAGCGAGCGCTGCGCGAGACGGCCGGCGGGTTCGATGCGGTGGTGTCCCTCGGCGGCGAATCCTTTCTGGTCTACATCCTCGCGGACGGCCGCATCGCCCATGTCCTGTCGCACAACAAGTGCGCGGCGGGTAGCGGCGAGTTCTTCGTGCAGCAGATCGGCCGCATGGGACTCGGCCTCGAGGAGGCGATCCGCCGTTCGTCCCTCGGACATGTGGTGCCGCTCGCCTCCCGGTGTTCGGTGCACTGCAAGTCCGACATCACGCACAAACTCAACCGCCAGGAGGCCTCCGCCGACGATATTCTGCACACGCTCCACGACAGCATGGCGAACAAGGTGGTCGCACTGCTGGAGAAAGCGCAGCGCGACCTGCGCCGGGTGCTGCTGATCGGCGGCGTGACCCGCAACGCAGCCATGCTGGCCGCCCTGCGGCAAAAACTGCCCGCCAGCGAGTTTGTCGCGCTGCCGGAAAGTCCCTGGCTGGAAGCGTGGGGCTGCGCCCTGCTCACCCGCGATGCGCCGCTGCATTCGTCCCCGAAGATCTCGCGCCAGCCGGGCCTGGGCGGCCTTCCGCCGCTCTCGCGCTACGCCGGCCGGGTGCAGGTCATCGCAGCGCCGCAGCGACCGGTGTCGACGGAAGGCCCGCTGGTCCTCGGCGTGGACGCCGGCTCCACGACAACGAAGGCGATCCTGCTCGATCCGGCGACGCGAGGCGTGATGGCTTCGCATTACCGGCGCACCCGCGGGGATCCCGTGGCCGCGACGCGCGAATGCCTGCGGGCGCTCGTCGCGCAGGTCGGCGATCGTCCGGTCGGACTCACGGCCACGACCGGTTCGGCCCGCGAACTCCTCGGTGCCTACCTCGGCACCGCCCACGTCTACAACGAGATCTCCGCGCAGGCGGCGGGCGCGACGCACTTTGACGCCGACGTGGATACGATCTTCGAAATCGGCGGCCAGGACTCCAAATTCATCCTTCTGCGCAACGGCGTGCCCGTCGATTACGCGATGAACAACGCCTGCTCGGCCGGCACCGGTTCCTTCCTCGAGGAAAGCGCGCAGGGCGATCTCGGCCTCATGGTCTCCGACATCGCCGATATCGCGTTGGCCGCAAGCGCTCCCGTGCATGTCAAGGCCACCTGTGCGGCGTTCATCAACTCCGACATCCGCCTCGCCCAGCAGCAAGGCCACTCGCGCGACGACATTGCGGCCGGGCTCGTCTACGCGATCGCCGGCAACTACCTGACCCGCGTCAAGGGGCCGCGCGCGCTGGGCAAGAAGGTGTTCCTGCAGGGCGGCGTGGCCCTGAACCGCGCGGTCGGCCATGCCTTCGCGCACAGCGTCGACCGGCCGGTCGTGATCCCGCCGAACCCGGAATTGCTCGGGGCGCTGGGGGTCGCGCTGCTGGCCCTGGAACGTGCCGGCGGCGCGCTGGGCGCCCTCACCGGCCTGCTCCGCCTGGCCGCGCCGGAAATGAAGTTGGTGGGCCAGTTCACCTGCCGGGCCTGCAAGCTTTTCTGCAGCGTTGACCGTTTCGAAGTGGCCGGCCGGCGGTTCCCATTCGGGGGCCGCTGCAGCCTCTACGAAAACGTCTGGAAACGAAAGTCCCGCACCACCGCGGCGCCCGACCTCGTTGAGCAGCGGGCCGACTTGGTCTATGGAGACACCAGGCAATTCCTGACCCCGCCACCAGCGAGGGAGCCGGCAAAACGCTCCCGCCGACAACGGGTGGAACAGGTGCTCGAAGACGCCCGGTCGTTCCTGGAAGACTCACTGGGGCGTCCCAGCCGCGAAGGGCCGGCCGCTGTTGCGCGCATCGGCATTCCGCGGGCTTTGACGACCCACTCGTTGCACCCGCTCTATGCGACGTTCTTCTCGGGTTTGGGCATGGAGGTGGTGCTTTCCGGTGTGGATCCGGAAGGCGATCTGAAGTCGCACTCGGGATTCTGTTTTCCCGTGCAGATCGCGCATGGCGCCGTGCTGGATCTCGCTCGCCGCGGCGTGAATCTGGTTTTCCTGCCCCACGTGATGCGCATGCCGCAGCCCAACGCCTGCCGGGATTCCTATCTCTGCCCCATCACCCAGGCCGGCCCCTATTTCATCGCCAAGGCGTTTCCCGGCATCCGGTTCCTCTCCCCGCTGCTGGATTTCACCGGCGGCTATGCGGACAACGCCGCGTTGGTGGAGCTGGTCGTTCGCGAGCTGCGGGTCGGCCGCGCGGTGGCCGAACGCGCCTGGGCGGCCGCCGTGCGCGCCCAGACGGAAACCGAGCGTGCCCTGCGCGATCTGGGCCAGCGCGCACTCGAGCAGGCGCTGGCAACGGGAAAACCGACGGTGCTCCTCGCCGGCCACAGCTATAACGCTTTCACACCGGAAGCCTCGCAGTCGGTTGGCCGGAAGCTCGCCAGCATGGGCATCACGGCCATTCCCGCCGATTGCCTGATGCCGGTCGACCGCGGACCCACGGCGTGGCACTTTGCCAACCAGATCATGAATGCCGTGGCTCTCGCCCGGCAGCATCCCAACCTGTTCCTGCTTTGCGTCAGCAACTTCAGCTGCACCATCGACGCCTTCACTCACTCCCTGCTGGCATCCGAGCTGGGCGCCAAACCCTACCTCATCCTGGAGATCGACGCCCACACTGCCGACGCCGGCATCCAGACGCGCCTGGAGGCATTTCTCGACATCATCCACAACTATGGGGGCGCGCGCGCCAGCCACGCGCCGGGGTTCAAACCGTGCCGGCTCACAAAAGGGGGCCTGGTGATCCGCTCGAACGGCGAGCACGTGCCGCTGAGCGACCCCCGGGTGAAACTGTATCTCCCCAACTTCTCCCAATACCACACCGACGCCCTCTCCCTCCTGACCATCCGCTGGCTCGGCATGCATGCCGGCGAACTCGTACCCCTCGACCGCAACCAGCTCGAACGGGGTCTCCAATACACCTCGGGTCGGGAATGCCTGCCGCTGCCGCTCTGCGTCGGGCAATTGCTCGAGATCCACGACCGGCGCCAGCCGGGGGAGATCACGGGATACTACAGCGTGCGCGGAGGAGCCCCATGTGTCAGCGACTCCTACCTGGGCTACTTCGAGCGGTTCATCGCGGAGCAGCGGTGGCCCGATTTTTTCCTGGTCAATGTCGCGGCCGAATACGACTACCTCGGGTTCGATGCGCTCACCCTCGCGAAGAATCTGTCGCCGGCCATCCTGCTCGCGGACATCCTCGTGGAAATCGACCACGTGCTGCGCGTGGCGGGCGCCCCCGACACCGTCGGGCAGCTCCGCGCCGAGTGGCGTCGCTTCGCGACCGCGGCCGCGTCGCTCGACGAATTTCACGCGCGGTTGCCTGGATTGGTCGACCGGCTCGCGGCCCTCCCCCTCGCGCGCGATCCCCTCACCTGTCCCCGGGTCGTGGTCACCGGCGATTTCTACACCCGGTTCAGCCCGTTCTTCATGGACGGCGTCCACGACCTCTACGCCGCGCAGGGCATTATCCTCAAGCCCGTCGATCTGACCGACTTCTTCCTGTATGGAACCTATGACGGGGCGGTCGGCGCCGCCAGCAGTTGGGGAATGAAGCCGGGCAGCCTTGCCTTCGCCAAGGCCTGCACCCGCATCTTCCAGCCGGACGGGAAACAATACCTGCAGCAGTGGCTGGGCTATCAGGCCGAGCGCAAGGTCGAGCAATACTATCGCGGCCTCTTCCGCCGGACCGGTTTGCTCGTGGCGGGAGGCAATGACATCTCTTCCCTCGTTGAAACGGCCTCCGAGCATGTCTCTCCCACCATTTACGGGGAGATCATTCCGGCGGTCGGCAAGGGGCTCGAGGCCGACCAGGAGGGCTACGATGGCATCATCCTCATTGGGCCGTTCAACTGCCTGCCGTACCGGATCTCGGAGGCAATCCTGAAGCCGCTCAGCATCCAGCGCGGCATGCCCATTTTGACTTACGAGAGCGACGGTTACGCGGTCGCCCCGTCCTTCCTCCGCCAGGTGGAGGTCCACATCCAGCAGGTGCTCGCGCATGCCGCCGGCCGCCGAAGCGATCCATTGCCCCCGGGCGGCCGTCTTCCCGATTTGCTCAAAGCCGCGGTCGACCGCCTGCGCTGAGCGGCGCCGGGCGCGCCCGCCGCGCGACCCGCCGAAGTTTCCGTTTGACCCGGGGCCCTGCCCGCTCCGTCAATTTCCCCTGTCCATGCTCAAAGCCGGCATCGTCGGACTGCCGAACACGGGGAAATCCACCCTTTTCAACGCCGTCACCCGCACGCACAAGGCTGCGGTGGCCAGCTATCCCTTCTGCACCATCGAGCCCAACGTCGGCGTGGTCAACGTGCCGGACGACCGCCTCGCCCGCCTTGAGCAAATCTTCAAGACCGGCACCATCATTCCCACAGCGATTGAGTTCTTCGACATCGCGGGCCTCGTGGCTGGCGCCAGCAAGGGCGAAGGCCTCGGCAACCAGTTTCTGGCCCACATCCGCGAGGTCGACTCCATCGTGCACGTCGTGCGCTGTTTCGAGGACGACGATGCGCCGCATCCGCTGGGCGCCCTCGATCCCGTCCGCGACATCGAGGTGGTCACCACCGAGCTCGTCCTGTCCGACCTTGATGCGGTCCGGAAGCGGATTGAAAAGGCGCACAAGCGCGAGCGAAGCGGGGAGAAGGACGCGCACGCCGAGCTCGCGCTGCTTGAACGGCTGGTCCCCCATCTGAACGCCGCCAAGCCGGCGAGTCTGCTCGAGGTGCACGAGGACGAGCCGCGCCTCCTGCACCTGTTCCAGCTGCTTTCCGCCAAACCCGTCATCTACGCCGCCAACGTGACCGAGGGCGACTTCGCCGCGGCCGACCAGCACCCCCTGGTGCGGCAACTCGCCGAATATGTGCGGACTCACCACGATGCGGCGCTGGTGCCGGTCAGCGCCAAGATCGAATCCGAACTCGCCGATCTCTCGCCCGGGGAGGCGCGCGATTATCTCAAGGACCTCGGCGTGGCGGATTCGGGCGCGGCCGCGCTGATCCGGGCCACCTACACCCTGCTGGGACTCATCACCTTTTTCACGCACAACGACAAGGAAGTGCGCGCCTGGACGGTCCGCCAAGGCACCAAGGCCCCGCAAGCCGCCGGCGTCATCCACACCGATTTTGAGCGGGGCTTCATCAAGGCCGAAATCATCGCGCACGACGAGCTCATCCGGCTGGGCAGCGTGCATCACGCCCGCGAGGTCGGCCATTACCGCCTCGAAGGTCGGGACTATGCGATCCGCGACGGCGACGTGGCGCTGTTTCGCTTCAACGTCTGACGCCGGGGTGGCCTTGTCCCAAGCGCCCGGTTCGGGTTGCCAGCGGGGACAAGGCTTGTTTGAACGAAGCGCATGTCGAGGCTGCACCTGTTTCGTGGCGCCCTTCCCGGCGTCCTTGGGCTCACCGGGCTGATGGTCACGGGCTGCTCGATCCGGCAGTACACCGTCAACCGCTTGGGCGACGCGCTGGCGCGGAGCAGCGGCGGCACGTTCGCCAGCGACGACGATCCCGAACTCGTCAAGGCCGCCGCGCCATTCAGCCTCAAGCTCATTGAGAGCCTGCTGGCCGAGAGTCCGAACCACCCCGGGCTCCTTTTGAGCGCAACCAGCGGATTCACCGAGTACGCCTACGCCTTTGTGCAGGAGGACGCCGACGAGCTCGAGGTGACCAACTTCAGCGCCTCCCAGGCGATGCACACCCGCGCGAAACGCCTGTACCTGCGGGCCCGCAACTACGGCTTGCGCGGCCTGGAGGCGCGGCATCCCGGCTTCACGGCGGCGCTCGCCGCTGCCCCCACCGGAGCTGCGGCCCAGACCGACCGATCCGATGTCCCCCTGCTCTACTGGACGGCCGCCGCGTGGAGCGCGGCCATCGCCCAGGCAAAGGATGATCCCGCCCTGATCGCCGATCTGCCCAAGGTCGAAGCCCTGATCGACCGGGCCGTGGCGCTCGACGAGGCGTGGGACCAGGGCGCTTTGCACACCTTTCTCATCAGCTACGAGTCGGCGCGCAGCGGCCCCGGCGACGCCGCGGAGCGGTCGCGGCAGCAATTCGAGCGGGCGGTCGCGCTCTCGGGCGGCCGGCTCGCCGCCCCGTACGTGAGCTATGCCGAGGCCGTGCCGCTCCGGCGCCAGCAGGCCGCGGAGTTCCGCCGGCTGCTCGAACAGGCGCTCGCCATCGACGCCGACGCCGATCCGCCGGACCGGCTGGCCAACCTGGTGGCGCAGCGACGCGCCCGCTGGCTCCTCAGCCGCATGGACGAGCTTTTTCTGAACCCCTGATCGCCGCAACGGTCCTTTGAATTCAGCCGCCATCTGATGCGCCGCGTCTTCCTCCTCCTCCTGCTTGCCGCCACGTCCGCGCCCGCCGCGCCGGCGGACAAGCCCCTGCGCATCAACCTCGGCACGCTGGCCCCCCGCGGCTCCTCCTATCACCAAGCGCTGCAGGCCATGGGCGAAGGCTGGCGCACGGCCTCGAACGGCCAGGTGAAACTGGTGATCTATCCCGACGGCACCCAGGGCACCGAGGCCGACATGGTTCGGCTGATGCGCATCAGCGCGCTCCAGGCCGGCCTGCTCACGTCGACCGGACTCGAGCTGATCGAACCCACCGTGGCGGGCCTGCAAAAATTGCCCTTCATGCTGCGCGATCTGGCAGAGTTCGACCATATCATGCGGGTCATGAGCCCCCGGCTCGAGCGCAAGTTCGACGAGAAGGGATTTCACGTCCTGTTCTGGAGCGATGCCGGCTGGCTGCGCCTTTTTTCCACCGAGCCGGCCCTGACGCCCGACGATTTTGCCCGCCTCAAATTCTTTGTCTGGGCCGACCCGAAACAGACCGAGATCCTCAAGCAAATCGGCCAGAACCCGGTGAATCTCGAGACCAACGACCTTCCCGCTGCCCTCCAGACGGGGCTGGTCACGGCCATGCCGGCGCCCCCGATCTTCGTCCTCGCAACCCAGCTCGACCGCCGGGCCCGGCATATGCTGCGCATCAATTATGCGCCGCTGGTCGGCGCCGCCGTCATCACCAAGGCGGCTTGGGAGACGATTCCCGAAGCGCTGCGCACCGACCTGGCGGCCATTGCGGCCAGGACGGGCGACCAGATCCGCCAGCGAAGCCGGGCGGAAAATGAAGAATCCGTCGTCGCGATGCAAAAGCGCGGGCTGATCGTGCACGAACTCACGCCGTCGGCGCGGGAAGCCTGGCAGGCCTTGGCCGAGAAGGCCTACCCGCTCATCCGCGGCGAATTGATCCCGGCCGACACCTTTGACGAGGTGCAGCGGGAGCTGGCGGATTTCCGGGCGCATCGCGACAAGCCCTGAGCGACTGCGCGGCCGTGGCGCCCGGCGCGTCAGCCGGCCCCGCGCGCGGAGGGCGCTCGACGCGCGGGCTGCGCCGACCGCCCTTGTCTCGCCGCTCGTTTCTTCGTAGCCTCCCGCGCAACCAAGGAATCGTACCCCCACCCCCAACCTTCCGTGGAGTCCAGTCATGCGCGTATTCATTGCAGACAAATTTGAGCAGTCCGGCCGGGATCGTCTGGCGGCCACCGGCTGCGAAGTCCTCTATCAGCCCGGCACCAAGGACGCGGCGCTCGTGCAGGCTATTCGCCAAACCCTGCCCGACGTTCTGGTGGTGCGGTCCACCAAGGTGACAGCGGAGGCGCTGGAGTCCGGCGCCCTGAAGCTGGTGGTGCGTGCCGGCGCGGGCTACAACACCATCGACGTGGCCGCGGCATCGCGCCGCGGGATCTACGTGTCGAACTGCCCCGGCAAGAATTCGGTCGCCGTGGCCGAACTCGCCTTCGCGCTGATCCTGGCGCTCGACCGCCGGCTGGCCGACAACATCGTCAGCCTGCGCAAGGGCGAATGGAACAAGGAGCTGTTCTCGAAGGCGCGCGGGCTGTTCGGCCGCACCCTGGGCCTCATCGGACTCGGGCAGATCGGCTCGGAGATGCTCCCCCGCGCCCGGGGCTTCGGGATGCCGGTCCTGGCGTGGAGCCGGAGCCTCACCCCCGTCCGGGCCGAGAGCCTGGGCATCAAATACAAGTTCAGCCCGGAGGAGGTCGCGGCCTCGGCCGACGTGGTCAGCGTCCACCTCGCGCTGAACCCCGCCACCAAGGGATTGCTCGGATCCCGCTTCTTCGGGGCCATGCGCGAAGGCACCTACTTCATCAACACCGCCCGCAGCGAGGTCGTCGATCAAGCTGCGCTGGCGGAGGCGATCAAGGAACGCCATTTGCGGGTGGGCCTCGACGTTTATGCCAACGAGCCGGCCGCCGGCACCGGCCCGTTCCGCGATCCGCTCGGCCAGGATCCGAGCGTCTACGGCACGCATCACATCGGCGCCTCGACGGAGCAGGCGCAGGAGGCCATCGCCGCCGAGACGGCGCGCATTGTCGAGATCTTCAAGGAAACCGGCAAGGTGCCCAACGTCGTCAACCTGGCGCAGCGCACTCCCGCCACCCACATGCTGGTCGTGCGCCATCTGGACCGCCCCGGCGTCCTGGCCACCGTGCTGGACACCCTGCGCGCAGCGGACATCAATGTGCAAGAGATGGAAAACGTGGTCTTCGCCGGCGCCGAGGCTGCGGTGGCGCACATCAATCTGGACAAGGCGCCGCAACCCGAGGTCCTTGCACGCTGCCGGGCCGAGAACCAAAACATCATCGACATCAGCCTGCTGCCGATCCGACCGCAATGATTCGCCACCGCGCGGCGTCAGGGGCCGAACGACTGGTTGGTCACCGAAGGCCGCTCGGGAATCGTGATCTTCATGAAGCCATGCTTCGCAGCCTGATGGCAGGCGTTGCAGGCGTTCACCAGCGCGGCATAGCTCGTCCGGAAGGACGGCGGGTCTTTGGCGAGCACGGCGTCCTCCACGGCGCGCTCGGCCGGCGGCAGGATGGCGGCCATCAGCTTGCTCACCTCGACGCCCTCTTTCACCACGCGCGCGCCCACAATGTCGTCCGCGGTCTCGCCCACCTCGCCCGCATAGAAGTCCGCCAGTTCCCAGTTCCGCGCCTGTCCGGCGAAATACAACTTCTCGACGTACCGTTGGAGGTAACCCATCTGTTCGCCCAGCGGATACAGTTTGGGCTGCTCGAGGAGGGCCACCCGCGCCTCGAGCCGGCCGGCGCGGTGGGAAGTGGCCACGGCACTGCACAGCGCGACGCCCGCCAGAACGAGCGTCAAGATCTCCAGCAGTATCCGCCCCTCGCCCGTTGAGCGCCGCTGGTTTGGTCCTTCCCGATCGCCCGTATGATTCTCCATATCGCCATACTGCTAGCCGGGAATCGTGGCGCGGCAAGTGAAGGGCAGCGAGCCGGGCCAATGCGGTTCCGCCGATCGGCGCGAGGCGCCGGCGCTGTTTGGCAGCGGATCTCTTTGTAAACGGCGGCGTGCCGCTGGAGGAAGGCATTGCCGGCCAGGCGGCTCCGGCTGGAGCGATTCGCGCACTGCGACCGCGAGCGCCTGGACCATGGTCTTCAGCGCCAGGCCAGCAGGGCCGGCCTTCGCCTGGCGGGCGCCGCGCTGCGGGACCGCCGGCCGCGACAACGGCGGCACGTGAATGAATCCACCGCGCGGTCGAACGGCGCCCTGTTCGCGCTGCGCCAGTGCGTGCATCAGGCCGTAGAAAACGTGGTTGCAGACGTAGGTGCCGGCATCGAGGGAGACCCGCGCGGGAATGCCGCGTCGCCGCAGCGCGCGCACGATGGCGCGGACCGGCAGGGTCGACCGGTAGGCCGCGGGCCCGCCGGGCACAATCGGCGCGTCCGCCGGTTTGCGCCCCGCATTGTCTGCGATGCGGGCGTCATCGCGATTGACCGCCAGACGCTCGGGCGTGATCTCGGACCGGCGCTCCGCCAGCCCCACGCAAACCACCAAGGCCGGCTTTACCTTCTCGATTTGGCGCTGCAGCGCGGAAAGGGACCGGCCGAACTCCACCGGCAGCCGACAGGCGACGATGCGGTGCCCGCGGATCGTCCGGCCGTGCAGTCGCCTCGCCGCAAGCCAAGAGGGATTCACCGCGGCGCCGCCAAAAGGCTCAAAGCCCGTGAGCAGAATTGTCTTCATGTCGTCCGCGGATTGCCCGGACAGGCGCTGAGCACAGCATAGCCATGCGCGAATCTCAACG
>Ga0335081_10012505_pt1 | contig 13766 bp, 14 predicted proteins | sample Lox_Sample_35_FD_206713 | JGI IMG/M metagenome (GOLD analysis project Ga0335081, IMG submission 206713) | Soil microbial communities from Loxahatchee National Wildlife Refuge, Florida, United States - Lox_Sample_3.5 | ecosystem: Environmental > Terrestrial > Soil > Wetlands | place: USA...
CGGACTCGAGGCCATCCTGGTCGAACAGATAGCGGCAGTAGCCGGCAAGGCTCGCCGTGCCGGTCGCGCGCACGCGCGCGCGCAGGCGGCCCTCCAGCATCGTGATCTTGCTCGCGGGCATCCGGATGCCGCTGTATTGCTGGATGAAACGCGCCAACCGCTGAAAGTCGCGCTCGCCCAGGCGATCGGAGCCGGAGGCGCGGCCGATGGTCCGCGTGGCGGTCGCCGCAGTCATCGTTCACACCGCGAGCAACGCTTCATCGGGCCGCGCCGCGTCCGCCGGCGCGCCCGCCGCCACGGCAGATGACGCGGAATTGGCATCGAGCAACCTCGCCTCCTCGGCCGAGAACAGCCTCGGCAGGTCGAGCACGACGACGAAGGTGTTGTTGCGGCGCCCGATGCCGCGAATGTAGTCGGACCGCCATCGTGTGCCGACGTCCGGCGGCGGCGCGACCTGGCCGTCGTCGAGCTCCGCGACCTCGAACACGCGGTCGGCAACGAGCCCGAGGATCAGCCGACGGCCCGACACCGGCACCTCCAGGACCAGGATGCGCGTGTTCTCGGTCTCAGGCGCCGCCGGAAGCCCGAGTTTGATACGCAGATCGATCACCGGCACGCCCTGGCCGCGCACATCGATCAGCCCGCGCAGATAGCGCGGCGCGTCCGGGATGCGGAACACCGGCCGCATCGCCAGGATCTCCTGCACCGCCTCGACCGGGACCGCGAATACCTCGCGGTCGATGCCGAGCGTCACGCACGGCCCGGATTCCCCGGCTGCACTTCTCGCCTCCATCGCTCACACTCTTTCGAACTCGGCGTCGTGCGCATCGGGGCCGCCCGACACGAGATCGAACGCGAAGCCGCGGTCGGCCACCTTGCCATTGGCATGGCCAGGCGCGCCCGTGCCGTTCGTTTTCGCCTGCTCAAGCTTCGGCGCCGTCGCCTTGGACCGCACTGCGGCCTTCTGAACCACCGGCTTCGTGACCGCAACCTTCGCCGGCCGCGCCGGCTCTGCTCGCTCCCTCCGCGCCGTCGCATGGTCGTCGGTGCGGAAGTAAGCGATGCTCGACTGCAGTTGCTCGGCCTGCGCGGCCAGCTCCTCCGAGGTCGCCGACATCTCTTCCGACGCGCTGGCGTTCTGCTGGGTCACCTTGTCGAGCTGCTGAATCGCCTGGTTGATCTGCTCCGAGCCGATGTCCTGCTCACGGCAGGCGGCGCTGATCTCCGCCACCAGCTCGGCGGTCTTGCGGATGTCCGGCACCAGCTTGGTGAGCATTTCGCCAGCCTCCTGCGCGGCCTTCACGGTGTGCGTCGACAGGGTGCTGATCTCCGCCGCCGCCGTCTGGCTGCGCTCGGCGAGCTTGCGCACCTCCGAGGCCACCACCGCAAAACCCTTGCCGTGCTCGCCGGCGCGAGCCGCCTCGACCGCCGCATTGAGCGCCAGAAGGTCGGTCTGCCGGGCGATCTCCTGCACGATGGTGATCTTCTCGGCGATCGTGCGCATCGCCTCGACGGCGCGGCCGACGGCCTCGCCGCTCGCCTGCGCGTCACTCGCCGACTGACGGGCGATCTTCTCGGTCTGCGTCGCATTGTCGGCGTTCTGCTTGACGTTCGCGGCCATCTGCTCCATCGAGGCCGCCGCCTCCTCGCCCGCCGAGGCCTGCTCGCTCGCACCCTGCGACATCTGCTCGGCCGTCGCGGAAAGCTCCTGGCTCCCCGACGACACGTTGTCGGAGGCGCCAAGCGCTTCGGCGACGACGTTGCGCAGACGCTCGACCATGTGGTTGACGTGCCCGACGAGATCGCCGATCTCGTCGCGCGACACCTTGTCGATGGTCCGCGTCAGGTCGCCAGCCGCGACCGCCTGCGCCAAGGCACCCGCCCGTCCGAGACCGCGGCTGACCGAGAGCGATATCCAGAAGCCCATCGATACCGAAATCAACAACACGGCCACGATGGCGCCGATCAGAATCGTCCGGTTGAAGTCATAGATCCGGTTCTCGGCCTCCATGACATCCTTCATGTTCCTGCGCGTGATCTCGACGAGGGTGTCGACCAGCTTGTTCGCCTGGGTGACCAGCGCACGTGCCTCGCCGGAGGACACGGTGTTGGCCTGCGCCTTGTCGCCCTGCTTGACGAAGCCGCGGACCTTGTCCTCGGCCTGCACGAACGATTGCCATACGCCATTCAGCTCGGCGATCGCCTTCTTCGACTCGGCCAGGACGAACATCGAGGCGACCTTATCCCGCGTCGCGAGGAAATCGCGCCGCAGCGTCACGATCTCGGCGTCGAAGCGCTCCGCCTGCTCGGCGGTGTCCGCGAGGACCATGTTCTTCTCGGCGCGCACGATCCTCAGCAGGTTGATGGTGAGATCCTGCGCCAGATCCTGCTTGACCGCCTGCCCGTTCACGATGTCTTCGAGGGCGGCATCGACCCTCGCCAGGCCCTGAAGCGAAAGCCACGCCATCGCCCCGGCGAGGACGGTGATGAGACCGAACGCCAAACCGAGCTTCAATTTGACGGTGAAACGCATGCGTCTGTTCTCCTCGAGCTAAGGGGTGATGATGACAGGGCCGGCGGCGCGCGCCATCGCCTCGACCGGGGAGCCTGCGCCCGCGTCGGTCGCGAAGATGCGCGCAATGTCGAGCACCACGACAAAGTCGCCGCCGCGCTTGGCGATGCAGCGAATGAATTGCGCCGGCCACCGCATGCCGATCCGCGGCGCCTCCTCGAGCGTCGCCGGCAGGAGGTCGATCACCTCGCAGACCTTGTCGGCGCGGATTCCGACGAGCGTCGGATCGCCGGCGAGGTCGACTTCGATGACGACGATACGGGCATCGATCGTCGGCGGCAGCAATTCCATGCCGAGCTTGATGCGCAGATCCGCCAGCGGCGCCACCTTGCCGCGCACGTTGATCAGTCCATTGACGAACGGATCCGCTTTCGGCACCACGGTCACCGGCACCATGTCGAGAATTTCGCGCACGCTCGCCGCCTCGAGGGCGAAGATCTGGCTGCCGAGTCCGAACGTGAGGACCGAAAGCGACGTGTTGCCGCTCCATTTGGTCATGGCGCAGATCTCCGTGTCATGCGACGGCCTTCAGCCGCTCTTCGCGCGGCTGGCCCCGCTCCACAAGACTCGCGATCTCCATGATGAGCGCGACGGTGCCGTCGCCCAGGATGGTGGCTCCGGAGAACATGTCGACGGCGGAATGAAGCTTCGACAGCGACTTAATCACGGTTTGGTGGTTGCCGATCACCTGATCAACGACGAGGCCAACCCGCATGTCCGCGGATGAGACGATGACCACCTTGGGCATCGGATCGACCGGGGCGGCGCAGCCGAACATTTCGCGCAGGCGCAGGAACGGCACCAGATCGCCGCGAATGTTGAGGAAGCTCCGGCCGTCCGTGCGGGCATCGTCCGTGGCCGAAAGCTCGACGCATTCCTCGACGGCCGCGAGCGGGAGTACGTACTTGCTGTCGCCAACGCGGACCAGAAGCCCGTCGATGATCGCGAGCGTCAGCGGCAGCCGCAACGTGACCTCGGTGCCGCGGCCGCGCTCGCTCGCGATGTCGATCGAGCCGCGCAACGCCTCGATGGCGCGCTTGACCACGTCCATGCCGACGCCGCGGCCGGACAGATTGGTGACCTGCGTGGCGGTCGAGAATCCGGGCTGCAGGATGACCTGGAAGAGCTCGCTGTCGGCCAGCTTCGCGCCCGGCGCGACCAGCCCCTGCTCCTCGGCTCGCGCGCGAATGCGATCGCGGTCGAGCCCGCGCCCGTCGTCGGATACCGTGACCAGAACCTCCGCCCCGACATGCCGGGCGCTCAGCTTGATGCGTCCCTGGGCGGGCTTGCCGACGGCCTGGCGCGATTGGGTCGTTTCCATGCCGTGGTCGATCGCGTTGCGGATCAGGTGGACGAGCGGATCGTTGAGCCGCTCGATCACCGTCTTGTCGAGCTCGGTGTCCTCGCCTTCGGTGATCAATTCGGCGTCCTTGCCGAGCTCGTTGCCGAGATCGCGAACCAGGCGACGGAAGCGGCCGAACAGCGAGCCGATCTCGACCATGCGGACGCCCATGGAGGTATCCCTGAGATCGAGAACGAGCCGCTCGATCTCCTCGGCCACCGACTTGACGTGCGGGTCGTCGCTGCATGCAGCGACCTGGTTGAGGCGCGATTGCGCGATGACCAACTCGCCGACCCGGTCCATGAGCTCGTCGAGCCGTCCGGCCGGCACGCGAATGCTGTCGTCGCCGGCGGCGGCGCGCGGCTGCTTGCGCAGCGGCTGCTCCGCCGGGGAGACGCTCCGATCGACGGATGGCGGGGGCGCATCGGCGGGAAGCGGGGCCGGCGGGCTGCGCTCGGCCGCAGGCATGACGATGGGCGGCGCAACGACGCCGCCGCGATCGGCCGGCGTCTCAGCCGGGCTGTCTTGGGAGGCGGGAGATGCGACCGGCTCGATCGTCAATCCGATTTCATCCAGGACGAATAGAAACACCTGCTCGATGACGGCGCGCGACTGGTCGGTGGTCAGCACCACGTCCCAGCCGAGATGGCAGTCGGCCGCACCCATCAGCTCGAGCGGCGGGATCGCCGCGGTCCGCGCCACCACGGTGCATGGACCGAGCCCGCGCAACTCGTCGAGAAGCAGCAGAGGATTGGTTCCCGTCGCCATCGCGTCCTTGGGCAATCGAAAACCGATGCGCCACGTCGTCACTGCCGGCGACGACGGCGCGACGGCAGGCGCGGGCGTGATGGCCGCCGGAGGCGCGGCAGCCGGAAGGAACTCGGCGAGCGGCAGGAGTTCCGCGGCCGGCCGCAGATCGGCGGACGGCACGGGTTGCACGGACGGCCGGAGATCGGCGGCGGGCAGCCGGTCGGCGGTCGACGCGGATGCGGCGCCCCGCTCCATGACGGCGCGGAGATCGCGCACCATCCGGTCGCTGATGGCGTCGTTTGCGTCGTCGGGCGTATCGATCAGGCAGCGCATCTGGTCGCTGGCGGCGAGCGCCACCGCGATCAGCTCCCTGTCGGGCTGCATACGCCCTTTGCGCACGAGGTCGAATGCGGTCTCGATGTGATGGGTGAGCGCCGCAAGCTTCTCGAAGCCGAACATCGATCCCGAGCCCTTGATCGTATGCAGCGCCCGGAAGGCGCTGGCGATCAGGTCGGGGTCGCCGGGCGTACGCTCGAGATCGAGCAGCGTGTGCTCGAGCTGCTCCAGCAGATCCTGCGCCTCCTGGCGGAAGGTATCCGACGGGCTGGCCGCGCTCATGCGCCCAGCACCTTCTTGACCACGGCGAGGAGTTGATCCTGCTGAAACGGCTTGGTGATCCAGCCGGTCGCGCCGGCGTTCTTTCCGGCGGCCTTCATCTCGGGGGCCGATTCGGTCGTCAACAGGATGATCGGCACGCCGCGGTAGGCGGAAAGCTTGCGCAACGCGCCGATGAAGGCGAGGCCGTTCATGTTCGGCATGTTGAGATCGGTGATCACCATCTGGACCGGGGTCGCCTGCGCCTTCGCGAGGCCCTCCGCCCCATCGCCGGCCTCGACGACCTCGTACCCGGCTGCCGACAATGTCAGCTTGATCATCTGGCGAACGCTCGGCGAGTCATCGACGCTGAGAACCTTTTTGCTCATGCGCAAGAATCCCCTTTCGACCAGAACGTTTCCTCGTCGGTCGCACGACTTCCGCCGTCCGAAGGGAGAAAGCCGCCGCGTTCGAGCACGCCGCGCAGCACGCCCGCGGCGGGCTGGGCGAGGACAAGTCTCTTGCCTGCCGCCAATGCGCTCTTGCGCGCGGCCAGGATGAGCTGCACGACGCTCAGATCGATCTCGGTCGCGGCCGAGCAATCGACCTCGACGCGCGAATGGCCCGCGAGCGCCGCAAGCAGCCGTGCTCGGGCATCTTCGGCGCCGCCGATCGTCTGCGCGCCCTCGAGCACCACGCGGTATCCCGCCGTATCGAGCTCAGTCACGTGCCGGTTCCACGATCGATGACACAAGATCGCAAACCCGCGGCGGCAACTCCGGACGAACGGGTGCGATCAAACGCCTGTGTTGGATGGCGCAATTATAGGCCGCAGTCTTAAGACGAAATGTGCGCGGCGTTAGGGATTTTTACGTAAGCGCCGCGACTGTTCGTCGGACACTCGAGACGAACCGCCGCAGACGGGAGGGCGGCACACGGATCCGCCTGCTCCGCGCTGGTCTCAGGCGCGCGCGAGCGAACGCAGCGCGTCGTGCGCGTCGGCACCTGCCACCTCGGCAGACGGCAGCACGACGAAGAACAGCGCGCCGCCGCCGGGTGCGTCCTCCAACCCGATCTCGCCGCCGAGACGGCAAACGATCTCGCGCGCGATGCTCAGTCCGAGCCCGGTGCCGCCTCTTTTCGGCCCATCTTGCGACTGCGCGAACTTCTCGAACAGTCGCGGCCTGAAGCTCGGAGGAATGCCGGGGCCATGGTCGCGGAACGACACCCGCACGGCCTCGCCGGCGCGATCGAGCGATACCACGACCTCGCTGCCGGACGGCGAGAACTTGATGGCGTTCGACAGCAGGTTGGAAAAGACCTGCGTCAGCCGGTCGGGATCGGCCTCGACCGCACAACCGTGATCGCAATTCAGGGTGATGCCGACGCCGGCCTCGGCCCCCAGGGCGCGATTGGTGTCGACCGCGTCTTCGAGCAAGAGCTGGACGTCCACCCGCTGAATTTCGAATGCGACGTGGCCCGCCTCGAGCTTTGCAACGTCCAGGATGTCGTTGACCAAGCGGACGAGGCGCTGACAATTGTTGTGCGCGATCGCCACCAGCCGCTTGGCGGCCGGATTGGGGTCGAGCGTCGCGGTATTGGTCAGCAGCCCCAGCGAGGCCGAGATCGAGGTGAGCGGGGTACGCAGCTCGTGGCTCACGGTGCCGACGAACTCGTCCTTGAGGCGCGCCGCCTTCTCGGCCACCTGCTTTTCCATTTCAGCATGATCGCGCTCATGCGTCCGGCGCTCGATGACGCGGAACGCCCGCCCCAGCGCCTTGGCGACGTCGTTGATCTCGTGGATGTGCAAGCGCGGAATGGGCCTCACCTGGTTGCGTCCGAGCGCCATGGCGGGCGCGACCAGCGCTTCGATGTCCGAGGTGATCTCCTTGGCCTTGAATTGTGCGAGCACCAACCCGATCGCGAGCAGAAAGAGAGCGCCGGCCGCGCTCAGGCCGAGGGAGGTGTACAAGCGGCGGTTCATCTCGGCCGACGGGATGCCGATCGCGAGCGCCCAGTTCGAAACCTCCGAGCGGACGAAGGACGAGTAGACCGAAATGCCGTCGAGGCTGGTGCTCGCCACGACGCCGCTCGCGCTGCGGCCGATCGCCTCGATCAGCCTCTGGTTGCCCTTGCGGCCGACGAACTGCTCCGCATTCCGGTTGCGCGCCACGATGGTGCCGGACTTGTCGAAGATCGCGGCAATCCGGCCGGCCGGAAGCCTTTCCTTCGAGAGAATCTCGCCCAACCTTGCCGGAAGCAGGCTGATGCCGAGCGAATAGACGACCTTGCCGTTGCGAAAAACCGGGACCGCAATGACCACGAGCGGTTCCTTCGTCACCGGCCCGACGAACAGATCCGTGACGACCGGTTCTCCCGTGCTGAAGACCAGGTGCACATTGGCGGGGTCGGTGCGGGGCGGCAGCGGCTCGCCCAACGGCCGCAGCGTGTTGAGGACCTGCTGCCCGGCTTCATCGGTGAGGACGATGTTGGCGCCCGGAAGATGCCGGTTCAATTCCTTCGCCCGTTGATAAAATCCGGCGAGATCGCCCCGCTCGAGTCTCGGCGAGGTCGCCAGCACCTCCATCGCCGACGTCACCGTCGCGAGCTCGCGATCGACCGCGAACATGAGGGCGCGCGACGTGATGATCATGTTCTGAAGCGCACGGTCGCGCTCGGACGCGTACATGCTCACGATCAGGAAGGCGATGCCGACCCACGCGGGCAGCACGCAGCCCACAACCATCCAGGCCAGCGTCCCTCTGATCGTCCGCGTGCCGCGCGCGCGCGCGCTCTGAGTCCGAGAGAAGATCATCAAGCTCGCATCCCGGGGGTTTTCCGAAATTCATGCTTGTCGGCCGTGGGCCGATTCACGTCACTGCAAAGCAGCGCATCGAGGAATCTGCTCTGGAACTTTTACCGTGCGATTAATTGCGCACGTAACTGACTTCTGTCGGCGTCCACATCAATTACGTATTGCTACGTAATCCGTCAGTTCGACGCTTGCCCAATGCAGTAGCCGAGCACTTCCGGCGCCGCGAACCAGCATATAGCCCGCCACCACGAAGATCACCAGCGCGAAGATGACGTTGAGGGCGCCGCGCTTGTCGGCAAGCCGCTTCGCGAGCGGCGCCCCGATCAGGCCGCCGAGCACGCCGCCGGCGAGAAAGGTCACCGCGAGGCGCCAATCGACCAGCCCCGAGACCGCGTAGTTGGCGGCCGTGGTCAGGCCGAAGGCGGCGACGGCGACCAGCGAGGAGCCCACCGCATTGAGGATCCCCATGCCGGTCGCAAGCATCAGGCCGGGCACGATCAGGAACCCGCCGCCGATGCCGAAGAAGCCGGAAAGACAGCCGGTGAGCAACCCGAGCAGCAGCAGCTTCGGCAGGTTCTCTCGGCTCAGGCGAACGGCTTCGGCGCCTGCGGCCGACCGCCGCTTGAGCATGGTTGCGCCGACGACCACCATCAGCAGCGCGAACAGCGCGAGCAGCCGCTGGCCGTCCATCCATTTGCCCAGGCTCGAGCCCGTGATGGCGCCGATGACGCCGGCAATTGCGAACACGCCGGCGCAGCGCCAACTCACGGTCCCGCGGCGGGCATGCGGCATGAGATTGGCGGCCGCATTCGCGCCGACCGCGACCGCACTGGTGCCGATCGCCACGTGCGCATCCGGCACGCCGACGAGATAGACCATCAGCGGCACCGCCAGGATCGAGCCGCCGCCGCCGATGAGGCCGAGCGAGAAGCCGACGAGCACGCCCGACGCGAGGCCGAACACGATGTGCAGCATGGGCCCGGTCCTGCCCCTCCCTCCCGGCGACGTGGCCGGATCGCGCCGGTATCAGGCCGCGCGGGTGAGATCGCCGGCCGGGCGCGCGCGCTCGGCATCATAGACGGCGCGATTCCATGGCGCGCGCATCAGCAGCAGGGCCATGCCGCAGAAGCCCGTCAGGCCCGCCATCAGCAATCCGCCGCCGACGAACAGCGGCACGGCAAAGAACCACGGGCTGACGATGAGTCCAAGCAGCGTGCCGATGAAGGCGAGGCTCCCGGCCCCGATCTGCACCTGACGCTGGAGCTCGAGCGGCGCGCGCCGATCGAACGCGACCGGCAGGCCCGCTTTCTGCCAGGCATCGAGGCCGCCCTCGATGACGTAAGCCTCGCAGCCGCTTCCGACGCGGTCGGCGAGGCGGCCGGCATTGCTCGAGGTCCGGGCGCCGCTGCGGCAATGGAAGATCACGGGCCGGCCCCGCTGAACGGCGAGATCGGCTTCATCGAGCTTCGACAGGGCGAGATGGTGCGTGCCGGGAATGCGCACCCGGGCGCGCTCGTCCGCTTCGCGGACGTCGATCAGGATCGCGCCCTGATCGATCAGGCGCTTGGCGTCGCGCGGCGTGATGGTCGGAAGCGTCATCGTCGTCTCCGTCGGGTTGCGCCGGTGTCGCGGCAAAAGAGATCGTGCAGGGTCGCGAACAGCTGCTCGATGCGCGGATCGGCGATCCGGTACCACAGCGTCTGTGCGTCGCGGCGATAGGTCACGAGCCCCTCCTGCCGCATCTTGGCGAGGTGCTGCGACAGGGCCGATTGCGACAGGCCCGCCGCCTCGGCGAGCGCCGTGACGTTGGCCTCGCCCCACTCGACCAGCCGGCACAGGATCATCAGGCGGCGCTCGTTGGCGAGCGCGCCCAGGATCGCGGCGACCTCGGTCGCCTTGCGCTCCAGCGACCGGAGGCCGCCGCGCCTGACGGCGGCGCGCGGGGCAGCAACGGAACCCATGGTCGGCGTCCTGTTCGATTAGCCGTTGCTAATTTAGGAACCTCTAATATATTGTCAAGCAGCGAGGCGACGAGGAGGTCGACCATGCCTGCCGAGCCGGTGATCCGCGCGTTCTTCGACGAGCCTACCAACACGGTGAGCTATCTGGTGGCCGATCCGGAAAGCCGCACGGCGGCCGTGATCGATCCGGTGCTCGACTACGATCATCGCTCGGGCGAGGTCGATACCGGCTCGGTCGAGGCGATCCTCGCGGCCGCGAGCCGGGCGGGCTACCGCATCGTCTGGACGCTCGAGACGCACGCCCACGCGGATCACCTCTCCGGCTCACCCTACATCAAGGCAAAGACCGGCGCGAAGATCGGCATCGGCGAGCGGATCAAGGACGTGCAGCGCATCTTCCGGCCGCTGTTCGACGCGGCCGACCTCAAGACCGACGGCAGCGACTTCGATCATCTGTTCGCCGACGGCGAGCATTTCGCGATCGGCGGCCTCGTGGCGCAGGTCCTGTTCACGCCCGGCCATACGCCGGCCTGCGTCAGCTACAGGATCGGCGATGCGGTGTTCGTCGGCGATACCCTGTTCATGCCGGACTACGGCACCGCCCGCGCCGACTTCCCGGGCGGCGACGCGCGGGTGCTCTATCGCTCGATCCAGAAAATCCTCGGCCTGCCGCCCGCGACGCGGCTGTTCATGTGCCACGACTACAAGGCGCCGGGCCGCGACGCCTATGCGTGGGAAACGACCGTCGCGGCCGAGCGCGACAACGTGCACCTGCGCGGCGGCGTGAGCGAGGACGTCTTCGTCGCCATGCGCACCGAGCGCGACGCGACGCTCAAGGCCCCGACCCTGCTGTTGCCGTCGATTCAGGTGAACATTCGCGCCGGCCGGTTTCCGCCGGCCGAGGACAACGGCGTGCGCTATCTCAAGATTCCGGTGAGGTTCAAATCGAACGACGCGGCCGCCTGAGCGCGGGCCATCACCCGACGACGATCGCGGCGGCCGTACCGGGCGGCAGCGGCGTCGGGTCGACCTCGACGAGCCCGCGCTCGACGCGCACCCGGTAGGTCACCAGCTTTTCGGTGAACGGCGGCGGCGCGCAGCCGTCGGCGAGCCGATACTGATAGGCGTGCCACGGACAGGTGATGCAGCCGTCGACGATGCGGCCCTCGCCGAGTGGGCCGTTCTGGTGGGCGCACAGGTTGGTGACGGCGCCGATCTGGTTGCCGTCGCGAAACACCGCGATGCGCTCGCCGCCCGGCGCGGCGACGATGCGCGCGCCCTTGTCGGGAATCGCGGCCGGCGGCCCGACCGTGAGCCAGCCGCTGCCAGGCGCACGGTCGGTCTTGCGCTCGGTCTTGCGCTCGCGCCGGCCGGCGCGCAGGTGGAGTCCCGCGACGACGACGAAGGCGCCGATCAGCACGAGCGGCACCAGCGGGGAGCGCTCGTCCTGCATGTGGCCGAGCGCGACATGCATCACGATGAGCCCGTAGGCGACATAGAGCGCCATGTGGAGGAACTTCCACGCCCGCGGGGTGAGAAAGATGAGCCAGAAATCGTGGCTGGTGGCGGCGAGCAGAAACAGGATCAGCAGCGCCACAAGGCCGACGGCCTTGAACGGAAAGCCGATGAACCGCGCATAATGCGGCCAATTGGTGAGCTCGGCGCCGAGATTGGGCAAGGCGTGCTGCACGATGTACCAGTCGAGCAAAAAACTGAAATGGACGAGCGCGACCAGGAAGGCGAGCACGCCGAAATGGCGCCGGTTGTAGAGCAGCGGCAGGAACCGGCGGTCGAGCCGCGCCAGCGGGCCGATCGACAGGATGATGGTCAGCATCAGGAAGGCGCAGCTGCCGGTCGCGCGAATCCACAGGTCGATCGCGTCGGGCAGGTTCTTCGGCGGCTCGGCGCCCCAGGCGAGGACCAGGTAGCTCGCAAGATAGAGTGCGACGCCGGCGATCAGGATGCCGTCATAGACGAGCTTGTCCCTGTTCCACTGCACGGCACGGAGCGCGACGCTCATCCGAGTTGCTCCAGCGGGATGGCGCGGGTCTGCCCGGGCTCGGGCGGCGGGCGCAGCCACAACGCCAGCGCGACGCCGAGCACGACCGCGATCGCGAGGATCGGCCAGAGCAGGCGGTGAAGCGAGCGGTGTGCGCGCGTCATCGGCGGCTCCGCGCCCTGTGCCAGCGGATCAGGATGTAGGGCCACAGCGCAAGGCTGCCGGGCAGCAGCAGAATGCGGGCGCCGAGCGTCGCCGGCATGGGATGCGGCAGCACGCGCGCGAGGCCGACTGCGACGAAGGCGACCGCCGTGACGGCGCCTACGGCCGCATAGGCGGCGAGACAATAAAGGATTGCGCCGGCGGTGCTCATGATCGACTCTTGGCGACAATGCACGGACCGGCCGTGCCACTATCAGAACTCCGCCGGCCCCGCGTTTATTCCCGCCGGCAGGTTAGCACGGTTCGCGCCGAGGAGCGCCGCGCCCGCGAGCGCCGCGAACACGGCCCACAGCGCATAGCGAAAATCGCTGGCGACGCCGGCCGGAAAGAAGGTCGCCATGTAGACGACGGCCGAGCCGCAGGTGCCGATCAGGAAGGCGCCCTCCGGCCCGGCGCGGCGCCGCCAGGCGAGCGCGCACCCGACGACGCAGAGCAGCATCCAGGTGCCGGCGCGAAACAGCGGGGTCGCGGCGAGCCGGTCGTCGATCGCCTTGAGCGCCATGAACCATGCATTGTCGGCAAAGACGGTCTCGCCCGGATGCGCGATATCGCGCGTCCACATCGTGAGGTTCTCGTTGAACAAAAAGTTCGCCATCACGGCGGTGCGATGCTCGAGATAGGCGAGCGGATGGGTCGCGAGCGCGCGCAGCCAAGCCATGAGGAGCGCAGGCGAGCCAAACACCTTGTCGGCTTCGAGCTTCTTCATCACGAACAGGCAGGGCTCGCGGGTCCAGTAGATGTCCCAGTCGGTCGGCTGGTAGCAGCGCCCGGTGAGCATCGCGTCCTGCTCCGTGCTCCAAGTCACCGGGAACTGGTTCTCGCCGGTGAAATGGGTGATGCCGCCGAGATCGAACACGAAGATCGCATGCAGCACGTTCTGGTGCTTGGCGTTGAGCATCGCGTAGTAGACGAGCGGCACCATGAGGCCGAGGACGACCGCGATCGGGATGTAGGCGAGCGCGGCACGCCGCAGGTCGAAGCGCGCGGGCCACAACACGTAGGCGGCGAGGATCGGGGCGGCGAACAGGCCGTTCGGCCGCATCAGGAAGCCGAAACAGAGGAGCACGAGCGCGAGCGCCTGGGCGATGCGCCGCCAGGCGTCCTTGCGCTCCGCCACCGCGTAGGCGAGCGCGGCGGCGAACAGCCAGCTCGCGGCCAGCAGCACGTCGCGCCAGATGATGCCGGCGAACACGAAGGCGGGCGGCGTCAGCCCGAGCACGACCGCCGCGATCCCGCGCCAGGCCGACCGGCGCGCGAGCGCGAGGCCGAGCGCCGCGAAGGCGAGCCAGTAGAGCGTGGCGATGAACAGGAACATGCTGGCCGCCCCGGGCGCGAGCGGCTCGATCAAGCCCCACAGGGCGGTCTGCACCGGCGACTGCCAGTCGCCGGCCTGGCCGGTCGCGATGTCGGCGTGCACGTACCAGGCGTCCCAGGTCATCACGCCGGGATAAAAAACCCGCAGCGTGAGCGCGAAGCCGGCGAGCGCCAGCGCGACGACCGGCAGCGCGCGC
>Ga0335081_10012506_pt1 | contig 13765 bp, 8 predicted proteins | sample Lox_Sample_35_FD_206713 | JGI IMG/M metagenome (GOLD analysis project Ga0335081, IMG submission 206713) | Soil microbial communities from Loxahatchee National Wildlife Refuge, Florida, United States - Lox_Sample_3.5 | ecosystem: Environmental > Terrestrial > Soil > Wetlands | place: USA: Florida...
GGATTTGGCGCTGAGGAAGCGATGATCCAAGCCGGCCGTCGCCGCCTTCGCCCCATCGCCATGACTGCGCTGGCCACCGTCGCCGGAATGGCTCCGCTGGCCTTCGGCATTGGCTCCGGCTCGGAAATGTTGAAGCCGCTAGCCATCGCCGTCATCGGCGGGTTGCTCAGCTCCATGGTTCTGTCGCTGATCTTCACGCCCGCCATTCACTTTTATCTGCGGCCTCGCAAATTCGATGCCGCCTCTTCCCCGGTCGTGGAATCGCTACCCGGCTAACGCCCTCGAACGAGACAGCCGCGCATGAAAATTCTGGTCGTTGAAGACGAAAGGGAAATGGCTGAGGTTCTCCGCCGCGGCCTGGAAGAGGAAAAGTACGCCGTCACGGTCGCACACGACGGCGTCTCCGCTCTGGCTCTCTCCGAGAAAACTCGCTTCGATCTCGTTCTCCTGGATGTCATGTTGCCCGGCATTGATGGAATTCATGTCGCTCGCCGCTTCCGCGAGCTCCGCCAGGAGACTCCCATACTGATGCTTACGGCCCGCGATTCCGTACCCGACATTGTCAAAGGCCTCGACGCTGGCGCCGACGACTACGTCACCAAGCCGTTTTCTTTTGCCGTTTTGCTTGCTCGCATCCGCGCTCTCGAGCGCCGCGCCTCCGAACCCCGCGCCTATACGCTCCGCATTGCCGATCTCACGCTCGACATCACGCAACGCCGCGCCTTTCGCGGCTCCCGCGAAGTTCATCTCACTCCTACTGAGTTCCGCCTTCTCGAATTCCTCGCTCGTCACGAAGGTCGTGTCGCTCCCCGTCAGTCCATTCTCGAGGCCGTTTGGGGCGCCACCGAAAACGTCGAAGAAAATACCCTGGACGCCTTCGTTCGCCTCCTACGCCGCAAAGTTGACGGAAACGAGCCCGTCAAATTGATTCACACCTTGCGTGGTTTCGGGTATTCTCTTGGCCCCGAACCCCGGCCATGAAGCTGCCCCTCCGCGCTCGAATCACTGCTTGGTACTTTGCCGTACTGCTTGTCGCCTTTGCCTCTCTTGCTTGGATCAGCGATATTGGTTTTCAGCACAGCATCGAGAACACCGTCAACGACGCCTCTCGCGCGAACCTCGAGAGCATCCAAAGCGTCCTCAGGCGAACCGCTCCCAAGGGCATTGCGGCAGTTCAGGATGAACTCAATGAGCTGGCCGACCTCTGGGCCGGTGCCGGTTTGCTGCAAGTCTCCGGGACTGACGGAAAGCCGATTTTTCAGTCACCCGCTTTTGCCAAGCCATATACTCCTCTTCCTCCAGTTGCGAGCACCGAAATCAGTTTCTTCACCGACAACCTTGACAATATCCAGTACCGCGTCGCCGTGCGAAAGGTGGCGGCTGGCGGCCAGGTTTTTCTGGTCCGTGCCGCCATCCCCACCGAGCCTTTTGATCAGGCGCTGGACCGCTTTCGTCTCATCCTCCAGGGCACTTTGCCGCTTCTCGTGATTTTCGCTTCGCTCGCCGGCTATTGGCTTAGCGGCCGCGCACTCGCTCCCGTCAACGAGATCATTCGCACCGCGCGCGGCGTCGGCGTGCAAAATCTGTCCAGCCGTTTGGCCGTTCCTCCTGCCAACGACGAACTCCATCGTTTATCCGAAACGCTCAACGACATGCTCGCCCGCATCGAAGCCTCCGTGCAGCGCATCACCCAGTTCACCGCGGATGCTTCGCACGATTTGCGTACCCCCGTCGCCCTTATCCGCGCGAGCGCCGAACTGGCTCTCCGCCGCTCCCGCACCGAAGACGAGTATCGCGAAACGCTCTCTCGCATTCTTGCCACTTCAGAGGAAACCACCCATCTCATTGAGAACCTCTTGACGCTCGCTCGCGCCGACGCGGGGGCAGCCGAGCTGCATTTCAATACCATCGACCTCGTGCCCCATGTTGAGAAAGTTGCCGCTGAAGCCGCCGTCCTCGCTGCGGGGAAAAGCATTGAAATTCAGAAAGAACTGCCTGCTGCCCCGATTGAAATCTCAGCGGATGGGCTCGCCATCGAACGCCTCTTGCTGATTGTTCTGGAGAATGCCGTGAAGTACACGCCCCCCGGCGAAACCGTGGCGCTGTCTCTCTCCAACGGCTCGGGACATGCCCGCATCGAAGTCCGTGACAATGGCATCGGCATCGGCGAAAAAGACTTGCCTCATATCTTCGAGCGCTTCTACCGCGCCGATCACTCCCGTTCCCGCGAAACCGGCGGCTCCGGCCTCGGCCTGGCCATCGCCAAATGGATCGTCGACATGCACCACGGCACCATTGAAGCCCACAGCGAACCCGGCCGCGGCTCGCGCTTCTGTATCTCCCTTCCAATCGCTTCCAACCACTAATCCACGCCCCCTCGATTTTTCCTGTCTTTGCGCCCTCGACCTTATCCTTGTCTCTGTAAGGTCTTTGTAAAGGCGCGGCCCTGCTGCGCCCTAAACACCATCACTAACCCAGCTTTGCGCAATCTGAAAGTTCTTTCATCCTTATTTTAAAACTCTGTGAATCCCCGTTCATCTACCAGTAGCAATTGAAGGCTGAAATCAGACCCAGCAGCGGCGCCTGTATCCAGGTTGTGCCTGAGTCAGTCTCGTGCGCTCGAACTGCCGAAACCGATGCAGATTCGGGGATTTCAGAAGTGAGGGTGTGTACATGCTGAGTTTCAAAAAGTCTCTACTCGTGTTTCTAGCTATTTTAGTTCTTGCTTTGCCAGGCCTTTCCCAGGAACGCAAAGGTGCGATCAGCGGGCGCGTTACCGATTCCACCGGCGGGGTCCTTCAAGGCGCCCAAGTCACTGTGGACCCTGCTGGCACCGCTGCCGTTTCAGACGTTCAGGGCCAGTTTTTGATCAATGATCTTGCGCCCGGAAGTTACACAGTCACTATTACATACGTGGGCTTCGCCAAGTCCACCCTACCTGTCAATGTCACCGCCGGCCAGGTGGCCTCCGTGGAAGCAAAACTCGGCGTTGAGTCGCAGAACTTGGAAGTTCTGGTTACAGCGGAGCGCCCCTCGGCAGAAGCAGAAGCTGTCAACCGCGAGCGTACTGCGGACAACATCGTCCAAGTCCTCCCCGCCGATGTCATCCGCAGCTTGCCGAACGCCAACATGGCGGATGCACTTGGCCGTTTGCCAAGCGTAACGCTTGAGCGCGATGAAGGGGAAGGCAAGTACGTTCAGATTCGCGGCACAGAACCTCGTTTGACCAACACCACAATCGACGGCATGAACGTTCCTTCACCGGAGTCGGGAGTCCGGCAGATTAAGTTCGACGCTATTCCGGCCGACATCGTTGAATCCGTCGAAATCAGCAAGACCCTGCAAGCAAATATGGATGGTGACGGCATCGGAGGCTCCGTAAATCTGGTGACCAAGACCGCGGGGGAGCGCCCTACGGTCAACGTGAGTGGAATGGGTGGATACATCCCCATTCTGGGTGGCCGCGGTCAGGTCGAGACTACCGGCACCGTCGGGCAGCGTTTCGGCACCAACAAGCGTTTCGGAGTCCTTATTGGCGGCTCTTATGATTGGACGGGCCGCGGCATCGATGACATCGAACCGGTGTCAGACATCGCTACATTTTCGGATGGTTCCACTGCTCCCTGGAAAGACTCTATCGATATCCGCGAGTACCGTTATTACCGCTCTCGCTGGGGGCTCGCGGGCAGCGCCGATTACAAGTTAGGCGACGGCTCAAATATCTACGTTCGCGGTCTTTATTCGGATTTCAAGAATTATGGTGACCGATGGGTTTATACACTGAATGACAACTCACCCATCACGACGCTCAACGGAAATGGGGGCACACCATCTTTCAACACACAAGACCGGCGTCCCGACATCGCCATTGGTAGCCTTCTGCTTGGCGGCAAACACGTGCTCACGACCACTTGGTATGCCTGGGATCTTTCCGTTTCACGTTCGCGGGATATCAATGTCTCTCCCGGCACCGCAAGTTTTAACTCAACCCTCGCCAGCAGTGCCTGCCAATTCGACCCCGCGAACACGAAAAACATTTTCCTGCCGCAGTGGACCTCCACCTGCTACACGGAAGCGTATAACCCGGCGAATTTCGTCTTGGGAGACGTCAGTATTGATCACGGACACACCGCCCAATTGAATCTCCAAGCGACCGCAGCAATGTCCAAGCGCTACCACTTAGGTTCGCATCTCTCCACCATCGAAATCGGCGGCAAGTTCAGGAATGCGCATAAGTTTGACGATACCTACAACGTCGATTGGACTGCCAACGGCACCATTCCGATGACCCAGTTTCCGAACGGCTTCACCAACAGCAACTATTACAGTGGCGCCTACAAGCTCGGATACAACGTCAATTACTCGGCCGTCAACAATTTCCTCAGCAGCAATCAGAGCGCCTTTACTCCCGACAGCTCGTTCGGCATTGATCCCGCAAACTACGGCCTGACCGAGAAAGTTTCTGCCGGTTACGTGATGAACACCGTCGATTTCAGCAGCCGTGTACGAATCGTCGCCGGTGTTCGCTTCGAAGGCACCAATCTCAGCGTCGTGAATCGCTTCTTCGATGGTACAACCGACCCGCCAACCATTACGCCAGATTCGTTCAGTGGTTCCTACGTGAAGATCCTACCCAGTGTTTCGTTGCGGTACGCGTTCACTGGCAATACGAATCTTCGCCTCGTTTACGGCCGCGGCCTCTCCCGACCTGACCCGCAGGATATTGCTCAGGCGGCAACCTTTACCACGGTCGGCAGTCCTGGAAATCAGAAAAACCTAGTTAGTTTGGGCAATCCGAATCTCAGGGCAGAGACGGCTGACAACTTCGATGTGTTGCTTGAACACTACCTCAATCCCTTTGGGATGATCACCGCCGGTTATTTCTACAAACGGCTAACGGACCCCATCGTGACGCAGACCTCGATACTTCAGAATTTCCAGCCATCACCGACCGCTCCCAGAGGAACCTATACCGCCACACAGCCCATTAACGCCGGCAGTGCTTGGATCTCTGGATTTGAAGCCGCCTATCTTCAGCACCTTACGTTTCTTCCTGGAGCTCTCCGCGGCCTCGGCATTTCCGCCAACTACGGCTATACTGCTTCTCAGGCCAATGGCTTACCAGGACGTTCCGACCACCCCAGGCTCCTGCGCAACGCTCCGAACACCTGGAACATCAGCCCAACCTATGATCTCGGTCGCTTTTCCATCCGCATGGGCCTCTCTTACAATCAGGCAAACATTGCGTCTTATGCCTATCAGGATGGTACCCCTACACAGGATGGCACTCCTTCTACCCCCACGCCCGGCGGGCTCAGAGGGCCATTAAGTGACCAATACTTCTACACCCACCTGCAAGTGGACGCGCAGGGCAGCATCCGCCTCGCTCATGGGCTAAACTTCGTCATGTATGGCCTCAACCTGACGGACGAGGTCTTCGGATTCTATCAGGGCAGCTCACAGTACATGATCCAGCGCGAATACTACAGGCCTACCATCGCGGCCGGCTTTCGCTGGTCACCTTTGCATGAAAAGTGAGTTAAGTGATAGCAGTCGTGGCGAGAATCTCACCCCGTTCTCGCCACGATTCCATTTAAATGCGTCCTGATCTTGTAACTTGTATCGTAATGTAGGTCAGATTGATCGCTTGAGCTGCTTATGAACAAAGTGCTGACAGCCTCGATTTTTCTACCATTCGCGGCGTACGTTGCGTGTCTGTGTCGCCTCATCGCGATTTCCCCTCCTCCTCCGGCTCTGGCCGCGGAGCAACCAGCAACTCTCGTCGGCGCGGGCGACATTGCCGACTGCAAAGACCTTTCCGGCGCCGAAGCCACGGCCAAGCTGCTTGAATCCATCCCCGGCACCGTCTTTGCTGCCGGCGACCTTGCCTACCCTGACGGCTCCAAGGACAACTTCCAGTGCTATGACAAAACCTGGGGCCGCGTGAAAGCTCGCACGCGCCCCGCCCCTGGCAATCACGAATTCCACGCCGCTGGCGCAACTCCCTACTTTGATTACTTCGGTTCCGCTGCCGGTGACCCGAAGACCGGCTACTACAGCTACGAACTTGGCACTTGGCACATCATCGTTCTCAACAGCGAGTGCAAGGATGTTGGCGGCTGCGACGCTGGCTCGCCGCAGGAAAAATGGCTTCGTGCCGATCTCGCCGCCCATCCCGCGGCCTGCACCTTGGCGTATTGGCACAAGCCGCTCTTCAGTTCCGGCGGCGCGCACGGCAACGATTTGACAGTGAAACCTCTTTGGCAGGCGCTCTACGAAGCCAACGCCGACCTGGTTCTTGGCGGCCACGATCACGATTACGAGCGCTTCGCCCCGCAAACTCCCGACGGCCTCGCCGATCCCAAGCGCGGCATTCGCGAATTTGTCGTTGGCACTGGGGGCAAGAACCATCGCCCCTTCGGTGATCCCAAACCCAACAGCGAAGTTCGCGACGCCACCGCCTTCGGGGTTCTCAAACTCACGCTGAAGCCCAAAGGCTACGATTGGCAATTCATTCCCGAGGCAGGGAAGACCTTCACCGATTCCGGCTCCGGTCTCTGTCACTAACTCGCTGCGCCCGTTTCTTGGATTTTTGGAGTTGATATCTGCGAAGTGAGGTAGCCGCGCTACCTACTTTTTTGCAGGCGCCGGCTTCGCCTCTACATCCGGCATGGCCATCGACATCGGCGTCGAATTCCCGGCGAGCAATTCTTTTCTCACAGCATCCGAAATCTTGTCCGCGTTTTTCACCAGCACGCTCACCTGCCAGATTTGCGTTTCCGTCAGTTGGCCTTTGAATGCAGGCATTCCCGTCATGCGAATTCCGTTCTCCACCTTCCAGTACGACTCCCACGGCTCATCGTCCGTCACGCCCACTCCATGGAAAAGTTGCGGCGGCGCAGGATACATCCCTTGCGCAATCGCCGACTTGGACTCGCCGGGCAAGCCGTGACACGTGGCGCACTGCTCCTTATAAACTTTCGCGCCAATAATCAGATTCGCTTCATCCGCGGCAACCTGCGGTTGAGGATGCGGCAACTGCTCCAGATACGCGTGCAATCCCTTGCTCGCAAGCGCTTTTTCGAACGGGATGGGCGACGCGGAGGTCGCCACCGGCGCGTGTCCCGACGCGAAGTAATAAAAAACTCCCCCACACACCAGCAAAATTCCGACCACGATTCCCACGAGCAAACCTTTTAACATGTAGCGAATCTCCTCTGCCGTTCGAAATGCACTCCCGATTCCTGCGAAGCTGCTCCAATCTTGCCGATAGTCTACGTTTTCCGCCGCTATTCTGCACGCCGGAAATTGCGAGTTCTAACTTCAAGCCTCGCCACCAGCCGTCAGCCCGAAGCTCCACCTCCGTCTCGTAACCATTCCCCGCGGCTGGGCGTCTCATATAGGTAGAGACAAAGATTTCCTGTACGCTGTACCTGCAGCGCGGAACTCACTTTTGGGTCTTACTTAAAGATTGTGCTCCCCGTCGGCAGAATTGTAGGCAAAACTACGTTGGTTGATGACAGGAGAGAACGAATGGGCGAACTCGAATCCGTGGAGCTGCCCGAACACGGCGCGCACGCCACGGGCGCAGCCTCTGCGCCAGCGGCGAAAAGCCGCTGGTGGATTTGGCTGCTGATCGCTGGCGCCATCGCGATAGGCATCTGGTATTTCCGCGGGGCTCGCAATGCCAGCCAGGCCGCGGATTCTTCCGCCCCCGCTGCTCCCGGCAGAGGCAGGGGAGGGGCAGGGACGGGAAGTTTCACCGTCCCGGTTGTCGTAGCCGCAGCACAGCACGGCGATTTGCCGGTTTACTTCAACGGCCTCGGCAGCGTCATCGCTTTCAACACCGTTACCGTGCGCAGCCGCGTGGATGGCGCCATTGTCAAAATTAACTTCACCGAAGGCCAATACGTCCACGAGGGTGACGCGCTCGTCGAAATCGATCCGCGCCCCTTCCAGGTTCAATTGGAACAAGCGGAAGGCCAACTCGCCAAAGACCAGGCCCAGCGCAAAGACGCCGAGGTCAATCTCGGGCGATACAAGGAGCTTTTCCAAGAAGGCGTCATTCCCCAACAACAACTCGACACGCAGGCCGCGCTGGTCGGGCAGTTTGATGGCGCCATCAAAGCCGATGTGGCAGCCATCGACAACGCGAAACTGCAGATTACCTACGCGCACATCACCGCGCCCATCAGCGGCCGCATCGGTCTTCGTCTCGTAGATATCGGCAACATCGTCCACGCCTCGGACAGCAACGGTCTCTTGGTGATCACGCAGCTCCAGCCCATTTCCATCATTTTCACTTTGCCGCAGGACCAGCTCCCTCAAGTGAACGCCAAGTTGCGCGCCGGCGTGCAACTTTCCGTCGAAGCCTTCGACCGGGACGACACGAACAAAATCGCTACCGGCAAGCTTCTTACCATTGATAACCAGATTGATCCCACCACCGGCACTTACAAGCTCAAGGCCATTTTCAACAATGAGGACAGCTCCCTCTTCCCCAATCAGTTCGTCAACATTCATTTGCTCGTAGACACCAAACACGATCTCACCATCGTTCCGGCCGCCGCCATTCAGCGTGGGCCACAGGGCACCTACGTTTACGTCGTCGGTAGCGACAACACCGTCAAGATCCGCACGGTGACCATCGCGCAAACGACCGGCAACAGTATCGGGCTTAGCGCCGGGCTGAACACCGGCGATGTCGTGGTCATCGACGGACAGGACAAGCTCCAGGATGGCAGCAAAGTGGTTCCTACTTTCGCCGGCGGCGGAGCAGGCGGGACACGCAGTGCAGCGGGCCAGGTTCAGGGACAGAGCGGTCCGCCCGCAGCGAATCCTTCCCGCGGTCAGTCCGGAGGTTCACGTCGATGAGTCCTTCACGGCCGTTTATTTTACGGCCGGTTGCTACCACGCTGCTGATGATTGGTGTGTGCCTGGTGGGCTGGGTTGCCTATCGTCAACTGCCCGTTTCCGCGTTGCCTCAAGTTGATTACCCGACGATTCAGGTCCAAACCTTTTATCCCGGCGCCAGTCCCGAGGTCATGGCCTCCTCGGTAACCGCTCCCCTGGAGCGGCAATTCGGGCAAATCCCCGGGCTGAACCAGATGACTTCGACCAGTTCCTTCGGTTGCTCAGTCATCACGTTGCAATTCGAGTTGAATCTGAACATCGATATTGCGGAGCAGGAAGTGCAAGCGTCCATCAACGGCGCTTCCAACCTCTTACCGCAAGGCCTGCCGAATCCTCCCATTTACAGCAAAATCAATCCCGCCGACGCCCCCATATTGACACTTTCGCTTTCCTCGCTGACTCTTCCGCTCTCCAAGGTCGAAGATCTTGCCGATACCACTTTCGCCCAAAAAATCTCGCAGCTATCCGGCGTGGGCCTTGTGAGCATCAGCGGGGGGCAACGCCCGGCGGTGCGCATCCAGGCCAACCCCACCGCGCTCGCTTCGTACGGCTTAAGTCTCGAAGATCTGCGCAACGGCCTGAGCCAGGCCAACGTGGACATGGCCAAAGGCACGTTTGACGGCCTGCACCAGGCGTACACGATTGGCGCCAATGACCAATTGCTCTCGAGTGACGGCTACCGCCCGCTGATCATCGCCTACCGCAACGGCGCGCCGGTTCGCGTCCAGGACGTGGCCACGGTCGTGGACGGCGTCGAAAATGCCATGCAAGCCGCTTGGGCCAACCAGAATCCCGCGGTGATTCTGAATATTCAGCGCCAGCCCGGCGCCAACATCATCGCCGTCGTTGATCGCGTCAAAAGACTGCTGCCGCAATTGCAGGCCGCGCTGCCCGCTTCGGTCCGCGTCGATATTCTCACCGACCGCACCACCACGATTCGGGCTTCGGTTGAGGACGTGCAATTCACGTTGGTGCTCACGGTTGCGCTGGTCGTGATGGTGATTTTTCTCTTTTTGCGCAGCTTGCGCGCGACCACCATTCCCAGCGTTGCCGTTCCCCTTTCCCTGATTGGCACCTTTGGCGTGATGTATCTCTTGGGCTACAGCCTCAACAATCTTTCGCTGATGGCTCTGACCATTTCCACCGGCTTCGTTGTAGACGACGCCATCGTCATGATCGAAAACATCAGCCGCTACATCGAAGAGGGCGATACACCGCTCGAAGCCGCGCTTAAAGGCTCGGAACAAATCGGCTTCACCATCGTGTCGTTGACCGTATCGCTCATCGCCGTGCTCATTCCGCTGCTGTTTATGGGCGACATCGTCGGCCGGCTTTTCCGCGAATTTGCCGTGACCCTGGCTGTTACTATTCTGGTTTCTGCCTTTGTTTCGCTTACGCTCACGCCCATGATGTGCGCGAAGCTCTTGCGCCATCAGAAAAAAGAAGAGCAAACCTGGTTTTACCGGGCCTCCGAAAATGTTTTTAATTCCGTGATTGCCTTCTACGGCCGAACCCTTCAATTCGTTCTCCGCTACCGCACCACTACGTTGCTCGTCACCATCGGCACTCTGGTTGGAACCATTCTTCTCTACATCTACGTTCCCAAGGGATTTTTCCCCGTGCAAGACACGGGCGTGCTCTTGGGCGTATCGGAAGCGCCGCAAAACATCTCGTTCACCGCCATGCAGCAGCGCCAGCGCTCGCTTGCCGACGTCATCCTGAAGGATCCTGCGGTCGAGAGCCTCTCTTCCTTCATCGGCATCGACGGCACCAACACCACGCTCAACAACGGTCGCATTCAAATCAATCTCAAGCCGCTCGCCCAGCGGAAAATCAGTGGTTCGGACGTGATTCGCCGCCTCCAGCCGGAACTTGCCAAAGTCGACGGAATTTCTCTTTTCCTGCAGCCTGTACAGGATCTAACGGTCGAAGACCGCGTGAGCCGCACCCAATTCCAGTACAGTCTCGAGGACGTCGATCCCAAAGAGCTGGCCTACTGGACGCCACGTTTTATCGACAAGCTCAAATCGCTCCCGGAACTCACCGACGTGGCCAGCGACCAGTTGAACCAGGGCCTCCTCGCTTCCCTTACCATCGACCGTGACACCGCGTCTCGCCTCGGAATCCTTCCAGCCGACATCGACAACACTCTCTACGACGCCTTTGGCCAGCGCCAGGTCTCCACGATCTTCACTCAACTGAATCAGTATCACGTTGTTCTCGAAGTCGATCCGCAGTTCCAGCAGGATCCGGACTCGCTGAAAAACATCTTTGTGAAATCTTCCAACGGCACTCAGGTGCCCCTCAGCGCTTTCACGCGCTTCGATCCCGGCGCCACTGCTTTGGCTTTGAACCACCAAGGGCAATTCCCCGTGGTGACCCTTTCCTTCAACCTGGCGCCCGGTGCCGCTCTGGGCGATGCGGTCAACGCCATCAACCGCGCGAAGCAGGAATTGAACATGCCTCCCAGCATTCAGGCCACGTTCCAGGGCACGGCGGCGGCCTTTCTCCGCTCCCTTTCGAACGAGCCTATCTTGATTCTCGCGGCGGTCATCACCGTCTACATTGTGTTGGGCGTTCTGTACGAAAGCTACATCCATCCGGTCACGATTCTTTCGACCCTGCCATCGGCGGGAGTGGGCGCCATTATTGCGTTGCTGCTTTGCCACACTGAATTCAGCGTCGTCGCTTTGATCGGCATTATTCTGCTGATTGGCATCGTGAAGAAAAACGCCATCATGATGATCGACTTCGCTCTCGAGGCGGAACGCAAAGAAAAAAAGGCGCCGGTGGACGCCATTTACGAAGCCTGCTTGCTTCGCTTCCGGCCCATCATGATGACCACGATGGCCGCGCTGTTGGGCGGCTTGCCGTTGGCTTTGGGTACGGGCGTTGGCTCGGAATTGCGCCGTCCCTTGGGCATCACCATCGTCGGTGGCCTCATCCTCAGCCAGTTGCTCACGCTTTACACCACTCCGGTGGTTTATCTGGCGTTCGATTGGCTGGGGCGGCGCTTCCGATTACACATTGGCAATCCCATCGAAGAGCCTGCGACCGGGGACTAAATGGACCACATCTCTTCCAATTTCTCGGCGCCCTTTATCCGACGGCCGGTGGCCACGTCGCTGATTACCATAGCGATTCTGCTCTCCGGCATCGTTGCGTTTCGTTTTCTTCCCGTCGCGCCGCTTCCGCAGGTGGATTTTCCGACAATTTCCGTAGGCGCGAGCCTTCCTGGCGCCAGCCCGGAAACCATGGCCTCGGCCGTCGCCACGCCGCTCGAACGCCAGTTCGGCCGCATCGCCGGCGTCACGCAGATGACTTCCTCGAGCGGCCTCGGCTCCACCGGCATCACCCTCCAATTCGATCTCAATCGCGACATCAACGCCGCCGCCCGCGACGTGCAGGCTGCCATTAACGCTGCTCGCAGCCAGCTTCCCGCCGATATCCCTAACCAGCCCACCTACCGCAAGGTCAATCCCGCCGACTCTCCGATCTTGCTGCTTTCGCTGACCTCCGAGAATATTCCGCCCGCGCAGATTTACGATGCCGCCGATTCCATCCTGGCGCAGAAGCTGGCGCAGGTGGACGGTGTTGGCCAGGTGTTCACATGGGGCAGTGCGCGGCCCGCGGTGCGTGTGGAAGTCAATCCGGACCAGCTCAATAGTTACGGAATCAGCCTGGAGCAGATTCGCCGCTCCCTTCAGGCCGCCAACGCCAACCTCGCGAAAGGGGCACTTGCGAACCCGAAGCAGACATGGAGCGTTGCCGCCAGCGATCAGCTCTTCAAAGCTTACGAGTACCAGCCTCTCATCGTCGCGGGGCATCAGGGTGCCCCCGTGCGCTTGCGCGACATCTCGGAGGTCGTGGATTCGGTGGAAGACACCCGCAATCTCGGTCTCTCCGGCGGCAAGCCCGGCGTCCTCATGGCCATCTTTCGCCAGCCCGGCGCCAACATGATTGAGACTGTCGACCGCGTCATGGCCATCCTTCCGTTGCTGCGCGCTTCGATTTCGCCGTCGCTGCATCTCTCCGTGGCCGTCGACCGCACTACGACCATTCGCTCTTCTGTTCACGATGTGGAGATCGCCCTGATGATCTCCATCATCCTGGTTATCTTGGTGGTCTTCGCTTTCTTGAGAAATGTTTGGGCCACCATCATCCCGAGCGTCGCGGTTCCACTCTCCCTGATTGGCACCTTTGGCGTGATGTACCTCTGTCATTACAGCCTCGACAATCTTTCGCTCATGGCTCTCACGATCTCCACGGGATTCGTAGTGGATGACGCTATTGTGGTCATCGAAAACATCACCCGGCATATCGAGAGCGGCATGAAACCTTTCGCCGCGACCATGAAGGGCGCCAGTGAAATTGGCTTCACCGTTCTTTCGATGAGCACGTCGCTCGTCGCTGTGTTCATTCCCATTCTGTTGATGGGCGGAATCGTTGGCCGCCTCTTCCGCGAATTTGCCGTCGTGCTGAGCGTGGCCATCGGCGTTTCCCTCTTTGTCTCGTTGACGACCACGCCGATGATGTGCGCGCGTTTCCTTCGGTCGGAAACAGGCAGGCACAACCGCCTGTACCGCTTTTCAGAGAGTGCCTTTAACCGCCTTCTGCGAACCTACGATGTTTCCTTGCGCTGGGTTCTTCGCCACCAGTTCCTCATTCTCATGGTGACCCTGGGCACCGTCTGCCTGAACATCTATCTCTTTGTGCAGACTCCCAAAGGATTCTTCCCGCAACAAGACACCGGGCGCTTTACGGGCCTCATTCAGGGCGACCAGGACTTGTCCTTCGCCGCAATGTCGCAGAAAATGCGCGAGTTCACCGACATTGTTTTGAAGGATCCTGC
>Ga0335081_10012507_pt1 | contig 13765 bp, 13 predicted proteins | sample Lox_Sample_35_FD_206713 | JGI IMG/M metagenome (GOLD analysis project Ga0335081, IMG submission 206713) | Soil microbial communities from Loxahatchee National Wildlife Refuge, Florida, United States - Lox_Sample_3.5 | ecosystem: Environmental > Terrestrial > Soil > Wetlands | place: USA...
TTCGGAGTCAGCCGCATAAGAATCGACCCGCAGGGATTGACCACCGAAACCAACCCGACCGCCCGCGGTCCTCAGGTCACCATCGAGCAGCAATTCGCGAATAACCTCTCCCTCACCTACAGCACGAACGTGTCACAGAGTTCGCAGCAGATCATTCAGGGCGAGTATTACATCAACCGCAACATCTCCGTTGTGGGCACGCGTGATCAGAACGGCGTGGTCAGCTTCGATGTGCGCGTTCGCCGCCGCAAGAAATAGAATGATGCGGGAGCCATGTTCCCGGGTATGAAAGCCGGAGCCGATGCTGCGCTGTTTGCGATGCAGCGCATGCGCATGGTGGAAGTGCAACTGCGCACGCGCGGCATCAGCGATGAACGCGTCCTTGCTGCGATGGAACGCGTCCCGCGCCACGCATTTGCTCCCGAACGCTACCGCAGTCAGGCGTACGAAGATCATCCTTTGCCCATTGGCGAAGGCCAGACGATCTCTCAGCCTTACATAGTGGCCAGCATGTTGGACGCGCTCGCCCTTCGTCCCGGCGACCGCGTACTCGAAGTTGGAACCGGCTCGGGCTACGTCAGCGCGCTCCTGGCCGAATTGGCAGCGGAAGTTATTTCCATCGAACGTCATCCCAGTCTCGCCGACGCCGGGCGGCAGCGGCTGGCCGGAATGGGATACAAGAATGTCCGCGTGATCGTTGGCGACGGAAGCCGAGGTTTTCCGGAATCCGCTCCGTACAACGCGATCATGGTGGCGGCCGCCGCGCCGGAATTGCCGCCCGCACTTGTAGCCCAACTTGCCGAAGATGGACGCATGATTATCCCAGTTGGCCGCGAAGATGCGCAGCAGTTGCAGTTGGTACAGAAGAGGGATGGGCGGATACGAATCCAGCTTCGCGAATTGTGCCGCTTCGTGCCACTCGTCTCGGACCCTGCTGGCTTCGTTTGAATTCGGACGCCTCTTGATGGCGTCATCCCCAGCGAAGCCGCCTTTCAGGCGGAGCGAGGGATCTGGCGGGCAGCACATCCCCGATGCATGCGAGATTCCTCGACCCGCTGGTGAAAAACGCAGGCCATCGGGAAGACGCCCCACAAACAGAATTAGGATCGGTTGAACTCACGACTCAGGACTCACGACTAAATTACAATTGACTCGTGGCCGTTCTCCACAACCTGCGCGTCACGCTGGAGATGATCAAGTGGGAGCACTCGATCTTCGCGCTCCCTTTCGCCCTTTGCGGGGCGATGCTCGCGGCCGGAGGATTCCCGCCGCTGCATCAGCTTCTGTGGATCGTCGTCGCGATGGTCGCGGCGCGCTCTGCCGCCATGGCCTTCAATCGCTGGGCGGATGCCTCGATCGACGCTGCCAACCCGCGCACGAGCACACGCGCATTACCGACCGGCCACCTTTCGCCGGCATTTGTCGTGACGTTCGTCGTCGTCTCGAGCTTTGTCTTTATCCTGGCGGCGAGCCAGTTAAACCGTCTTGCACTTGAGCTTTCGCCAGTCGCCCTGGCGGTTCTGCTCCTGTACTCGTATACGAAGCGCGTGACGCGCTGGTCGCACCTGGTGCTGGGATTTGCGCTGGGCATCGCTCCGGCGGCTGCGTGGATTGCGGTTCGCGGTTCGCTTGATCCGCGGATTCTCCTACTCACGGCGGCCGTTACCTTTTGGGTGGGCGGCTTTGACGTCCTCTATGCCTGCCAGGATTACGATTTCGACCGCGGCGCCGGACTGCATTCCATCCCACGCTATGTCGGGATCGGCCCCGCCCTCTGGATCGCGCGGGCTTTTCACCTCATCATGGTGGGGCTGCTCATCGCTCTCGTGATTGCTTTTTCGCTGGGGAAATTAGCGGACGCAGGCATCGCGGCGGTGATCCTGCTGCTCATCTACGAGCATTCGCTGGTCAAGACCCACGATCTCTCGAAACTGAATGCCGCGTTTTTTACGATGAACGGAGTTCTGTCGGTACTGTTCTTCGTCTTTGTGGCCGCCGATCTACTACTGCGTAAGTAAGCAGCTCACCCGTACATCTCTTCCAGCAATTCATAAGCGCGGCGCAGGTGCGGCACCACGATGCTGCCTCCGACGACCAGAGCGACATTCAGCGCTTCCTCCTGCTCCGCGCGCGGCACGCCCAGCCGGTATGCCTGGATCGCGTGATAGAAAATGCAATCGTCGCAACGCAGGCACGCCGAGGCGACCAGTCCCATCAGTTCTTTCGTCTTCGCCGGAAGCGTGCCTTCAAGGTAGGTGTTGTGATCGATGTTGTAGAAGCGCTTTACGAGGAAATTGTTGGCCTTGTCGACGTTGGCATTCAGACGCTCCCGCGCATCCAGAAACTTCCGCGCCAACTCGCTCTTGTCGGCCACATATTTCTCGGTGAAGAGGAAGGTCGGCTCCTTGCGCTCGGGAGTAGTCCGCTCTCCGGAGGTACGTTCTGTGGAGGCGCTTTGGCTGGTGACAGTGTTCATTCGCAGAATATAGCAGACAACGGTGTGGCGCGGGCGCTCCCGCCCGCGAGCTGCCTCCGCGGGCGGGCAAGAGTGCCCGCCCTACATCTACGCTGTCGGCTTATCTTTCGGCGGTTCGACCGCCATGAACTCTTTCGCAAAACGTTCGGCGTAGTTCGCCAGCAGCGCCGGAATCCGCTTCGGATCCGGCGACTTCAACACCAGTCCGGCGTGGTGATGTTTCCTGATCCGCAGAAAAACTTCGGGATCGTTATACGCGGACGTGTCCGGATTCTCCTGCTTCGCCAGCGACAGGATCACTCCTGCGTATTCTTCGCGCACCGAAGGCAGTTTGTACGTACCGTCTCCGGCGGCGATTTCGATGCGGGCCCACTCGCGCCACAAGTTGATTCCGGTCGCGGTCTCGACCATCTCGTTGATGTAGGCTCCGCCCACACGTGCCGCACATTCGAGAAAATAGAAATTCCCATCTTCCTGCGCGCGGATGAACTCCGCATGTGACACGCCACGCAATAGTCCGAGGGCCGCGATCAGGTCGCGGTTCATCGCCCGCAAGGCCGTATCGGCTTCGCTACCGCGCTCAACGGTGAAGGTCGTAAACACTCCGCCGTGCGCGACGTTCATGGGAGGTTTGCCGTACTGGCTGACATTCGCAAACACAATCTCGTTGTCGCTCACGACCGAATCGACGTGATACACATCGCCGGGCACAAACTTCTCCAGCAGATAATTCGATTGCTTGTCGCCGAGTTGCTGTAGCAACGGCCACAGCTCTGCAGGCGTGTGAACCTTCTTGATCCCAATCGCCGAGGCCTCCTGTCTCGGCTTCAGCACCCATGGCGCGGGGACGTGATCCATGTAGTAGCGGATGTCGTCGTGATTGACTGCCGGAACAAAATCCGGCACTCGCACTTTGCGATCCAGGGCGCGCATGCGCATGGCCAGCTTGTCGCGGAAATAACGCATGGTGGTCAGCCCCATGCCAGGGATGCGGAGGTGTTCGCGGAGCGTGGCCGCGGTCTCCATATCGAATTCATCAAGGGCGACAACGCGGTCAAGCTTGTGCTGCTGCGCCAGATGCGAGACGGCCTTCACAATATCGACCAGCGGAATTTCTGCGGGAAGATAGAACGTATCGTCGAGGCTCTCACGCGGCCAGTCGGCATTGCGCAACTTCTCAGCGGTGAGCAGGAGGACGCGACCTCCCTGGCGCTTGCACTCGCGCATGAACTCCTGCCCTTTTTCGTAGGTGGTGATGCAGAGGAATGTCAGTGGCCGCGCGTCAGGCATGGTTGTCCGATTGGTAGCGCCAGGGTCTCGTCGGCTGTCGCGTGGGCGTCTTGCCGCCGCACCTTGTCGTTCGAGCGATCAAGCCTGAGGAGAATATCACGCCCTTCGCGCATGCATGAACAATAACGATTCGGTGAACCCTGTATTTTCATTCTGCACAAGGCTGCGTTATAGTCTCAACCCGGCGCGCCAACTTTTCTGCGCCTCGGGAGAGTAAGACATGGCAACGCAAACCCGTCCGGAAGGCAAAGCCCGCACTTTCGGAGAAAACATCGAAAGCGATCTCGCGTCGCGCTTCTTGCGGGTGGTCGAAGTGGCGGCCATTGCCTCCGCCCGCACCATGGGGCAAGGCGAGCGCAAGATGAGCGATCAGGTCGCGACCGAAGCCATGCGCCGCACCATGGACTCGATTCCAATGCGAGGCACCATCGTCATCGGCGAGGGCGAGCGCGACGAAGCTCCCATGCTCTATATCGGCGAGAAAGTCGGCGCGGAATTTCCCGATGGAACCGATGTGCCTGAGGTCGACATCGCGGTCGATCCGCTCGAAGGCACGAACCTTTGCGCTACCGGGGCGCCCGGCGCGATCACCGTTCTCGCTGCCTCCGAGCGCGGCGGACTGCTCAACGCGCCCGACTGCTACATGGATAAAATCGTCGTCGGCCCTTCCTGCAAAGATGCGGTCTATCTCGACGCGCCGGTCTCCCACAATCTGAAGAACATTGCCCGACGTCTGGATCGGAAAGTTGAAGACCTCGTCATCATCGTGCTCGACCGGCCGCGTCATGAAAAACTGATCACAGATATCCGCGCCACCGGAGCCCGCATTCGCCTGATCGGCGATGGTGATCTTTCAGCCGGCATCGCCGCAGCCGTCATCGGTACTGGCGTACACGCTGTGATGGGATCGGGCGGCGCACCCGAAGGAGTGATTACGGCGGCTGCGGTCCGCTGTCTCAACGGATACATGCTTGGCCGCCTCGTCGTGAAGCCAGATCAGGAACAGCGTCTCGAGCGCATGGGAATCAAAGACAAGAATCGCATCTATGAGGCCGAAGACCTGGCTCCGGGCAAGCAATTGATCTTTGCCGCCACCGGCGTGACCGACGGCGCGCTGATGAAAGGTGTACGCTTTTTCGGCGAAGGCACGCGAACGTCGTCCGTCATCATGACGCTGCGCACGGGGAAGGTGCGCTTCGTCGACAGCATTCATCTGGAGAAGGGCCCGGACTTCAAGGTCAGGTTCTCGTAAGGCCTACTTCAAATATTCCGAGTCCTTCTTCAGTTCTTCCGGAATCGGCGGGAAGGGCGGCCACTCCTGCGAATATCCTTTGAGCAGAGGAGTCGCGACCTCCGCCCGCAGCGTGCCATCATGCACGGCAAATTTGTGCGGATGTCCCTGCGAGTATCCCTCCCATAAACTGACGCCGGCATAGGCTCCGTCTTTGCGCAGGATGTAATACGTCATATCGACGTATTTCAATCGGGTCATGTCACCGTTGTAGTTGCGCACAATGCGTTTGAGCGCATCGATGCCGGCTTCCTGGGGAGACATCCCGTGCCGCATGTTCTCGACAATCGTGTGTGCTCCGGCGACTTTGATGTTCTCTTCGCCGCTGCCTGTCGCGCCTGCCGACCCCACGTCTTGATCGCAATAGCAGCCGGCGCCGATAATCGGCGAATCGCCGCATCGGCCGGGCAGTTTGAAGGCCAGGCCGCTGGTCGTTGTGATCCCCGACATCTCGCCTTTTTCATTCAGCACGGAGCAGTGAATCGTGCCGGTTGGCGGGAACAGCACTCTGCGTACGGCGGCGAGCTGGAATTCCGGCTCGATTCCAAGATCGGCAGCACGTCGCTGCAATATCTCAATTCGATCGCGCCAGAGTTCAGCGCGCGGTTTTGGCTCAGAGGCAGCGGTGGGCGGTTGCCAGTGCGGATCAGCGATCCCCGGTCCCCACCAGTCGCGGTCGGAGTTGAATTCTTTCCACAGCAGCCAGATTTTTCGCGAACGATCGGTCAGAAGGTTTTCGCGCGGAAACCCCATCGCGACCGCGAATCTCTCCGCGCCTTCCCCTACCAGCATCACGTGGCCAGTGTGCGTCATAACGGCTTTCGAGACCATCGAGACGTTCCTGATATTGCGCACACCGCCCACCGATCCCGCACGACGCGTCGGACCATGCATGCAGCAGGCGTCGAGTTCAACCACGCCTTCTTCGTTGGGTAAGCCGCCGAGGCCGACCGAATCGTCATTCGGATCATCCTCCGGTCCCTTGACCACGCTAATGCCAGCATCGAGCGTGTCTCCGCCACCCTTGAGGAATGCGTAGGCTGCCTCGACGTAGGCATAGCCGTTGTTGGCGCAGATGATGATCGGCTTTTTGGCCGCATCACTTTGCGAGGCGTGCCCCTGCAAGCTCGATTCGGCGAGCTCTTCCGAAACAGCGGCATTCGTCCCTGCTCCTACCGCAACTGCACTCAGAACCGATGTCTTAACGAAATCACGGCGCGAGAGGGTCACAAGAGATCTCCCCAGAATACGGTTGGGCGAAAGCGGAAGGATATCACGGGACAGAGAAACCGATGAGCAGCAACCGTTCGCTCACTGCTCATCGGTCGCGATTGGCAAATGCGGTTATCAGCGCCCGCGCGCAAACCTCCGCAAACGACCTGGATATTCCGAACCGGCCCGCCGCAAATCCTCGGCGGTGGAGGAATTGATCGGCTGCACCTTCTCCGCCCGGAAGCGAAGCAGGGCGGCAATATTGCCGACTTTGTCGAATTCGGGATCGTCCTTCACATAAAACGTCTCGATGTCGCGCCGAATGACCGTCGGCAACACGGCCTCGCCGACGTCAACGATCTCCTGTGTGGCACGTCCGCACACCGGGCAGAAGCTCACCAGATGGGCGTCGATGTGCCCACATCCGGCGCATTCCACAGCGTGGGCCTGCAGACTTTCGCCCAGCAGTAGGGTCTGCACTTCACCCATCTCGAGTGAGCGCAGCACGCGCCTCAATCCCGTGACACCACGTCCATGGCTGCGAGCCTGGCCGAGAGCCTGCTCGACCAGCTCGCGCCTGCGCTCGCCTTGCCATTTTTCGACGATCTGCTGCGCATGACTCCGGATTTCGTCCTTGGTCGCGTGAGCCAGATCGGCATGAAAGTGCCCGATCAGGGCCTGACTGACATAGGGATGCAACTGTTGCTCAAACATGGAGCGAGGTGCGTCCTGGCTGGCGAGGATCCACTTCTCAAAGACGCCTCTCTCCAGCAAGTCTTTCACAGCCGTGGCCACGTTCTTGAAGTGTTGACGGACTTCGTCCTCCACGCGGCGCTGCGCATGTCCGCCTTCGTAGCCGCCGAACCCGTCGCTGCGTCCGCGGCGAGGCAAGGAATGGAAGAAGTCTTCGCGTTCGGTTAGTTCGCCCAGCCGAAGATCGAATACGCGGGCGCGATGACGATCGATGAGCACCACTCCCAGCAGAGGAGTGGCGCCCAGCAGGTGCGCGATCGGCTTCAGGTGGAAATGCCGATCCACAAAAAGCTGCGTGCCGGCCAAATTGGCGGGCAATTCATACTCGAGCCACAGACCCTGTCCGGCGCAGGCAAATACCGCTTTAGCATGCGTGCCGTTGCTGCGCAGATCCCCGGAAAGTCGAACGATGCGGTCGAGGTCGGCACGCGCATCTTCATTTTTTTTCTTGCTCTCCAGCGCGCGCACTGCCTCGCGTGCCAGATCTTTGATCAGGATGGTGTCTTCCTTGTGGGCCTTGTTGCGAGGGGTGGAGGGTTGAAAATAAAAACTGACGGCACAGGAATTTTCGTCTTGAAATTCGGCGAGTTGCCGAAGTTGTTCGCGAGTAATACTCATGGATTCTCCCCCAGAGATTTGAGAATTAGGACTAAGCGGCGCCCGTCGGAGCGAACCGTCCCCGAAGCTGCCGCGACAGTCCCGGCGCATTACGCAGGTGATCGCGCGCAGCCGATACATGGGCGAGCACCCGGTCCGGCTGCAGCCCGGTAATCGCCACAATCTCTTCGACACTGAACCCTTCAATGGCATGCAGGATGAAGGCTTCACGCGGAGCGGACCCCAGATCGCGCAGAGCGGAGGCAATCATGCGCAGCAATTCATCCGACGCCATGATCTGTTCCGGAGTCGACACCCGGGAATCGGGAATGACCGTTTCGCCGGTGATCGCTTCGTCCGGCTGATGAAACTGCAGCGCTGGTTCGTCGCTGGCGCGCTCATTGCGCCGGCGCGCCGAGTCTTCCAGATGGACAGCATTCCCGTTGCTTTCGTCGGCGCGCGAGAGTTCGTCGAGCGCGCGCAGCGCCTGCTTGTACAGCCACGGTTCGAGTGCCAGTTTCTCGGGCTTCTCCTGTCCGTCGCTCAAAGCGGACGCGATCGCTTCGTCAATGACTTCATCCTTCGAAATCGAATTGGGCGGAATGATCTCCTGCACTTCACGGACCAGGATTTCGCGCTCCACAAAGCGCGACAGCCGCGCCAGATTGGCATTTACGTAGGAGCGCACGTCGTCGGATGAAATCGTTGGCGGAAAAACTGCAGCCAGAGTTTTCTCAAACGGGACTTCCCGCACCGTTGTGCCGGGACGCGCACTATTGCCCCGCCTTCCACGCTGCCATTTGTGCGAAGCCCGCAGAATGTCCTTATGCTTGTTGACCTGCTGCAGCAAGTCTTCGAAGGCCGCCTTCACTGCGGCCGTGGGATTCGCAGCTGACGCCTGCACCGCCATCTGTCCGGAGGGCAGCCGCAGGTTCAGCGATACGCTGGTGCCTTCCCGCGCAGAAAGCTCTTCCACTACCCCCTTCAGGTGGACCAGTTCTGGACGAAACACCTGCAGGCGCTTTTGCAGTTTTTCAATCTGGTGGTGAACGTCTTTCTCAACGGAAGGCGGCTGTTGCAGCCGGTAACTGACGTGAACGTTCATGAGCGCCTCGGCCTTGCGAACGAAGGTGCGCAACCAAGTGCTTTCTAAGGCCGATTGTACACCCGGTGCCAGGAAGGCAAGCGCCGGGAACTGCAATTTCTCTGCGCAAAAAACCATTTTGGAAAAAATTTCCTGGTGACCGTACCACGCCCAAGCCAGAAGCCAACGCGGGAGCGGTTTGCAGCTTGCGAATACCGCGGTTTATGATCGCGCCCCATGAACCCCATACGGATATCCCTGATTCTCCTGATTGCTACGTTCGTTTCTGCACAAACCCCATCCCCTGCACAAACCACGGAGATCGATAACTTTTACACGGAGGCGCATGACTTTTACGTCGATGTACATGAGCATCCCGAGTTGTCTTCCCACGAAGTCCAGACGGCGGTCAAGCTGGCCACGCACCTTCGCAATGCGGGATATGAAGTGACTGAGCATGTCGGCGGGACGGGCGTGGTTGCGATCCTGAAGAACGGCGCAGGTCCCACGATCATGCTGCGGACCGAACTGGACGCACTCCCTGTGGAAGAGAAGACAGGGCTGCCTTACGCGAGCAAAGTTCGCACCAAAGACAGTGCCGGCATCGATGTACCTGTCATGCACGCCTGCGGGCACGACCTCCACATGGCATCACTGGTGGGCACGGCGCAAATCATGGCACACAGCAAGAACACCTGGCATGGCACGCTGATTCTGATTGGCCAACCGGCGGAGGAAACCATCGGCGGAGCGGAGGGAATGATCCGCGACGGCCTGTTCACGCGTTTTCCCAAGCCGGACGCAATTGTCGCCCTGCACGTCGGCAACGCGGATCCCGCCGGAGTGGTTGCAATTACGCCTGGCGTTTACAACACCAATTCCGATTCGGTGCGCATCACGATCTACGGGAAAGGCGGACACGGCGCCATGCCGCATACCACCATCGACCCGATCGTGATCGCCGCGCGCACGATCCTGTCCTTGCAAACGATCGCGTCGCGCGAGGTCAAGCCCGGAGAGATGGCGATCGTGACGGTCGGCTACATCCGCGCTGGCACGAAGAACAACATCATCCCAGATCAGGCAGAAATGGGACTGACCATCCGCACCCGGGATGCCGAAGTGCGTAAGCAAGTGCTGGCCGCGATCACGCGCATCACCAAAGGCGAAGCCGCCGCCGCAGGCGCGCCTCGCGAGCCACTGGTCGACCACTACGAAGGCACGGATCTGGTCTACAACGATCCGAAACTCGCTGAAAGGCTGCGTGCGCCGCTCGAGCAGGCACTGGGGAAAAAGAATGTTGTCACCGGAGAACCGATCCTGCCTTCTGAGGATTTTTCTTTCTTCCTGCAGCAGGGAATTCCAGGGTTTTACTTTTCGTTGGGAGGAGCCAATCCGCAGAAATTCGCCGAGGCTAAGGCGCAGGGAGTCGATCTGCCGTCGAATCACTCGTCGCTGTTCGCACCTGATGCGGAACCGGCCCTTCGCACTGGAATCGCGGCAGAAGTGGCGGTGTTGAGGAATTTGCTGCAGGGAACGCCGGAGGAACTGCGGAAGTCGATTACTGAATAGCGACTGTACATACATATGTATTGACATTTGAGACGCTTCAGATTAGGGTAAGGGTGTGACAGATGCGCTTCGAATGGGACGAGGAGAAGAACCGGCAGAATTTCAAAAAGCACGACATTCGCTTTGAGACCGCTGCGCTCGTGTTCGAGGATCCATACGCTATTACACAGCGCGATTCGTTTGGGGGGGAGGAAGAACGCTGGATCACTTTAGGTGCGATTGCACCCTCAACCGTGCTCTTTGTCGTCCATACCTGGTTTGAAACCGAGGGCCAGTTCACGGTTCGCATTATTTCGGCTCGGGCAGCGACGCCGCGCGAGCGGAGGACCTATGAGGAAACTCACCAAGGAACAAAAACGAGACATCGCCGCGATCGCGGCAAAAAGAGACGAAGATATTGATTTGTCCGATATGCCGGAAGTTTTGGACTGGAGCCGAGCTGAAGTCGGCAAGTTTTATCGACCGCCGAAGAAGTCAGTAACCATGCGGCTCGACGAGGATGTCTTGGAATGGATCAAAGGATTCGGACCCGGCTACCAGACTCGGGTGAATCATCTGCTGCGGCACGCCATGTCGAGCACAGCGACACCACGCAAGAAAGCCAAGGGGGCCTGACCGCTACACCGCAACCGTAACCGACGTCTCGGTTCTCGTCACCGGACGGTACATCGTGTCGCGCTCGATCGGTTGGCGCCCGGCGGCGCGGATCAGCCGTTCCAATTCCTGCCGCCGCATGCCTTGCGGCGTCGTCGCACCGGCGTCGTGATAGATCTTTTCCTCGATCACGGTGCCATCCATATCGTCCGCTCCGAAGCGAAGTGAAATCTGCGCGATCTTTGCGGTCATCATCTGCCAGTACGACTTGATGTGCGGGAAGTTGTCGAGCACCAGCCGGCTCACCGCGATCTGCTTGATGTCGAGCATTCCGGTCGTCTTCGGCAGATGCTGCAAGGGCGTGTTATCGGGATGGAATGCCAACGGAATGAAAGTTTGAAATCCGCCGGTTTCATCCTGCAGGGCGCGAAGCTTCAGCAGATGATCGACGCGGTCTTCCTCATTCTCGACATGACCGTAGAGCATGGTCGCGTTCGATTTCAATCCGATCTGGTGCGCCAGCTTCGCAGTTTCGAGCCACTGATCGCCATCAATCTTGTGATCGCAAATAATGTGCCTTACGCGGTCGGCAAAAATCTCCGCGCCTCCGCCGGGCAGGGAATCGACTCCCGAAGCCTTGAGTAGCTCCAGGGTTTCGCGAATCGAGAGCTTTGCCCGCCGCGCCAGGTACGCGACCTCCACCATCGTGAAAGCCTTCAGGTGTACCTGCGGGAAGCGCTGCTTCAATCCGGAACATAGGTCGAGGAAGTACTGAAACGGCAAATCCGGATGCAATCCGCCGACGATGTGGAATTCGGTGACCGCCTCGCTGTAGCCCGAAGCCGCGGTTTCGAACGCTTCTTCCAGCGCCATCGTGTAGGCGCCCGGAGCATCTTTTTTTCGGCCAAACGCACAAAGCCGGCACGCCGCTACGCAGACATTCGTCGGATTAATATGGCGATTGACGTTGAAGTACGCTTTGTCGCCGTGCATGCGCTCGCGCACGAGGTTGGCCATCCATCCCACCGCGAGAATGTCGCCGGTGCGATAGAGGGCCAGCGCGTCGGCAGCATCGAGTCGCTGACCGGCCAGCACCTTCTCGTGAATCGTCGCCAGGCGCGAATCGTCGGTTTGAAATGGATGAATGGCGTGTGCAGAACCCATCGCTTCGATGATATCGCAGGAGACTGCAGATCAGCCATTCCGAAGCAGCTGAGTAACCCCGCGTCATCGTTTTCGAAGGATATGAACCCTTCGTAGCCTACGGCTGATTGACCACAATGCGATCCTGAATCTGCGAGTACTCGGCCTCGGTCAGGAGATGTCGCGTTACGAGCTGGTGGGTATTCGCATACGGGCGTTCGGCAATAATCCGATCAACCTGATGGGACGTAATTTCGGGCAGCGAAGCTAAGTCATCTTTCGAGGCCTTGTTCAGATCAACCGCTCGCTTGCTGCTGAGGCCATCCTTCACGCCTTGGGCCAGCGCTTGGGTGTCTCGCTTGATGGCAGCCGTCTCCTGTGCCGTCTTCTGGCGAATCTGGTCGGGACTCTCGTTGGTGCAGGCCGACAGAAAACCCAGGGCAACCAACGCGGGCAGGGCAATTCGCAGGCGCATGCTATTCGGATGCCATGGCCTTGGTCATGGTTGGTACTTTGGCTGCGATCCCTGCACACTCGCGAGTGATAATCCGCATCGAACCATTGAGTCGTTGCGCGCCGAACGCCAGGTACGAGGAGACAATGTATGAAATATCTTGTTGCGGCATCCGTAGTTATGGGTATGGTGCTGGGGCCGGCCGCGCTTGCGCAAAGCACCGCGCCCACAGACCCCACAGCGCAACCATCCGCTCCCCAAACAACTCGGCAGAGTTCACAAGCGCCCATGGCTGCTCCCACGCAGGCGCCTCAGACCTCGCAGCCGGCTACGATTCCAGCGCCCGGACAGCCCGCGAACTCCGAATCCGCAAATCCAAAGAGACTCGCGCCGGGCAGCGTGATTCCAGTGGAGCTGACCAAGACCGTCGATGCCAAGAAGGCCAAGTCCGGAGATGAAGTCGTCGCCAAAGTTACGCAGGACATGAAGAGCTCCAGCGGGGAAGTCGTTGTCGCGAAAGATACGAAGGTGATCGGCCACGTCACCGAAGCACAGCCGCGCAGCAAAGAGCAGAAAGAATCTCAACTCGCACTCGCCTTTGATCGCACCGTGAACAAAGACGGTCAGGAAGTGCAGATGCCGATGTCGATCCAGGCGGTCATCGGACAGCAGAACAACAATCAGAATGGAGGCGGCGGGAATGATCAGCCTCCGCCGGGAAATGCGGCACCGAACACGACCACTTCTCCGATGGCGGGGCGATCGCCACAGGGGCCGCCGAGCGGTCCAACTCCCAGTGCGGACACCGGAGGAGGCGGGCAAACCGCCAATGCGACTCGGCCGCCGATCAACGCGCAGACGCAGGGCGTGATTGGGATCTCGAACCTGTCATTGCAGCCCGCGAACGGGAATCAGGGCTCGGTGATGACTTCAGAGAAGAACAACGTGAAGCTGGAAAGCGGCACGATGCTGCTGCTGAAGGTGAACCAATAGGAAAAAAGCGGTTGCCGCACCCTTGCCGCGCGTTTGCACGACAGGGTAGGGACCTCGTCTAGCAGACACTTTTCTTTCTGTACACCCTCCCGCTTTCCACCGTCTCTGCTCAGGCGTACTCTTATCCGTTCGCTCCAAGTCGGAATTGGCAGGAGGGCCCCATGTCCCAGAAATCTCCGCTCTTTCTCGCCGTATCCCTACTAATAACGATTGCGATTGCGGCAGCAATGATCGCTTGCGGCGGCGGCAGTTCCACGCCAAAGAACCTCACCCAGGCCCAGGCACAGGCGATCGCCAGCGCCGTGT
>Ga0335081_10012508_pt1 | contig 13763 bp, 14 predicted proteins | sample Lox_Sample_35_FD_206713 | JGI IMG/M metagenome (GOLD analysis project Ga0335081, IMG submission 206713) | Soil microbial communities from Loxahatchee National Wildlife Refuge, Florida, United States - Lox_Sample_3.5 | ecosystem: Environmental > Terrestrial > Soil > Wetlands | place: USA...
GCCGGCGGCACGCCGCAGGCGCTCGACGTGCAGGCCGACGTGTCGCTGGGGCCGGACCCGGCGGGCGGTTTCAAGCTGACCGGCATCAAGCTCACCGTCCGCGGCGAGGTGGAGGGCCTGAACGCGGGGCAGTTCGCCCAGGTCGCCCAGGCGGCGAAGGAGGGCTGCCCGGTCAGCAAGGCGCTCACCGGCGTGGACATCACCCTGGACGCCGCGCTGGAGGAGTAGCGGTAACAGCGCGAGCCCGCCGTCGACCGGGACGACCGCCCCGGTCATGGCGCTGGCGCCGTCCCCGGCCAGGAACGCGATGACCGCGGCCACCTCGGCCGGGGACAGCAACCGCCCCAGCGGCTGCTGCGCCGCGAAGGCCTCAGCGCCGGGCAGGCCGTAGAGCCGGGCGCTCTGGTCCAGGATGGGGGTCGCGGTCGAGCCCGGGCTGACCGCGTTCGCGGTGACTCCGGTGCCGCCCAGTTCGGCGGCCAGGGCACGGATGAAGCCGGCCACGCCGGCCTTGGCGGCGCAGTAGGCGGCGAGCATCGGCAGGCCGCGGCTGGCGGCGGCCGAGGCGACGGCCAGGAAGCGGCCGCGGCGCGGCTCCGGGCGGCGCAGCAGGGCAGGCACGGCCACCCGGGCCAGGGTCAGCACGCCGCCGAGGTCCACGTCGAGCACCGCCCGTTCCTGCCCGGGCGGAACCTGCCAGGCGGGAACCCCGCCGGCGATGACACCCGCGGCCGCGACCGCCGCGTCCAGCCCGCCCCAGCGTTCCTCGGCCAGCCGCACGACAGCGGCCAGCGCGTCCGAGTCCCGGGTGTCGGCCTCGGCGGCCAGCACTGCCGGGTCGGCGGCCGCCGCATTACCCGACGCGGCGCAGGCACCCGCGACTACGCGATCAAGCTCATCCCGGGAACCTAGCGGGTACGGGACGGCGGGGTCATCCGCGCACCGGTCCGTCGCGACCACGTGCCAGCCGTCCGCCGCCAGGGCCGCGACCGTGGCCGCTCCGATGCCCCGCGCCGCGCCCGTGACCAGTGCTACGCGGATCGTCACGGCTGCCCTTTGCCCGGGTCGCCCGCCGGCACCGCCCGCAGCACGATGTCCTCGTCGCGGTGCTCGGGCAGCGGAGTGATCGTGGCGACGACGACAACGGACACGGCAAGACTCCTAGATCGGGCCGAGGTCGGGATCGCTCAGCCGGGGCGGAAGCCGGCCAGCGGGCTCTGGTCGCAGGCCCGGTCCGGCGGCAGGGCGCGGCCGGACGGGGCGAGGGCGCGGCCGGACGGCGGCAGGCCCGGACTGGCCGGGGGCCCGGCGCCGATCGACACCGGCACCGGGCCGGAGGGCCGGGACCGGTGCGAGTGGTCACCCGACGGGCGCGGCGGGGACGTGCCGGCCGCCACGGCGAGCGCCCGCTCGCCGTAGCCCTTGACGCACTCCGGGTCGGGGCCGTCGAGCGGCAGCCCGGTGAAGAACTTGGCCGCCATGCACCCGCCGCGGCAGGAGTCATAGGCCGAGCAGGAATGGCACGCTCCGCCGGCCTGCGGCTGGCGCAGGCCGGCGAAGAGCTCGGATTCCCGCCAGACCGCGGCGAAGCCCCCGGGGCCGCGGACGTTACCGGCCAGGAAGCTCTCGTGGATGGCGAACGGGCAGGCGTAGACGTCGCCGACCGGGTCGATCAGGCAGACCACCCGGCCCGCGCCGCACAGGTTGAGGCCGGGCAGCGCCTGGCCGTAGGCCGCCAGGTGGAAGAACGAGTCCCCGGTCAGCACCTGCTCACCGCGGGCCACCAGCCAGTCGTAGAGCTGCCGCTGCTGGCCGGCGGTGGGGTGCAGCTCGTCCCACACGTCGGCGCCGCGGCCCGACGGCCGCAGCCGGGTCAGCCGCAGCTGGGCGCCGAACCGGTCGGCGATCGAGGCGAAGTCATCGAGCTGGCCGACGTTGTGCCTGGTCACCACCACGGAGATCTTGAAGCCCCGGAAGCCCGCTCCGGCCAGGTGGCGCATCGCTCGCAGCGCGGTGGCGTAGGAGCCCGGGCCGCGCACCGTGTCGTTGACCTCGGCGGTCGCGCCGTCGAGCGAGATCTGCACGTCGACGTAGTCGCTGACGGCCAGGCGGCGGGCTGTCTCCGGGGTGATCTTCACGCCGTTGGTGGAGAACTTCACCCCGACGTGATGCGCGGTGGCGTAGTCGACCAGATCCCAGAAATCGGGCCGGACGGTGGGCTCGCCGCCGCCGATGTTCACGTAGAACACCTGCATCCGCTCCAGCTCGTCGATCACCGCCCGGCACTCGGCGGCGGTCAGCTCACGCGGGTCGCGGCGGCCGGAGCTGGACAGGCAGTGCACGCAGGACAGGTTGCAGGCGTAGGTCAGCTCCCAGGTCAGGCAGATCGGCGCGTCCAGGCCGCAGGCGAACTGCTCCACCAGCGGCAGGGCTCCCAGCGGCTGAGTTCCCGCGGGCTGAGTTCCCGCGGGCTGAGTTCCCGCGGGCTGAGTTCCCAGCGGCGCGGTCACAGGCTCACCCGCTCGCGGATCATCTGCGAGGCGGCCAGCGTCGCCAGGGCGGCGGCGTAGGCAGGCAGCTCGGCCCCGGTCACGCCCGCCGCCCGGCAGGCTTCCCGCGCGCTGGGCGCCTCGCCGAGCGAGCTGACCACGGTGAGCAGGGCCGGGCTCTTCAGGAACGACAGCCGGCGGGTGCCGAAATGGTAGAGCAGCGCGCCGAACCGTTCCGGGCGCACCGACACCTGCGGGTGCAGCTGCCAGGGGCGGTCGAGGTCGAAGGGTTCAGACCCGGCCCGCGCGCCGCTGGCCAGCGTCTCAGTAGACACCGCACATGCCGTCGATGGAAACCTCTTCCACCAGGAGGTCCGGACCCGCCAGCTCGGGTTCCGCGGCCTGCGGTCCGGTGGCCTCGGTGATGTCAGCAGTCGCGGCACGCTCGCTCATGACGCTCTCCCTAGCTGCGCAGACGTGGATAATGACGGCGTCGGCAGATTTCCGTCACAGGGTGACAAATATATTTCGCATGTTAACGTCACCGTGTGACATAAGCAAGACTGGTCGGCGTGAACTCTTCCTCAGGAGGCAGACGGTGTTGACCGGCCCGGCTTCAGCCGGCAGGGCGGCCGCCGAGGCCAGCGCACGGCGCGGCCGTCCGCCCGGCACCAGCCGCCGTGAGCTCGAGCTGATCGCGCTGCGGCTGTTCACCGACCAGGGGTTCGACGCCACCACCATCGAGCAGATCGCGGCCGGGGCCGGGGTCAGCAAGCGGACGTTCTTCCGCTACTTCAGCTCCAAGGCGAACGTGCTGTGGAGCGAGTTCGATCACGAGGTCGACGTGATCCGCGCCGCGCTGGCCGAGGTACCCGCCGGGGTGCCGATGATGGACGCGATCCGCCGCGCGGTGGTCGCCGCCAACCACTACGGCCCGCAGGACGTGCCCGAACTGCGGATGCGGATGAACCTGATCGGCAACGTGCCCGCGCTGCAGTCCAGCGGCGCCCTCCACTACGACGCCTGGGAGCGGGCGATCAGCGACTTCGCCGCGATCCGGCTCGGCCAGCCCGCCGACTCGCTGTATCCGCTGGCGGTCGGCCGCGCCACCCTGGCCGCCTGCCGGGCGGCCTACGACCGCTGGTCCGCCCGGGCCGACGCCGACCTGCCCTTCTACCTCGACGCGGCCCTGGCCGCCCTGGCGGCCGGGTTCGACCCGGCCATGGTCCGGGTCAGCGCGCAGGCGCTCAGCGACGACCTCTCGAGGCGCGTCGCCACCTGACGCCTCGCGGGCTGGCCCTGGGCCGGCTGGCTGGCTGAACCGGGAATCCGCCCGCGAAACGGACGCACCGCTCCAGAGCTGATGGACAATGTGAAGATGACGAGTCAATCCGGGGGCGGTTCACTCACCGGCGGAACGCCGGCTCCGCGGCGGCGCAAGGGCGGCTCGATCCGGACCGCCGAGATCGACGTGGACGAGGCCAAGAAGGCGTTCTTCGTGATGGTCGGGTTCATCGGGCTGATCTGGATTCTCCAGGCCGTCAACTGGGCCGTGCACTACCGGCTCGACTTTGACTACGGCATCGTGCCGCATAACATCTCGCGCCTGCCGGAGATATTCACGGCGCCGTTCCTGCACCTTTCCTGGGAGCACATCGAGGGGAACTCCGGGCCGCTGTTCGTCTTCGGCTTCCTCGCCGCCTACCGCGGCGTGACCAAGTTCCTCGGCGTGACGGTGCTCATCGCCGTCACCAGCGGGATGGCGATCTGGCTGTTCCAGGGCGGCAACGAGCTCACCGTGGGCGCCAGCGGCCTCATCTTCGGCTACTTCGGCTACGTCCTGTCCCGGGGGGTTTTCGACCGGAACCTGATCGACGCGCTCGCCGCGGTGGTGATGGCGCTGTCCTACGCCTACATCCTGACGGTGGCGATACCGGGCACTCCCGGGGTGAGCTGGATCGGTCACCTGGGCGGGCTGATCGGCGGGATCGCCGCGGGCTGGATCTTCCGGACCAGGCGCGGCCTGCCGAAAACCGAACGGACCGGGCCGCCCGGCGGTCCCGGCGGCCGGTCGCCAGGCAGCACCGTGACCCTGCCGACCACCCCGGACAATCCGCGCGCGGACCTGTACAAGGAGCTGGGCGACCTGGGCCTGTAGCGCCGGCGCCGGTCACGCGGCGCGCGGAGGCACCTGGTCCGGCCCGGCGAGGGAGTCGGCCGAGGTGCGGAGCGACGTTTCCAGCACCGCCTGCCTGCGCCCGGCGTCCATGAGGTTGGCGCCCATGACGGCGAGATCCTTCGGGCCAGGCGTCATGACGGTGACGCGCTTGCCCTGCACGCTCAGCAGCTTCGCCTCGCGGAGCACGGCCCGGGTGATCAGCTGCCTGAGCCGGCGCTCGATCCGCAGGTGCGGCTGGAGCGGATGGTCGGGTTCGGTGCTGGCCATCGGCGCGAGGACGTAGACCTCGTGCACGTTCGTGCCGCTCAGGACTCTGAGCGAGGTCGCGGACCGGACTCCGCCATCCACGTAGCGGCGACCGCCGATGACCGTCGGCTCATACCAGCCCGGGATCGAGCAGGAGGCCACCACAGCGTCGGTAAGCGACGCGCGCGGGGCGTCCGGGCGGCCGAAGAGGACCTGCCGCCCGGTGTCGTAGTCCATGGCGGCGATCCACGTGTGGCCGTCCACCCAGTGCGACGAAGGCACGTCGCGGGAGGCCCGGTGGTGGCGCTGATGATGACGCCGGTGCAGCGCGCCGACCAGCGACCTGAGCGCCCTGTGCTGACCCCGGCCGTGCGGCAGCCAGCCGCTCGCACCCACCCACGGAGGCACCTCGAGCGGCCGCAGCAGTGCGGCTCGCGCCAGCGGCAGCGAGCCGAGGCGCAGGTGCGGCAGCGGCGGCAGCGGGCCGTCCTGGGCGGCCAGCATGGCCGACTCACCGAGGATCCCGTTCGCGTCCCCGCACTGCCAGGCCGCGATCTCATCCAGCGAGGCATGGCAGCGCAACGCGGCGGCCAGCACGCTGCCCGCGCTCGTCCCCACGATGAGATCGACGTCCGCGACGGCACCCGGCAGCCGGTCCTGCAGGCGGGCCAGCGCGCCGGTCGTCCAGGCCGCGCCGAGGAAGCCGCCGGCGCCGAGCACCAGGCCGATTCGCGGCTTGGGGCGGTGTATCGCCCGATCCGGGCCAAAGACCACAGCAGGCACATCGGCCTCCGCAATCCACCCGCGCTGCCGCGAGTGCTTAAGTTACCTAACAGTAAATGTAAGGGCTGCGGGGCCGGACCGGAGCGTTACAGACATGACGATCGTGTCAAGGAGCCAGCCGGGGGTGTTCTCGCCAGGACACGATGGAGGCGTACCACTACATAGTGGCGGGCGTGCTAGTACGATCATGCTGCTCGCGTTCACCACTAGGCTCGCTTCGGCGCTCGCAGCGCCCCCGGCACGCCAAGGAGGCGTCATGTTGCTCGCTTCGAGTTCCTACTCCTACCCGATACTGGGCGCGTTCTGGACGATCTTCATGATCTTCCTGTGGGTGATCTGGTTCTGGATCCTGATCACTATCTTCATCGACCTGTTCCGGAGCCACGACCTGTCCGGCTGGGCCAAGGCCCTGTGGTTCATCTTCATCTTGCTCCTCCCGCTGATCGGCGTCCTGGTGTACCTGATCGCCCGCGGCGGCAAGATGCACGAGCACGCGGTACGGGACGCGCAGGCTCAGGAGCAGCAGTTCCGCAGTTACGTCCAGGAGGCCGCGGGCTCGCAGAGTACGGCGGATCAGCTGGCCAAGCTCGCCGACCTGCGCGACCGGGGCGTCATCACGGCCGAGGAGTTCGACCGCGAGAAGGCCAAGATCCTGGCCTGAGCGCGGCCGCAACCGGCTCGGGCGAGCTGACGCGGCTCAGGTCGGCTGACGGAGGACGATCGCCATCCCCGTCAACTTCCGCCTCGCCCTGGCCGGGGCCGGCATCGTGGTCCTCGGCGAACTGCGACGTAACGCCTCGGCCAAGGTACTCAAACACGAGTTGCGCGCCAGGTACGGCGGCCCGCTCAGAACGGAGGCTCGTCGGAGTAGCCGCCGGGGCCGTCGGACGCCCACGGATCGGCGTCCCCGCCGCCAGTGTCGCCACGGACCCCTTGGACCCCTTGCCCCCCCTGGCCGCCCAGCGGCCGGCTGCCGGAACCGCCGGGCCCCATGGAGCCGGCGGGCCCGCCGCCCGAGCCGTTCCGCGCGACCCGGTTGACCTTGGCTGAGGCGTTGCGCAGCGAGGGGCCGACGTCGTCCACCTCGACCTCGTAGACGGTGCGCTTCTCGCCTTCCTTGGTCTCATAAGACCGCTGCCGCAGCCGGCCCGAGACGATCACCCGCATCCCCCGGGTCAGGCTCTCCGCGACGTTCTCCGCCGCCTGCCGCCACACGTTGCAGGTCAGGAACAGGCTGTCGCCGTCCTTCCACTCACCGGTGGAGTTGTCCCGGAACCTGGGCGTCGAGGCCACCCGGAACCGCGCCACCGGCTGCCCCGCCGGGGTGAAACGCAGTTCCGGGTCATCGACGAGGTTCCCCGCGATCGTGATCTGGGTATCGCCTGCTGCCATCGGGGCACTCCCGGTCGCTAACGGATTCTGCTCGTGGGAAACGGATCTCGGGTCAGGGGAGGTCCGCTCAGTGGTGCTCGGGCCGCGTGACCTTGGTCCGCAGCACGGTCTCGTTCAGGTTGAGCTGGCGGTCGAGCTCGAGCACGACGGCCGGCTCCGCGGACAGGTCCACGACCGCGTAGAAGCCTTCGGACTTCTTCTCTATCTGGTAGGCCAGACGGCGCTTCCCCCAGATATCCACCTTGTCAACCTTGCCGCCGCCGCCGGTCACGACCTTGAGGAACTGGTCAAGTGACGGCTGGACGGCGCGCTCCTCGAGGTTGGGGTCGAGGATGATCATGATCTCGTAATGGCGCACGGGCGTCCCGAGCCTCCTCTGGACTGATGCGGCCACGGTCTTTCCGTGGCAGGAGGTGTCGCGGTCACGAGCCGGCGCAGGTAACAGCCGGGATGTCCGCAGCGCGGTCAGTTTACCCAACATCCCCCGTACGCGGTAACCGGACGGCGGGATAGCCGGGCCCGCCGTGAAAACCTGTGGATTCCCGGCTCTCGCACCGGGGAAGACTGTCCGGTGAAACGCGTGCTCATGGAGTGACAGCCAGGAGGTGGTCACCGTGGCAGACAGCACCCGGACCGGCTCGCGCATGAATATCGCGAACATCCTGAACTCGGACGGGCAGCCGCACCGGGTCCTGAACATCCTGGCCATCTTCACGCTGGTGGTCGGTCTCGTATCGTTCGTCCTCGGGCTGGTCGTGCGTAACGCCCACACCGGAGCCGCAGCGATTGTCACCGCAACCGTAACCGGGCTGGTCGCGTGCCTGGTCGGACTGTATGTGCAGATGATCTCGGCGACCCGGGAGCAGCGGATCGTCATCGTGACCGGCATCATCGCCGGGTTCGTCGGCCTGGCCCTCGGCCTGGCCAAGGGCGGGTTCACCCCCTGACCGCGGAACCGGACGGCTGCGGGATCCGCGAGCCCGGGCCCGGGTGTCGCGTGCCCAGGGCTAGGCTCGGGGCATGGCGCGCATCGGAGCCCACTTCCACGCAGACAACCCGCTGAACGAGGCGATCTCCCGCGGCGCGGACGCGGCTCAGTTCTTCCTCGGCGACCCGCAGGGCTGGAAGGGACCGGTGATACCCGGCGGGGACCCGGCGCCCATCCGGGACAGCTTCGCCGCGGCCGGCGTGGACATCTACATCCACGCGCCGTACGTCATCAACGTCGCCACCGGCAACAACCGGATCAGGATTCCCAGCCGGAAGCTGCTCGACCAGCACCTCAAGGCGGCCGCGTCGATCGGGGCCAAGGCGCTGATCGTGCACGGCGGGCACGTCACCGCGGGCGTGGACGCCGAGACGGGCCTGGAGAACTGGCGCAAGGCGGTGGAACGCATCGAGCGGCCGCTGCCGATGCTGATCGAGAACACCGCGGGCGGTGACGGCGCCATGGCCCGGTCGCTCGACGCCATCGGCAGGCTCTGGGACGCGGTGAGCGACACCGCCGGGGACGACGGCGGGAACGTGGGCTTCTGCCTGGACACCTGCCACGCCAACTCCGCGGGCATCGACCTCGCCGACGCGGTCGACCGGGTCAAGGCGATCACCGGCCGGATCGACCTGGTGCACTGCAACAACTCGCGGGACGAGTTCGGCTCGGGCCGGGACAGGCACGCCAACATCGCGGCCGGGACGATCGACCCCGCGCTGCTGCTCGCGGTGGTCCGCGCGGCGGGCGCCCCGGCCATCTGCGAGACCCCCGATGACGACGGCGGCCTGGCCGCCGATGTCAGCTGGCTGAAACAGCACCTGCCCGCCTAGCCCGGTAAGCTCCCGGCGTCAGCCGGAGCCTGAACCGGTCCTCGGCGTGGTCCAGGATGCCGCCGGCCGGGTCATCTTGTCCCAGGGCACGCACCATATCCCGTTCGGGCTGAAGAATGTCCCGCACCACGTAGGCGGCGAGCAGGCCTACGGCGAGGAACCTGGCCAGCAGGGTGGCGAAATACCACCCCGTGCCGATGCCCTGATAGCCGGTCACCTGAGTGCCCGTGCCCTCGGCCACGAAGATCAGGTAGCCCCAGATGCCGAAGAAGTAGGCGACCTCAGCCAGCTGCCAGAGCAGGTAGGGCCACAGCCGGGGGCGGGCCAGCACCGCCAGCGGCACCAGCCAGACGACGTACTGCGGCGACCAGACCTTGTTCGTCATCAGGAACGCGGCCAGCGCCAGGAAGCACAGCTGGGGAAGGCGCGGCCGGCGCGGCGCGGCCAGCGCGAGCACGGTGATCGCGGCGCAGGCGGCGGCGAAGAAGACGGCCGACAGCTCGTTCAGCGCGCTGAGCTGGAAGTTGCCGAGCACGGGCACGTTGAAGTGCTCGAACAGGTACCAGATCGAGCCCCAGTCGGCGCCCCGGTTCTTGCTGAACACGTAGAAGTACGCCCAGCCGGACGGCGCGGCGATCATCACCGGCAGGTCGACGGCCAGCCAGGCGAAGACGGCGGCGGCCAGGGTCTTGGCGAACTCGCGCAATTGGCCGGCCCGCAGGCAGAGCAGCAGCAGCGGGCCGAAGACCACCAGCGGGTAGAACTTGGCCGCGACCGCGAGGCCGAGGAAGACGCCCGCCCACCCGGCGCGGCGGGCCGCCCACGCGGCGATGCCCAGCGCCGTCAGCGCGAACGCGATCAGGTCCCAGTTGACGAACGCGTTCAGGATCAGCGCCGGGGAGAGCGCCACCATCAGCGCCTGCGCGAGCCGGCCCGGGCCGGCCGCCCGGGCGGTCGCCAGCACGCCGGCCACCGCGCAGACCGCCAGCAGCACCACGGTGACGTCGAAGAACTCCCGGCCCCTGATCACCGGGCTGACGTTCCTGACCAGCCAGGCCACGACCTGCATGGCCCCGCCGATAAGCACCGGGTATTCGACCGGGTGGCCGGTGTAGGGCACCTTCCCCGCAGCCAGGCCCTCGCCGTAGTACAGCGGGTAGATGTCGGTGTAGCAGGCGTCCTGGAACTTCTTGACGTCGTAGTTCCAGGCCCCGGCCCGGCAGGGGAGCTTCTCCGCGAACGCGAGCACCATGGCGAGCACGGACGCGGCGAGCAGCACGCTGGTGCTGCCGAGGGCGACCGCGAGGGCACCGGGCCCGGCCGGGCGCGGTCCCTCTGCTCCGTCGTCAAACCGCGTATCCGTCGACCGGGGGGCGTCCACCCCCATATCTAACCGCGTCCCGGACCGTGATCGGTCCCCGGGCTCAGTGTCTTATGCAAGAGATCGCGTTATGCAAAAACCCGCTGCGGTTGCTGCCCGTGCTACCTGCACCGGCTGCTCGCGCAGGCCCAGAAGGCCTGCACTCGCAGCCGGTTTTGCACAACGCTCTCAGGGCCTGCGCTTCCTGCGGCGCACCCACAGGCAGGTCGCGGGAAGGCCGGCCAGGACGCCGCCCACGGCCGCTCCCGCGGTGACGTTCACGCTCTGCGTGTTGCCGCCGCCCCCGCCGGGCGTGCCGGGCGTGCCGGGCGTGCAGGCCACCACCGTCGGGTCACAGCTGAAGGTGGGGTAGGGATTGGGGTTCCCGTTGCCTGACCCCGGGCCCGGCAGGCCGGGGAAGTTGCCGTTCTGGCCGGGCTTCGGCTTCTTGTGCTTCTTCGGGACCTTGCGCAGGCCAGGCGGCACCTGGTTCCAGGGGCTGCCGGTGAAGACCGGCTGGTTCCACTGCGTCACTCCCAGCGGGACGAACATGTCCTCGGCGTAGGTGTGCCATATCGTGGCCGGCCAGGTACCGCCGTCGCCGCCGCCCTGGAAGATGCCGCCGAGGTTGTCCAGCGTCTGGGTGCCGGGGAGCAGCTTGGCGCTGCCCTGCTCGTTGGTGAACAGCGCCACGGCGAGGGCCTGGCTGGGGATGGCGCCGATGAAGAACGCCGACTGGGCGGTGTTCGTGGTGCCGGTCTTGGCGATGATCACCTGGCCGTTGCTCATCGCGGCGACCGGCGCGGTGCCGTAGGACGCGGTGTCCTCGGACATCGCGTACTGCACCTGCGAGGCTTCCTCGGCGTTGAGCGCCGGGTTGGAGCTGAACACCGGGTAGGTGGTGACCTTGGGTGGCGTGGGCGGGGCGTTGTTCCTGGTGATCGAGGAGATCACGTGGGCGCTGTGGTAGACGCCGTTGTCGGCGAGGGTGGCCAGCATCGTGGCCTGCTCACCGACGGTCAGCGACGCCTGGCCGAGCGCGATGCCCGCCTGGTCCTCCATCATGGGGCCGGCGGTGATGCCGGCCGCGGCGGTATTCACGCCGAATGCCTGCGCCATGTCCACCACGCTGACGCTGTGCAGGCCGGCCACCCGGTGCCATAGGTCCGCGTAGGCGGTGTTGATCGACACCGCCATGGCCATCTGCGGCGTGTACGGCCCGTTCTCCGCCATGGAGTCGTTATGGACCAGGTACCAGCCGGGCTGGCCGGCCGCGGCGGAGTACACCGTGGGCTGGGAGTCGAGCGGGATGTACAGGTTGTTGTAGCCGTTCAGCGTGCTGGTCTGCACGTTCATGCCCTGCTTGACGGCGGTCGCCAGGATGTACGGCTTGAACGAGGAGCCGACCTGCTCGCGGTTGTAGACGGCCATGTTGACTTCGCAGGCGATCTTCTTGCAGTAGTGCGCGGTGATGACCTTGCCGGTCCCGTTGTACTTCGATCCGGGGTAGCCGGGCCCCGGGTACAGGGCCTGGATGGCGCCGCTGGCGGGGTCCTCGAGCACCGCGCCCGCATGCATGTAGGCGGGATTGAACGGGACGCTGCTGTCGTCTATCTGCGCTTCGTTGGTGCGGACCGCCTCGTAGAGCGCGGCCATCTTGCGGTCGTCGATGGTGGTCCGGATGACGTAGCCGCCGTTGTAGATCTGCGTCTGGGTGAAGTGGTACACGTCCCTCAGCTCGTTGTAGACCATGGCGAGGACGTAGGGGTCCCACACATCGGTGCCGACGCTCTGCGGGACATGGTCGCCGGGGGCCGGGAACTTCATCGCGTCCGCCTGCTGCTGCGTCAGGGTCCCCATCTGCACCATGCCGCTGAGCACGTAATGCCAGCGGTTCTTCAGCTGGGCGCGGTACTGGGGCAGCGGGTAGGTGCTCGGCTGCTGGATGATGGCGGCGATCACGGCGGCCTGCGCCACGCTCAGCTGGGACACGTTCCTGTCGTAGTACGTCTGGGCCGCCGCCTGGACGCCGTAGGCGCCGTCACCCAGGTAGATGGTGTTGAGGTAGTTGGTGAGGATCCACTGCTTGGATTTCTCCTTGGCCACCTTCATGGCCACGAAGATCTCCTTGATCTTGCGGCTGAGCGTCTGCTGCGTTCCGATGCCGGAGTAGTACTGGCGGACGAACTCCTGGGTGATGGTGGAGCCGCCCTGCAGTGAGCCGTCACTGCCCGTCACGTCCAGGTAGGCCGCCCGGACGATGCCCGTGGGAGAGATGCCGCCCTCGTTGAAGAAGTTCCGGTCCTCGGCGGCGAGCACCGCGTTGACGATCGCGGGCGAATTCTGCAGCTGGGTATAGGTCACCATCTGCCGGTTCGTGGTGCCGAACCGGCCGATGAGGGTGCCGTCCTTGGAGTAGACCACGGACTGCGCGAAGCTGGTGGCCGCCATGGCCGCGGTGGGCACCGGCGTCTGCTCGTAGGCCACGGCCACCGCGATCGCGCCGAGCACGATGAAGGCGCCGATGGCTCCCAGCAGTACGCCCAGAGCCTTGCGCAGCGTCCAGTGCCGCCACCAGCTGCCCTTGACCTTGACCCGGGCCCGGCCGGAACCCCGGCTTCCCGGCCTGCTGAGGCTCCTCGGGCCGCGCGGCCTCCTCGGGCCGCCGGGCCCGCCGGGCCCGGCGGGGCCGCCGCTGGGCCGGCCGGGAGCCCCGGCCGCCCACAGGCCGCCGGTGGCCTCGGATTCCCACCGCAGCTGGCTGGTCTCCTCGGTGCCTGCCGCTGCGCCTGCCGCTGTACCTGCTGCCGGGCCCGCCGAGCGCGCGGGTGCGCCGTAGCCGCCAGCCGCCGGGCCGGGCTCATGGCTGTCGGGGTAGTCCGCTTCCGGCCGCCGGAACCCCTGGGTGTCCCAGCCTGGCGCGTCATAGCCCAGGTCGTAGTCAACCGTCCCCGCGTTGCCCCGATAGCCCCCGTCGGCCGCCGCGCGGCCGTGCCCCGCCGTGCCTGCGTCGCGATAGCGAACGTCAAAGTCATCAGCTTTGCTGCTCACGCGTCCTCGCTGGTGGCTCGGAGGCCGCGGCTGAAGGGAATGCGGCCTCTACCTGAAGGGCGGGTCCGCCCATCCCGGGAACCCGCCGAAGTCAAACGTTACCTCCTGGAGACCATGTGTTTCGTGAAAGTCGCGTTATGCAAGAACCCGGTGGGGTTGCTGTCCGTGCGACCGCACCGTGCCGCCCGATGCTCGCGTCATCCAGGTTCCCGCTGCGGTTCTCACCGTAGTCAGGTCACCGGCCGCTCGCACGGGCTCACAAGGCCCCGTGCTCGCTAGGCCGGTCCTGGATAACGCTCCCGGGCCGCTCGCGCAGGCCCGGAAGGCCTGCCCTCGCAGCCGGTCTTGCCTAACGCTCCTGTTCACTGGCTGGTCCGCGCACGCCGCCTCCGGCGTACGGCAGGCTCGCCAGTGCCGAGAACGTAAGAGGTAGCGAGGTGGT
>Ga0335081_10012509_pt1 | contig 13763 bp, 12 predicted proteins | sample Lox_Sample_35_FD_206713 | JGI IMG/M metagenome (GOLD analysis project Ga0335081, IMG submission 206713) | Soil microbial communities from Loxahatchee National Wildlife Refuge, Florida, United States - Lox_Sample_3.5 | ecosystem: Environmental > Terrestrial > Soil > Wetlands | place: USA...
GTCGAGAAATCCAGCGAAGGCAGGGTATAGCCGGATGGGCCCCCAAACCCGTCAACGACCGAGGTCAGGCCCTCCTCGAACAAAAGGTCGAGTTCGTAACGGATGACTGTGATTCTGTCCAAAAATCTCCGTCGCGTCTCGTGCGGGCGTGGAAACGGGTTCGCATTGTGTTTCTCATCACAGAATACTCGTTTTGAATCGAATCGACGCTTTCTTTCTGCTGAAATGGCGCAGATGCTGGCGGCTGCGGCGGTGAGGGCGGCGGCCGTGTAGCGGGCCAGGGCGACGGCGGCGAGGGGGTCCATTGTTGTCATCCGACGACAACGAGTGTCGTTGCGCCGGCGGTGCGAGGGTGGGCGGGTGTGAAGGAGACGCGTGTGAGTCAGACGTTGGGCCCCCTTTATATCCAAAATTGCGTCCCGAAAATCGCGGCTGGGCTCGGAACCGCAATTTCTGCATCGCCACACCCTCAGCCTGCACGTGCTTTGCCCCCGCCTTCCGCCTTCTGCGTCATACCCCGTGACGTTCCGCGAGTTCATTCCGACGCACTAATAAAGCGTGATTGCTATACTGGCCTATGTGTGGTCGTTGATGGAGACCGATCCAAATTCTCTGAATTCCTTTCATTTATCTCACGGCAGTCTTCAAATTTATGTCTAGCTTGCACATAATTGATATTGCTAATAATGATATTCAATTAAACCGAAATTACGAAAAGACTTCTCCAAAACAGTAACTCGAGATGGACACGTCGCGGGATAAAATGTAAAGCTACGAAACCCAAAAAGATCAATGAACAAGAATCCATCGCAAAACCATCGTAACCCTATAACGCCATCCCTATGAATACTGGCACCTTTTTATTTTATTTTATTTTATTTTTATTTTTATTTTTATTTTTTTTTAATTTTTGGCTTTTTGTGATAGGAATTGTATTCATTCGTGTTGACCTACGATGAATCTCATTCATTGCTTGCACACGACGTTCTCGTGCAGGGCCAAAGACCTTGGTACAAGACCCCATATACATCCCGCGTTTGCAGTTTTCGCAGCGTTGAGATGGATCATTTTCGTCAAAAACGCACTAATTTCGTAAGGTGAGGGCAATGAATGTGGGGGACAACCTCGGCGCGATTCTTTCGACATCTTTGGCATCGTAACTTGCCATTACGACCATATCTGTTATTACCACGTCGGGTTGGCCTGAGGATGTTAGAAAATTCGTCGGGGATGATGCACCTTTCCTCATTTTGAGAACCCGGAATTGCAATGGGTGGGTGAGGACTGACTCCAGTTGTCGACCGATCGAGTGGACTGATAGATGAACTTGTTGAAGAAGGCTCCTCCACTGAGTCATCAGACATGACTGTATCGTGCTGAATATCTCGGAAATCTTGGCGATACGGTGACGATGGAGTCGACTCAATGAAAGCGGGGTTGGGGATGGTGCCCATTGCGATTGATTGATCCTCTTGGAGCCCAGGTTACTGAGGAAATTCGTAAAAGTAACTTGCCAGGAGCCGATCGACATCGATATTTTCCCAGTCGAGATCATCGTTTGTTTGGTATTCGTGAGAGGACGTTTCTAGTTGGGTCCATTCTTCTGTAATACTGTGGATTGTACCAGGGGCGGATATTTCCGACGCAAGGGGAGCCGTGTGTTTCGCTTCGTAGCCCGGCAAAGTCGTTTTCGGGGGATTTGAGGATGATGACGGGGGTGAATACTGAAGGCCGTGCGCCGGGGTGGGTAAGAAGGTCTGAAGGTCATAGGAGTTGGAGGGCAGGATGCTTTCGTCGAATAGAGGTGAGCCACCCGCGGATACTTGAGGATTGGAAGTTGGATTTGATAACAGTGCATCGAGGTCGGATTCGTCGTCATCGACGAGGAATTGAGAATAAAGGAAGTGATCCGAACAATCGTCAGATCTTGAGGCATGTTTAAGTGATTCGTTGGGAGAAGTTGAGTTGCGCGGCGCGTTGGTTCGACATGTTTCCACGTCGAACCAAGGCGCAGAAGGTTCAGTTGATTCCATGGATTCTCCTGAACCCCTTCAAAATCAGCGGCAGAAAGCACCGCTCCCTTCGCTCCATGCCGCCCAGATACGGGATGTCCAAAGACGATGATGATGGATACTGATATGACTGTTGATCCTGACCTCCCATGCCATTTCAAGATTGCGGATATAACATTTTCTGGGCCCTGAAACAGATTAGGATTAAGACTCTGAGGTTTTCCATACCGTGAATGATTTATAATGATGGAGGGCCAAACTTCGAGACCCGGGGTATCTTCTTAGGTCGGTAACAATATTCACTTCCACTCCCCCAAAGGTCATTACGAAGGTATACTCCATATAGAACCCCTGTTCCTCTCTGACGGTGAATTCGAACGTCTGGCCCTTGAGAAGATAGAAGATGCTGGACACACGTAACCAAATCCAGGGTAACCGCCCTTGAGGAAGGAGGTGATTCAAGATAGACTTTGTCATGCCAACGTCTCTCAACCGCTTCAATAAAACCGCACGATACAGGTGGTAAGTCTCTCTCTCCCCAGGCGCAAAAAATCCTCTGGCCGATGCGCACTGAAGGATGGACAGGAAACCCGCATTCACCCTGTTCTTATCAGATATTTGTGCGGCAATATGGCTTCGAATGTGAAAGTACTCTGCGAAAGATTTTAAGTCACAGCTGGCGTCAACGACGTATCCGAGGGAAAATTTGGACTGGACGGACATTGTGTTGACGTCCAGGCGAGGAGGTGGAGACGTGTATTTTATCCCTGGGGACCGCTATTTCTTTTTGGTGTGTATTTTATAACCTGGGACCGCTATTTCTCTCAATCACGTGGATGCCAATAAGCATTCCGGCCTTACCGTTCAAACCCGGACGACCTTGGATTCCCAGAGATCTGAAATTCAAAATATATATATTCAAAGTTCCCTAAACTAATAAGAATGTGTTTGAATGAAAAACACCTCATTAATCCGTTTATATAGCAAGATTGCTTGGTTTCACCCTTGTTTTTTATAAGCTTTGATAATTACGTTGGTCAATAAATTATACCGAAACTCTACAATACCATTCGTAAAGCAACACTCACACACACACTTTCTCTTTACATATATATTTATTAATTGTTTCCATTTGAAGTCTTATTGTCGACTTCCAATTAAGCTCATTTGTTCAAGATCGGTGAGATTTTTTTTTTTTTTTTTTTTTTTTTTTTTTGTTTGGCATCCCCGAATACCTTTATACATGGACGATTAGACTTATCCGCCTTCAACCTTTGGCATCTTTCCAAAAGGTCGTTTTCATCGAAGACACTACCGGTGAGCTGACACGGAAAGTGAGAGAACCTTGCGGCGGTTCCACCCAACTCGTGAAGTGGTTCCAAAAAAAAGCGCTGCACTGCCAGACAATGCCTCCAAGTTTGGACATCCATCGCTCACCCAAATTTATCGTACGCATGCTCGAATATAATGCAATGGGGGATGACGACTATTCAGGCCGTCAAATTCTTGCTCTCGAGCTCAATGACTTGGAGCTCATGTCCCCTCCAACCGCAACTCTGAGGCCAACAGCAAGAAGACCGGCTCCTGATTTCATTGCAAATTTATGCTTCGTCATGGTATCATCTCCGCGATTGCGGGGAGATACAGTGGACCCTTTTTATACATAGATACTGCAAGTCTCTGCCTCAGTTCCAATGTCTCGCGGGTTTAATAAAATGGATCCATGTCGCCTGCGGGAACGAGGCCCGGCGTGATCAAGACACCCAATAGACTCTGTTCTCACCGATCCATATTGGCGTAAATAAGCGTCAATGGTGTCACAATTATCTCAATCTGTAGCAAAGGCCTTTCGAAAGTTGGTGACCAAGGAGCAACGATTGTGCTTAAACCTGTCTACGATCCATGTGATGACGGCGAATTATCGAATTCAATTCCTTACGACCAAATCTCAGACCGCAGTCACCTCTTTATTCACAATTTTCCCGAGCAACCCTTCTCTCTTTCAGCCCAGAGTGCGATTACCCTATACACTTATCCCACCCAAGCCTGCTTACACCCACCTGAGACGCAATTTCTCGAACATGACTCTCAGATAGACGGTGAGATGCCAATCAGGTCCGGGCCCACAGAAGCTCCTGAAATCACCAGGAGGCAGGATCTGAGGTCTATCTTCCTGTCGCTCAATACAAAGCACCCAGCGATGGTTTTGGAGTCATCTCCTGATCCAAATTTCCAAATAGCCGAAGAGCTCCAGGCCCCGGAAGATGCATCATCAGCGACGTAATCACGCGTCATCGATAGCATACCCGGACAGATTGTTCTTGATACCGGGTTCATACATGCATCTCGAGATAGGGGACATCATTTCGTTGCTTATGATCATCGTCTACCGGCACTTTGTGACTCTCCGTCTGACTTGTCAATTGAGCCAAATGTACCGGGGACAACTACCGTCAACCGTTTTCATCCCATTCGACCCTCGCAATCTCCTGGAAGGGAAAGAAGGTCCATTTCATCATACATTGTGCAGGCTCATTCTCGTGGATCTCGCCACCTGTTCCAAAACCGCTAGGAAATGCCAGGAAATAATCCGTACGCTAGGGCCGGGAGGTTGCGGTGTGAAAGATATCGGAAACAGAAAGGGGGGGTTATATGTGGAAGCGTACATATTTCGTCCGCGAAAGTTTAATTCCCGTTCTGAGACATAATTGGTCAGCCGCCGAATAGCTGATTATATTCCTTTTTCCCGAGATAAATGCGCCGAACCGCTCTTTAAAGGGATTGCATTAGTAACACTTGTTCCGCATAGAGGGCTTGATTATACAGAGGCCATGGATGGCCTGTATGATGACATCTCTTGTCCCATCTCAGTGTACACGTTCATAGCCATATTCTCACAAATGCGTAACTACAATCCACTGGTTGCCATCGAGTCATCAATCTAGATGCTGCTAGCGATCAAGTAGTTGTTCCATAGCCACCCTGTATTATCCAGTCTCTCACATGAGGCCGGTTTCCCGAAGCAACAAGTCCGAGATACTTCTCCGCGGGGTCGTTGATACGTTAATTAAGATATTTTGATTTCGACCGAGTTTTTTGTTGTAATTTTTTCAGTGAGGGGAGGGACAATCATCGCCAATCCTTCCACCAAACGCAACGAAGAACAACACGAAACGTTCTTTCGCCTTGTCCTTTTCCCCAGCAGCCCCCGTCAGAGCGTTTCCTAGTCATTATCACAGCGGATTACTCATTTGGATAGCCAGCCGCATCGTCTTCTGTTGTCCCCGACGTGGTTCCTCTCGTTCAAACCGCACAACGTCGAGTCGACCCCCTCTTTATTCCTGACCGCCCCGTTCGTTCGTTCGCTTGAGAGAGACGAGAGAGCAAACTTGGAGAGTTGCCTGTTGCGGCAAGGAAAGCCAATTAAGTGTCGTTGAGCAAAAGTCGCCTGTCCTGAGACGTGGACAGTGTTTGTCGTCCGCGTGTAACCAAAGGGTCTGTCTACTCCGTGGCACAAACTCTGTGATAGTCAAACATGTCGACAAATACAATGAACTTTGGTCCTGCTTGGTAAACTCTCTCTCTCCCCCCCAGCAACGGGGATGACGGTAACAGAAAGCTGATAATACCTGCGTGTATAGGATGCGAGGAGACACTTCGCGAGCACAATCGAGAACAGCCGACTCCGAAGGCAGAAACTCGCCCACCGTCCTCGCTCACTCAAACGGCTCCTCCTTCCCCCCACAAGCAGAACCACAATTACACCCCCCAGGCATCAACGGCATTTCCTCTACAACCGCGGCCGCCCCTACAGCAGCGTCGTCCCAACCACCCCGAGCAACGTCCTTCTCCTATTCCTCCGTCCTCACCTCCCAACACCCCTCTGCCCCCTCCCCCTCCCCCCCGGCCCCGGGAGGCGGCCCAGGAGACCATACTTCTGCCTCCACAACCACGACCTCCACGCACGATAAACCCTTCAAATACACACGAGAAGAAATGCTCAATATCTGGAAGGCAAATTCTGCCAAGTTTCGAGCAACTGGGATTCCCCTTGAATTCGAAAGACACGATGCTTTCACCAGTGAAGAACCCCTTGAGCCCGTCCTGCTCACCGAAATGACACTCGCCGAGAAGGAGGTAACAACCCCACGGAAATTTGATAGGAGACTGATGTGGGGTTAGGCATTCGCCGGACCCCTGAATTCGGATAAGCCTGATTCGAGTTTACAGGCTCGACTTGACCGTGCGTCGACAAGGCAGTTTTCTCCGCGCAACGAGCGTTCTCAGTCCGGTGTAGCAGGGTCGTCAACGCGCCCTGCGGTCGCTCCACGGAATCGAAGTACCCGCCTCCCGGTCCTTGATAATTCTGACGGATTTAGCTCTATCTCGCGGCGAAGCTGCAAATGCGCCGTTTACGTCGCCGACCCCCGCTCGATCCGCTGCTCCCCGTCCAAATAAAAGTCGCGAGTACTTTGCTGGTGCCTTTGGTGGGGGAGGATCTTCATCGACAACGACAGTAGGGAGTGGGAGCACGCCACCTGAAAAAGATATTTGGGGTTCCGCGACGAAGAAGGGCAGTTTTGACGAGAATGGAAAGTTTGTGGTTGCGGACGAGAAAATGGATGCTCAACAGTTAGAAGCCGAGGAAAAGGTGGAGGACCCGTTATTTGAAGAACCAGCGCTCGAGACGGCGGGGTTCAATACAGTCGATACGGCTACGGGGTTTGTCGCGGAGACAACGGATTCACAGATTCAGGTTTCAGAGGGGTTTACATTATCTGCTGTTGGGGGACGGACGACATCTCGTTTCTCATCATTTGGACTTTCGGAGGATCCTTCGGGGCAGCAGAGTTTATCGGAGGAAGAGAGATCCGTTGCCATTGAACCGTTGCCGTCATTTACAGATGACCGCGAAGACGATGTGCTCAAGGACATTCTCAACATGAGGTCGGACCCCAGGGCAATATCCCCGCCGAGACAAATGGACCGACTGACCTCTCGCTTCGCAAATCAGAGTCTATCTTCTGCAGTAGGGCCCGAACCCTCGTCCTACAGCGCCTTCAGTGGAATCGAATCTTTCGAACCCATCCGTCGTGATTCCCAAACAATGTCCCAATTCTTCCCCTCCTCCGTTCAACAACCGACCCCCACCCAACAACCCTCCACACAATCATCGTCCAAGCAATACTCCAAATCAACAGGATTATTCGAGCACCCTGTCGTCCCCTCCCAACCGACCCTCCCACCCCCGCCCCCCCAAACAACACGCGTAATGATCATGGCCGATAAACTAAAATGGGTGTACAAAGATCCGCACGGCAACGTCCAAGGCCCATTTACCGGATTAGAAATGCACGAGTGGTACCGGGGTGGGTATTTCCATCCTACGCTGGAGGTGAAAAGAGAAGATGACAAGCAGTTTGAACCGCTTCAGACACTGGTGAAAAAAATTGGGAATCAACGGGAACCGTTCCTCGTTCCGCTACCGTCAAAGACACAAACGCAAGTTATCCCACCACGCAGTACCACGACGCTTTCAGGATGGAACACAACGTTATTTGGCGAAGGCGTTGGTGATGAGGTTGCCGCGAAGAATTGGATCAGTCCCGTTGTCCCAGGGGGATCCACATTAACAGGAACAACCTTAACAGCGGACCAACAAAACGCCCTCGAACGACGGAAACAAGAAGAACAATACATGCTCGTCCGACAACGGGAAATGGTTGTAGCCGCTCAATCACAAGTTCCACCCCTCCAACCTCCCCTCGTGCCCGTTGCCCCCGGGGCCAGTTCGACGGCAGCAGCAGCGGGGATAATGCATCCTTTTCAACCATTGCATCATCCCTATATGAATGCGGCGTATCCTGGGTATGGACCGGTTCATGGATTGCCGATGGGGGTGACGCATCATGTACATTCGCCAGCTCCAGTACAAGTGCAAACTTTGCCGGCTTTGGATACCTTGAGGACTTCGACACAACCGCCTGTTCAGCAACCTGTAGCGCAACAACAGACGCCACAGTCTGGTCAACAGCAGTCGTCTCCACAAGATCAAATGGGCTTGCAAGACAGGGTGTATATGAATCCGTGGGGTGGAGGACCGTTGGCGGCCTTGTCGCCAATGCAATTACATCAACCGCAACAAGACCAACTTCCTACCTTCATTGAAGAACCCATTTCCGTCGTCGAAGAACAAAAACCCGTTCTACCTGAACATTTCCCGGAACCGGATGAACCACACCCCCAAACGTTACTCGAGTCCGAACCGCCAAACCGAAAATCTTCGATGCCAAGTATCCCCCTGAAGTCGCCCTCTCCAATTCCCGAATCAGAGCCCGAACCACTCGAACTGGAATCTACTATCGAACCTCCTCCCTCCCCACCTATCCCCATCGACTCACCCGGCAATGAACCCATGCCACCCACCGCAATCCCAGCCGTCATCTCCCCCGCCCGCGTAGCCCCGTGGGCCCAAAGGAAAGAAGAAGTCAAAAAATCCCTCTCATTGAAAGAAATCCAAGAACTCGAATCGAAACGTGCCGCCGAAACTGCCAAACGTCTTGCTGCGGAGAAACAGGCGCTAGCACAAGCACAGCAACAACAGCCTGCGAGCGCTGCCGCGACGGGACAGCAAACGGCGGCGTTACCCGCCAATTCGACATGGGGTGCTTCTTCAGGGACAAAGAGCTGGGCTGCGAAGACAACTGCTGGTGTGATTGGTACGTCACCTGGGAAAAAGAGTATGGCGCAGATTCAAAAGGAAGAGGAAGAAGACCGGGCGAGATTGGTTGCTGCGAAGACTAAAGATGTCACGCCTACTCCTGTCCGAGGCTATGCCGGTGCCGCCGCCGTCACCGCTCCCAAGGTACTCCCCGTCGCCCCTCAACGTCCCAACGTCCCCCGACCCTTAGTGCTGTAAGGAAATTGAGACTGACGGTTTCTGTAGCCTGCGATGCCCACTGCAACAGCGTGGACAGTGATCGGACCGGGGGGTCGTCCACAACCGGGAAGACCCATCCACAGTGGCGGAATAAATCCCAGCATTGCACCGCAACCAACGCTCCCACGACCTCCGCCCGTGCGCTCCGCATCCCAAGAGCCGAAGCCAACGAATAAATCGACCGTTCAACCAGTTAGCACCGTCGAGGATTTTCAGAGATGGTGTCGTACTCAAATTAAATCCCTTACCGGCGTCAATTGTAACACCTCCCTCCTTCCCCCCTCCAAAAAAAAAAAAATTACGCTTTTATTTCCGGTTCTACCCGCTTTCGGTTTCTTGCTTTCGGAGGGTACTGATGGCAGACGACGACTTTTATCAGATGATTGTCTCGCTTCCGCCGAATGAGAGTACGACACAGGAGATTATTTCAGAGGCCATCTATTCCCATTCATCGACGCTGGATGGCCGGCATTTCGCAGAGGAATTCCTCAAGAAGAGAAGGGCATTGGGCAGTGCTGTTGAGGGTGCTGTTCATGCCCTAAGCCCGAGCACAATGTCAACAGGAGGCGGATGGAATGAAGTATTGAAAAAGGAGAAGGTGGCAAAGGATTCGAGCGGGGAATGGAACAGTGCATTCAAGGTTGTTGCGGGGAAGAAGGGTCGTCGACGTGGTTGATATTTGACAGGTCCTTCTGGGAACGGGATGTATTATTCGGAATCTTTGGTGGGGGGATTTATTCTTTTTATCAATTTCTTATTTTAAGGCCCTTTTTGATGAGCCGGCGAACTAGCGAGCACTGTCATCTCTCTTATTTTCCTTTCATTTCTTTTCCTTACTGTCTCAGGAGCATAGTTTGTAATTGCACAGCTTTTGATTTAGGTAGGTTTTTATCCCTCCAAAACTCTTCTCAATCACGTTCCAATTCCCAAAATTTGTCATAAATTTTTGTCCCTCGAAGTATCGATATCCTCGTCAATTGCTCGGAGCTTCCTTGGCGCCCTGTCGCAATTGGGCTTCCTCCTCCCCTTCCTCGTGCGTCAAATGTTTCTCAACCTTCTTCTCTCCAGAACTCGCCCTACTCACCTTTGGCCGTCCACCAGTTGTTCCAGCCCCGCGACCATCCAACGTCTTACCTTCCCATTCTTTTCGATAAACTTCGGTTTCCGCCGGCGTTTTACTTACGGGATTATTAGGTGCGGACCAGGCGTCTTGATCGCGGCAGACCGTGCGTTGGGAATCCGCGGTCCGAGGGGTTGATGGCGGCTGCGTGCGTTTCCTTGCGTGGGACAGAGGACATCACGTTTCCACGTAATTCTTGTATTTAGACTATTTGGAATCTCATCTGATGGAGAGCGGGTTTTAAATACAACAGATTGGTTAGAAGAGCAGCGGCGGGACAGAGATTTGACGCTTGCGTCTTGCCATACCGCCGCAATATCAAGGTCAAGGGATATCAAGTCATCGATAAAGTATACCTGACAATGTGTGACAGGTGAGCTGAATCACCATATAGAAGTAAAACAATGCATTAATTTAATAATCCCTAGTAGTGTTCCACCTAATGTTGGCCAAGGATTTCCAGAGGTCGTTAAATGCATTGAATGAGATGCATTTGTTGCCAATCCTTGAAGGAAATCTGGACTTGGCAGTCGCTGGATTAGCAGTGGATGGAACTGGCGCACCGTTTGAACCCCTATCGAGGCCCTTCCACAACGCACTGGAACAACGCCTAATGCCGTCGCTGGGCCATTCACAGACCTGTGCACGTATCCTGAAGGTCAGCAACCAAGCGATGACGTCGGAATGGATACCAATTGGACTGGCGAACGCTTCAGTCCGCGCTAACCCCAAGACACAAAGGATCATTCGAATTGCGACCATGTTGTGGTGGTGAATGGTGTATGGTGCTACGGAGTTCGAAAGGAGTGAACGGCCATTCGAGATGAGGGTTGGCAATGAATGGCAGAAGCGAAAGGCTAAAAGTACTTTCTCGCAATCGCCAGCTTTGGGCTGAGAATATCATCCTCAAACATCGATTGAGGGAGGTTCAGAGGATTGTGTGTTAAAGAAAGGAATGCAAGTATGCTAAAAGGAATGTCTTGAATGGCTGTTGTCAGCACACTGGAGGTGCTTGAAGAATTGAAAACAATGTGAAGTGCAAGCGAATTCGAAAACGAATGGATGTAGACTTGGAATGAGAAGGAATCAACCAAAGGCCGTTTCAGAGGCTGAAAGCACTTTAGATAGGATGAAGAAGACATAGAAATACAGGTGATGGATAGCATAGAAGTACAGCGCATAAAGTGTTGATGAGAAGTGAAAGTTTCTAAATTGCATGGTTCAAATCATCCCCTGGGTAAAATCGCCCCTATGCCTCGATCCCGGCCTTCATCGACTATGAGATACTCCGATGAAGCACTGCCACGGTTTGCAAAGATGCACAGATATACTCAGATGAGGACAGAGGAACCGGACATGCCTCCTCTCCGGTCAGATCTGGACGTGTCTGATTCCACCCGACCGCACCGCCTGGAGATATCATCATGATGTCTGGTGCACCTGGTGGATCGAGAATTTTCTATACCTATGTACAGATTTTCGCGTACATTTTAAGGAGAACAGAGAGGTCGGTGCGCAGATTTCAGGCGATCACGAGCTGAGATCTGAAGGAGTTCATGTGAGAGATATTCATTTGAGGCATTTTCAGCTGAGATATATTCATTTGGGGGGTGTTCACTTGAGGAACGATTGCCTAAGGAATATTCTTGTGTTATCTGCATATTTAGACGTCAATTATTGTTTGATCTACCTCGTGTGCAAAAAGGCGGCAGCCAACGGTGGCCCTGTCTGAATGACCCGACGCCTCGTTACATCTTTCATGTTTCCTTTAATGCGTCGATCGCGACTATGTGTCCCTTCTCCAGAGCCCAATCCATGGGCGTCCGCCCAACCCTGTCCTTCACCATGACCTCAGCGCCGACTTCCTTCAAAGCTTTGATTACCTCGCCGTGTCCGTTTCTCGCAGCCCAATGCATGGGGGCCCGCCCGTCCATATCATTGGCCCCAGCATCACCACCCGCCTTTTTCAATGCCTTGATCATATCAGCGTGTCCCTTTGCTGCCGCCCAATGCATCGCCGTCCAACCAATAGCATCTTTCGACGTTACATCGCCACCAGCTTCCTTCAACACATCGATTGCCTTTACGTATCCCTTCTCGGCTGCCCAGTGCATCGGAGTCTTTCCAAACTCATCTTTGGCGATCAAATCACCACCCTCGGCCTTTAATATCCTGATTGCATCGATGTGTCCATTCCTCGCTGCACAATGCATTGGGGTCTTCCCTTCCGCGTCCTTGGCCGTCACTACGCCACCTGCTTCCTTCAAGGCCCTGATCGCACTCACATGGCCCTTCTCGGCTGCACAATGCATAGGAGTTCTTCCATCGCCATCCTTGACCATCACATCCGCACCGGCCGCCTTCAATGCCTTGATTGCCTCCACCCTCCCTTGCCCCGCCGCCCAGTGCAACGGCGTGCCGCCGTCTTTCCCGGTCCGATCCCCTGCATCGTCTCTTACTATGAGCGATACCAATTCCGATATTTCACTTTTCAATGTATAATTCTGACGTTGAAGGTCAATGATCTCGTTCTTTGAGGAGACAAGCGCCGCAAAGTCTTCAATTGCATCGGATGCAGCTCGAGCAGAAGGCCTGCGATCGCGGGTCGCGTGAAGACATGCTCGGAGTAACCTGGTCGCTCGTCGATTGACAAAATCATCGAAGATCGACAGACTCAGATCACATTTGTGTTTCGATTGACCGTAAATGTCGACAGCGTAATCATCAGAAAATGGTGGATGCCCGGCGCAGATTTCGTATAAAATGCAACCTATTGACCAAATGTCGGTTTTCTTCGTGAACTCAGCTGCTGTTGGATTTCGCAGAAGCTCTGGGGCTCGATAACCGGCTTTGCCTCTCGCATATATGGTAATCACCGGTGAGGACGTGTTTCCCGGAGATGTAAGACCAAAATCCGCGATCTTCCACATTTTAGAAGCCGCTGAGAATAATACTACAAGACTTTCAGCAGTTCAAAATAGCTGTTGGGGTTACCGTTGGAGGGATGCAAGTCGCGATGAATTTCATTAAGATCATGTATAAACACAAGACCGTTCAGTATGTGTTTCATTATTTCGCTGATCAGGGCAACTCGGTCACTGGCCGTGCCATCCTCCATAGTCGAATTCCAACCAGGAATATCGCGACAGGCTGGCTCCTTATACAAATAATCCCATAGAGTAAAATTACACAGTTCCATGTCGATGAAGTAACAGTGTGAGAGATCACTCACTCTTTGACATTTGAAGACATCCACAATGTTCGCATGCCCACGTTGACAAAGCCTGCGGATCGCCCGTAACTCGTTTTCTGCGTCTTCTTCGCGGAACGAACCTGCGGTTGGGACAATGATTTTCCGCGCAAATTCCTATATTTTTAAAAGCGGTCTCCCTGAGTCCTACCCGCGAATTTCGTTCATCACGCATCTATTATTAGAGGTTGGAGTAGGAAGCAAACCGCATAAACTGTGCCGGAGCCCCCGCCACCAATCAGCCTGATCAGCTTGATGTGGTTCTCATCCGGACCGATGATGTGTGTGCCCGACATGTTTACGAAAAGACCAGTGAGTCGGAACGACATTTGCATTTATACTGGCTGAATGGCTGCCGCCCGATCATCCAACCACACAAAGGCGACCAATAATAATAAGAGGGCTCAGCCGGCCGGAAGCCCACCCGAAACTGGAGGCGCG
>Ga0335081_10012510_pt1 | contig 13762 bp, 10 predicted proteins | sample Lox_Sample_35_FD_206713 | JGI IMG/M metagenome (GOLD analysis project Ga0335081, IMG submission 206713) | Soil microbial communities from Loxahatchee National Wildlife Refuge, Florida, United States - Lox_Sample_3.5 | ecosystem: Environmental > Terrestrial > Soil > Wetlands | place: USA...
CCTCAGCCTGCACCAATTGATTGCGCAAATCGGCGGCGCGGGCGACCGCGGCCAGAAGTTCCTGTCGCTCGGCCTCGGCCTCGCTCTCTCGTTTCGCGACCTCAGCCGCCAGCGTCTCCTGTCGCTCTAGGAGTGCTGCCAAAGCCTCCTTCGCCGACGCGGATTCCTCTTTCACCTGCTCAGCCTGAGCCGCGCGCTCGGCCGCCTCGCTTTCCAGGGACTCGGCCTGAACTTCGAGGCGCCGGCTTTCCTCCGCCGCTTCCGAGGAGCGCAATTCGAGATTGGCCAGACTCTCCTGGATATGGGCGACGCGCGCCAGCAGCCGCTCGCGTTCCACGTCGCGTCGCGCGGCCGCTTCGCGCAGCCCCTTCAACTCGGTCTCTGCGTCCTCGTGCTCCACTCGCGCCGTCTTTTCTTCTCGCTCCAAGGCTTCCAGGGCCTGAGCCGCTTCCGCGCAAGTAGCTTGAACGGCGGCCGATTCCTCGCGCAGCCGGGCACACTCGCCTTCCAGCTTCAGCAGGCGCGAAGTCAGCACCACCTGCAGGCGCTCGCGCATCACGGCGTGCAGCTCACGATAGCGGCGCGCCTTGGAAGCCTGGCGCTTCAGCGCGTTCACCTGCTTCGTCACTTCTTCCAGGATGTCGGTGATGCGAGCGAGATTCTGGCGCGAGCTTTCGAGCTTCGCCTCGGCCAGGCGTTTCCGCGTCTTGAACTTGGAAACTCCGGCGGCTTCTTCGATGATGGCGCGACGATCGGAAGGCTTGGAGCTGAGCACTTGTCCGATGCGCCCCTGCTCGATGATGGCGTAAGATTCGGGACCCAGACCCGTGCCCATGAACAGGTCCTGAATGTCGCGCAGGCGGCAGGTGTCGCCGTTGATGAGATACTCGCTCTCGCCGGATCGAAAGAGCCGCCGGGTCACCGTGATCTCGCCGGCGCGATGGTGCAGGGTCCGAGCGCGCCCTGTCCTGGCCGATCCGCCAGTGGGCGCGGCGGAGCCCTCGGCCCCGTGATTCGCGCCATTGCCGTTTCCATTTCCATGGGAGCTTTCGCCAGACCCTTCGTGATCGGACGCCGAGGAGTCCTCGCCGGTGGGCCTCACCAGAAGCAAGGGACTGACACCGGCGTCGCCGCCCGGCCCGGCGCTTTCAGGTTCTACCAGGGTCAGGCTCACCTCGGCCAGGCCAATAGCCGGTCGCCGGCTGGTGCCGTTGAAGATCACGTCGGCCATGCGCTCGCCGCGCAGGTTCCGCGCGCTCTGCTCGCCCAGCACCCAATTGATGGCGTCAGAGAGGTTCGACTTTCCGCATCCGTTAGGGCCCACAATGGCCGCCACGCCATCCTGGAACGCCAGACGGGTGCGGTCCGCAAACGACTTAAACCCCAGCAGCTCAACTTGCTTTAGCTTGAACAATGCGAATCCTCCCGCTCCAAAACTTTCGCCCGATGTTCGGAGACAGCCCAACCCAGCATCGCGATACTCTGCCGCTTCGAAAAAACCTTAGCACGCAGAATCGGCCTTGTAAAGATAAAACCACAAGTAATTGGGGCAAGGGGAGTTGTAAACCCCAAAATATAGTCGAGGCAGGTACTTTGTAGCGTTTGAGTATTTGTGAATGTGCGAGCGACAGGGAATTGACGATTGCAGATTGACGATCGACGATTGGAAAAGAAGACGCCCGCGCGACTTCACAGCACGTCGGGGAGTTTCATGCAAACCGACCTCTGACGCCGTCTATAAGATCACGGCTTCCAGCGCAACACGGGCTTGCGCGCTGCCGCCGCCTCGTCCAACCGGCTCACCCGCGTGGTGTACGGAGCCTTGAGCACGAACTCCGGATCTTCTTCAACCTCCTGCGCGATGGAGCGCAGCGCTTCGATGAAGGCATCGAGTTCCGCCTTGCCGGCCGTTTCCGTGGGCTCGATCATCATGGCCCCGGCCACGATCAGCGGAAAGGAAACGGTGTAGGGGTGGAATCCGTAATCGATGAGGCGCTTGGCGATGTCGCCGGTATGGACCCCACGCGCCGCCTGCCGCCGGTCGGAGAATACGCACTCATGCATCGAGGGCGCATCGTAGGGAAGCTCGTAGAGATCGCGCAAGCGTCGGCGGACGTAGTTGGCGTTGAGCACCGCATCTTCGGTGGCCTGGCGCAATCCTTGCGGGCCATAGGCTAGGATATAGGCCAGAGCGCGGACCGCCATGCCGAAGTTTCCGTACCAGGCGCGGACGCGTCCGATACTCCGAGGCCGGTCGTGATTGAGCCGCCAGGAGCCATCCGCCTCCTCGACCACGGGAGCCGGCAGGTAAGGCTCCAGGATTCTCTTCACCGCTACCGGACCCGATCCCGGTCCGCCGCCGCCATGTGGCGTGGAGAAAGTTTTGTGCAGGTTCAGGTGCATCACATCGACCCCGAACTCTCCCGGCCGCGCCACGCCCACCAGGGCGTTCATGTTGGCGCCGTCCATGTAGACCAGCCCTCCGCGCGCGTGCACCATCTGGCAGACCTTCTCGATCTCCGTCTCGAACACGCCCAGCGTGTTGGGATTGGTGAGCATCAGGCCGGCTACTTCTTCGTTCATGGCGCGATCGAGCGCGTCCAGGTCCACGCAGCCGCGGGCATTCGACTTGAGGTTGCGGGCTTCATACCCGGCGATGGTGACGCTAGCCGGATTGGTGCCGTGAGCCGAGTCCGGCACGATGACGTATTTCCGATTCCGCCCGTGCTCTTCGAGATAAGCGCGGATCATCAGCAGGCCGGTGAGCTCTCCCTGCGCCCCGGCAGCCGGCTGGAGCGATACGGCGTCCATGCCCGTGATCTCCACCAGGCAGCGCGCGGTCTCGCCGAGAATTTTCAGGCACCCCTGCGCCAACGATTCCGGCGTGTACGGGTGATCGGTGGCCGGACCGTCCAATCGCGCCACCGCCTCGTTGAGCCGGGGGTTGTACTTCATGGTGCAGGAGCCCAGCGGATAGAGTCCGGCGTCGATGGAGTAGTTCCAGGTGGAGAGCCGCGTGAAGTGGCAAATGACGTCGACCTCAGAGACTTCGGGAAAGCCTTCCACTTCGGCGCGCAGAAACTCGTTGCCCAGAGCGTCTTCGAGTGACACCGCCGGAACATCGAGAGGCGGCAATTCCGCGCCCGACTTGCCGGGTGAGCTGCGCTCGAAGATTAGACCCTCGTTGCGGGTCACGTGGGGACGGGCGTTTTTTATGCGGTTTTCCATGCCTTCGCTTTTCGACCCACCAATCGTGAATAGTGAATGGTGAATTGCCGCCGGTCTTCCATTTACCATTCACTATTCACAATTGTCCCCTAGCCACCAACCAAGGTTTCCTTCGCGACCGCAAAGTACCGCCACGCTTCCACCAAGCGGTCGACTGCGGCGCGGCTTACGGTCTCGGTGACGCACACCAGCAGGTGATTCTCGAGCTCCGGATAGAACCGAACGAGATTCAGGCCACCGATGATTTTGCGTTGGCGAAGTTCTTCCAGCAACTCGTCTGCGTCGCCAGGCGTCTTCACCACAAACTCGTTGAACGTGGGCCCGGAGAACGGCAACTCGGTGGCCGCCACCTGGCAAAGCTGGCCGGCCGCGTACCGCGCCTTGGCCAGATTCTGCTCGGCCAGCGCCCTCAATCCTTTCTTACCCAGCAAGCAGAGATAGATGGTGGCCGAGAGGGCAAAAAGGCTCTGGCTGGTGCAGATGTTCGAGGTGGCCTTCTCGCGGCGGATGTGCTGTTCGCGGGTGGCCAGCGTGAGGACATACCCTCGGCGCCCCTCGGTATCCTGCGCCTGGCCCACCAGCCGGCCCGGCATCTGACGAATGAATTTCTCGCGCGTGGCCAGAAATCCCACGTAGGGTCCGCCGAACGCTACCGGGACGCCGAACGATTGGGCCTCGCCGCAGACGATATCCGCCTCCTCCGGAGCCTTGACGATGGCGAGCGACAGCGGCTCGGTGACGGTGACGATCATGAGAGCCCCGGCGCGGTGGGCGATCGCGGCGATTTCGTGAACGCGCTCGAGTACTCCGAAAAAGTTAGGGGATTGTACGACGACGGCCGCCGTTTCCCGATTCATCGCGGCTTCCAGCCGCTCGCGATCGATCTGGCCCGTCGCCGCGTAGGGAACTTCGACCAACTCGACGCCCTGATGCTGCAGGTAAGTCTCCACCACGCGACGGTACTCGGGGTGGAGAGTGCGCGCCCACACCACGCGCTTGCGCCGCATGAGGCGCAGCGCCATCAGCACCGCCTCGTTGGTGGCGGTAGACCCGTCGTAAAGCGAAGAATTAGCCACTTCCATGCCAGTCAGTTGCGCGATCAGGGTTTGGAACTCGAACATCGCTTGCAGGTTGCCCTGGCTGATTTCGGCCTGGTAAGGCGTGTACGAGGTCAGAAACTCGCCACGCGAGAGCAGGGTATCAATCACCACCGGGCGGTAATGTGAATAGGCGCCCGCGCCCAGCAGCGAAACGTAATCTCGCGCGCTCTGGCTGGCGGCCTGGCGAAAAAACTCCACCAGTTCCGGCTCCGAGAGCGGTCCGGGGACCTTCAACCCACGCTGCAACCGCAAAGCCTCGGGAATCTGGGAAAAGAGCTCGTCGATGGAAGTGTGGCCGGTGGCTTCCAGCATGGCCGAGCGGTCCGCGTCTGAATTGGGGAGGTAGCGCATTGGTTTAGTTTAGTGGGCGGCCGATTGAATGTAGGCTTCGTACTGGTCGGCGGTCATCAGGCTCTCAGTCTCGGTGCGGTCCTTCAAGCGCACGCGGATCAGCCATGCTGCGTCATGAGGGTCCGAGTTCAGCAACTCAGGATTATCCTGGAGCTTCGAATTCACCGCCGTCACGTCGCCAGTGACGGGCGAGTATAAGTCCGAAACGGCCTTCACGGACTCAACCGTGCCGAACGTCTCTTTAGCCGTGACGCGATCGCCCGGCTTCGGCAGTTCGACGAACACAATGTCTCCCAATTCCTTCTGGGCGTGGTCGGTGATGCCGATGGTCCCGACGGATTCATCCACGCGGATCCATTCGTGCTCTTTCGTGTACAAGAATTCTGGAGGGTAAGCCATCGTATGAGCCTCCTGTCAAGACCAAGGAGTCAGGAGACAGGAGTCAGGAATCAGAATGAAGACCTTCAAAACTCGAGCCTCAATCTTTCTTCTCTTCATTCTGACTCCTGACTCCCGGCTCCTGACTCCTTCTTTTGTAGAACGGCAACGGAACAATCCTCGCCGCCGCGAATCTTCCGCGGATCTCCACCTGAATTTCACGCCCCGGCTCGGCGCAGTGGGGCGGGACGTAAGCCAATCCGATGTTCTTCTTCAAGAACGGCGCCATCGACCCGCTGGTGACCCGGCCGCAAACCTCACCTTCAATCGCCACCGGGTAGCCATCGCGGCCGATGTTGCGATCCTCCATTTCAAATCCTACCAGCTTTTTGCGCGTTCCCTCGCTGCGTTGTTTCAGCAGTGTGTCGCGCCCCAAAAACTCGCCTTTCTCCAGCTTGCAAATCCAACCCAGGTTCGCCTCGAGAAGCGTGGTTTCCTCGTCCAGTTCGTGACCGTAGAGAGGATACGCCGCCTCGAGGCGAAGGGTGTTGCGCGCCCCAAGCCCTGCCGGAATCAGACCCTCGGGCTGCCCGGCACCGAGCAGCGCGCTCCAGACCAGGTCCGCCTGCGCTGGCGGGAAGTAAAACTCGAAACCGTCTTCGCCGGTGTAGCCCGTGCGCGCCAGCAAACCCTCGACGCCACAGCATTCCCCATGGGTGAACCAGTAATACTTGATGGACGAAAGATCGATAGGCGTCACCTTGGCGAGGATGGTTGCCGCGAGCGGGCCCTGCAAGGCAAGCTGGGCATAATTGGCGGAGACGTTGCGCACGTCCGCGCCGAATTGGGTGTTGTGCCGGGTGATCCAGTTAAAGTCCTTATCGGTGTTGGCGGCGTTCACGCAGAGCAGATAGTGGCCTTCGCCCAGCCGGTGGACGAGGCAATCGTCCACGGCGCTTCCCTCCGGGTACATCAGCGCCGAATACTGTGCCTGGCCGGTCTTCAAGCGAGCGACGTCGTTGGAAGTGACGAACTGAAGCAGGGGAAGAGCTGCTGGACCGCGCGCTTCGATCTCGCCCATATGGCTCACATCGAACAGTCCGGCCCGCGTGCGAACCGCCACGTGCTCCTGGATGATGCCAGAGTACTCGACCGGCATTTCCCAGCCGCCGAATTCTACCATGCGGGCGCCCGCCACCTTGTGAGCCGCGTTCAGCGCTGTTCGTTTGAGAGGAAGCCCTGCCGGTGTGGCCAAACCGATTTCCTCCAGACTCGAGGGGTACGGTTCACTGTACCTCTCTTCCTTCGCTCGGACGGACCAGAGGAGAGGCATGCGCCAGCCTGCGGTTATACGGGCGAACAGGCAACCTAACATACTCCCCCGTACGGGTCAAGAATCGTTAAGTGAAGTGATTGAGTGGCGCGGGTTCGACCAGTGCTGCGGTTCGTGGTGCGATGCTTGGACGGCGGAACAGTGGACTTTCATCTGCCGCTGGTTTGAGTCGATTACTTTCGTCCTGCCGGTAGGCCGCACATCGCCCGACCCGGGGAAAGCATCTTCAGCGACTCGATGTGCAGCCCCTTGGTGCCCGCATCGATTGTCCCGGTAACCTGAACCTCGTCTCCGATATTCCCGCGGGCCGCATCTTGGTTGGTGATGTCGAGAATTTTTTTCTCGCCGTGCACAATGAGCACGATCCTCCTCCCTTGCGCGACACACCGTTTAGCGCAATCGGGATTAGTCCGGGTATAGACGCCACTGCTGGCTCGACCGCGCGCACAACCTTCATCGGAGAGCCAGCCCCCCACCACCTTGCTGGTGGGGCTCGTTCCTGCTTGCGCTGCCGGTAGAGTTACGCACACGAAAAGGACGGCGAGTATCGGACGCCGGGCGCTTCGCTTCATGATTCGTCTCCGGGACTCTGGCTCCTGACTCTTGCTCTTCTCACTTCTTCAAGATCTCGATATTTCCATTGCTGTCGCTCAGGCGCAATTCGCATGCGCCATTGCCCACCGTGCCGCTGATCGAATTGCCGGAGAGATCGCCGGTGGAGGTGATAGGCAGTTCCGTTTTTACATGGCCGAATGAGGTCCTCGCTTCCACACGGTAGCCGCCGCCCTCAGGCAAGGAGAGGCGGACCGGGGCAAACGACGTGCGCAACGTCACGTGCGTGCAGGGTCTGCTGTTGAGACTCTGAATCTCCACCGCGCCATTCTGATTGTCAACGTCGATGGGATCGCCCACGCCGTCGAGCGTCACCGATCCAAAGGAGGCCCTCACGTTGACCGCGCCTTTCACCCGAGACGCGTTGACGCCGCCGTTGGAATTCTCCACGGTAAGCCGGGACCCGATATTATCGGCGCGGACCAGGCCGAAACTTGTTTTAACGTAGGCCTCGCCGCCCACATCGCCAAGGGTGACGTTGCTGTTTTGGGTCACCACGCGAGCCCCCTGCCGAACTAAGCCGAGCTCAATGCTACCGAAGGAGCCCCGGACATCCGCTCCGCCGGTGATGTTATGGAGTTTGATGGCGCCGTTGGAGTCCGTGGCCGTGGCGCTACCTCCAATGTCGTCGGCATCCAGCCCGGCGAAGGAGGTCTTCAGGATGGCGTTTCCACGCACACTACTAACCACGATCTTGCCGTTCGAATTGTCGACTTCGATGTCCCCGTGAACGTCGCGCGCGTAGACATCGCCGAACGTGGTGCGCAGCGAAGCCCCCGCGCCCGCCCCGGTTCCGCTGACCTTGCTGTTGGTAGCGTTGCACAAAACCCGGCCGCCGATGTCGGAGAAAGTGATGGAGCCGAACGAGGTGTTTAGGTCTGCCGAGCCCTGGATGCCGCTCGCGTCCACGGAACCGTTGCTGTCGCGCACCGTCAGGTCGCCGTGAATACCGGTCGCGGCAACCGAGCCGAACGAGGTCTCGACAGTCGAAGGCCCGCCCGAGTCGCTCAGCCTCACGCTTCCGTTGCCGTTATTGATCCAGACTTCCTTATGAATGCGGTCGGCGGTGACCTCACCGAAGCGGTCGCGCAAATTCACCGTGCCCTCGATGTCCGAGACGTGAAGAGATCCGTTGCTGGTGGTGGCCTGAACGTCGCCCACGTTGCCGTGGACCTCGATGCCTCCGAAGGAATTGGTTAGTTGCTGGGTGCCCCGGCCTTCGCGGAACTCGACCGAGCCGTTGGCGTCGTGAATGTCGGCGTCACCCCGGAGTCCGGACACCGAGACGTTGCCGAACTTATTGCGGACGGCAAGCGACGCCACTTCCGGCATGGTGATGTCGTAATCCACCGCATAAGAGATGTTGCCGTGGAAGAAATGGCCGTGTTTCACCCAATCGGGGTATTCCGTTCGAATGGAGACTCCTTCGCCGGTTTGGACCCGGATTTTGAGCGCTTTCATGTCGAGCTGATGCAACTCGTGCTGTTGAATCCGGATGTTGATGTCATTCACCAGTCGGGATGCCTGGTCGCGATCGCTACCGGAGGCGTGAATGCGCGCCACGATATGCACCTGCTGCCCGGCCTGGGTGTGAATCGTGATGTTACCCAGGCTGTGCTCGATGCTAAGACCCTGCCCGGGCGGCATGGTGAGCGTCTGATCGACGGTGCGAGAGAACTCCTCCTGTGGACTGCTCCCGGCCTGAGCAACACCGGCTCCTATGAGCGACGCCACCAGTAGAACGGCCCAGGGAAGATTGACGATCGACAATTGACGCTTGACGATCTGAAGAAACGTCAGCCCTCCGTACCGAGCAGTGAGTGGCAGCTCGGCCGGAGTCCGACTGCTGGGACCGGCGACTGACGACTGACGACTGTCCACTGGCGACTGACCACGGATGATGAACCACTGACAAGTCGGCATTTATTCCTCCCGGGACACTTCCCGGAGCGTTCGCTCCTTTTCCTGGTACATTGAAAGCAATTCCTTCTGCAGTTGCGGGTTTCCCGGATTCAGCTTCGCCTGGGCGCGGCACTCCGCAATGGCATCATCGAGCAGAAGCAACTTCTCACGGTAGCTAGCCATTAGCGGGGTGGTGGGGTTCTCCACTTTGGGCTCGGCCAGTTTGGCGATCTTCTCGATGGCCGCCGCATACGCTTGCTCGGATTTCTCCGCGTTGCGAACTGCCTGCTCCGTAAGCAGGCGCCGCTGCGTCTCCGGGCCTGAGATCGTCGACGGCCGGTGAAACACTAGCCACGCCCCTGACCCGGTGAGGAGGAGAAGGGCGAGCGCCACGATGGCGGGCTGCAAATGGAGGCGCAAGTCGCTCCACAGGCGTGGCATGTTCCATAGGCGCTTTCGCCTGGACTCTTCGGCCAACGCTCCCGCAATTCTGGGCCAGAGGTGCGGGCTCTCCCAGCTCCGGCGCAGTGCGGGAGCAGCAGCCGAAATCTCGTCCCACCAGCGCAGCTCCTCGGCGCAATTCGCACAATTTCTGGCATGCTGCCGGAGCGCCGCGAGTTCTGTTGGGTCCTGCCGGCGCAGAATACGTTCGCGATCTTTACACACGATGTCTTTCATGGACCCCTCGGTCGGTAGATGGTAGATGGTAGACGGTAGGTGGGGAGTGCTGTCTTCTCTCGTCAACTGTCTACTGCATACCCTCACCCACCATTCACAATTCACTCTTCCCCTCGAGCCGCCGCCGCAGACTACGCTTGGCCTCGAAGAGAATGTTCTTCGAATTGGTTTCCGAGATCCTCAGCATGGCGGCAATCTCGGCATGCTTGAAGCCCTCCACTTCAAAAAGCACAAAAACCTCGCGCTGCCTCGGGTTCAGTTTGGCGACACAGGTTTCGAGCGCCAGCCGTAACGGATGGTCCACTGGGGCGACTGACCCTTCGTCGCGCGTTTTCCTTTCGTTCGCTTCCGGCTGGGCATCGCCCAATTCCTGCTCCGGCCGGCGCACCCTTCGACGGCGAACGTCATAGCAACAATTGAGCAGGATGCGGTAGATCCAAGTGGCAATCGACGACTGTCCTCTGAACCCGCGCAGGTTTCGATACGCCTTGAGGAATGTTTCTTGCACGGCGTCTTCCGCGTCGGTGACGTTGCCAAGGATGTTCAAGGCCACGCTTTTCAATCGCGCGCTGTGAGCGGTGTAGAGCCGCTCGAAAGCCGCAATCTCCCCGGTGCGGCAAGCTTCCGCCAATAGCTGATCTTGGGCGGCAAGCGCATCGCCGTGCGACAGCTCGCTTGGGTGGATCTCCGGGTCCTCCCGTTGGTCCGGTTCGCGCAAGCGGGTCTCCTCAGGTGGTCGATGCCACGTCAAGGCATCCTCAAATAAAGAATCCAGCCCGCATCACCTCGTCTCTTTCCTTTCTGTCCTCCGGGGTGATAGACGCTGGGGCGGGCGAAAGGTCAGAAGAAAAAGGAGTCAGGAGTCAGGAGACAGGAGACAGGAGTCGGAATGAAGAGAGTGGTGAGTGACAATTGGCGATTGTCTGCGAAAAAGGCAACGATAAATGCGTAACTGAGGATCCGGCACTGCCAGAATCCGTCGCCTACCGCCAAATGATCGATCACGGTTGCCTTTCACTCGGCACTGGCCACTAACCACTTGTCGCTGCCTTTAAGCCATTGGGCGCCATGGGGAGTGAGCGCAGACGAACGCCGGTGGCGGCGAAGATCGCGTTGCCTACCGCCGGGGCCAGGCCCATGATGGGTGACTCTCCGGCGCCGGCCGACGGCTGATCTTTGCGATCGAGGAGCACGACTTCGATTTGGGGAACATCGCTGAAGCGCGGCACTCGATATTGGGAAAAGCGCCCGTTAAGAATACGCCCATTCTCGAATTCGATGGCCTCGAACAGCGCGCCGCCAATGCCCATCACGTTGGCACCCTCGATCTGGTTGCGGAGATGATCGGGGTTAACCACGGCGCCGCAGTCGAACGCCGTGACCACACGCACAGTCTGCACCCGGCCGCTGGCGCGGTCCACGGCGACTTCGGCGCAAGTGGCCACGTACCCGCCTTTTTCCAAGCCTCCGCCGATGCCGAACCCGTGTCCCGCGGCAGGCTTCGATTCACTCCAGCCGAATTTCTGGGCGGCAGCTTGGAAGACGGCTTTCAGCCTTTCATCCTTGAGATTTCGGAGCCTGAATTCGAGCGGGTCCATTTTGACGGCCTGGGCGAGTTCGTCCATGAAGCATTCGCGCGCGAAATGATTGGCGGTGGCCGCCAGCGCACGGTATGAACCCTGGCGCAGGGGCGACTGCGTGGGATGAAACTGGATGTGCTGGTTCGCGACGTCGTAGGGCGTGCTGATACCCGAGCCGCCGGAATTGTAGTTGTGAAACTCCCAAGCCGTGATCGTGCCATCGCTGCGCGCGCCGCCGGCTACGTCGATGACTCCGGCGGGGCGGAAGTAGGCCCAGGTAAACTCCTCCTCGCGGGTCCACACCAGCTTCACCGGCTTGCCCGCCGCTTTGGCGAGGCGCGCCGCCTCCACCGCCGCGTCGCCCGTGTGCTTGCCGCCGTACCCCGAGCCCGTGTCGGGCATCTCGACCCGCACCTGGCCTTGGGGCAACCGGAACGCCTCCATCAGCTCGCCGCGAACCCCGAAGGGGCGCTGGGTGCCGGTCCATACCGTCAGTTTACCGTTCTCCCATTGGGCAACCGCTGCCCGGGGCTCCAACGGGGTGTGAGCAATATAGGCTACGGTATAGGTTTGCTGCAAGCGCTGATGGGCGTCCGCCAAGCCCTTTTCCATAGAGCCGACCTGGTGGTCCGAGCGTCCCCCAAATCCTCCTTGTCCCGCCGCCTGATCCGGGTTCTTTCTCAGATAGTCGAACAGCTCGCGGCTCGACGGCTGGGGGCCACCCGGCTTCCACTCGGCGCGGATAGCGGCCACGGCGCGCGATGCGATTTCCACGCTGGGCGCCGCCACGCCCACAAAGTCGCCATCGTGTACCAGCGTAACGCCCGGCATCGCCTCAGCTTCGTGCGTATCCAACGAGCCGAGGGCGGCGCCGAAAGACGGCGGGCGCAGAACTTTGCCGTGGAGCATTCCTGGCAAATTGATATCGGAAGGGTAGCGGTGCCTTCCGGTAACGAACTCAATGCCGTCGACCTTGGGCAATGAGTTGCCCATCACAGTCCAGCGGGGGGCGGGCGTAAGAGGATCTTCGGCGGGAATGGCCTGCGCGAGCTGCTTGCCCTTGGCCAATTCTCCGTAGGAAAGGGTCCTGGCGGTCGCGGGATCGGCGATCTTCCCGTCAGACGCGGTGAGCTTGCTTCGGTCGGCCTTCCAGGCGTCGGCTGCGAGGCCCATCAACACATCCAGCGCGGCCGCCGAGGCCCGGCGCAGTTGCGGATTCATGGTCGGCGTGGTACGGCTCCCGAACGTCCCCATATCGAAAGGTGTCAGGTCCGTATCGCCCATCACCATGCGAATGTCTCGCGGCGCAACGCGCAGCTCCTCGGCCACCGCTTGTGTCAGAGCAGTGCGCGCGTTCTGGCCCACTTCCACCTTGCCGGTGTAGACGGTCACCTCGCCACTTTCGCCGATGTGCAGCCAGGCTGAGATCTCCTGCGGCAGGCGCTCGTCGAATCCCGAGCCTCGCCGCGCGCCCGATTCCCCGCGGGACTGCTGGAAAGCGGAGGCGTCCTTCCAAACGCAAGCCACGACAATCCCGCCGCCTAGAATCCGGAAGAACTCTCGGCGTCCGAGCTCAAAATGATAGGAGGAAGGTGACCGTAGTTCGTAGCGCTCAGGTTCCAGATCAACGTGATTGACCGGATTCAAAGTCTCAGGGCTCATTTTGCCTCCGTCTCAGCCTCCCGAATTGCCGATTGCTGATTGATGACTAACGGGCGTCATCTTCAATCGACCATCGTCAGCTCCTTACCGACCTGCCTCATTGTTTTTCGCAGCCTGCTGGATCGCCGCCACGATCCGCAAATACGTTCCGCATCGACACACATTGCCCTCCATGAAGCGCACGATCTCCGGGACAGACGGGTTAGGGTTGGATCGCAGCAGGGCCGAAGCGCTCATGATCATGCCCGAGGTGCAATAAGCGCACTGCATGGCTCCGACGTCGAGAAACGCTTGTTGCAGCGGATGTAGCCTCCCGCCTTGCTCCAGCCCCTCGATAGTGGTGACTTGCTTGTTGCCGACGGTTCCCACTTTGGTGATGCACGATCGTCGCGGGAGGCCGTCGATCAGCACCGTGCAGGCGCCGCATTGTCCTTCGCCGCAACCGTAGTGGCTGCCGGTGAGTGAAAGTTGATCGCGCAGCACACTCAGCAGGCTGGCGTCGGCGTCTGCGTTTATCGCGCGGCGAGTGCCATTCACGGTCAGTTCGGTCACAGCCGCCTCAGTGTTCTTGGGCATATCAACTCCCTACGCCGCAAATTGGGCGAGCGGGCTCGCTTTGGATACAGAGCTCATTTTATCCCTTGAGGCTTGAAGGTGGAAGGTGGAAACCAAAGAGAAGGCAGAGGGGGTGTCTGACCGCGCGGGCTGAAGCCCTTTCAGAAACTGGCGGAGAGCTTCTCAACCAAAGTCCGCGACGAAGACTGAATTCGTCCCCGTCAGGAAGGTAGCGTAAACTGCGCCTCCTTTCGAATTCTTACGCAGATTCTTACGCAGAGCCCATTTTCCAGAGGGAGAAAACGTCAGGTCCGGCATGGTCTACACTTGGATAGTCCGCTGCATGGTGACTGATGCAATATGATTTTTCACAGGCAAGCTAC
>Ga0335081_10012511_pt1 | contig 13761 bp, 10 predicted proteins | sample Lox_Sample_35_FD_206713 | JGI IMG/M metagenome (GOLD analysis project Ga0335081, IMG submission 206713) | Soil microbial communities from Loxahatchee National Wildlife Refuge, Florida, United States - Lox_Sample_3.5 | ecosystem: Environmental > Terrestrial > Soil > Wetlands | place: USA...
GCACATACGAGTTGCTCTCCAATGACCATCGGATATCAGCCGACACACTCAAGCGGAGCCCGGCACTAATATCAGCCCGATCCATCGAGAAGGGGACGCCATGCGCTGTTTCGCAATCCTTATCACGGCCGCGGCTGTCTGCGGAGTCGTCGCCGGGTGTGCGACACCGGGGCCACAAGCAACCGAAGAGCAGCTCACGAGAGCCGGGACGCTTATCGAGCAAGCCGAGAAGGCGCAAGCGCAGCGCTATGCCGCGCCCGACCTGCAGCGGGCGCGTGATGAGCTGCGCTCTGCTCAAGCCGAAGACAGCAAGGCCAGCTATGACGCAGCCCGCAGCGATGCGGAGTCCGCGGCTGCGGATGCTGACGTCGCAGCAGCGCGTGCCTCGGAGGCGGAGGCTGTGCAGGCGGCGCGCGAGGCGCGGCAGGGAAACAACGCGCTGCAGGAGGAGAGTGGGCGTGGCACCGTGAGTTCGGACCTCCGGACCTATCCACCGGCTTCGCCGGCTCCCGCGGCGCCACCGACTGAGTCCGTGTCACCGCGTAATACCCCGCCGGCGCCTGCTAGCGCGCCAGCTGCGCCTGACGCGTCGCCGCCCGAGCCGCAAACGAATCCCCAGTGAGTCACAACATGAAGCCGTCTACGAGAAATGTCATTGGACTCGCGGCCGTTGCGCTGATGGTGACGGCTTGCGCGACCGCTCCCCCTCCCCATAGCGATCAGCTGGATCAGGCTCGGATGCAGGTTCAGACACTCTCAGCGGAACCGCTCGCCCAGCAGGCCGCTGCGGATGACCTGCGCGCTGCGCAAGACCGTCTACAGGAGGCGGAGACCGCACTCCAGCAGCACAAGCCGCTCGCCACGGTTGATCACCTCGCTTATCTCGCCGAGCGCCACGCTCAGGCAGGGGAGGCTCGTGTTCGTGCCGCGGCGGCTCGAGAGGATGTGGCGCGAGCCCAGGAGCAGCGCGATCAGATTCTGCTCAGCCACCGCGAACGCGAAGCCGAGGCGAAGGCGCAGGAAGCAGAGGCGGCGAAGGAGCAGCTTGCGGAGAGTCAGCAGCAGCTCGCGGACTTAAAAGCCAAGCAGACCGACCGCGGGCCGGTGGTTACGCTGAGCGATGTGCTGTTCGATACTGCGGCCGCGACACTCAAACCCGGAGCCGATCTCTCACTTGATCGCCTGGCGGCCTATCTCAAAGACCATCCACAGACGAAGGTAGTGATCGAGGGCCACACGGACAGCACCGGCTCGGACGAATACAACGAGGCATTGTCTCAGCGCCGTGCCGACGCCGTGGCCAAAGCACTGGTGATCCGCGGCGTCTCGCCGGATAGGCTGAATACTGTCGGACGTGGTAGCGCTTACCCCATCGCGACGAACGGCACGGCTGCGGGTCGCCAGCAGAACCGTCGCGTCGAGATCGTGCTGTCCGATTCGAACGGGCGCTTTGCGCAAAGCGCGACCGAGCCGGCGATGCGCTAGGCTAACGTCCGCGTCGGCGAGCGGCCTCAGTACTGGAACTGATACACCATTCCAACGCTGCTGCCCGGATCATTTTCCGGTGTCGTTCCCTGAGTCGTCGCGGTGCCGTTGCCCAGTCGGGTCTGCAGCTTCAGATGTTTGGAGAGATCCACGTCGACTTCCACCTGGCTGAATCCGGTGGTGCTCTGTTTCGCACCGACGAAGACGCGGTTGGAGACGTAGCGTCCGGCCTCGAGGCTTGTACCGGAGTTCTGGGTACCCGGCGCACCGCTGCTGCTCCCGCCCTCTACCGAGAGCCGGTCGAGACCCAAAGCCTTCTGAACGCGCGCGAGTGGGTCGGGTCCACTCCCGCCAACGCCGCTGAGCTTGGCGAGGGCGGCGCCGATCTCTGCGGCCTGCAGTGCCGTCAGCCGTGAGGCGCTTTCGCCAAAAAGGAGTCGCGCCAGGATCTCGTCCTGTGACAAGGGTGGACTGCTGCTGAGCTCGAATTGCGGCGAGTCAGCCAGACCGGTGATATGCAGGGTAGCGGTCGCGTCGCTGACGGTCGACTGTGCGGTGAAATCCAGCGTCGGATCGATCTTGCCCGTGAGTCCCGCGCCGTTGAAGCTGACTCGCCCGCTCGTGAAGTTGAGCTGGGTGCTTGCCAGGGCGAACGTCCCACGGATCATTTCGAAGCCACCACTGACGGCAGGACTGGCGGTGGTACCGCCGATATGCAGGTCGCCGCCGAGCTCGGCGTTCAACCCGCGCCCTTGGACGAGGATCTCCCGTGGGGCGTGCAGCTTGAGATCGAGGCCGATTACCAGGCTGCGCTGCGGCGGCGGTGGCGGCGCCTGGCCAGGGTGGCGAACATCGAGGACAGCAACCTCGGAGGGCAGGGCGTTGGGAATGCCGATGACGGCGCGGTTCAGTTTGATGGTGCCGGACAGGTTGATACGCTCTCGCAACGTTCCCTCGGCCTTGAGATCGGCATCCAGATTGGCGGTGAGAACGTCACTCGTAACGGGCTGCGCCTTCTTTGCAGACAGACGAAGGGTGAGCGGCAGCTGCGGCTGCAGTACGCCGATCTGCCCCGTCGCGGTGAGCTCTCCCGGCCCGGCACGCGCCGTCAGGGTTTCGAGCCTCAAGGTGCCCTGGTTCCCGGTGAGGTGCGCCGTAACGCTGGACAGGTGTGCGCCGTGAACGTAGTCGCGCAGCTCCCCATTGGCAAGATCGATACTGCCGCCGACCCCGGGCGAGCGTACGGTTCCTGTCACGCTGGCATTGACTGTGACATCGCCCGCCACCCGCTCACCGCGGGCCTCCAGCAAAGGATTGGCAAGGGCCGCCTCGAGCTTGCCGTTGAGCTTGAGATCGAATGCGCCCCGGATGTCGAGCGGCGCCGTGCCCGTCAGCGTGAGCTGCGATGCGCGGCCGGCATTCAGCTGCACATTGAGCTGCGCAGTCCTTCCCATGAGGCGGGCGGTGCCTCGTAGATCGAGCGCTTGCAATTCCCGTGCTGCGCGCGCGCGCAGTCCAGCCACTGTGAGGGTCACGTGGCCCGAAGGCGCAGAGGAACTGCCCGTCAATCGAGCATCCGCATCAAAGCTACCGCGGTCCAGGAGGTCGGGCACGAACGCGTTGATGAGGTCTGCGTCGACGCGGTGTACCCCGGCATGCAGATCGAGTGCCGGCGACACACGGCCATCGAGCTCGATGACCGCCTTTTGCAGGCCGAGCTTCAACCCGCTGACTGCGACTCCCTCGGCAAAAGACACCCGTGCGGGCGCCAGCAGGCGCAGCGCTTGACCGTGATAGCGCGCTTCGGCGTGCTCGAGACGAAGCTCGCGAGTGGCCAAGCCGAGGCACGCCGCGGTGTCGAGGCCTGCGGGCTCGCCACGCAAGTTGGGCGATTGCACATTGAGCCGCAGAGCCAGGGCGTCAACCGGCCCAGAGGCGATCAGCTGGGCGTTGGCAGCGACATCAGCCGCGACGAGGTTCCGGGCATCGATCCGCAACTGAGTGTATGTGTGGCCGCCCACTGGGCGCAGCGAGAGACTGCCGGCGATGCTGCCTTTGAGGGCCGTGCCGAGCAACGGCTGCAGGTCCTCGAGTCGTTGCATGGTCCAGCGCAGATTCCCTCGCCCCGGTGTCGTGTTGGCTCCGGTGGTCAGGTCACCTTCGGCGTGCGCACTCTTCCACTCGGCACGGTGCACCGTAATATGGAACGCGTCACCGGGGCGGCGCTCGAGGGACGCGTCGAGCTGCAGCGGCGCCTCTTGCAGCTCGCCCGCCGTCTGCAGCGTGGCGCTCGCGAGCGAGGGCAGGCCGCGCGCTGTGATGCTCATTTCAATCGTTTCGCGGGGTGAGCCCCGGATAGACACGCTCGAGATCACCCGTGACTGGCTCGCAAAGGAGGTGAGGGGGCCGGAGACTTGGCCGTTCACTTTCAGCGTGCCGCCGAGCGTCGGCGAGAACACCGCGAGGTCCGCGACAGTTAACTGGTACTGCGCCCGCAGCGACTGCAGCGCGTGTGCCGCAGCGTTCGCCCCGCGCCGGGCGCTCCCACTCGCCGAGATCGACAGCGCGCGTCCATTGAGCGCCAGGCGCTCGACCTCCAAGCTGCGCTCTGTCAGCGCAGCAGAGAGCTGCAGATGCGAGGGGCCGCCCAGCAGCGACGTCAACAGTGTGGCTTGGTCGGCCAGCTCCGTGTTGCCATCCAGGTCAAGCTGAGTCGTTGTTGTGGAGCTCTGCTTCAACGTGCCTTTGAGCTCCGCGCTGCCGTGGATTTTCTGGCCCGCAACCGCCGCGAACGGCGCGAGGTCGGGCAGACTCAGAGCAAACGTGGTGCTCAATGGTCCGCGAGTGACGGCCTGGGCCTGTAGTGAGATCAGGCGATGAGTCACGGTCAAGCGCGCCGGCCGCGCGGCGTCGCTCATGCGCATAGTGGCATCTACCCGCACTGGAGTCTCCGCCAGCAGCCGTGGCTGCGGGCCGGGGAGGACGACGCCTTCGGCCGCGGCATGCACCGCGAGATCACCACCGTCAGCGGTGAGGCTTGTGCTGAGTTGCGTGACCGCCCCGCCGCCGGGAGCGTGCAGCCGATCGATCCGAAGTCGCGCTTCGGCACGCGGAGCGGTGACGGTGCCCTGCCATCGCCCCTGCAACTCCACGCGCTGCCATGACAGGTCTGCGCGCGGTGCCATAGCGGCGGCTTCCAGGCGATAGACGAGATCGGCATCGCCCCGGGCGAGATCGAGCCTGCCCTGCACGAGCGCACGCAGCTGCCCGGCACGAGCCGTGGCCTCGAGGCGCTCGGCGTTGCGCGGCCCGTTGAGGCTTGCCGCAACCGATAGCGCTCCGAGGTCCGGCAGCTGCAGCAGGCTCCCGAGTGTGCCGCCGGCGGGCTCCTCGAGAGAGAGCGTCGCATCCACTCGGTCGGCATCGCAGCGCAGCTTGATCCGGTAGTCGCCCTGGACGTCAGTGCGGCGCGCGATGATGTCGGCGGCCGCGTCGGCGAGGGATCTCAAGTGTGCGGTGCCCTGGATGGAGAGTGTTGCACGCACTCCGGCGAGCTGTGGCCCGAGCTCGAGCGCGCCAATCGACAGTTGGTCGATATCGATGCGGGGCCAGCGCGTATTGCCTTGGCGCGACGACTGGCTGACCGGCCGACGCTCGATGTCGATTCGCTCGAGCTGCAGGCGCTGCACTCGCAGGTGCCGTGCCAGGAGCGCAAGCGGCGACCAGCGCAGTGAAATACGCTCGGCAGTGAACCATACGCCCTGCGCGTCGCTGAGCTGCAGTTGTCCGAGATCGATGGCCGCGGGAAAGGCGCCGGAGAGGCCAGAGAGCCGCACGTGGCCTCCCGAAAGTCGGGCCGTCGCCCGCTCGAGGAGCACCCGGCCACCCGCCGTGTTGCCCGCGATCAGCACCCCTGCGCCGAGTACCACGATGACCATCAGCACCGCGCCGAGCGTCCAGATGCCGATACGCGAGGCGCGACCCATCAGAACGCCTGCCCGAGGCCGATGTAGACCTCAAAGCGATCGTCGTTGGGTCGTCGGTAGGTCGGCACTGCGAGATCAAATCGCAACGCGCCGATCGGCGTGTAGTAGCGCATTCCGCCGCCGACCCCGACTGCCCAGCAGCTCGTCGTGCTTTCGGATGACGCACCGGACCCGCAGCGACCGCCATGAACGAGCCCGGAAAGCGGACGTAAGCTCTCGCCCACGCTGCCGGCATCTGCGAACAGCGCCGCGCCGAAGCTTCTACCGATCCGTTGCCGGAACTCGACGCTGATCGCGCTGAGCGCGGTGCCGCCGATCGGGTTGCCGTCAGGAAATTCCGGTCCCACGGACTGGTAGCGGTAGCCACGCACGGTGCCGCTGCCGCCGGCGTAGAGCCGCTGGTCGGGGGGCAGGTCGGGGACACGTACCGCAGGAGACCCCGGAGGAGACCCGGGGATTGTCTCGACGGACGTGGTGGCACCGAACGCACTGGCGAGGAGCGCTCGTAGCGCGAGGACGCTGCGTCCGGCCTCCTCCCGGAACAGCCGGCTCAGATCGAGGTAGTCTGCGATCGTGAATTGCGTGACGAAGAAGGTCGGATTGCTTTGCCCGTGCGACACGGTCGGAGCGAACGTGAGCGAGACGCGCACACCATGCGTTGCATCGGCCAGCGGCGAGGGCAGATCCGTCGAGTCGTAGACGATGCCCAGCGGCAGTGCGAATAGCGTGTACACCTGCGTGATGCTTTCCTGGGTGACCGTCTCGTGCACGGCGGAAACCCCGATGCTCGCACTCCAGACCGTCGATAGCTTGCGGCTGAGTGTCACCCCGGAGGTCACGGCATGCTGATCGTAGGCCTGCAGCGCTTGCTTGATGGCGCCCACTGCAAACTGGAGCGACTGGTCTCGATGCGCGAACTCCGGAATGATGTACTTCACGCTCGTGTCATAGCCGATACCCGTACTCGCTGTGCCGCCGAGATTGATTACCGTGGCCGATAGGTTGAGCTGCTCCGCATTGCCGCGCACGTTTCGATCGCTCCAGGTCACGCCGGCGCTGCCGCCGAGGTCGCTCGAGTAGGCGCCACTCAAGCTGACGGCATGCCGCGGCCGCTCCTCCATCTGAAACGTAATCGGCACGCGCCCGGCGCTATCCGCCGAGTCGCCATGACGCACATTGACCGATGCAAAGACCCCGAGCGACAGCAGATCTTTCCGCGCCTGCTCGACCGCAAGGGCGCTGTATTGGTCGCCCGTATGCAACAGCAGCCGCCGGCGCACCAATCGCTCGTGCACGCGCTTCAGCCCTTCGAACCGAATGTCTCCAATCTCCACGCGGGGACCCGTGCTGACGTGAAACGTCAAGTTCAGCAGATGCTGGGCCGGATCGTCCTCGGCCACCGGCGGATCAACCTTGGCGAATGCATAGCCCTGATTCTCGAGCGCCGTCAGCAGCCGCGCACCGCCAGCCAACACGTCGGTGGCGATCGCGGGTGCCCCGGACGAAAGCCGCAAGCTGTCACGCGCGGAGTCCGGCACTGGGCCTTCGATGTGGATCGTGCCGAGGTGGTAGAGGGGTCCGAGCTCGACGGCGACGCGGCACACGGCTTCGTGGCCTTTCGGCAGCGCGGCCAAGGTGTCGCCGAGTCTCGGATCATCGAGCGCTAAGCCATTGATCGTGATTGACACTGAGCCCTGGTAGTAACCGAAGCTCTCCAGCACCGTCTTGAGGCGATTAACATCGCCCCTGGCACGAGCGATCAGCCCAAAAGGATCCAACGGCGCCGAAGTGCGGAGCGTCTCTAACTGCGACGTTGCCTTGAGGGTCGAATCGAGGGCCCCGTTGCCGCTAGCGACCAGCTCTACGCGATACGACTGGGGATCAGCGGCCCGAGCGAGCGATACGAGACCAATGAGCAGAGTCAAGATGCAGCGCGCGCTCGAGCGGCTGTCTATCAGCACGGCTAAGTTTCCTACGTAGCAGCCCTGTTGAACGGCTGCTGCCCATCCTGTTGCCCGTGAGTTCAACGCGCCGGCACTCGGGCCGGCGTCCTTGCGCGTGACCGCCGTCGCGGCGAGCGTGGCTGTATCAGTGACTTTCCGGGGCTCACTTCACACCTGGTAACGACCCTCGCGTGTCTCATCGTATGACTGCGTTGACGCGCACTCATTCACACGTCTTCTCAAAAACTTGTTGGTGTCGGCGGGATGCGACTGATGGCTGAACCGCGGCAATTGTCCGCAGACAACGGCCAGGACGCTCGAGTGCTGATACGGCTCTTCGCGCCGCAGCTACCCTGACGGGCAAAGTCCCCTTTTTGCGGCGTCCGGGGGTGGGCAATCCGAGCGCGGAGGAGTTGTCGGCCCGTGGCTGCGAGGCGCTGCCGCGCCGTATAACGCGGTGCATCAGGGGCGCGGCATCGATCTTTCCAGCGCCTGGGTTACAGCCGCCAGGTGTTTGCAAACGCCCGCGACGTGGCAGTCGCCGCCACCGACTTGAGGATACGGCGGAGCAGTCAGCACCGTCGACCGCTTACGCGCGTAATGCCAATGGCGAGCAGAAAGCAGTCAGCGATAGCGGCCGGCGAGATGAGAATTGGCCGGGCTGCAATATGATCGGCATAGTCACCTTGGAGATCCAAGGTTCGGGGGACGATGTCTATGGCTCCTGGCGGCACTGTGCGGACGGCACGCATAGCTCTTCTCCTTGCGGTTCTGGCGGTCGCGATCACAGCATTGCTGACACTCGGTCAGCAGCGGCGGGAAGACCCGGCTGCTCGATGAGGTGGACGTGATCACCGGCGTCTCGGGCGGCAGCTTCACCGCACTCGGTTACGGGCTGTACGGAAAAAAGGCTGTTTGATCTGTTCGAGAACAGCTTTCTCAAGCGCAACGTGCAGGGCATGCTGATCCGCCGCATTTTGAACCCGTTGCATTGGCCCGCCTTCCTTGGCCTCCCTGGATTGGAATTTTGCAACATATTCGCGATTGCCAAAGGCCGACTGGGTGACGTTCAGTATCGCCAGATGCTTGGTCTGCCGGCTTCTGTTGCTCCCGGCGACATCGCTGAGGCTGACGAGTCTCAGCAGTTGCCCGCGCCGGGCGACGAATGATCTGAACTCATCGGGGACCACTAAGACTCGGAGGCCTTGGCGGGGCGACCTGACTGCCCAGACTGATAACCAGGGTTGTCTGCCCAGACAGATACGGAACGACCTTCGCTGACACTAAAAAGTGGCCCGGTCAAACTGCAGCACCCGCGGCCATCGATAGACCGCAATTGTGACCCCGAGCAGCCGATCATGCCTCTCGAAACCTGACATTCAGATTACGCGAAGCGGACGTCCGCCGAGGCACCCGGTTAGGCGGATTTGCGTCGAGCCTCCCCAGGAACTGGCAGGCCGACCTTGCGGCAGAAAGCGGCGAAGCGCGGATCGTCCTTATAGCGCCGGATGAGGGGGTCGAATAGGAGGTACACGATACCCGCATCGCGGTTGCTCCAAGCCCGATCGAGCCACTCGAAGGTCTGCTTCGCATCGTTGCGCAGCGCGTAGACCTCGGCGATCTGATAGAAAGCAAGGTTCGCATCCTTCTCGATAAGCGTCCTGAGCGCCGCATCGGCCGCGCCCCGGTCCACACCGATCTGCCGTGCGGCAGCGAGCGCGAAGTCCTGCCAGAATCCTGGCGGCTCTTGCTGTGCGGCGGCGAGCGCCGCCTCCGCATTCCCGCGCCGGATCTCGATGACCGTAAGCATGCAGTGATAGCCCGCCGCACCAGGCTGAAGCTCGATGGCCCTGCGTGCCGCCCGCTCGGCCTCATCAAGCCGGTTGAGTCCCCAGAGATAACTGGCGAGCCAGTTGTACCAGTTGGCCCGCAGCGGTTCGGTGTCGAGCGCCTGCCGCGTGAGATCGATCGCCGGCTCGACCTCACCGAAGGTCGCGAGCTGGTTCCCGAGATTGAATTTCGCGTCGCCATCGTTCGGTGCCAGCTCCAGCGCACGGCGAAACTCTGTTTCCGCTCGGCGCCAGTCGAAGTCGGCATTCTGAAACAGATAACCCCGGGCAACATGCGCGGCCGCGAGGTCCGGTGATAGGGCGAGCGCGCGGTCGGCAGCCTCGCGCGCCCTGGCATATGCCTCCTGCGCCGGTGCGCTCTCGAGGAAGTCCGAACTCAGGTCAGTCCAGGCGCTCGACAGTTCGCTCCAGGCGAGCGCATAACGCGGATCGAGCTGCGTCGCCTGGGTGTAGGACTCGATCGCCTTGTGAAAATCGGCTTCCGTGTGACGGAGACTATAGAATCGGCCCTGCAGCAGCGCGTTGTAGGCCTCGAGACTCCCGCCCGGGGGCCGTTCGCTCTGCGCCGCCGCATGCTCACCCGGCAGGAGCTTCGCCCGCAGTGCCCCCGCCACGGCACTCGTGATCTCATCCTGCAGCGCAAAGAGATCCTTGTAGGGCCGGTCGTAGCGCTCCGACCACTGCGTGCTCCCGTCAGTGGTGTCGATGAGCTCGGCGCTCACCCGGACCATCTCTCCCGAGCGTCGCACGCTCCCCTCGAGCAGATGCGCCACCCTGAGCTTCGCACCGATGCTGCGGCTGTCTTCCTTCGAGTCCCGGAACTGGAATGCCGAAGTGCGCCCGATCACCTTCAGCCCCGGGAACTGCGAGAGCGCGGTGATCAGATCCTCCGAGATCCCGTCGGAGAAGTACTGCTGGCTCGCCTCCCCGCTCTCGTTCGTCAGCGGCAGCACCGCGATGGAGGCAGCGCCCGGGACGCTGGGCCTCGATCCGGTCAGCCGTTGCAGCGCGAAATACCCGACCAATAGCAACGCTGCTGCCGCGATCGCCCCGTACACGACTCCGTTACCCCGGCGGATGAGCCCACTTGAGGTGGGTACCGCACTCGCGATAGCGCTTCCGCGGGTTCGGGCTCGGTCCGATGTAGCAGCCTCGCCGGACAGCAGACGCTGGATGCGCTCGACGAAGGAGGCTGGCGTTTCGCCGCCGGGTAACCGCGTCCACTGCACCCGCTGGAACGACTCCGGTGTGTCCGCGCTGGTTTCAGGGGTCGCGTCCACGCACACCGGCACAATAAAAGCCCGGTTGCGCGCGATCATGTGGGTGCGTTGATCCGCAAGGTCCCACTCGAGCCGGAAGTAGCCTTCATGCCGCGCCGCCGTGTTGGCGGAAATGACCGGAATGAAGAGCGCGCAGTCCTGCAGCTCGCGCCGAATCTTCTGATCCCAGGTATCCGCGCCGCGCAGTTCGCTCTGGTCGAACCAGACTTCGATGCCACCAGCACGCAGAGACCCGCAGATCCTCTGCGCCGCCCCCGCATCCTGCGAGGCGTAGCTCAGGAATACAGCGCGCGAAGGCTCCGTCACGGGCATCTAACCCCAGGTCGTATTCGTTGTCGTGCAGGCTGGGGCGCTTACCTGAGAGCGTCACCTCCCCCCTGTGCGGTCAATGTTACCTCGTGCAACCGCTGGAGGCCGCCTCCTTGACCAGGAGCCGGTTATGGCGATCGTCGGGAACCCCCAACATGATGCGCCCATCCTGATAGGTCCGCTGGAGGTGAATGGCCTCGAGCCAGACGCTGCGATCGGCTGGCAGTCTGAAGTCAAGCATTCGGGTGGTCCTCTGACTGGCAGCGTGCCGGGGCCGTTTACCTAGCGGAATACTACGGACACGTCTTGGCAGGGAATGAGCCGACGTACGCCCGCGCGCATTCCTCCATCGTCGCGAGGTGAATGCCCACAACGTTGTCGAGCGGGTCCTGGTAGCCGCCGGCCAGGTCCCAGGCTAGAGGAACCCCGGCGCGCTTTGCGCCTTCGAACACCATGCGATCACGTTGCCGCATCTGCTCACTGTCGAGCACTCCGCCGAGCGGATCGTCGACGTGCAGGTCGGCGCCCGCCTGGTAGAGAACCAGATCGAAGTCCGCGAATCGCTCGATGACCCGGGAGAGGTGCTCGAGATAGCGCTCGGCCTGTGTCGGGGTGCAATACCACTGTCCGAAGGTGGCATTCTCGATTGCCGCGCCGAGCATCAAGCGATCGATGATCTCGTCGGAGCCGTTTCCATAGTGGAAGTCGAGATCGAGGACCAGCACGCGCTTGACCCGTTGCTCCTTAAGGAGCCTGCGGGCCGCAACGATAAGTCCGTTGAACGTGCAGAACATAGTCGCGGTCGCGTAGCCCGCATGGTGGAAGCCGGAAACCGGGGCACAGGCGACGCCGGTATCGAGAGCTAGGCTCGCGGCGCAGAGCATCGAGCCGGAGGTGTAGGGGAGGGAGCGGGCAACGTCGGCGCGGCGATTCCCGAAGCCGTTCTCCGCCTCACCCGCCAGCATGGCGCGGACGAAGTTGGGGTCGTGCGCCAAGGACAATTCCTCGACGGTCGCTGGCACGATCGGCCGCACCTCGATCGGCAGTCCCGCGCGCCGCCAGGCGGCGAGAACGGGCTTGGGCTTTCCGGGGCTCGGGCTACGGGTGCCCGACCCCGCCAGTAATTCCTCGCTGTAGAAGACGGGGATCGCGTTCATGGGCTATGGGGCGGCGTCTCTTCCTGTACCGAGGGTTGCAGCGGCCGTAATGATGCCATCCGCTGATAGCTGATCGAGCGACGGATACCACATATCGTCGCTTGAGACCGAGATGACTTTGTCAGCGAAGGGCCTCGAGGCACCTTTGGTTTGGAGGTACCGCGCGATCCAGGCGTTGTACTCACCACCTGCTCGAAGGTGGGCAACACGCGTATCAGAAAAGTCGCCCCACCCATAAGGGGAAGCGTGACGACCAACATTGACTTGCGCCCAACCCTATCGCTGAAGTGCCCGAAAACAATTCCGCCGATAGGTCGAGCGAAGAAGGCAACGCCAAACGTGGCGAAAGATGCCAGCGTTCCCGCCACGGGACTGAAGTGCGGAAAGAAGAGCTTCGGAAACACCAGCGCCGCTGCGGTGCCGTACACAAAGAAGTCGTACCACTCTACCGCTGTGCCGATAAAGCTAGCGAAAGCTACTCGGCGGATGGAATTCCGCTCCGCGATTTCATCGCCGCGAAACCTCCCCACGCCAATTCCCCCGCGGATAGCGGCTTTGCAACAAAGTTGCTATGGCCGGCCGTAATTCTGAGTGTCCTCTAATCGTAAGTCTGAGTCTACGAAGCGGTTGTCCGGTGTTGGGCCGCAACTTGGCCTGATGGGTGCCGGTTGGCCGTCTGTATCGTTTGAACTTCCGGAGTTGACCCGGAGTTGCCGCTCCCGAGCGACGGCTTTCGGGAACGGAATCGGGGCGCAACTCTTGGCTACTCTGGCAGATTCATCCTTCGAAGGAACGCCTTATAGCGCGGGTCGCCCTCAAGGTTCCTAAGCAGAGTGTCTCCCTTGAGCCAGTACAGCCCCGATTCTCTTTGAAGATAGGCGCGGTCAAGGCAGGCGAACGCCGCGTCGGCCTCGCTTCTGTACGCGTGAGCATCGGCGATCCCGAGGGGGTCGTCGTCAGAATGCGCGCGCGTGTAAACCGCCAGTGCGGTGTTTGATTCAACCTTCCGATTCATCGCGTGATATACAACAGCAAGGCCGAGGTCGCGATCGTCCGATGACTCCTGCTGCATCTCGGCCAAGGCCGCCTCACGATCCCCACGCGCAAGCAGAACTAATCCCAAAATGAAATGTACTCCAGCGTAAGTCGGGGCAATTTCTAGAGTCCGTCGCGCTGCTGTCTCCGCCTCCGGCAGGTGCCCTCGCCGCAATTGCAGCCACGCCAGATTTTGCCAAGCGCCCGGGTCGAGTGGGTCTATCGCGAGAGACGCGGTCAACTGCGTAAAGGCCTCGTCGAGACGTCCGAGAGTGGATGAAAGGATTGATTCAACCAATAAGGTCCAGCTGTCGCGAGGTGACAAGGCTCGTGCTTGCCTCAACTCCGTTTCCGCAGCCAACCAGTCCCAATCGTAGAAACAGTGGATCATCGCAAGCGTGGTGTGCGCCGCGGCTGACTTCGGGTCCAGCTTGAGCGCGGTTTCAGCCGCGCTTCGGGCGTACTCCCAAGTTGCGCCCGATTGAGAGTACCCGAAGTCGCCCTGTAGAGCATAGGTACGGGCGAGCGATGCCGCCGCAACGGCAGAGGTCGGATCGAGTTCTAAAGCCTGCTGAAAATAGCGAATGGCTGCCTCGAATCCCTCTTTATCGTAGCGATTGAACGCGTAACGGCCTTGCAAATAGAGGTTGTAAGAGTCCGTGTTATTCAAAACTTGGCGCGGCTGTAAGATGTTGGCGTCGAGAGTCAACTGCAAC
>Ga0335081_10012512_pt1 | contig 13760 bp, 8 predicted proteins | sample Lox_Sample_35_FD_206713 | JGI IMG/M metagenome (GOLD analysis project Ga0335081, IMG submission 206713) | Soil microbial communities from Loxahatchee National Wildlife Refuge, Florida, United States - Lox_Sample_3.5 | ecosystem: Environmental > Terrestrial > Soil > Wetlands | place: USA: Florida...
GCCGGTCAACAAGTCCATCTGATTGTAGCCATCGAGATGGTTCTTGTAGGTCCGCTCGCCCAATTTCACGCCTTGCAAGAGCTGCTGGGTGATGTTCGGATTGCCCGCCGCAGCAAGGAGTGTCGGGAACCAGTCCAATCCCGAGAAGATGCCGTTTTCCACCGATCCCGGTTTGACCGTGCCCGGCCAGCGGATGATGCACGGGACGCGGAAGCCGCCCTCGTAGACCGTGCCCTTGGTGGCGCGGAACGGCGTCATCCCACCATCCGGCCAGGTGAAGACCTCGGCTCCATTGTCGGTCGTGAAGATGACGATGGTGTTGTCGGCAACGCCGGTATCTTCGAGGTGCTTCATTAGATCGCCGACGCAGTCGTCGAGCTGCGCCATACCGGCTTCTTCCAGGCCGTAGTTGTTCTGGGGGTTCATCTTCGCCTGATATTCCGGCGGCAGGTAGGTGAAGACGTGCATGCGCGTGGTGTTGTGCCAGATGAAGAACGGCTTGTTGTCCTTCTTGGCCTGATCCATAAAGCGCTTTGAGTTCTCGACCAGCACCTCGTCGAAGGTCTCCATGTCGTATTTGGCAGCGCGGCCCTTCTGCCACAGTTGGTGATCGGCGCTCATATCCTTAAACGGCTTCAACGGGCCTTCATCTGTGATCCGCTGCTTGCCGACCCTGCCCCAGCGCGGCTGCACCGTCTGATCGTCGGTGTCGGTCGCGTAAGAGTGCACCAGGTTGCGCGGACCGTACTTGTCGATCCAATCCTGCGGGTAGTCGAACCAGTACGGATCCGACATAGCGTCGAGGTGGTATAGGTAACCGAAGAACTCATCGAAGCCGTGCACTGTCGGCAGGTACTTGTTCAGATCGCCAAGATGGTTTTTGCCGAATTGCCCGGTGGCGTAGCCCTGCGCCTTGAGCGCGGTGGCAATCGTGCAGGCCTGTTCCGGAATGCCAACGTCGGCGCCGGCCTGACCGACCGTCGTCATGCCGGTCCGTAGTGGAATCTCCCCCATGATAAAATTAGCGCGGCCCGCCGTGCAGCTCGCTTCGGCGTAATAATCGGTGAATATCATGCCCTCGGCGGCGAGCCGGTCGAGGTTCGGCGTCTTGCCCGACATGATGCCGCGATGATAGGCGCCGATATTGAACCAGCCGACGTCGTCGCCCATGATAACGAGAATGTTCGGCTTCCGGCCTGACGACGCTGCCTGCGCAACCGCCTTCTCGACACTTGCAGTCGTGCTCAAGGCCGATGCCGCAGCAAGCGTCGTTCCGGCTAGCAGCATATTGCGGCGGCTTAAAGTGCTCTTGTTTTCGCTATCGTCCTTGGCGCTCATATCTGTCTCCTCTCGCGAATGATGCAACGAAAGCCGAGATGGCTCGTGGACGTGTCCACCGCTTCCGCATGGCGCGCGGCCGGCCGGTAGCGGCGGCAGTAATTCGGCGCGCACAGATGCGAGCCGCCCTTGATGACCTTGCGTGGAATTTTGATCTTCGGCTGGCAGGGGTCGCAGCTGTCTACTTCGCTTCCGCCGCGCGGATTCTCCGGAATGCAGCACGCCTTTGGCGCGTCCGGTTCGTGCTTTGCGGACCACCAATCCGCGGTCCACTCCCAAACGTTGCCGATCATGTCGTAAAGGCCGTAGCCGTTCGGCGGAAACGCCCTCACCGGCGAGGTACGCTCGTAGCCGTCGGGGGCGAGATTTTGCAGCGGAAAGGCGCCGTGCCAGGTGTTGGCCATCGCCTTGCCGCCGGGCATGAACTCGTCGCCCCAGGCGAATTCGGCGCCGTCGAGGCCGCCGCGCGCAGCGAATTCCCATTCCGCTTCGGTCGGCAATTCTTTACCGGCCCACGCCGCGTAAGCCTGCGCGTCGCGATAGGCGATATGGACCACCGGATGATCGTCGAGGCCGCTGATCGAGCTGCGCGGCCCGTATGGCCTGCGCCAATTGGCGCCGCGCTTGAATTCCCACCACTGCGACCAGTCGCGCAGATCGACCGCGACTTTCGGCGGCGTGAAAACCAGCGAAGCCGCTTTGAGCATATGCGGCAGCGCGCCGGGATAATCCTTCGGGTCGGGAGCCAATTCGGCAAACGTGATATAGCCGGTATCTTTGACGAACTTGCGAAAGTCGCGATTGGTGACGGGAGTGGTGTCGATCCAGAAGCCATCGACGGTGACACGATGGGCCGGCGCTTCTTCGGGGTAATGCCGATCCGATCCCATGCGGAACGTGCCGCCGGGAACGAAAATCATTGTCGCAGTGCCTTTGCGGTCCAACCTATGCCTCCCCTCGAACGTCAAAGGCGTTCTAATGACGCCGGCGCTTACGCACGCTGTCGATTGTTGGACACGCCCCTTTCGGCAGCGTTACGAACCTGTAAAGCACTTTAGGAAATGGCACGGCGCCGCCATATTGGACCGTGGTCCAATATGGCGGGGCGGAGTTCGTCCAAAGACTGGTGAAGGAGCAAATGGAACTTTGCTGCGCACTCGATACGATCAGGAGAATTGCACTTTGAGATCGAACGAGTACCCGCGGCTGCATCGCCGCCACAGCGGGGGCTGGGCTTCCGCCCGGTTCAACTTGCGATTAGACTGAAGCACACTCGAATTGCGGTCGCGTGAACGGCGCGCTGTTCCAATTCATGCTCCCGCTCAGGGCTTCCGGTCAACGTCCCGATTGCGCGCCGCGCCAGCGGTCCGACAGGCGAAAGCGAGGGCGAAGCACCATGTTCACAGTGTACTTGGTCGATGACGATGCCCGCGTGCTTAAGGCGCTGTCACGGCTCCTGGGCGCGAACGGCTATGAGAGCAGATCCTTCACGAACCCGCGGGAATTTCTTGACAGTCATGAGGCCGAGATCCCGGGCTGCGCGGTGCTTGACCTGTCGATGCCGGGTCTCGACGGACTTGCCTTACAGCAAGCACTCGGTGCGACTGGCCGTCATCGGCCCATCATCTTTCTCACTGGGAAAGCCGATATATCGGCGAGCGTCCAGGCCATGAAGGCCGGCGCGATAGACTTTCTTACTAAGCCGGTCAATCAGAAAGACTTACTCCAGGCGATCCACAGGGCGGAACAAATAGACGGCAGCGAACGCCAGAAGCAGATCGAGCTTGCCGCCATCAATGCCCGGATCGCCACGCTTACGCCGCGCGAACGCGAGGTGCTCACGCAAGTCGTTGCCGGCCGGCTCAACAAGCAGATTGCCGGCATTCTGGGAACAGTGGAGAAGACCGTCAAGGTTCACCGCGGACGAATGATGGAGAAATTGCGCGTTCATACGGTAGCCGACCTTGTTCGGCTGGCGGAAAAGGCTGGAGTCTCCCTGGACAATAAGCCACAACATTGACGTATTGGCCTTCAGGCCAACTCGACAGCGCTTTCTGCAAATTCAATAGTGGGTCCATGGCACAGACTTCCGGCGTTGTAGCCATCGTCGACGACGACTCCTCAGTCTTGAAGGCTCTAGCGCGGCTTCTAGGCACAAGATCCTTTATCACCAAGAGTCGCCGGGATCGGCCCGCAGGTCGGTTTCATTTTTCCGGCGGGATCGATGCAAGCCTATTTGGGACTGAAGGCGTATGGCGAATTTGACGGTCATGACCGTCCATCGGGCTGGAACGCGTGGGCGACATTGTCATTTTCGCCCGCTGCAGCAGCGCCGCCGCAGCCGTCGCATGTCATGCTGACGAAATGAGGTGTTCAAGGCATTGCGCCGTCGGCAACAAATGAGAGGGAGCGTGCGCGCCGTCATCTGGGCACTGGCGGGCGCGCTGCTGGCGTTCCACGGCGTTTGCCGAGGACAAACCGCCGATTCCAACGCGGCGACATCGGCTGCCCAAGAGCTGGTCGTCGGCACCAAAGAGACGCCGCCGTTTGCGATGAAGGCGAGCGACGGCACCTGGAGCGGGTTGAGCATCGAGTTGTGGCGTCACGTCGCCGACCAATTGCATCTCAATTATCGCTTTGTCGAGGAACCGAACGTCCAAGGACTGATCGACGGCGTTGTCGCCGGCAAATTCGACGTGGCTGTCGCGGCTTTGACGGTCACCGCGGGGCGCGCACGATTGATCGATTTTACGCAACCGTTCTACGGCAGCGGCCTCGGGATCGCGGTCCCAGCCGGCGGCGAGCCGAGCTGGCTGCCGCTCCTGCGCACGCTTACATCGTTTGGTTTCGTCCAGGCGATCCTGGCGCTGGTCGGATTGGCATTGGCCGCCGGCCTCCTGATCTGGATCTTCGAACGCCGTCACAACGAAGTCTTTGGCGGAAGCGTCGTGCACGGCCTGACCACCGGAGTATGGTGGTCGACCGTGGCGATGACCCAGCGCCAAGCCGGCGGCATCGCCCCGAAAACGTTGCCCGGGCGCGCGGTCGCGGTCGTCTGGATGGTGGTGTCAATCGTTACCATTGCGGTCTTTACGGCAAGCGTGACGTCGACGCTGACGATCAAGCACCTTGAAGGAACGGTGCATGGCGTGAGCGATCTGTCGAGCGTCCGCGTTGGGGCGGTAGCGGGAACCTCCACCGAGGGCGCGCTGTCCCGACTCCGCATCGGCTATAGGGAATTCGCCACCCCGCAGGACGGCCTGAAGGCGCTACGCGCGCACGCAATCGACGCCTTCGTCTACGACAAGCTGTTGCTCGCCTGGCTTATCCAAAACGACTTCTCGTCGTCGACCGAGCTGATCGATACGACCTTCGATCCCCAAGAATATGCGTTCGCGGTGCCGAGTAACAGTTCGCATGAACGAGCGCTGAACGTGGCAGTGCTCGAGGCAATCCAGAGCGATTGGTGGCACCAGCTCGTCGTTCGCTATGTCGGTTCGCGGTGACCGCGTGCTCGAACGGCTACCGCCCCGAATGCCCCTAATCCTCGCCGACCAGGTCGCGGCGGCGGCCCTCCAGCGCCGCCGAATAGCGGCGCAGCACGTAGGCCTCGGTGAGGATGCCGATGACGCGGCGGTCGAGATAAGAATTGACCACCGCGAGCGCCTCGGATTCGGCGCGGTCGAAGGCGAGCACCGCCTCCTTCACCGCCATGCCCGGCAGCAGCATGTCGTCGGCGTGCTGCAAGAGCTCCTTGATCAACTTGTCGGCGGCTTCGGCGGCATGGGCGTCCGCGACCAGAACGAGCCCGACATAGCGCTCGGCATCGTCGACGGCGACCACATAGGCCGTCGAGCTCAACGGGAATTCCTCGCGGAACGCCGCGACGGTCGACGACGCGCTCACCGTCTGCACGTCCTCGCGCATCATCTTCTCGACGGTGAGATCGCGCATCCAGCCGATGTCGGCGGCGCTGCGGATGGTCTCGCCGCGCAGATGGAAGCGCCAAGTGGCGAACGAATAGCCGAACACTTCGCGGGTCACCTGCGCCGATATGATGACGGCGACCAGCACGGCCGTCGTCAGCCACAGGTCGCCGGTCGACTCCAGCGCGATGAAAGTCATGGTCAGCGGCGCGCCGATCACCGAGGCGGCGAGTGCGCTCATGCCGATCAGGGCATAGGCATTGGGATCGAGGTAGACCGTCGGCCAGAACGTGGTGACCGCCACCGCCAACAGGTGGCCGCCGAGCGCTCCCATCAGAAGCGAGGAGAAGAACAGGCCGCCGCGGAATCCGGAGCCGAGCGAAGCGATCGAGGCAATGATCTTGAGCAGGAGGACGATCGCGATCGCGCGCAGCGACAGATCGAGCGTGCCGATGATGCGGATCGCGCCGTGCCCGGACGACATGATCTGCGGCGACACCAGCGCCGACAGCCCGACGACGAGACCGCCGGCCATGGTGCGCAGCGCCGGCCGCAGCCGCAGGCGCACGAACAAGGCTTCGCTGAGCGCGACCCCACGCATCAGGATGATGCCGAGCACCGCAGACAAGAGCCCGACCGCGGCGGCGAGCACCAGATCGTGCGCCGCGACGGTCATCTTCTCGGGTCCGACAATGCCGAATTCTCCCGGCTCGAACTGCCGCGCCACCAGATAGCCGAGCAACGCCGAAATCCCGACCGGCGCCAGGCCGCTGGGCGCGTAGCTGCCGATGATCAGCTCGAAGCCGTAAAAGGCGCCGGCGAGCGGCGCGTGGAAGGCCCCGGCGATGCCGCCGGCGGCGCCGCAGCCGACGAGGACGCGCAGATCGCCGCGCCGCAAGCGAAACGAATTGCCGATGCGCGAGGCGATGCCGGAGGCTATTTGGGTGTAGCCGGCCTCGAGGCCGACCGAGGCGCCGACGCCGCTCGACCACACCGTCTGCGCCGAGACGATGATACTGCCGAGAAGCGACATGCGGCCGCCATGCAATGCATTGGCTTCGATCGGATCGATTTCACGCTCCGGCCGCCAGCGCCTGATGATCTCGTCGGCCACACCGAAAACCACACCGCCCAGCATTGGCACGGCCAGCGCCAGATACGGATCGAGCCGCAGCTGCGCCGAAAGGTGCTCGCCATGCGGGACTTTGAAGAACAGTTCGTGCAACAGATCGACCGAACCGCTCATCGCCGCGACCAGCAGGCCGGCAATGACCCCGACCAAGGCCGCCAGCACGACCAGGCTCGATTCACGCGCGCGGACGACGGCGCGCAGTCGTCGCGGAATTTCAAGCTGGGTCGCGATTCTAGCGATCAAGACGGTCACCGGCCGAACTTGTGGAATTTAGAGCGCGCGTAGCGCCCGATGAGAACAGTCGGACGGCGGGGTTAATTTCCGGGCGCCGGCCGGCCGCGACCATTCGTCCCGCGTTTGCGGCATCGATCGAATCGAGGTTGGATCGGCGGTCATTGCCGTCGCATTGGATGGTCGCAAGATCGGTTATTTGCGGAACTGCAGCAGCCGCGGCTTGTTCAATGTTCGGGCTTTGCCAGGAGCTCCCCATGTGCCGCCCGTTTTTTGCGATCATCGTAATTTCCGTCACAGCAATAATTTCAATTGCCGGCGTCCCGTTGCTCGCACAGGACACCGGCCTGCTCGAAGGTGCGGCCGCGTTCGGCGACTGGCACGCCGACCGCCCGGGGATGCGGCGGTTGATCAGACCGCAAGATTTGCCGGCGCCTGACCTCGCCAAATCCGCGCGCAATGTCGTCAGGACCGTGCAGCGGACCGAGCAAAAGCCAATCGTCCCAAACGGCTTTGAAGTCAACCTATTTGCTTCCGGCTTGGCGGGGCCGCGCATGATCCGTACCGCGCCGAACGGCGATGTGTTCGTCGCCGAGAGCGCAGCGGGTCGCATCCGCGTGTTGCGGGCCGACGGCACGGCATCGAATCGATCAGCGGTATTCGCGTCCGGGCTGACCTATCCTTTCGGCATCGCGTTTTATCCGCCCGGACCCGATCCGCAATGGGTCTATGTCGGCGACACCGACGCCGTCATTCGTTTTCCTTATCGCGGCGGCGACCTGTCGGCACGCGGGCCGGCCGAGACGGTCGTGCCGCAGCTGCCGGTCGGCGGTCATCATACGCGCGACGTCGTATTCTCGCCGGATGGGAAAACAATGTACGTGTCGGTCGGCTCCGGCTCCAACGATGCCGAGGACATGACGAGATTGAGCGACGACGAGCGGCAGCGCTTCGCGGCGAATCATCCGCTCGGCGCCACCTGGGGTCGCGAGGCCGGTCGTGCCGACGTTCTCGCCTTCGACCCGGACGGCAAGAACGAGCGCATTTTCGCCACCGGCATCCGCAACTGCGTCGGCATGGCGATCGCGCCGGGCACGGACACGGTGTGGTGCTCGACCAACGAGCGCGACGGGCTCGGCGACAATGTCCCGCCGGACTACATCACCCGGGTGCGTGACGGCGCCTTCTATGGCTGGCCCTGGTATTACATCGGCGCCCATGAGGATCCGCGCCATCGCGGCGAGCGGCTAGAGCTGAAGAATAAAGTCACGATCCCGGACGTGCTGCTGCAAGCGCATTCGGCTTCGCTCGGCATGACATTTTACGATGGCACGCAGTTTCCGCCCGCCTACCGCGGCGACGCTTTCGCCGCCGAGCACGGTTCGTGGAACCGATCCAAGCGCACCGGCTACAAGGTCATCCGCGTCATCCTGCACGACGGAGTTCCCACCGGCGCATACGACGACTTCGCCACCGGATTCGTCATTAACGATTCGGCGGTCTGGGGACGGCCCGTTGGCGTGACGGTGGCCAAGGATGGCGCGCTCTTGGTCTCCGAGGACGCAAGCGGCACGATCTGGAGAATCTCGTATACCGGCAAGATCGGCCAAAATCGGTGAAGTTCCACAACCGGAACCGCGGCCCGGAACGCTCGAACGATCAAAGCGTTGTCCCGCGAGAGCCCCGGGGCTGGCGGCATTGCCATATGATTTCATACGCGGGCGAGGTATTTCCACTACGCGTCTTTAATCTTCACATTGCTTCCGCGCGTCGGGCGGCGCCGAGCGAGCCGGCGGGTGACGCCGATACCACCGGCGCGGCGGGGACGACCGTCGAGACCGACATCCCGGCCCGCCTCGATGCATTGCCGTTCGGGCGATTTCATCTTCTCGTGATCGTGGCGCTCGGCATCACCTGGATTCTCGATGGACTCGAGGTGACGCTCGCCGGAGCGCTTGCCGGCGAACTCAAGGAACCGGCCGCTTTAGGCTTGAGCAACGCGCAAATCGGGCTTGCCGGCAGCTGCTACCTGTGCGGCGCAGTCGCCGGCGCCTTCATTTTCGGCTGGCTGACCGACCGCCTCGGCCGCAAAAAACTGTTCACCATCACGCTCGCGGCTTATCTGCTGGCGACCGCGGCGACGGGTTTCTCCTGGGATGCCTGGAGTTTCATTGCGTTCCGTATCCTCACGGGCGCCGGCATCGGCGGCGAATATACTGCCATCAATTCGACAATCCAGGAGCTTATTCCGGCGCGGTTCCGCGGTTGGACCGACCTTTTGATCAACGGCAGTTTTTGGGTCGGCGCGGCCATCGGTGCGGGCGGTTCCCTGGTATTGCTTGACCCCGCGTTCATCAATCCGGCGATCGGCTGGCGGCTCGCTTTCCTGATCGGGGCTACAATCGGACTCGTGATTCTCGTGATGCGACTTTGGATTCCGGAAAGTCCGCGCTGGCTGGTGACGCACGGCATGCCGCGAGCAGCCGACGACGTGGTGCGCGGCATCGAAGCGCATTTCGGCTGCAACGGAACTCCCGCGCCGAACAAAAAAATCCGGCTGCGCATGCGCGACCACACCCCGCTTGCCGAAGTGACCCACGCGCTGTTCGTCACCTATCGCCGACGCACGCTGGTCGGTTTGAGCCTGATGGCGGCGCAGGCCTTCTTTTATAACGCGATCTTCTTTACCTATGCGCTCGTCCTGACCGATTTTTACCGCACGCCCGCGGATCGCGTCGGCTGGTACATCCTGCCGTTCGCGGCGGGCAATGTGCTCGGGCCGATTTTGCTCGGCCGGCTATTCGACACCGTCGGGCGCAAAACGATGATCGCCACGACCTACGCGCTGTCCGGCGTTTTGCTCGCCGTCACCGCCGCTCTGTTCAGCCGCGGCCTGTTGTCGGCGCAGACGCTGACGATCGCCTGGATGACCGTGTTCTTCTTCGCCTCGGCGGCGGCGAGCTCCGCCTATCTGACGGTGAGCGAGATCTTCCCGCTGGAGATCCGCGCGCTGGCGATCGCGTTCTTTTACGCCATCGGCACCGCCGCAGGCGGCATTGCCGGACCGATCCTGTTCGGCATGTTGATCAGTACTGGCTCGCGCGGCAGCGTCGCGATCGGCTATTTCATCGGCTCGGCACTGATGATCGGCGCGGCCGCGGCCGAGGCGTTGTGGGGCGTGGCGGCCGAACGCCAGCCATTGGAATCGGTGGCCAAGCCGCTTGCATTTGTCGACTGAACACAGATATCGGACCTGGCGGCGATGGGCTTTGCACACACTGGATTTGGGCAGATGAGCTTGGACTTCTCCGATCTCGACATGGAGCTCGCCGACACGATGCTCCTGCCTGACTTGCGCCGATGCGCGCTCCTGCTCGACATCGACGGCACGATTCTCGATCTCGCGCCGGCGCCGCAGCAGGTCTGGGTACCGACCGGGCTGCGCCAGACGCTGGCGCGGCTCGACGCGCTCACCGGCGGCGCCTTGGCGCTGGTTTCCGGCCGTTCGCTTCATGACATCGACCTGATCTTCTCGCCCCTGCAGCTTGCCGCCATCGGCGGCCATGGCGCTGAATTGCGGGCGCTGCCGAACGCCGAACCGGTGGCGCGCGCTAAGCCGTTGAACGCCGCGTTGAAACGGCAACTCGCCGGCATTGCCGAACTCGGCCCCGGCATCCTCGCCGAGGACAAAGGCTATTCGCTGGCGCTGCACTACCGGCTGACGCCCGAGAAGGGCAGCGCGGTGCGCGCCGCGGTAGAGAAAATCTGCGCCGCACAGCCGGCGGGCACGGTGGAGATATTGCCGGGCAAACTCGTGGTCGAGATCAAGCCGACCGGCATCAACAAGGCCAATGCGGTCTGCGAATTGATGAAGCACGCGCCGTTCGCCGACCGCAATCCGATCTTCATCGGCGACGACACCACCGACGAACCGGTGTTCGGCGTCGTCGCGAAATTCGGCGGCTTGGGCTTTTCCGTCGGCCGGGTGGCGCCGGAGGTCAACGGCCATTTCGACAAACCCGAATCGGTTCGCGCATGGCTTGCGCGCATTGCTGATCAGAGCCAGAGCACGGCGCAATGAACGAATATAGGGTCGATGTCACGACCGCCGGCAACGGCCGCGCGGGCGTCGCACCACGCGGTGGAACGCCGGAGCCGCGCGGCGCGATCGATCATGGCCTCGATCTCGGCATCATCGGCAACGGCCGGCTGGCCGCATTGATCGATCCGTGCTCGCGGATCGTATGGTGGTGCTTTCCGCGCTTCGACGGCGACCCGATCTTCTGCCGGCTGGTATCGGGGCGGGAGGAAAAAGGCTTCTCCGACGTCGTGCTCGAGGACATGGTGGATTTTCAATCCGAATATGTCCGCAACAGCGCGATCATCTCGACCGTGCTCACCGACCGGAACGGCGGCAAGGTCAAGATCACCGATTTCGCGCCCCGCTTTCGCCAGTTCGGCCGCGTATTCCGGCCGCCGCAACTGTTTCGCATCGTCGAGCCGCTGGCCGGCCTGCCGCGCATCACCATGCGGGTGCGGCCGACTTACGACTACGGCAAGCCGCTTCCGCAGCGCTCGCTGGGCAGCAACCACATCCGCTATGCCGGCGACGGCACCGCCATCCGCCTCACGACCGACGCGCCGCTGTCGATGATCGACAGCGAGGCGCCGTTCGTGCTGACCCGGCCGCTCTACATGGTGTTCGGCCCGGACGAGCCGTTTACCGGCGATTTGCAGAAGACCTGCCGCGACTTCCTCGAACGAACGCACGACTACTGGATAGAGTGGGTGCGCCGGCTGTCGATCTCCTACGACTGGCAGGAAGCAATCATCCGCGCCGCCATCACGCTGAAACTCTCCAATTTCGACGAGACCGGCGGCGTCATCGCCGCGCACACGACTTCGATTCCGGAGGCGCCGCGTACCGGCCGCACCTGGGATTACCGTTACTGCTGGCTGCGCGACGCCTATTTCGTCGTCCAGGCGCTCAACCGCATCGGCGCCACGCGCACCATGGAAGAATTCATTTCGTTCACGCTTTCGATCGCGGCGAAGCCCGAACAGGAGCTGCAGCCGCTCTACAGCGTGGTGCCGACGTCGAGCATCGAGGAGCGCACGGCGCCCGATCTCGAAGGCTATCGTGGCGACGGCCCGGTGCGTGTCGGCAATGCCGCCGCCGGCCAGGTGCAGAACGACACCTATGGCAGCGTCATCCTGGCCGCGATGCCGATGTTCTTCGACCGCCGGCTGCCGCGGCCCGGCGACGAGGGCCTGTTTCATCTTTTGGAATCGCTCGGCCATCGCGCCGCGGCGAAAGCATTCGAGCCCGACGCCGGCATCTGGGAATATCGCGGGCGCCAGCGCATTCACACCCATTCGGCGGCGATGTGCTGGGCCGGCTGCCAGCGGCTCGCCGCTATCGCCACGCGTCTCGGCCTCGACGGCCGCGCCAAATATTGGAATGGCCTCGCCGAGCCGATCCATGCCGCGCTCCTTGAGGGAGCCTGGAACCAGAAACGCGGCGCCTTCACCGCGGCGTTCGGCTCCGACGACCTCGACGCCAGCGTGCTGCTCTTACCCGATCTCGGCGTCGTCGAGGTCGACGATCCGCGCTTCGTCTCCACCGTGTCCGCCATGGAGCGCGAATTGGTGCGCGAGAAGCACGTCATGCGCTATGCCAGCGAAGACGATTTCGGCATGCCGGTGACCGCTTTTCTGATCTGCCGGTTCTGGCTGATCGACGCGCTGTGGTCGCTCGGCCGCCGCGAGGCGGCGCGCGATCTGTTCACCGACGCGCTGCAGCACCGCAACCGCTACGGGCTCCTGTCCGAAGACGTCGATCCGCAGAGCGGCGCGCTGTGGGGCAATTTCCCGCAGACCTATTCGATGGCCGGGCTCATTCTCTCGGCGATGCGGCTGTCGCGGAGCTGGGAAGACCGCTACTGGCGCGGGTGAGCGGCACGCGCCGCAACGGACGCCGCTCTCAAGCCGGCCTCAAGGTCTCAAATCAAACTCCTTCAGTTTGTTTGCTGCCGTACCATACGGGCCCAGCTGGTAGACGGCGGCGCCCGCGGGCGAGAATGTGAACGGCATAAACGGCTTGGCGACCAACTTGTCCAGATCGGGGCGCCGGGCGGTGCCCGTGGAGACGTGCGGATTGAATTTCTCGCCGGCAGCCTCTTTTACGAACGTCGAAACATAGTCGATCATCATCGTGTCAATCGCGGGATTGCCGTGCCCGGCGGTGAACGCGCCGATCGGCCCGGTTGCCTCCGTGAATGGCGACACGGCGGCAATGATGTCCGCCTGCAGCTTGAGCAATTCGGCGGTCGGCTTGATGACAATGCCCGCGACGCCGAGCTCGCCGGCCGGAAGGTAGTAGCGCTTGGTCGCGTCCAGTTTCATTGAGTTCACGTTGGCGCTCGCGAGCACCTTGCCGACCGCGGCATAGACCATGTCGAGGTCGGCGGTGCGGACGAAGCACTGGAGCATCGTGATGTGCGGACGGTGGCTCGCGTCGAGGGCAAAGCCTTTCGGGTAGGTCTTGAGCAGGCTTGCGTTGTCAGCGGCGGAATACCCAAGCATCGTGGCGTCCGGGTTGAGCAGGATGTCGATCGCGGTCACTGGGTTTAAGACGGGGAACACCCGTTTCCAGTCGTCCTTCATGCTGACGACGGTCCAGCCTTGCTGCTTCGCTTGGTCGTAAAGTGCCTGCGGGAATGCCCCGAGCTTGGGGTCCGGCAATCCCAGCGCCGGACCGTAAGCGTATTCGCGCGCCGCATCGTCGTGCAGCACCAGCAGCATGAAGCGCGCGCCACTGCCACCCTGAGTGTATTCCAGCATTTCCTTGTCGCCACTGGAGTTCCCGAACGCGGCAATGGGACGGCGGCCGATGTGCTGATTGATGGCGACCGGCTTGTCGGCTTTATCATCATTGAAGTTCAATTCCGGCAAGCGCACGAGAACCGGTTTGCCGTCGCGCATTTCAAACTTCGTCTTGATGCTGCTGCCGATAACTTGCTCCGGCGGAACACCATAGACGCGCTCCGTCCACGCGCGCATGAACTCGATGCCGCCGCCTGAGACAATGAAGTCCTTGAAGCCGTTCGCGCGCAAGTATGACAGCACTTCAA
>Ga0335081_10012513_pt1 | contig 13760 bp, 12 predicted proteins | sample Lox_Sample_35_FD_206713 | JGI IMG/M metagenome (GOLD analysis project Ga0335081, IMG submission 206713) | Soil microbial communities from Loxahatchee National Wildlife Refuge, Florida, United States - Lox_Sample_3.5 | ecosystem: Environmental > Terrestrial > Soil > Wetlands | place: USA...
TAGTCTTGTGAGCCGAAAAAAAAGCGGCCTGCAGTTGTTCGGCTGAGAACCCCTGCAAGTCGCGTTGCCCTTGTGACAGATCCGACATTTGGCCAGCTTTCGTTTAGGCGACCACATACTTGCCGGCATCAATCAGTCGCTGCGCGATCGTCTGCCGCAAAGCGATTGTGTTAACCGGTTCGTGTTTGCCCAGGCGGCGGATGATCGCCATCTGCGAGCGCAGCATGTCGCCCTCCCCGACCGCAGCTATAACCTTCCTGGCCGCGCTCTCAATCTTCTCGATTGCGCCCGCAAGGTAGACCTGCGCCATGGCAACGGCAAGTCCTGATTGAGCTTCTCCGTTGCGATCGAGCAGCTTTTGAGCGCGCAGTAGCACAGAGTCCATCGCATACGTCTCAATCACCATGTCTGCGATGGCGCCCATGATTTCCTGTTGGTTCTGAATCTCCTGCATATACTTCTGACTGGCCACTCCTGCCGCGAACAAGGCCATCTTCTTCGCGCCTGCGACCAGTTTGCTTTCGTTGGGCAGCGGGCCTGAGTCATCGTCACCCGCCGCAGGTCCGGAGAGAACTTCGTCCATCAGCCTCTTGATTGCAGGCATGAGCGGCAACTGGCCGGACATCGCCCGCTTCAGCAAGAATCCGGTGATCACCAGCCGGTTGATCTCGTTGGTGCCTTCAAAAATCCGGTTGACCCGCGAATCTCGGTAGATGCATTCCGCGGGATATTCTTCCACGAAGCCATATCCGCCGTAGATCTGCACCATTTCGTCGACCACGAAATCGAGCAACTCCGAGCCCCACACTTTAAGGATGGAGGATTCAATGGCATACTCGTCGATCGTCTTGCGCACGAGAGTCATGTCAGCGGAATGAGCCTGGCCCGAGGCTGCAATGGCCGCATCCATCATTCCGACGGTGCGATAGGCCATCGATTCGCCAGTAAAGATGCCGGCAGCCATGTTCGCTAGTTTCTCGCGGATCAACCCAAAGTCGGCAATCACTTTGCCGAAGGCTTTGCGCTGCTTGGCGTAGTTGATCGCGCCCTCGATGCAGTTTCGCGAAGAACCCACGCAGCCCGCTCCCAGCTTGAATCGTCCGACGTTCAGAACGTTGAAGGCGATGTGATGCCCTTTGCCAACTTCGCCGAGCACGTTCTCGACCGGCACCTTGCAGTCAGTCAGAATCAGTGGGCAGGTGGAAGATCCGCGAATGCCCATCTTGTGCTCTTCCGGCCCAACAGTAAACCCGGGGAAACTGCGTTCGATCAGAAACGCGGTGAACTTCTCGCCGTTCACTTTGGCGAACACGGTGAACAAATCGGCGAAAGCGGCGTTCGTGATCCACATTTTCTCGCCGTTGAGGATGTAATACTTTCCGTCGGCAGAGAGCTCTGCGCGTGTGCGGCTATTCAGCGAATCCGAAGCTGAAGACGATTCCGAAAGCGCATACGCTCCCACGATTTCTCCGGTCGCCAGGCGCGGCAGGTATTTCTTTTTCTGCTCTTCGGTCCCGAAATACACGATCGGCAGCGTGCCTATGCAGGTATGCGCGCCCCAGGTGGCGCTGAAACCGCCGTAGCGCGCAATGCGGTCGGCGATGATTGCAGACGTGACCTTATCCAGCTCAAGACCGCCGTAAGCTTCGGGTGTATCTACTGCGCTCAGCCCCAGGTCGCCGGCCTTCTTCACCAGCTCGCGAGTGACCGAAAACTCCTTGCGCTCCATGCGTTCGATGTTGGGCATGATTTCGTTGATGGCAAACTCCTCGGCAGTCTGCGCGATGAGTTTGTGCTGGTCAGTGAAATCTTCCGGGGTGAAAACATTTTCGGGCTGGCTGGTCTCAATCAGGAAGCTGCCACCCAAAACTTTTGCAGCCGGCATTGAAGTGACGGTAACCATAGTATTTTTCCTTGGATGAATTCGTGATGACGATCCGAAATGTATGGCTCGTTCCCGAGCTAGGTAGGTGGCGATGTGGCTGAGAAAAGATTGACGTGGAATACCGCTGAAAACGGGTTAGAGTGCGAGGAATATTCATGCTCGCCTCACCGCTGTCGTTCTTTATCCGCCTGGCCGGCCCTGCAAGCAACTCGTCACGGCAGTGACCTCAGCGTATAGCGGAGATATACTCCCTTTCCGACCCTGCCGCAGTGATGTAGAACCTGCTAAACGGCTGCCTTGCGCTTCTTTGGCCTTCTCTTCGCTTCCGGTCGCTGAAACTGATCTTCCAATTCTGCGATCCGCTCGCGCAACGTTTGGAGTTCGCCTTCGTGGTCATGAGGCGGTGGCGCTCCTGGCGCCCCTCCGGCGAGAAATTTCTTCATCGACTCCACCGGCGACATCAGCGCCGACTGCATCTCGCCCAGACGGTTCTGCACCGCATCTTGCACCGCCTGGTAGGTGTCGAACGCCGACTTCAGATACCACATGATGAATTCCTGCCGTGTCTGGTCAGAGGCCACAATCAACTGGCGAAGCAGTTCGAGCGGCAGGCCGGTTGGTTTGTCCTTGGCATCCTCAGTGATGATCTGGGTGAGAATCACGCGCGTAAGGTTCTTGCCGCTCTTCGCGTCCACCACTTGTACCCGCTTGCCCTGGCGTATCAAGGACGCAATGTCGTCCAGGTTCACATAGCGGCTGCCGACGGTGTCGTACAGCCGGCGATTTCCGTATTTCTTGATGGTGACCGTTCCGGATTCCATAAAAACAACAATGTTGCAATGCAACACCGCTTCTGGTTGCGATATTACAACGAAGGACGGCTTCAGTACAAGGCTCTTGCCTGCCAGACTTGGTCAGCGGGGGAGCGCGGTTGCTGCCGGAAGGTCGCTTTCCCGGGGCAGCGACACCGCTAAAGCAATAGCTGCGGTCAGATTTCGGCCAAATATGACCTGGGTACGACTCCCAGTATTTCCTGTTTACGGCGAGGCAAAATAAACACCCTTGTCCTTGACAACGCGGGAGTTTTCAGTGCTATGCTGGCCTTGATGTTGCATTGCAGCAATGGAGGAATCTATGCCAGAAACTCGAGAATCGTCCCGAACTCATCCCCGGGAATCGTCTTTTATCTCGTTAATGTCCGGCTGGGCACAGCAGGGCGTGCAAAGCTACTTTGCCACCCAGCGTGTTCTTCTGGACCTTGCCATGCGGCAAAATGCCAGTGTTCTGCACGTGATCCGCGAGCGGCTCACCGATCCACGGCACTCCCCAGCCACCACCCTGACAGAACTTGCCGATGCGGGCTTGACCAATCTCATCGACGCGCACCAGGTGCTTCTCGATCTTGGCCGGCAACAGAACGAGATCGTGATGACCGCCGTGAAGGAGCGAATCGGCCAAACCTCGGCGACCGCTGCCATGGCTGACCTGCTTCGTCGCAGCGTTGACACCGTCATCGACATGCAACAGAAGTTTTTGAAGATTGCCGACAAGCAGACTCACACCTGGGTGCAAACCGCAAAATCCGGTAAGCCTCCCAAGAGCGATGCGCTCATAGATCTGGCTCGGGAAGCGATGGACAACTTCGTTCACTGCGAGAAGCAATTTCTCGACATCGTGGCCGACGAAACCGCGAAGGCGACCGGTGCCAAGCACACCAATGGCGCCAAGAAGATCAAACACAGCGAATTGACCGAGGTCGCTCGCAAAGCCACCGAGTCTTTCGTTGACGCGCAGAAGAAACTGGTTGACGTGGCCGGCCGCCAGATGAACACGAACCTGAAAGCCGCTGGCCGCACCATGGACATGGTCGGGCCGCTTCCGATCATTCCATTTTCCGACCTGACCCGCGAGGGAGTGAAGACCTTCGTTGACGCCCAAAAGGCGCTGATGGACGTCGTGACCAAGCCGCATAACGGTGCCAAGCCGACCGGCAGGGTAAAGAAGACAGCCCGGCCCAAAAAAGCGCAGCATGCCGCAGCGGCATAGAAGCTCATGAGATGTAGTTAACCGCCAGGTTGGCTACATCTCGATGCAATAAGGGACGACAAATTCTCGCATTAGTGTGCCCACTTCTAGCACTATGGGCGCACGACGGGTAAAGAACCCAGCAGCTGCCTGGCTCCATTCCACAAGATCTGCACGCCGATGCACACTAGCAGAAATGCAGTCAGCTTGAGCACCACATTCATGCCCGTGGGGCCAATCGCTGCGCCCAGGCGATCGGCGAAGGCATAACAGAGATAAATAGAGATCGCGACAATGGCAGAGCCAATCGCCGCCGCCAGCACCGCCAACAAGCCAGCTCGCAGGTGATGCGGTTCATTGGCCCCCAGCGTGATCGCAACTGAGATCGAGCCGGGGCCAACCGTCAGCGGCAAAGTGAGAGGATAAAAAGCGTCGTGCAAAGCATTTCTGCAACTGACGGTTCGGCCTACCGCGCTACGTTCACTTTCTTCCTTCTGGTTGAGCATGGCCCAGCCCGTCGAAATTACGATCAGCCCTCCGCCTACCTGCACTACCGGCAGCGAGATGCCGAAGAACGAAAGCACGTGCGATCCGATGGTGAAGGAAACCACCAGCAGAATGAAGCTGTCCATTGCAATGCGGCGGGCCAGCATCCGACGCGTTTCCCGCGAGTAGTCACCGGTGAGCGACAGAAAGACGGGACTACCGCCGATCGGATCCACGATCGGAAACAACGCGCTCACGACCAGCAAAATGCTCTTTGCGATTTGAACCATCAGGCATTTTAGCCTGTCTGTTACTAGGCCGTTGTTCTATCCGCGACTGGTTTTTACTCAGCCGCCTTCGCAGCCAGCGCTTCAACGACGGCGATATTTTGCAGCAACTCGGCCGGCAGATTGTGGCGCTGCTGTAGATACTTTGGATCGTTGTAGCTGACCCAGGTTTTGCCCTGCGCGTCTTCCCAGATCAAGATCTTCAGCGGAAGATCGATCGCGATGCTGGGTGCAGCCAGCATTAATGGCGTACCCGCTTTGGGGTTTCCGAATATCAACAGCTTGGTGGGCCGCATTTTCATCCCAACCTTTTCTGCTTCTCCATTGTGGTCGACCAGGGCAAAGAGCGTGACCCCTTTTGCTTGCAGGATGTTCTTGAGTCGATCCGCCGTTTGATCGACAGAATGATTGCTCGGCCTATCGATGATTCCCCGAGTAACTGCTGCAGGCATGGAACCCTCCTGATTGTCCTTCGCAGAATCTGACAATTCTACTGGATAACCTTCGTGACACCTGCGGTCGTGGAGGTAAGTACTTGTGCGGTGGTGCCCGGGACCGGAATCGAACCGGTACGTTGAGCCGCTTTGCGGGCGTGAGCGCAGCGGGAGCCCGCAGGCGAAATCCCGAGCGAAGCGAGGGATCTCACACCTTGGTGCCCGGGACCGGAATTGAACCGGTACGTTCCTTTCGGAACTCGGGATTTTAAGTCCCGTGCGTCTGCCAGTTTCGCCACCCGGGCGGTAGGAATCTAACAGTCAAATTCTACAGCAGCTAGTCCAACTCATGCCCGGTTTGCACGATCTTCAGCGCGAGGCCCTTCGCTTTCTTCTGGCGACCGATGCAGCTTGTTTGCCGAGGGCGGTTCGGGTCGATTTCGGTAGATGCGCGATCGTGCGTTTTCTTTTGGCAGCCGACGCTGCCTTTTTGATGTTTTTTCGCGTTGCACGTGTCTGTTTCGTCGAGGCCATGGTTGATTCCCTTCTGATGAATTCATCCCTTTGATGCGATTTCGACTTTCCCCGGATCGGGGGTTCGAACTTCGTGGCAAGATCTACAATCCCTGGATCATTCCCAAGTCACAAAAACGCCGAGGCTGACGCAGGCCATCATGGCAGTGGCAAGCCAACCAATCCAACGGAGATAAGGAGGGAGCAGGAACTTGCCCATCACCTTGCGGCTCGAAGCCATCCACATAATGACCGCCATGAGCGGAGCGGCGACGATCCCATTCAGAACTGCGGCCCACACCAGAGACTTTATGGGATCGATATGAAGGAAATCCATGAGCACGCCAATGGCCGTCGCAACCGCGATTGCGGCATAGAATCCAGGTGCCTTACGGGGCGACTTCTCCAGGCTCGTCTGCCATTTGTAACCTTCGCTGATCGCGTAGGCGGCCGACGTGGCAAGGATCGGGACAGCTAACAAACCTGTACCCACGATACCGCAGACAAAAAGAGCCCCGGCAAACTGACCCGCAATTGGCATTAATGCGGATGCAGCCTGAGCACATGTCGAAATATTGGTAATACCGCGGGTGTGCAGGGTTGATGCAGCCGTCAGGATGATAAAGAAGGCAACCGCAATCGAGAATGCCATGCCAACCAGAGTGTCGATGTGGATCCGTTGAAGTTGTTCATTCGCTTGTCGAGGAGCATGTTTAAGCGCTTTTTCTCCGCGGTGGTTCTTCACCTCCCGACGAACTGGAGACTCGTCCGGTCTGAGAGCAAGGCCGTGCCGGAGCACAAGACACGGGGTCGGCCGGGCAACCTGGAATCCAAACTCAGCTGCATGGCGCCTCCTTATTCCGCATTGCGCGAGACGGGATGGTGAAACTCAGAGGTGGCCCGTGCGAGGGCTTCTTCGCCATTGCACCACCCTGTGACCCGGAGGGGAGAATTGCCTGGTCAGGAAGATTGGGCCGTTGCTGGATCCGATTCAATGAGGAACTTGCTTGCTCCTCGCGCGTAAAGCTATTTCGTCGCGCTAGAGAAAGTCAGTGACAAGGAAAGAAAACTTTCATTTTTTCGGTTGCCAGAAATGATGCGGAGGGCACCTTCACAGGAGTCGTACTCAAACAGTCTTGGGCGGATCTGCGGTTCGTCGGGAGACGGCGGAGCAAAGACTGCCTGCTTTGCTGAAACTCTCAACGCAAGTGATGCGAAATTGATCAGTGCTGGGGTGAAGAATTCGGATCAGGATTTTGCCAATCGGTCTCCAGCTTAGTTCGTTCCGGTGGCCATAAACGTCGAAATCGCGCCTTTCACTTGGCCTGTCCTGTCATTGGCTTAGGAAAGAATTTACAACTTAGAGACACGCCCTTGACAAGTGTTGAAGCGCAAGATTTCAGAATGCTCGGGACTCGGGGATGAGCGGATCGCGTGCAAAGTCCCTCGCTCGAGGATTCGTATCCACGGCAAAAGCCGATACCTGACCACTTAACGAAAAAGGAGAACCTGCCATGGTTGTTAAAACCGGCGTGCGCCGGACCCTCAGCTTCCTTGCCTCACTCGCGATCGTAGTGGGCATCATCTCCAACCACGCCTCGGCACAATATACCCTCACCAACCTGGTCTCCAATCAGGCGGGACAGGCCAACAACACCGATCCTGACCTGGTCAACGCCTGGGGAGTGTCATACGCTCCCGGCGGCCCGTTTTGGGTTAGCGACAGCGGAACTGGTTTGTCCACGCTGTACAACGCGCAAGGCGTGAAGCAAAGCCTCATCGTCACCATTCCAACCGCGAGCGGCAGCGGCACGGGCTCGCCGACCGGACAAGTCTACAACTCGACCCCCAACTTCGTGGTTACGGAAAATGGAAAATCCGGACCGGCCGCCTTCCTGTTCGCAACCTTCGATGGCACCATCAGCGGATGGGCCCCGAGCGTTGACGAAACTAACGCTGTCATCGCGGTGAAGCGTACGGGTGCGTGGTACACAGGGTTGGCGATCGGCACCAGCAACGGCTCGCCGGTTCTGTTTGCCGCCGACAACCTGAGCAACCGCGTCGACATGTATGACGGAAAATTTAACCTTTTGAAGAGCTTCACCGATACCAATCTGCCTCCGGGCTCGGCGCCTTACAACGTTCACATTATCAAGAACAACCTGATCGTCACCTTCACCAACAGCAGCGGTGGCGGCGTAGTGGACGTGTTCGACCTCGCCGGCAAGTTCCTGAAAACCCTGATTTCAGGCGGACCGCTGCACTCACCTTGGGGCGTCGCTCTGGCTCCGGCCAATTTTGGCCCGGCCAGCAAGCTGCTGCTGATCGCCAACGAGGATGATGGCAAGATCAACGCCTTCAATCCCAAGACCGGGAAGTTCGTTGCCGGCTCGAAAGTGGTCTCGGACGGCACATGGGAGATCGTCTTCGGCGGCGGCTCGTCGCAGAACGGCAACACCAACCAGCTGTTCATTGCCTCAGGACCGGACGAGTATGCTGATGGCCTGTTCCAGGTCCTCAGCCCGAAATAAACTGTTTGAGTTTGGCTCTGAAACCGGGCCCTGCTTCGCAAATCGGCGAGGGAGGGCCCGATGTTTTTTGTGCGGAATCCTGCGGACCGCCCGATCGGGTCGGAGACCCGGTCCCACACAGTTGTATGAATGCTCCCTAAGACCGGACCGCAGTTGTTGACGAACCACGCAGCTTGCGCAGCTCTTCGTGGAAATCTTCGGTGCAGAGCTCTGGGTGGCGTTGAAACAAGTTGAGCAGAGGGTCGTCGTCAGCTGAATCGGGCAGTGAGGGCAACGGTTCGATTGCCAGCGGTGCGACCGTAAACTCCGCAAATGGGTCTTTCCTGCGCAGGGCGCGCAGGAAAGTTTTTACCTGATCGCGACTTTCATCTGTCGAACGCTCAAACTCGATCCCCATGCCGACTTCAGGGTGCGTAATTCTGGCCACACCGTCAATCGAAAGCCGATTCACGGCAGACTGCATGGTGATTGTGATCCGCGCCCCAACCGGAAACGGTGCGGGCATTTGAGCGTAGCACGCGGCGGCGCTGACGTCGGTAAGGCGGCAGCGCAATGGCTCATCGTTCAATTCGGTCTCAGGCCGGTACTGGCCAAGCCACGAGCGGAGCTGCTCGCGCTGGCGTCGCGAGAGATCAACGAAACGGATTCCAGTGTCCGAGCCCATGCTCGTCCAGGCAACTTCCACGCGACACTGAATGAACGCATCGGTTCCAGGCAGTGTGAATTGGATGTCGGTCGAGCCCGGCGCCAATCGTTGGCTTGCCCTCAAGCGTACTGCGATTCCACCTTCACTGACGTCGGAGGTCAGGGCCAGTTGGTGGCGTCGTTCTGTGGCGAGTAACACCGGGATGGCGATCGGCAGGCGCGAATTGCGGCGGGACTCGCACTTCATTAATGCGCGTGCAGAGCGGAAACTGCTCCTCGCGCGCTCGAACGAGAACGGCTTATAGAGGATGAAGTCTGCGCCGAGGTCGAAAGCGTTGCGCGCAGGCTCGCGGCGATCGATCATCGCGACTGCAATCGCGTGCCGATTTCCGGGAGCATTTCGCACACCCGCAAGCACCTTGGCGGCGGTTTGATTGTCGAAGCAGTCGACGGTCACCGCCTCGAATCGCCTGCGGGTTAGCTGGCGTACGGCGGAATCGGCGTCACGGCAATCTTCGATGCCGATCTCCAGGTCGCTGAGCACGCGGCGGAGCGGACGCAGGACTCTCTCTTCCGGACAGAGAACTAGGGAATTCAGGCTCATCGAGGCCCTAGTTCCCGGCAGCGGCTTCCTTCTCGCTGTCTTCCTCGTTCAGCAAGTGAGCTACACCTCTAAGCTGCTCAGCCGCAACCTGCAGAGCTTCGATCTGCTTGCCCAATTGCGCCTGTTCGGCCTGCTTCTTACGTAATACCTCATGAATGTCTCTCACGTAGATCTCCTGTTCGCAATGTAGGTTTGGATTGCCGGGCGGTCAATTGAACGTCTGCTTCGCCGAGTTACGCCAGTAACCCCTACGAACTCATCCCTCAAAAGTCACAATCCGACTAGATACTTTAAATTCATATGTTTACGAGACTAAATTCGAGTGGAACCACAGATTTATATTGACTTCGATTGGCGAACACAAGTAGAATCGCTCACTTCCAATCAGTCTGTGGAGCTGGATTTTTTGGTGCTGGTATCAGCAACCGAACCGGTAAAGTGTGAATCGCAGAAGGTTGGGATGAATCAAATAGGCTTGGACTTCTAATCTAGATCATAAAGAGGGCGTTATTATTATGGCGAAGCGACGCGGAAATCCGAACTGGGGAAAGCCGGAACCGATCGGACCGATCGTTCCGACGATTACCGAATTTGAGCAGGTGGTGCGAGAGTACAAGTTGACTCCGGACCAGTATCTGCGCTCGACCCGGCTGCGGGAGTGGGCGCGGCGCAACAAGAACTCGAAGTATATTCCGGAGCCGTTGCTCGAAGCCTGGGGATTCGAAATCGAATCCACCCTGTAAGCTCTTGTAGAACCGGAAGGGTCGCCGCGTGGCGGCCCTTTTTCATTTGACATTAGTTTGACAGACGTCCGAGCGGACGTTTGCTAAAATCTGCACCAGATGGCGCCAATTTCCGCATTCTGCGATGTTCCCGCGGCCATTGAAGACATCCGCGAAGGACGCATGATCGTGGTCGTGGACGACGAAGACCGCGAAAACGAAGGCGATCTTACGCTCGCGGCGGAAAAGGTCACACCCGAAGCAATCAATTTCATGGCCAAGTACGGCCGTGGCCTGGTGTGCCTTGCGATGACGGAAGAACGCCTGGATCACCTCCGCATCGGGCCGATGACCAGTGAAAACACCTCGAACTACGGCACTGCCTTCTGCGAAGCGGTGGATGCGCGTGACGGAGTCACCACTGGAATTTCAGCTTACGACCGCTCCCGCACGATAAAAGTCGCAATCGATCCCGCAACCCGGCCGGCAGACCTGGCTCGGCCGGGACACATTTTTCCGCTACGCGCCCGTAAGGGCGGCGTGCTGGTACGTGCCGGTCAGACCGAGGCATCGGTCGATCTGGCTCGCATGGCTGGGCTAGTTCCAGCTGGGGTGATCTGCGAAATCATGCGTGACGACGGAACCATGGCGCGAGTTCCGGACCTCATCGACTTCTGCAAAGAACACAGCTTAAAGATGCTGACGGTTGCGGAACTAATCCGCTATCGCATGCAGCACGAGCGCTATGTGCATCGCGTCGGTGAAGCACTGATCGGCACGCCTTACGGCGAGTTCCGGCTGATCGCCTACGAGAGCGAGGTGGACGGCGGCGAATCGCACGTAGCGTTGATCAAAGGAGACATTGAGGATGGCGACGCCCCGGTGCTGGTGCGCATGCATGCGCATTGCGTGATGGGAGACGTCTTCGGTTCGACTGCATGTGACTGCCGTTCGACAATTGAGGGATCGATGCAGGCCATTGCACGCGAAGGCCGCGGCGCATTGATTTACCTGCATCAGACTTCGAAGGGATTTTCAGTGGAGCGCATGGGAGAGCGCAGCATGCTCATTTTCCATCGCGACCGGCGACTTCCGGCGCTGCCCGAGAGCGAGCGCAAAACCCAGCGCGAAATCGGGTTGGGAGCACAAATACTTTCCGATTTGAATCTGCGGCGCATACGGCTGTTGACCAATCACCCGCGCAAGGTGCCTGCACTCGAAGGGTTCGACATTGAGATTGTGGAGCAGGTGCCAGTCGTGCTGGAAGGTGTGAAAGTCCGCTAGTTTCTAGGGAGTCGTGGCGCTTCGGGTCACGTTTGGCACCCGGGTTGCGTCCAGCGGAACATCGCGTTGGATGATCATTTCGATCGTAGTGCCCGCATCCATCTTCACATCATTCCCGCGCGTCAATAACGCGATCGCGGTGCCAACCGCGCCGCCAATTCCGGCACCGATCAGTGCGCCTTTGCCCCCGCCAGTCGCAGCTCCGATGACGGTTCCGCTGGCCGTCGTGCTGGCTACCGTGCCGATCTTCTCGGCGGTTTTGCCATCGCCCGTAAGTGTGCCTTCCTGGTCTTTAACTTTGGTGTTCTCGACTCCCGGAGCGTTTTCCAGCGAGCCCGGCATCACTACCGTGTAGCCGGTGGGGTAAATGAGAGTGGTGAAGTGCATAAGGACTTGAGCCTTGTTCTTGATACGCCCAGCCTGCTGAATGTGACTGATGCGCCCCTGAACATAGGTTCCAGCCGGAATCAGGACGCGGCCATTTACCACGACCGGAAACGTGGTCTCGGCGTAGACGGCATCGCCGTCGCGCGAACCCTTGGTCGAAATCGCGTGTTTAAGCGCCACCGGAACTTTGGTGCCGGCAGGAATTGTGAGTTCGTCAGACTTCTCGGATGACTTCGCCGTCGCGTTCGAACTCTCGCCGCCCGTCTGAGCGAATGCCGTCGCGCAGAGACCCGCTACGACGAGCAGGAATAGCAGACAACTCGCAAAGCACGACCTTCGAATCATAAGCAAGTCAGTATACCCCCGCGCTGGAGCTTGGATACAAGGTAGGATGCAGCCTTTTCCGGGAATGCTGTGCGAACAGAAGAGCTTTATCTGGAGGTTCCTGACCTGCGGATCTCGTTCTCCAGCAGGTTTCCCATGAACTGCGATTGCAGGCGCTGGGCACACAGCTCGCCGCAGACATGCAGGGTCCCCTCGCGGGCGGCGATGGCCTCGTCCCATGCGCACAGATAGAGGACCGGACGATGAAATTCGCCGAAGGATGTCCACATCAGCCACCAGCGGTCAGTGGCCCTTTTCAATTGGCCGCAATTCGGCCCGGCACAGCGATAAAAGGATTCCATAATCTCGAGCAGGCGGCTGGTACTGTCGGCTGCCGAACTATTTTAGCGATTCCCGCGGGTGGAGTCTCACTTATAAAGAAGATATTTTTCGCGGAGCGGTTGAAATCGGATGAGCGCATCCTGCCAGTCGGCGGCGATTCTTCGCGGATCCTCACCTCGCTCGATAGAGGAAAAAACCGCCTGGTTGACCAGCAGTTCGGCCACGCGATCAATATGAAACTGTTCAGGATAGAGCGTGTGCAGGGCTGATGCGAGTTCGATGCCAAGTTCCGGAGCATCGACTGCGTTTCGTTCAGTAATGATAAGGTTGACGCCTTCACATACTTGTCCCGAGTAATTGCTGGACACTGGAGTGAAACTTACCGGGATAAAGCGTACGCCGGAGATTTCCCGGGCATTCAGATACTGCGCCAGTAGCCGGCTGTTGATCCAGGGAGCTCCGAGCAATTCAAAAGGCATATCGGTTCCCCGGCCAACCGAAACATTGGTACCTTCAACCAGCGCCACTCCGGGGTAAAGTGTGGTGGCGCTCAGACTTCGCAGGTTCGGCGAGGGATTGACCCACGGCAGGCTGGTAGCATCGTACCAATCGCCCCGCATCCAGCCTTCCATCGGAATCACCGTCAGTCGGGCGTGAATGCCGCGTTCTTCATTGAACATCTTCGCCAACTCACCGATCGTCATGCCGTGACGGATAGGCAGCGGAAAATAGTTGGTGAAGCTTTCGTGCCCGGTATCTGAGATCGGACCTTGAACGAACGATCCTGTGACTGGATTTGGCCGATCCAGCACGATGACTTGAATACCGGCCTTCGCGGCGCCTTCGAGAAAATATCCGACACTGGTTTCGTAGGTGTAGAAGCGCACGCCTGCATCCTGGACGTCGACCACTATTCCGTCAAGAGTCTTTAAGATTTCGAGAGGTGGACGTCGCGCGGCATCGGTTCGGCCGTACACGCTGTAGACGGGAATGCCGGTAGCAGCGTCTTTGGAGTTTGTGATCTCGGTAGTGTCAACGTTGCCGCTGACTCCGTGCTCGGGACTGAAAATCGCGGTCAGGGAAACGCCGGGTGCATGCGCCAGAACATCGATGGTTCGGCGGCCCTCCGAATCGACTCCGGTTTGATTGGTCAGTAGGCCGATTTTTTTCTCGGAGTTCCCGCGAATTTCCTCGAAGTTGTGGGCTTCGAGCACGTCGATCCCAGTCCGGATCGATCCATTGCGGTCTGCTATGCGGCGTGCCGCAGTCTGCGCTTCGTTGTAGCCAGTGA
>Ga0335081_10012515_pt1 | contig 13759 bp, 15 predicted proteins | sample Lox_Sample_35_FD_206713 | JGI IMG/M metagenome (GOLD analysis project Ga0335081, IMG submission 206713) | Soil microbial communities from Loxahatchee National Wildlife Refuge, Florida, United States - Lox_Sample_3.5 | ecosystem: Environmental > Terrestrial > Soil > Wetlands | place: USA...
TACGGTGGCTCGGCGTTCTATGACTGCCTGGTAGGCGCAGTCTTCGACGTCCTTGTGATCGCCCTCGCTGCGATCCCCGCGATCCACTGGGAGTACTCGCCCGTATTCTCGGCGGCGCTCGTCGCGGAGGCCGTCTGGGTCGGGACCCTGATCCTCGCGTCCTTCATTCCCCTCCCGAGTTTCGCCGCCCTCCTCGTGGGGGCTGCGGGGGGAGTCCTACTCTGCGTCGGCGTTGTCCAGGTGAGAAGACCATCCGATTCGACTGGGTCGGATGGCGAAACGGCATCCTCCTGATTCCAGGGCCACGCGATCCCTCTTGGGCTTCAGGCAGACCGTGCCGGCTTCCCGCATCTGGCACAGAACGACGAGGTGGCTGGGTTGGCCGCTCCACACTCCGGACAGTCTTTCTCCGGGGGCCGTGCCCACGCAAAGAACAACAACAAGATCCCGGCCGTCCCCACCAGACCCAGGGGCGCGAGGAACGGTAGGAATCGGATCGTGCTCGGACCGAACAGGCTTGTAAGCAGAATGCCGGAGACTACCGGTGCCACCCCTATGACCGCGAGGATCAGTCCTAGTCGGGCGAGTTGCTTTCTCTTCATCGAAGATCGAACCCCCCGCTTCCACCACCCGAAAGGATCGCAGACGGTTATCGTAGACCTCGAGAGAGTCGGGAGGTCGCCCGTCGCGACTCGGTCGGCCTGGTCGAGTTTCGACGCTCGCCCATCCGATGAACCGTGTGTTCTGAGGTGAGACAGGGGTTCGAGCCCTGCCACGACCGCCGGAATCCGAGCGCTCCGGTATCCTACGAACTCCCCCTTCGACTCCGTAGGTCTCGCTTATCTGCCATCCCCGGGGCTAAGATACCATGAAACAGATTCACATCTGGCCGCACACCGTCCGCGTCCCCCACATCGACCTGGTGCTGAGCCGACCTTCGGGGGAGCCCCTGGGACAGACGATCCGTGCGCTCACCCGCCTGGGCTTTGATACGCGACCCGGAAACGTCGAGGTCCACGGCCCGGAACTCCCGAGCTGAGCTGCGACAGCGGTCCCAACCCCCCCTTTCCGCCCGGTCGATCGAGGAGGGCTCTCTGCTCAGGCAGGGAGCCCGGCCGCATTCATCGCCGAACCCCGCGACCGAACAGGGTTCGAGGAGCGGTTCGGTCGTCAGTCATAGTCCCCCGGATCGCTCCGGACCTCTCCGCATTCCCGGCGGGAGAGAACGACGAGGGCACCCCCGGTCGTGACCCGCCTGCGCCGACGCACAGCCCGGAGCTACCGCCCGGTCGGTAGGACCCGGGGTCCCTCTCCGCAGCTGTCATCAGCCCTTGGTCCCTGGGCGCCTCGATGTCCAAGGAAATGGTCTTGATGCCGAAGGCGTGGCCGGGCCCGCGTTACGAGGTCAAGGTACGATTCCGGGCCCCGTTGAACTTCGTGTACCGCTGGTGTACCGATTACACCTCGAAGGATGCTCGACTCGAAGGAGAGAAGTTCCAACGGCGTATTCTGCGACGCACCTCCCGAGAAGTGACCTACGAGGATCTCGACGAGATGGACGGCGGCTGGTTCTGGACTCGGCACTTCGTTCGCCTGGAGCCGCCCAACCGGTGGCGCTCGGAATCGGTGGGAAGCCACCGAGCGTACTTGCTCGACTACGAGCTGACCCCGCTGCCGGGGAATCAGACCCTGCTGACGTTGACCGCCCGACGGAGCCCCTACGGCATCGGAGGGAGGAACCCACCGAAGTCGCAATGGGAGCGATCGGTGCAGGCGAGCTGGATGTCGTTCCGCAGGTTCCTGGAGAGGGACTTCCGGAGGTCGCGGCCGAAGAAGGCGACTCGCTAAGGCCGAGCCTAGCGCCTCCCGGCGAAGATGCGACCGAGGAACTCTCGAGCGCGCGGGGTCGAAGGGTCACGGAGCCGGCGTCGCGAGGTGCGCCTTCCCTCGTCCGATCGCGTCGAGCACGTCCCGAAGGTGGCCGTTGCACAGGGAGTAGTATTGGCCCGGAGTGAGCGGGACCGGGAAGGTCCGGACCTCGGGGGGCTCAGAGGAACAACCGGCGGCTCCCGCGGCCAGACCTGGCCAAGGCTTCCCGACCAGCTCCCGAAACACTCGCTCCACCTCGCACGGTCTGGTGTCCGGTCGCGGCGGGGGAGCGTAGCTCATGGCTCCGTCAACCCGCGCCTTCGCATGAGCTAGCCCCTCGCCGTGTTACTGCTGCCCACGGTCTGAGCGCCCGGTTCGGAACGCGCTTTCCCCCGGGATCCGGCCCTACGTACGTCTCTCGAAGCCCGGTGCCGCCACCGATTGGAGGGGTCGGACCACGGGACCATCCTCGAATCGAATCTCAAAACGCTCGGACGACCGAAGGTGTCCCCACCGAATGGCTCCAAACGGGGATCCGAAAACATCCCCTGCCCGTTCGAGCAGAGCGAGAGGTCAACGCAAGCAATCCCCTTGGCGCACGGGAACGGCCGGTCTGGGCCGTTACCTCTTCTTCTTCTTGCTCTTCGTCTGCTTCTTCGGCATGACGGGTCTCCGGAAGCGTCGAGGTTACATTAGGTAGCTTGGCCGGCACCTCAGCGGTGAGATCGATCGACGAACCGACCACTCCCGGTGATTCCGAGCCGATAGGTGTCGCCCCGACCCCGATCACGCGTCTCTGCGTGCCTGACCGCAGCGGTTGACCGGGCCCAACTCCGGTCGTCGACGACGCCTCCGCTCTCCTTCGCACGTTCCCGAAGGCCAACCTCACCGATGGACCGATCGCGGGGGGAACGCCCACCGGATACTCACCGCAGATGGACGATCGGGAGCGAGCTGGGATGGAGGGCGGTCCTTTAGTGCTTGAGCTCCCGTACCGTTCGATGGAGCCGATGGACGGGGGACCGAAGTGACGACCGAATGCGAGACGCCCGGATGCCTGCACCAGGAGCGTCTTCACGGTCCGGATCACCGATGCCGTGCCTGTGCCTGCACCGGCTACCTCCGGAACGCTCCGCGGCACCGAACCAGAGCCGAGATGAAACAGATCAACCAGGCTCTCCGAAAGTGGTGAGCTGCGGGCGCTGACTCTCGTCTGTCTTCCCAACCAGTTCGGCAACCCCCACAATTCACGGACGTAGTTCCTTACGGCGGGCTCGACCGGGCCGCCGCGTTCGAGGGGGTCGAGCGCCTTCGAGACGAAGCGCCCCCTCCGGGGCGGCCGACTTCCTTCCCCGAATTCCTCCCTCCCGCTCCTTCGGGTCGCTGAGGGCGAGACCCGGCCAAGAGAGGGCGTTAACTGGGTGGCTGGTCGTCGGACACCGTCTGAGGGGACGGATGTGACTCATTCCCAACCTTCTCAGTTCTACGAGCTGGCCGAGTACTACGACCCGCTCAACTCCGGGAAGGACTATCAGGGCGAGGTCCGGCTCCTGGAGAAGATCGCGCGGCGGCTCGGCGCACCGGCCCGATGCTCGTGGCTGGACGTCGCTTGCGGCACCGGGCGGCATCTGGAGTTCCTTCGGCGGAAGCACTCGGCGGTGGGAGTTGACGGCAGCCCGAGGATGCTGCGGCTCGCGCGGCGTCGCCTGCCCGGCCTGCGACTCGTCCAGGGAGACATGCGCCACTTCCGGCTCCGGCAGCAGTTCGATGTGGTGAGCTGCCTGTTCAGTGCCATCGGGCACCTGCCGTCGAAGGCCGACGTCCGGGAGACGTTCGTCAACCTCGCCCGTCACCTGAATCCCGGAGGGGTCGCCCTCGTGGAACCCTGGATCGCGCCGGCGGTCTACCGCGCGGGGTTCCTTCAAGTGCGATGCTACGACAGTCCGGCGGTCACGGTGGCCCGGTTCGCTTCGTCCGGCCGGCGGGGAAACCGCTCGATAGTACGCTTCGACTTCTACATCGGCAAGCCGGGGCGCGAGGTGCAGCACCGCCAAGTCACGGACGTGGGGTTGCTCCTTTCGCCGACGGAGCTCCTCCAGATGATGCGAAGCGCCGGCCTGCGCGCTCGATTCCTTGCCCGGGGACTGACCCCTCGGCGTGGCCTCCTGGTGGGCATCAAGCCCCGGCCGAAAGCACCGAGTTCCGATTGACCCCGATCCTCGCTCCCGCCCCCGGGGGTGTTCGAGTCGGCGTGTCGGAACGGGTTCGGGCCGTTCAGCGGACCGGCTCCGGGTGAAGGGTGCCCTTCAGGTACGGGAGGTCTGAGGGCGCGTCGCGCGGGCCGCCCGAAGGGATTCGATCACCCCTGGTGAACTTCGTGGATCTCGTCGGCGAGCAGCCCGTGCGCTTCTTTGTGAACGCGGGCCGCCGCCTCGGGATTCGGAGCCTCGACCAGGCAGAAGATCGTCTCGGACTTCTCGTCGACCCAATAGCTCCGATAGTTCACGCCGTGCTTGCCTTGCACTTTCAGGTCCTTCGCGTGGGCCTCGGCGACGGCCGCGGCGGTGACGCCCTTCACCTTCCGGTGGGTATCCATGTAGAGGGGCATGGTCCCGGGTAGGACCCTCACATCAAGAACCTTCGCGTGAGCACGGCGGGTGACGGTGCCAACCGCCGGAGTTGAGCACCTGCCAGGGCAGGCGCCCAGCGATCGCCGACCCAACCCGGAAAGCGAGGCTGCAGGAACGTCGCTTCCGCGCGCACCGCGTGGGTTCAACGGTCGTTGTGCTCACGTTTTCCGGCGAGCCCGCGCGGTCGAGAGGGGATCCCTTAGCGTTCGCAGTGGGATCCGGTCGACGCCGATCGAGTCTTCTCGAGCCACCCGGCACCGACGGACGGTCGGGACTCGCCTCCGGGGAGCCTCCCGGCTTCCTCCCCGGTCATCTTAGCCTCCGGACGGACGCGGGGTTGGCCCTCGGCGAATCCGTGCGAGCAGGATCGCAAGCGCCACGAGCCCGACCGCGATCAGCGCCCCGGCGGCCCCGACATCGGAGGTCCGATGTGGCCAAAGCAGGACGATCGCCCAGGCGGCGCCGATCCCCACGGCCACTATCGTCAGGGCGACGACGGCTCGCGCCGCGCCGCCGACGGGCCGTACCCCATCGTCCGCCCACCACGCGAGGAGCGCGAGGGCGCTTAGCCCGGCCAGCAGCTCCGGGCCGGCCCCCGCTGGGGCGAAGATCGACTCGACCGAAATGGTGAGCAGAACCGGCAGCGCGACCCAGAGGCGGTCCCGGAACGGCGGGTGCCGCCGTAGGACGATCGCCACGAGCGCCCCGATTACGCCGAGGACGCCCCCGAGGGGGAACGGGAGATTGTCAAAGAGTCCCGTCAGGCCCACGGCGGCGACGAGCGCGATCGAGGTGCCCGAACCTGCGCCCGGGGACCGCACGGGCTGCGTGGCGGGCGTCATGAGGCCCTCCGGCCGCCGGAGCCCTGCAAGGCCCGGACGAGCGGCACGAGGGACCAGTAACCGGCCCAGTCGATCACCGGACCGTGCAACCACAGGGATGCCAACCGCGACCGCCGTTCCAGCGTCTCGATGCGGGCGGCAAGCGCCTCCTGCGTGGGCGAGAGACCCCCCGTCCCGGCCCGCAGCGGGACCGGCGAGGGGCTGAGGGTGACCAGAGGGTAACCGGCCCGGTGGAGGTACGGGCTCAGCTCCAGCGTGGGATCGCCCGCCCACGAGGAGATCACCAGCGTCGTGAGTCCCGGCCGGTAGATGCGGCGCAGTCCGATCGCGCACCGAGACGGGTCAGCCCCCCGGGGGGACGGCTGGCAGGCGAGGATCGCCCCCAGGATGCGCGCGCGGTGGAGACGACCGGAGGCGAGGGGGATTCCGGAGACCTCCTCGCCGAACGAAGCGAAGCCGATCCGTATCTTGCCCCGGAGGATGGACTCGGCGATCCCGTACGCGGCGGCCTGGCCGAGGCGCAGGAGCCGTTCGTCGTACCCCCGGCCAAGCGTCGTCGGCCGTCGGTCGAGCAGCACCAGGAGGTCCCCCGTCAGTTCCGTCTCGTACTCGTTCACGATCCAGCGTCCCGTCCGCGCGGTCGCCCGCCAGTTGATGCGACGGATCGATTCGTCCGGGGTCGCCACGCGGAGCCCGCCGAACTCCCCGGACGTGCCCAGACGCATCGACGGCGTCTCACCGGGGAGCGGGAGGGTCCGGTGGAGCCGGATCCGAGTCAGCCCGTGCAGCTCGGTCGGGTAGCGTCGGATCCGGAGCGGGGGCCGGTCCCCGGGGAGGGTTCGCTCGCAGAGCCGCATCGGGTCGGACCAGACGACCGTGGGGGGCGGCATCGTGGCGATCATCGGCTCGCGTACCCGCCAGCAGGCCGAGAACCGAATCCGATCCGGTTCTCGTTGGCACTCGATCGGTTTGGTCACGGTGACCCACGGGGGGGAGACGAGGCGCACGGTGAGGTCCGCGGCGGCCGATCCGAAACGGCCGGTCACCGTCCCCTGCACTTCGAGATCCGCGCCGCTCCCGAGCTCCCCCCAGGTCAGGTCCGCGCGGTGGAGCGCTCGGGGGTAGCCGAACGCCGCGGCGAACGGGGCGACGAGGAACGCGATGGCGGGGAACACGGGCACCGGGTTCCGGAACGCGATCGCCGCGGCGAGCAGCAATCCTCCGAATCCGAGCAGAAGGTAGGCGCGTCCGGTCCAGCGGTCTACCCCCGGACGCAGCTGCAGTTCGTTCACGTCGCCCTTTCAAGGGCCTCGACACGCTCGGAAAGGTACCGGGTGAACTCGTCGTTGGAGACCCGGGCGAGCTGCTCGAAGTACGCCGGGGAGCGGAGAGGAAGGGCGGGATTCGCGGTGGATCGCTCGATCTGGTCCAGGATCCGGACGAGATCCTCCCGGCCCATCCGCGTGGACCGGAAGGCGCCCCGGACCCGCCCCAGCCACTCGGTCTGCGCCGTGTAGACCCGGGCCGCCTGCTCTGGGGTCGGGCGGACCACGTCAGCGATCACCAGCGCCGCGGCGGTCACGGCGCAGATCGCCGCCGGGACCTCGACCGGGGCGTAGCCCTGCTGCAGGATGGCGACGAACGAGGCGAACGTGGCGACCGAAAGTCCGGCCCAGGTCAGGTAGCTGTTCATCCGGCGACCCGGTTCGGGGAGAGTTCGCTCCGTGCGCGCCGAACGGCGACTCCGAACTGGGTCGAGAGCTCCGCACTGATCGCGTGGGTCGAGTACCGGGCCACCTCGAACCCCCGGGTCAGCGCGATCGCGGTCACCGGTCGGACCCCGAGTCGGTGCAGGTGTCCCCGCCGGATCTCCTCGGCGGTCGCCGCGGTGAGGCTACCGGTCTGGGGCGAGATCTCGCGCAGCAGCTGGCCGTAGAGACGAATGATCGTCTCCCTCGCATCGGCCTTTCGGTCCAGCGCGGCCTGCGCCTCCTCGAGCGCGGCCCGAAGGGCCGAGTTTCCCCCCAACGTTCCCACGCCACGGGGACCGCCCCGACTGGCGTGCGATCGCCCGAGCACGAGCCCAGGCCCGCGGCGGAGAAGAACGAGGAGCAGAACGACCCCGCCTCCCGCGGCGGCGAGCACCAGGACCAGCCAGGCTGGGATTGCGAACCGGAATCCGGAGAACGGGTCATTCGGGGCGCTCGTGACGCCGGTCGAGTTGCTTCCGGATTTCCCGGAAGACCCCCCGCTGCCCGAGGAACCGCCCTGTCCGCCCGAGCCGGTATGGTTCGATGAGGTGTTCCCTGACTGGGTACCGTTCCCCGAACCACCGCTCGAGCCGCCAGATCCGCCACCGGTGCCGCCCGTGCCACTCCCGCTCCCGCCGGTGGTACCGTTCCCCGACCCCCCTGTACCCCCACCCGAGCCAGATCCGGAGCCGCTTCCGCCCCCGCCGCCAGAGCCGGTACCGCCTCCCGAGCCCGTCCCAGATCCGCTTCCGCCGCCGGAACCCGTCCCAGATCCGCTTCCGCCGCCGGAACCCGTCCCACTTCCGCCACCGGAGCCGCTACCGGAGCCGCTACCGGAACCCCCGCCGGAACCGCTGCCGGAGCCTGTTCCCGACCCGCTCCCGGAACCGCCACCTGAGCCGCTACCACCGTTTCCGGGCAGGCAAACCGAGCTCAGGCACGGGGAGTCGCTGCCGGTCTGTGAACCAAGCTGGAGACTCCCGGTCTCGCCCCAAGGGAAGTTCAGGAGAAGGACGATGAGAAGGATCGTGAGGGCGAGCGTGATCACCGCGCAGAGAACGAAGTTTCGTCGGTAGCGGCGAAATCGGACCTCAGCGGCCTCAGCCCAGGGGAGTTTCTCCCCATTCTCCACGCCGTCGGCCCCGTCGACGAATCGCCGGCGAGTCCAAAAACGGACCGTCAGAAAGGCGGAGATCACGAGAAGCGGAATGACGAGGAGGGTCAACCAGAACACTGCGGGCAGTTGCACGGCAAGTCCGCTACTGCCACCACCGCCACCACCACCGCCGCCACCGCTTCCGGAAGAGGAACCGCCGCTCGAGGAAGAGGAAGGCGTCGGCGCGAGCAGCAGGACAGCCGCGATCCCGATGCAGACCACGACGAGCACGAACAGCGCCGGCTCGACCGCTCTGACGGAGGTCGCGGGCTGAGGAGTCATCCCCGCACCTGAGAGGGACATTGGCGCCGTCAGATAAGGCACCTTCGAACGGCAGCAATCTCTGGGAAATCACGAGGTCCGTTCACGGGGAACATCAGATGGGGCCCGGCAGTTCCCCCGGGCCACCTTTGGGGGGCCGAAGCGAGGGGCCAACGCAGCGGCGTTTGTAGCTGGTCGCAGTGCGAGCCAGGAACTCGGGCGCGGTGTGCTCAATCACTCTTGAGCACGCTAACGCGACGGTTCACGGTAACTCACTTTGGTGGACCGGGAGACTCTGGTTCGCGTAGAGTTGCCAACACTTCCGTCCCGTAGTCGAACAGGATCAGCTTGCAGCTTTGGCAGCGTGAGCCGCGGAAGTTCTGGATGGTGGTGATGATCTTCCGACCGACGGTCTGACCTTCCATCGCCCAGCGACCGGGAGTCCGTTCCCAAACCAGTTTCCCATTCGTACCCAGGATCCCGGACTCCATCGGCGCCCCGCAACCCGGACACCTGGGTTCCGCGGGATGGGCCATCGGCGCGCGACAAGGCGATCTCCCGTGTAAGGACTCTGAGCCCGGGATAGGCCCAACCTCTGTCGGAATCCTCCTATCGGTGGCGGCGGCGTGGGTCGACCCTGATCCCCTCGGGGCCACCGAGCTTCCGACCAGCTTATCGCGAACGGGCAATCGCAGGCCGAAACTCCTCGAGGATCTCCGGTCTCCGCAAGATTGCGGACCACCGAGCGGGTCGACCTTCTCCACCGACAGATGGCCCTATGCAGAACCATTGGTGGAGTTGGTACGGACGAACTCCGACGAAAGTCCCAAACCCGGTAGTAGGAGGTTACCAGTGAGCAGGCGAGGTCTACGACCTCAGCAGGACAGCAAATGGCGAAGAAGTGGGTAGTCGGGTTGGGAGCCGCGCTCGCAGTGATCTGCATGGCGGGCGTTGGCTTTTCGGCGTTCTCGGCGCAGGCGACGGTGAACGGGACGGCCACCGCGGGCACGGTGGGCCTCGAGATCGTCTCCTCGGCCGGACTGGATTGCGGATCGCTCTTTGGGGCGGTGCCCGCCCCGACGGCGGGCCTGACCTTCTACGACCTGAGCCCGGAGTTCACCTCGATCTCGGTCCAGGCTGCGAACCTCACCCCGGGGGTCTACTGCGAGGGGGCACTCGAACTCGAGAACGTGGGCTCGGTCCCCGTCCAGGTGAGCGTTGCGCTCAACACCCCGGGCTTGAACGGCGTCTGCACCTCGTACACCGTGAACTGCTTTGACGTCGAGACCCTCTCAGGCATCGAGGCGGCGGGGTTCCAGTGGTACACCGCGTCCCCGTCCGCGGGGACGTCGTGCTACGCCTACGCTGACTTCACGACGCTGGCTCCAAGCGGCAGTATCTGGGATTTCGTCGCGGTGAACATTCCGCCCACGTCCACGAACCCCGCGACCCCCGCCAGCAGCTCGTTCCAGATCGTGTACACCGCGAGCACGGGAGCGTAGGACCGGCCAACCTACCAAGGGCCGAGCGAACGTCCCGGGGGCTCCGCGGCTTGGCCTCGGAGCCTCCCTATTTTCCGTAATACGATCGCGCGCCACGAACGAGGGTTGAAGTAGAGGGGCACCGCCTCTTCGCTCGAAGATGGGGGCCGCGTTCAGGCCGCCTCGGAGGGATTCCCCAGAACCGTGGCCCCCGTCCGATGGGGAGCCCGCAGCCGACAGCGCGAGCCTCAGCGTCGGGCTCGCGGATCGACTCGCGGCGAGGCGGGAGGCGCTCTCCAGTAGCATCCAACGGCGTCGCCGCCGCCGTTGGGTGTCCGGTGTCGTAGTGGTCGCGATCGCGGCGCTGTCCGTGCTCGCCACGTTCGCCTACCTCGACCTGGGGGGCGGGTCCCACACGGGTCCGCTGGCGACCCCGACCTCGTACTACGGAACGCTCGGGACCGCCTCCTCGACCGCCCGCGCGTCGTTCTGGAGCTGGCCGCCCAATGGCCCGTCGCTGGTATTCGCGGAAGGGCTCGACTCCCCTGCGTCGCTCGGTCTCGCGGTGAACACGACACATCTCGGCGCGATCTCGTGCCTGCCGACGGTGATCTCAACCTCCGTGGTCGGTTCCCTTCCCGCCTTTGGGGGCAACCTTACCTCGGGCCTGGCGTCCGAGTGGCTGTACGCCTTCCTCGCTACCGGAAACACGCTGGTCGTGGTCGCGGTCGCGGACGGAGCCTCCGCCGTTGTGGCCACGACGCCGTCCAACGGCGCGTGTTACAATGGGCCTACCGCGTTCCCAGTCATCCCGGTCGATAGTACCGTCGCGGCCGAGATCGCCGGCGCGACGTCGATGAGCTCGAAGTTCTTCGCGTCGGCGGGCGCGAACTCGACGCCGCTCAGCACGGAGCTGTTCCTGGCTCCTCCCGGCTTTGTTCCGGGGACCCCGATGATGGAGCCGATCTGGGTCGTGACCGACACGACCTGCGCGCTGTTCGGAAGCTCGGCCACGTCCGGCTCGACCCTCACGTCCGACGTCAACGCGGGCATCGGGAGCCTTCTTGCGCAGAAGGCAACCTCGGTCACTTGCTGAGGGAACCACTCGCCGGCAACGTCGGGCGTCCTGCGTCGAACACTCCCGTGCTGAGCGGATCTTGGAGACGGCACGACCGCGGACTCGCCTTTTACGACGGCAAAACTTGCACCCACCCGTTCGCCGCCGGCGAGGGTTCCGGGACCACCGGATTCGGCACCACCAGGGACTCCGGTATCGTCCGGGGACCGGGGTTACATCGAGGTCAGTCCGTTGTTATCTGCAGTGTGAGGGAATAGGGTCAGGTTCCCCCATGTCTCACTCGAACGACCTCGCGGGCAAGTCGGCAACCCCCAAGCGCGTCCTCGTAACGGGCGCCACCGGACAGCAAGGCGGTCACCTGGCTCGGCTTCTCCTCCAGCGAGGCCATCATGTTCGAGCGATCACACGGAAGATCGACAGTCCGGCGTCGACCGAACTCCGGAAGGCGGGGGCCGAGGTCGTCGTGGCGGATCTAGGCGACCGGTCGTCGGTCGAGCGCGCGGCGAAGGGGGTGGATGTCGCGTATCTCGTGGCCACGCCGTACGAACAGGGCGTGGCCGCGGAGATCCGATTCGGGAAGACCGGGTTGGACGGGGTCCGCTCCGCGGGAGTCCCGTACGTGGTCTACTCTTCGGTGAGCGACGCGGATCGAAAGACCGGCATCCCGCACTTCGACAGCAAGGCCGAGATCGAGGACCACCTCCAAGGCCTTGGGGTAGAGCACTCTGTCATCGCGCCGGTCTTCTTCGCGGAGAACCTGTTCGCGCCGTGGATCACCGGGGGGCTCGCCCAGGGGGTCCTGGCGACCGGTGTCCTACCGGACCGGAAACTCCAGGTCATCTCGCTGCCCGAGATCGCCGAGTTCACGACGCTCGCGATCGAACGGCCGGAGTCGTTCCGAGGGAAGAGGGTCAACATCGCTTCCGATGAGCCGACCCCGACGGAGATCGCGCGGGAGCTATCGGAGATCCTGGGCCGAAAGTTGGGCTATCGCGCGATCCCCCTCGAGGACGTTCGCAAACAGAGCGAGGACCTGGCCAAGATGTACGACTGGTTCAATCGCGTGGGCTACAGCGTCAACATCTCGCGACTCAAGCACGAGTATCCCCAGGTCCACTGGCGCACTTTCCGGGAATGGGCCAGGGCGCAGGATTGGGCACGAGCGCTACGCGCCTCTTCCTAGGGTAATCCGGACCCGGGAGGATTCCAGCTCCTCCCGTCTCTCCGAGGGGCCGCGTTCGGCCGACCTAGGCGGCCCGCCTTAGGAGGGAGATCTCCGGCGGCGCGTCTTGGTCCGAACTCCCGGGAGTGTCCCGATCTGATCGGGAAGCGGGTCAGGTCGCCGTACCGCTCGAAGCAACAACGGAGAATGGTTATCGGAGGTCGAAGTTCGGCCATTCGGGAGCACGAGATGGCGCCTCTGATCAAGGACGGGGCTGCGACGCTGGAACAAGCGCTCGACTTCGCCCGTCGACGGGAGTTCGAGAAGGCGTGCGATCGCTTTCTGGACGCGTCCAAGAAGTTCGCCAACGAGGGGAGCATTCCCGGCTCGAATCGAGCGCGCGCCTATGCCGAGCTGTTCTCCCCGGGAGTCCGGAGGCTCGAGACGACGGCCCTCGTCAACCTGAGCAACTACCTCACCTCTACCCTCGGAAACGACGAGCTCCACCCCGGTCCGCGAAGCATCGCGGCGTCGGAACTTGCGAATCAGCTTCGGTTGACGGCGAGAGACTCCAACCTGATGACCGCGGTTCAATCGGGGGGCGGAGATCCCGGCTCCCTGGCCCAGGCGCTTCAGGGCCTGGCCAACGACTATCGTCAGCTCGGCGACCAGGTGTTGTTCCTTCCCGAGTTGTTTGAAGGACGGTCGGTCACGGCGGCCTCCCGTGTTCCGCCGCTGATGGCGGTATCCTTTGAAACGCTCGGGACCGCGAAGCAGTCCACGGACCCCCTCGCGGCCGCGGAGCACTTTCAGACCGCCCAGCAGTACTGGCTTCAAGCCGGCAACGAAGCCCGAGGGAGCGCCGCGGCGTCCCGGGTCGGGAGCCTCGCGTTCCAGGCGAAGTGCTGGTTTTGCGGTCGAGAAGGTACCGGGCACGGAATCCAGTTCATCTCGATGCCCGTCAACCAGGATCTGAACGGGCTGAAAGGGGCCGATGCCTCGCCGTTACCGTCCGTCGACCAGTCCGGGCGTCTCGTGTTCGCGTGCAAGGGGTGCTACTCGGCCGTCTTCGGGCTCGCCGATCGGATTGCCCTTCAGCGGGCGGGCGAAACGGAGATGCGGCTGTCGGCCCGCATCAGCGCCCTGGAAGCTCGGCTGCAGCTACGGGTCGGTTAGGGCGGGCAGATGGACCAACCCCTTTCGGCCCTCCAGCTTCGGTGCCAGGCGTGCGGGGCGGCGTACTCGAGCACGTCGACCTCCGAGATCCTCACGTGCCACTACTGTGGAACGTCACAGCGAGTGGTCGATGCTCGTCAGTTCCTGGACCATTTCATGGCCCAGGTGACCGCGTTCGTACGCCAGGCCGTGCCGCTCGGCCTCGACGGGGCCCAGGGCGAACACGTCGACCCCGTCGCTCGGCTTTCCGCCTTCAACTCCAGCGTGCGGCCCCGGATCTCCACCGAAAGCGAGGGCTACCGCTTCAGTTGCTTCAGCCTCCTCTCCGCGTCCCTCGCGGTCCTCCCCTTCTC
>Ga0335081_10012516_pt1 | contig 13759 bp, 9 predicted proteins | sample Lox_Sample_35_FD_206713 | JGI IMG/M metagenome (GOLD analysis project Ga0335081, IMG submission 206713) | Soil microbial communities from Loxahatchee National Wildlife Refuge, Florida, United States - Lox_Sample_3.5 | ecosystem: Environmental > Terrestrial > Soil > Wetlands | place: USA: Florida...
AGGGTGCGCGCCGCCATTCGTCTCGCAGGTGATGTACAACCTGCTGGCTCGCGGCATCGAGCAGGAATACCTGGCGATGTGCCGCGAATTTGGCGTTTCGACGGTGGTTTACAATCCGCTGGCCGGTGGCCTGCTGACCGGAAAGCAGCAACGGGAGCGCCCTTTGCCGGGAACGCGTTTCGAGAACAACCAGCTTTACCTGGATCGCTACTGGCATCCCGCTTATTTCGACGCGGTGGATGAGTTGCAGGCGATCGCGGCGCGTGAGGGCCGTTCCCTGGTGGACCTGGCGCTCGGCTGGATCTGGCACCATACAGCGGTGGACAGCGTGATCCTGGGAGCCTCCACTGTGGCTCACCTGGAGCAGAATCTGGACGCGGTGGAGAAGGGTCCGCTCACACCGGAGACGGTGGCGGCGTGCGACGCGGTGTGGCATAAGCTGCGCGGCATTACGCCGAATTACAACCGGTAGCCCCGGCGGCGCGACTCGTCAGGATGCAGTTTCCAGCTTCGCGATCTCCGCGCGAACATCGTCCGAGCCCGGATCGATGTGCTCCAGGGTATATCGCAGAGTGGCGAGCCGCTTCGCCGGATCCGGTTCCGCCAGCGCGGCCCGAAGACTCTTCGCCACCAGCATTCTCCGGGAAGCCACCTGTGTTGCGTACCACCTCAACAGCTCGCCCTCGCTGTGGAGCGCAGAGAGCTGTCCCACCGGCCGCACGTCGGCACATCGCGGGCACCGGTCGAATTCGAGGGCGCCAATCTGGTGTTGTTGCATCCGGGAGAGCGACGCGAACAGCTCCATCACACTCGTTTCCACAGGCTCGCAATCCAGTGCCTTCGAGGAGATGAAGTCGTTCACGAACGCGGTGCTGGTGAAAACAGCAAGCACCAGGCCGGAGCCGCCCTCGCGGATGGTATGCCAGCGTCCGGAGCCGCGCTCGCGGGCCAGCCACACCGATGTCCGGTCGGCGGTCAGCTCTTTGAGCAGGTTTGCGGTGTCCTCGCGAACCTGCTTCACTTGGGCCGCACGCTCCTGCTGCTGTTCGATGATTTTCTTCTGGGCGGCGTTCCTCTGGTCTCGATAGATTTTCTGCCGGTCCGCGAGCGAGGGCGTGGGAGGCGGCGGATTCACCCGTTTGAGGGCCTCGAGCATCACGGCATCGGCGGCGACTTGAGAGCCCAGCTCGCGTACGATCTCCTCGAAGCCCATCGGCTTGATTTCGGCATAGCGGATAGAGAAGCGTGTCTGCCCGGCGCCCGGGACAAGGTGACGCTGGCGGGGATCCTGCTGCGGCGTCACCTGAAACGCCCTCTCCTGCCGGCTCAGCCAGCGCCGCACCCGCGACAGGGGGTGATCCGGAAAGCGCGGATCGTAGGCCTCATCGTCGCTCAAGAGGTAGGACAGGTCTCCGCGGGTGCCGGGATCATACCGCTCGAATTTCCACTCCTTGGGAATGATTTTCTGCGACAGTTGCCGCTTTTCGGACGGCCCGGCCTTCCGCAACAGTTCGGATGTGACGAGGGCTTCACGCACCCCGGTAAAGTTGTCCTCGCTGCCGCGGATCAGAACCTCGACCACAAAATTCGCCTGGGACGCCGTGAGGGAGGCCGAGTACGACATCGCATAGCCTCGTCCTGCGCGATATTTGGCTACCATCCTCACCATCGGCGTCCCGGCAGGGGTTACGACATCGCAAGAGATCAGCGCGCCTTGACGTGCGCGGACCTGTTGCTGGAAGTAGCGGCGCACAGCCGCGAGATCGCCCAATTGTGGAAACTCCGGAGTGAGTGGAGTCACCGCCAGTGTCATTTCATCGGAGGTGACGCTTTGCCACACGGGAGGAGACTGCGGTGGTTCGTTGGCGATCCAACCCGCCGCATCGATTTGCACGATGAGATTCACCTCGCCATGTAATACCATGTCGAATTCAGCATGCCACGAGCGGCGTTCCGTTGGTTCTATGTTCTGTTTTTCACCTCCGGGTTCCCTGCCTTGTTGTACCAGATCGTATGGCAGCGTACGTTGTTTGCGATCTACGGCGTGAATATCGAGTCGGTCACGGTGGTGGTCAGTGCCTTCATGCTGGGACTGGGGCTGGGAAGCCTGGCCGGCGGGAGGATCTCTCGGGCTCCGTCGGCTCCCCTGCTGCCGTTGTTCGGCGGGATCGAGTTGGGAATCGCTGCCTATGGGCTGGCATCGCTGCCGCTGTTCCGGGCGGTCGCTCAATTCACCGCGGGAGCGCAACCGCTCCAAACGGGTGTATTGTCGTTCGCCCTGGTGCTCGTTCCCACCGTCCTGATGGGCGCGACGCTGCCTCTCCTGGTGGCGCAACTGGTGCGAGTCTCGGGAAACGTGGGGCAATCGGTCGGAGCCTTGTACTTCGTCAACACGCTGGGATCGGCGGCGGCCTGCTTCGTAGCGGCATTGGTCACGATGCCGCGCCTGGGAATGTCCGGTTCGATCCGGGTAGCGGCGGCGCTGAATGTTCTCGTCGGTACGACCGTGTTGCTGCTCCAGATTCGCTGGCGCCCGGCGAACGCAGGTGCGGCTTCTGCGGCGGCGGTGGTGATCCAGGAAGCGGCCAAGACGGACGCGGGCATGCTGCCATTCCCGCTCGCCATTCTGCTGGCGGGCCTGGCCGGTTTCCTCTCCCTGTGTTACGAGATCGTCTGGTATCGGCTGTACTCATTTGCCACGCGCGGGCCGGCGCAGTGCTTCGCCTTCGTCCTCGGAGCATTTCTGGCGGGCATTGCATTCGGGTCGCTGCTGAGCCGGCGGATCTGTACGCAGGCTTCGTCTCGCGTGCCGAGCCTGGCGCGCTCCATCGCGGTGTTGGTGCTGTTCGCGAACCTGTTGGGGTTCGCGGTGGCGCCGCTCGTGGCGCTGGCGGTGCGGCACGTCGATTACCTATGGACTTTGCCGCTGATTGCCGGCGCTGCCGGCCTGTTGGGCGCGACCTTCCCGCTGCTCTGCCACATCTCCGTGCGGCCCGACGAGCGGGCAGGAGCCGGGCTCAGCTACCTGTACCTCGGAAACATCGCGGGCTCCGCCGCGGGAAGCTGGGTCGTGGGGTTCGTGCTGATGGATTACCTTTCGCTGCGCTGGATCTCGGTGCTGCTGGCTCTGCTGGGAATCGCGATTGCCGTGGCACTGCTGGCGGTCGCGCGGCTGGATCGGCGCGAGCGGGTCATGGCCCGCGCCGCCGTCGCGGTCATTGCCCTGGTGGTGGTGATCTCTTCCGGCCCGCTGTTCACGACGGTGTACGGGCAGATGCAGTACAAACGCGATTGGGGGCAACCTGGCACGCGCCTGGCCGACCTGGTGGAGACCCGCAGCGGGGTGGTGGCGGTGGACGAGGACGGCGCGATTTTCGGCGGCGGCGCCTTTGACGGCTGGATGACCACCGACATTCACGATACCAACCTGCTGATGCGCCCGCTGGCCCTCAGCTTCTTCCATCCCGAGCCCAAAGATGTGCTCGAAGTCGGACTCTCGGGAGGCGCCTGGAGCGAGATCATTGCCAACCACCCTCAGCTCGAGCGGCAGGTGGTGGTGGAGATCAATCCCGGCTACGTGGAGGTGGTCAGGCGATACCCCACGGTGGCGCCCCTGCTGCACAATCCCAAGGTGGAGATGGTGATCGACGATGGCCGGCGCTGGATGGAGCGCCATCGCGACCGCAAGTTCGACGTCATCGTGATGGACACGATCTACTATTGGCGGGCGCATGCCACGAACCTCTTGTCGGTCGAGTTCCTGGATCTCGCGCGCCAACTGCTGAAGCCGGGCGGCATTCTTTACTACAACACGACGTTTTCCTACACCGCACAGCATACCGGCGCCGAGCACTTCCCGTACGCCTATCGCTTCGGCCCGTTCCTGGCGGTGAGCGACAGCCCGATCCAGGTGGACGTGGAGCGGTGGCGGCGGACTTTGCTGGCCTACCGGCTGGAGGGCGTACCGATCCTCGATATCTCCAAACCGGAAGATGAAGAATTACTGCGCGAGATCCTGGCGCGCGCCGCAACTCTGCCCGGCGACCGTTATGTGTCCGACGGGATGGAGACGCGGGAGAACATCCTGCGGCGGACGCGCGGATTGCGGATCATTACCGAAGACAATATGGCGACGGAGTGGCATCGGCCTCCGGATGAGTAGGCAGGGCCATCACTGCGCACCGAAACCGGCATTGACTCGATGGGACAGCACAAGCGTCCCCATGGGTAGGGACGCGGCAGGCAGGAGTGCCCGCGCCACATCGCGGCTCACGCATGTCCCACGATGCCGGGAGGGCGGAGTCTATTGCCGGCGCGTGACCGGAGGCGGAGTCCAGCGGCCGTTCAGCACCTCTTCCTTCGGCCAGTAAATTCGCAGCGTGAGATTAAAAGCGCCTTCGGGCGCGGGGAGCCAATTGCGGTCCTTGCTTTCCCCCGGTGCGGCGTGCTGGATGTAGAGGTCCAGCGAACCGTCCGGGTTGAGTTCGAGCCTGTCGCGGTCGCCGATCGCATAACGCCCGATCGAATTCCCCACGAAGTATCCGGCGGAGTCGTAAAGCGTCAACGACCAGAACGCACGCACCGGCGGCACCGCTCCAGGCGCGAAATGCAGCTTGTATTGGCTGGCTCCGTTCAGCGGCCGCGCCTCCGAGTCCGCCGTGCAATTCAGATAGATCGCCTCTTCCGGCGGAAGCGCTCCCAGGCCGGCGCGTGCGATTTGGGCGCGTGAGAGATAGTCGGTGCCATAGCGTCCGACCCGCCCGCCGAATCCAGTCCATCCGGCCTTCGGTGTGCTGGCGGGGCGGATGCTCAATTGGCCCGCGCCAGCCCTCGCTCCCTCTTCGACGGCCTTCCAGCCTTCCGCTCCGAGCCGTTCGGAATCGAACGGCTTGCCGGGTTCCAGACCCAGCCGGGCGATCCGCGCCATGATCGGACCGTCGTCGGTGTGGGGCGGGTTCTGTGACAGCAGCTGGTGGAATTCCCGAAAGAAGTCGACGGTGCTGAGCCGCGCGATGCGCACCGGCGGAGGATCGCCGCCGGCTCCCGCCAGCGGAGCGTTGGACACAGTGGCTGGCGAGGCTTCGGGGTAGCGGCTAAGGGGTGTGAGGGTGTAGCCGCCCTGGATCCGCCGAACGTTCTCGTAGTCGGCGGCCGTGTTGGTCTGGGTCCTTCCGAGAAGCCAGACCAGGTTGGTGGGAGCGTCCAGGCGTTTTCCTCCGGAGGGCAACTCGCCGCGCCATCCCGGTCCGACGATGGCAAACCGGCCCTCGCGATTGCCGGTGGTGCGCTTGCCGGGCACGGCGAAGGTCTCCGTCCAGGCGTCGAGCATCTGCATCACGTAGTAGCGCCCGCCGGTATCGGGAACATGCAGAACAACGGGTTCCTTGGAAAGGTCGAGCCACGCCGTCGAGTAGAGGGTATCGGCGTTCGGCCGCACCACGCCGCGGAAGGAGGCCGCCGGGAACTCGCGGGCATGGTTAAAGACGTTGGCGGGTGCGTGATGGCGCGTGTACTCCATGAGTACGAGCGGATAGGCGAAGAGATAAGCCGACTCGGCGATCTTGCGGATTTCCTCGGTGGAAGGCGGCGGAACCTGGCAGAGCGCGCGGCGTGGCAAAGAGAGCGCCATGGGAGCCCCAGCGAGCTGCAGGAATGTCCTCCGAAACATGACGCTCAGGGTATCACAGGCGGGCAATGCCCGAGTGGCGGCCTGAAAGCCGTGCCGCTAAAACCGCGTCACTTCCGTAAAGTGAAAATCTCTCACCTTCATCGCCGGCGCCACCAGATCGAACGACTCCTCTCCCGACGCCCGCACCGACGGTGAGAGCGCCTCGACACTCGACAGCATCTCGATCAGGCTCTGATTGAAGCGGAAGTTGCGCACGCCCGCCGTCACCCTCCCGTCTTCCACCAGGAAAGTGCCGTCCCGCGTCATTCCGGTGAAGATCTTCTCGTACGGATCTACCTCGCGGATGTACCACAGCCGCGTCACCAGGATGCCCCGTTCGGTAGCTGCGATCATCTCCGCCACCGAAGTGTCGCCGCCCGCGATCACGACGTTCATGGGAGCCTCGCCCATCTCGTTGGGCAGCGGGAAACCGTGCCCGGTAGGCTCGGCGCCTGTCAGCGCGGCCGTCTGCCGGCAGCACGCGACCTCGCGGATTACTCCGCGCTCCACCAGCGTCAATTGTTTCCGCGGCATGCCCTCGCCGTCGAAGGGCGGACCCGACTGCCCGGCGTGCCACACATCGTCCTGGATCGTGATGCTCTCGTCGAACAGCTTCTGTCCGATGCGGTCGTTCAGAAAGCTTCGTCCGTCACGAATCGCGGTGGCGCTGAAATCCAGGAACATCTGCCCCACCAGGTCGAGCACCGCCGCCGGCTCCAGGATCACCGTGTAGCGTCCAGGCGTCAATTCGCGCGGCTCGCGTGAGAGCGTCGCCTTCTCCGCGGCGCGTCTCGCCAGTTCCACCGGGTCGAGGTCGCGGTGGTGACAGGCGCTGCCCTTGGCCCATCCGGAACTGTCCGCCGCCATCGCCGTGATGGAGAACCGCGCCATGGTCTCCTGGTACCGGGCTGAGACGCCGGAGGAGTTGAACAGCACCATTCCCGATTTACCCGTCGCGTAGATTCCCGCCGCGGTTTGGCCGGCGCTCTCGATTACCCGGATCGCCTCGGCAACGGTCGCCGCCCGTTCGCCGGGATTCGCCTCGGCCGTTTCAGGAAAGTCCCGATTGATTGAGTCGTCCGTCGGACCCCGCAACTCGTGCTCCGGCAATGGAAGCAAGTCGGGATCCGGCGCCGTCAGCCGTGTGATCGCGATCGCCTGCTCCACCACCTCGCGGACACCATCACGATCGAGCCGGTTCGTGGTGGCGCGCGCCGTGCGGCCGTCGATCACCGGCCGCACCGAAAGCACGGTCGTCCTCTCCGCCACGTTCTGGTGGATCGCGTTGTTGGCGAATCGCGTGAGGGCCTCGTCGGAAGTGCTGACAACCGCCTCCACATCGTTTACCCCGGAGGCGCGGGCCTCCCTCACCACCTGCCCCCAGATCGCTTCGGGGTCAACCGCCATAGGCGCCGCCTATCTTGATTTTCCGAAAGCGCGCCGGGCTGGCCCCGTGCCCCGTTCCCATCACCTGCTCGGGCTGTCCCTTTCCGCAATTGGGCACGCCCCACAGCGTCCAGTGCTCCGGCCCTGCAATCGCCGCGCACGCGTTCCAGAATTCCGTCGAGATGCCGCTGTAGCTCGGGTTCTTCAGCATGCGCATGCGCCTGCCGTTGCGCATCTCCCAGCCGATCTCGCAGCCGAACTGAAAGTTGTATCGCTTGTCGTCGATGGACCAACTCTTGTTGGTCTCCATGTAGATGGCGTGCGGCGCGTCCATCACTTCCTCGAGGGATTGGCTGCCGGGCTTGAGGCTGACATTGGTCATGCGAATCAGCGGCAGCCGCCCCCACCCATCCGCCCGCATGCAGCCGTTCGATCGCGATTGCCCGACTTCGGCCGCGGTTTCCCGCGACGTCATGTACCCCACGAAGCGGCCGTCACGGATGATGTCCGTCCCTTGCGCCGGCACTCCTTCGTCGTCGAACGCAAACGTGCCCAGGCCCGGCCCGTGCTCCGCGCGCGCATCGCACACCACGTTGACGATCTCCGACCCGTACCGCAGGCGGTCCAACTGATCGAGCGTCAGGAAACTCATGCCGGCGTAATTCGCCTCGGTCCCCAGCACGCGATCCAGCTCGATCGGATGGCCGATCGATTCGTGGATCTGCAGCCCCAGTTGCGAGCTGTCCACAATCAGATCGACCTCCCCATCGGGGCACTGATCCGCCGCGTGCAGAGCCACCGCTTCCTCGGCCACGCGCGGCGCGTTCTCCAGCAGCTTCAACTCGTCCACCAGTTCGTAGCCTTTCAACTGATACTGGCCGCCAAATGAGTTCGGGTAAGAGCGTTTCTGAATCTCACCGTCCTGGTAGCAGAGCGCCGAATATCCCGCGCCCGAAACGCAGCGGGTCTGATCGATCAGGCTCCCCAAAGTGGAGGCGAACACCTGCCGTCTGCGCTCGAAGTGCATCGAGGTCTCCGCCAGGTTGATGCCTTTCGTCCGCCGCAGCTCGTCATCCACCGTGAGCAGCAGGGCGAGCTTCTGATCCACCGGGATCGTGAAGGGGTCAATCGCGAAAGGGGAAACCCACGTCGCCTCGAACTTCTCTTCAGGCGCCAGCGTGACTTCGCGTTTCCGCGCCGCCGTGCCCGAGCGCGCGATCTCGAGCGCCAGCTGCGCCGCCGCTTCCACGCCTTCCTTTGTCAGATCGTCGGTCGCCGCGAATCCCCAGGAGCCGAAGGCCAGCACGCGAATGCCGATGCCTTGCGACTCGCTGCTCGCCACATGGCCCGCCTTCCCGTTCTTGGTGGTGATCTCCTGCTCGCGGGTCTCGATGGCGCGGACGTCGGCGTACGTAACGCCGCGCCGCGCCACCGCGTCCAAACCGCGCAAGGCCAGGTCTTTCATCGTGGCGTGATCAGCCCGCCGAGTTTGTCCTGCTCGCTCGACGCGGTCCTCGGGAACCGCGTGGAATATGCCTCGGGATACTTCAGCCCGGAGCCCGTATTGTAGAGAACGATCCGGTCCCCGGGATTGAGGAACCCGGAAGCCAGCAGCTTCTGGGCCGCCGCGACGCACGCCGCTCCCTCAGGCGCGGCATAGATCCCCTCATCGGAAGCCAACTGCACGCCGGCGTCGAGCATCTCCTCGTCGCTCACCGCGATTGCCGTTCCTCCACTGGCGCGCACTGCATCGAGCACCAGGAAATCGCCGAGCGGCTTGGGCACCCGCAGCCCCGCCGCCAGCGTGTGGGCATCCTCCCAGAACTTGCTTCGCGGCTCGTTCTGCTCGAACGCCCGCACCACCGGCTGGCAGCCTTCGGCCTGCACCGCGATCATCTTGGGACGCCGCGAACCGACCCACCCCAGCCGCTCCATCTCGTCGAAGGCTTTCCACATGCCGATCATCCCCACGCCCCCGCCGGTCGGATAGAAGATCGCATCGGGCAGTTCCCAGGCCATCTGCTCCGCTACTTCGTACCCCATGGTCTTCTTGCCTTCGATGCGGTAAGGTTCCTTCAGCGTGCTTACGTCGAACCAGCCCTCCGCCGGGCCGCGCTCGGCCACCATCCGCCCGCAATCGCTGATCAGCCCGTCGACCAGGGTCACATGAGCGCCGTACGCCTTGCACTCCAGGTAATTCGCCTGTGGAACATCGCGCGGCATGAAGATGTGGGCCTCGATTCCCGCCGCCGCCGCGTACGCCGCCATGGCGCTCGCCGCATTCCCCGCCGACGGTATCGCCACCTTGCCGATCCCCAATTCGACGCACATCGATACCGCGCACGACAGCCCTCGCGCCTTGAACGACCCGGTGGGATTGAGCCCTTCGTCCTTGACCCACAGCGACTCGGCGCCGATGCGCGCGCCGAGGCGACGCGTGCGAATCAGCGGTGTCCAGCCCTCGCCCAAGGTCACGACCGATGCGTCCGACGGCGGCAGCACCGGAGCGTAGCGCCACATGTTCGCCGGGCCGTTGGGCACTTCCCGCCGCTTCCACCGCGGACGAATGGCGTCCAGGTCGTACCGCACCAGCAGCGGCCCGCCGCAGCTACAAAGATTCTGAACGCTTGCCGCATCGAACTTGGATCCGCACAAGCTGCATTCCAGATATGTTGCTTTAGGCATTAAGTAGAAAGTCTAACATCGTGCACCGCGCGGCGCGGGCGCTCGGCGGGCACTCCCTCGCCCAAAAAGACAGACGAGACACAACCATCGTCTGTCCCACACGAGCCCGGCATCCTCGTAGAGCGCTTCACTCACTGTATAATAGAGCCGCTATGTACTCCAGCAGCCAAAGGAATGCCGCGGGTGTCCTCCGGGTTCTGCTTCTTTCTGCGGCACTGAACGCCGCCGCACAGCCGCCGCAACCATCTGCCAAGGCACATCCCGACTTTCAAGGCGCATGGAGTTCGGCTACCGCCATTCCTCTGGAACGTCCCGCTCGGCTGAAGGACCAACCGTTCTACACCCGCGAGCAAGCCGCCGAATTGCAAAAGAAGACGCGCAGCCCGGATGACGATCCACTGAGCCGGTTGGAGACCGGGTCGCTGATGCAGCCCAGCCTGCGGACGTCCCTCATTACCGACCCTCCCAACGGCGTACTGCCCAGCCTCACTCCCGCTGCGGCCGCGGCGCAGCGGGAGCGCGTGGAGCGCCTCCACAATCCGGCCGCTGCGACCGATATGGGCCTCCAGGACCGGTGCCTGCTCTTTCCGACCTCCGTGCCGCCGATGATCCCCTACCGTTACAACAGCAACTATCAAATCGTCCAGACGGATGATGCGCTGGTGGTGTTGTCGGAAATGATCCACGAAGCGAGAATCATCCGGCTCGATGGGCGCCCGCACCTGCCATCAAATGTCCGGCAGTGGCTGGGCGACTCGGTAGGGCACTGGGAAGGCGCAACCCTCGTGGTGGACAGCACCAACTTCAACGATGCCGACGGCTTCTACGGGGACGCCGGGGGAATGTATGGCTGGGACCGCAACATGCACGTTGTGGAACGGTTCAGCTTGCTCGACGCCAATACCATTCTCTACCGCTTTGAAGTGGAGGACCCTACTGCCTACACGAAGCCATGGAAGGGTGAGCTCGCCATGAGACGGGCAACCAATCCACCGTTCGAATACGCCTGCCACGAGGGCAACCAGGATTTGCCCAACATCCTGAAAATCTCAACATCGCAGCAATAAATCGGCGCATTCCATCTCGAATTTGGGATTTCCGATCAGGCCGGCGCGCCTGGTGAAGTGGTATTTTTCTTGTGTGGACGAAGCGCGGCAGCTCAGCGAGGTGGTTCTTGGATCGCTCGATCAGGAGCAGGATGCCAACGGCCTGGCCCGCCACGCGTATCGCAGCCGGACCCAGTTTTATCGGGTGTTCCGGGCAATGATCGAGGAGACGCCCGTTGCGATGCGCCGCCGGCTGCTGTTGGAAAGGGCGGCATGGCAGTTGTCTCGCACCCAACTCTCGGTGACCGAAATCAGTCTCAGTGCGAATTACGGGTCGCTGGAAGCGTTCACCAGGGCGTTCCGAAAAGCCTTCGGCGTTTCGCCGAGCCTCTATCGCCGCATGGGGGCGACGTACACTCACCTGCATACTGCTAACGGAATTCACCACCATTCGAGTCAGGATGACACGAAAGGAGCTGGACGATTTATGGATCTCTTTGACATTTTCTCTGGCCAGGAGTCCTGGCACACGCGCCGTCTTCTCGATCTGGCGAAGACGCTGAACGACGATCTGTTGGATCGCCCTTTGCAGATCAAGGTAAAGGTCTTTCCATGGGATGGCCCGGATCAGAGTCTGCGCCAGCTTCTGGACCGGATGGTGCAAACCAAGGAAGCCTGGGCCGCGGCGCTTACGGGCGGCAGTGCGCCGCTGTTTGACAATGCCCCGCCGGAAGACCGAACGCCTTCGGCCATGCTGGCGCGCATGGAAAAAGCCGATGCGGCGTTCCATGGCGTACTGAAAGATGTCCGCAATCGGGGCGCTTGGGAGGACACGTTTGTCGATGCGTTGTGCGAACCGCCGGAGACCTTTTCGTTCGGCGGCATGTTCGCCCACGTGATTACCTTCAATGCCTACCGCCGGATGATTGCCATCGATGTGCTGCGGCGCCTGGGAGTGGAGGTTGACGGTTGTGGCTGTCCCATGGAATACGTTGCGAGCCTGGCGAAGGCGTGATTTCGCTCGCCGGACGACGTGGTGCAGGCCTGCCGCGTCCCGACTCATCGGGACGCTTTTCGGGGCATGTACGATATCGTTCGACCGCGAAGGAGTTCTCGCGTCTGCCACGAATGCCTGCGCGATCCCGTTGGTGTAGATAAAATAGAAGCTCATCGGTCTTAGAGCTTCAGACCACGGGTACGGGCACGCGCGCACCAATGTCTTCCGCCACGCTTCAGCCGCAGTCTCCGCCCCAGGATGAGCTTCCCGCTCACAACCCGTGGAGTGTCGCACTGGCCCTCGTTCTCGCCGTAGCGGGCGTCTTCGGTCTGGACGCCCTCCTGTTTCGCAACCCGATCTACACCCACTACCTGGAGCCGGAGTCGTCCACCGGGCTCTTCGAGATGATTCTGCGACGCGAGCAGAAGGCGCAAAAGGAACTTGGCGACAACCTGGTGGTGACGCTGGGAAACTCGCGATTCGCGTACTCCCGAAAGATCCTCGATGAGCTTCCCGAGAAGACCGCCTACGTCTTCCGCGATGCCGGCGTGGCGGGCAGCAATGCCCGCGTGTGGTATTACATGCTGCGCGACCTCGACCCCACCGCGCAACGCTACCGCGCCGTGGTGATCGGCGTGGACGACTACGACGACGAGGACCGCCAGTTTAATCCCGATGACGACATCCGCGAGCTCCATTACGTCATCGCGAGGCTGCGGCTCGCGGATACACTGGAATTCGCCCGCTCGTTCCACAGCGTCAGGTTCCAATGGGCCGCGCTCCGTGGTGGACTCCTCAAGGGCACCATCTACCAGAGCGATGTGGAGGGCTTTCTCTCGCACCCGCGGAAACGCATCGACTACGTCCATTTGTGCGACCGTGACTGGGCCAACTGGACTTACGAATACCAGGAGACCGAACAGAGCATGGCCGGTCTCACCATCGATTGGGCGACGCTGCGGGCGACCCTCCCGTCCGGCGCGGACGACAACCAGCGCGCCACCGTAAGCAGCTTTCTGACACACACGCCCGACCCGCAGACGGGCCGTCTGGCGGCGTACCGGCGCGAGTGGCTCGGCAAGATCGTCGACCGCTATCGCGGCTCGCGAACCAAGGTGATCTTCCTGATGCTTCCGCGCGGACCCGTGCCGCGGCCCGCCGGCCTGGTGGTGAAGAAGACCAGCTCCATTCGCGATCTGGCCGCGCGGCCCGGCGTGCTGTTGACCGGCGAGCACGCCTTCGATGCGCTCGAGCGTCCGGAACTCTTTCACGATGGTATGCACCTGAATCGAGCGGGCATCGCGCGGTTTTCGGTGATGCTGTCACGCGAGATCGAACGGGTGCTGGGCGGCCCTCAATCCAGCGCCAGAAGGTGATCCGAGGCCATGCTCTTCAATACCACCGATTTCTTCCTGTTTCTGGGCGTGGTGCTCGCGCTGTTCTACGCCAGCCCTCTGTCCCTGAGGCGCTACATTCTTTTGGCGGCGAGCTACTTCTTCTACGGAAGCTGGAATGCCAAGTTCATCGCGCTGCTGTTGACCCTGACCGTGATCGACTACACGGCGGCCCGCTGGATCGAGATATTGCCGGCGGGCCCAAAACGGAGAGCGGCGCTCATCTTCAGTCTCTGCGCGAATCTCGGCTTCCTCGGATTCTTCAAGTACTACAATTTCCTGGCTGGCAACCTGGCGCTCCTGACGGGCAGACCCGGTGACGCGTTCTTGCTGGAAATCGTGCTTCCGCTGGGCATCAGCTTTCACACCTTCCAGAGCATGTCGTACGTGGTGGACGTGTATCGCGGCGAGCAGCAGGCGGTGCGCGACCCCATCGACTACGCGCTGTTCATCTGCTTCTTTCCGCAGTTAGTGGCGGGGCCCATCGTGCGCGCCCGCAACTTCTTCCGCGACCTGCACCCATGGCATCCTCCGGCTGCCGGCGAGGTTCGCCGCGGCGCCTTTCTGATAGTGCTGGGGCTGG
>Ga0335081_10012517_pt1 | contig 13759 bp, 12 predicted proteins | sample Lox_Sample_35_FD_206713 | JGI IMG/M metagenome (GOLD analysis project Ga0335081, IMG submission 206713) | Soil microbial communities from Loxahatchee National Wildlife Refuge, Florida, United States - Lox_Sample_3.5 | ecosystem: Environmental > Terrestrial > Soil > Wetlands | place: USA...
CGCCGTTAGCGTTTGTCACGAAAGTTAAAAGGAGGACCCATGCATCGTCGCATCGCACTACTGGCACTTGCCGTCCTGCTTTTCGCGGGTATGGCGGCTGCCGAGACTCCGAGTCGCATTACCATCCTCTACGATTCCAATCCCTCCGGGCTCTTGATGGCAAGATCAAGCTCCTTTTAATTCCAGCGTTCCTGGACTTGTAGATACACCCGCAAGAATGAAGACCCCGGGGGCCACCTCCGTCCTTTGGGCGTGATTCTGGTGGTCGGCTGCTCCCACCCCGGCGTCGAGCACATTCTGCAGGAGGCGACGGCGATCGATCCGCATCTGCACATCTTGCTTGGCGGGCTGCACCAGCTCCAGAAGCCCGATCCCGAGGTGGAGCGCATCGCCGGCGTGTTGCACGACCAGTACAAGCTCGACCTGGTTGCGCCGGGGCACTGCACCGGCGAGCCGCAGTTCTCCGCGTTGAAAAAAGCGTTCGGCGATCACTACCTGTATGCGGGTGCGGGAGCGGTCATAGCTTTGCCGGGGGCGAGGGTGGCGTCAGCAAGCGGCAGCGGTGGGCACTAAGAGGAGAGAATGATCAGTGGCCGATGATCACTGACTACGAACGGCTCTGTGCCACCTGGTGGGCGGCAACGCTTAGGTGTTCGGCCACATCTCGATAGACCTGCAGGATTCGCTCGACCGACGATTCCCAGGAGTAAGCCAGCGATTGCTCGTATCCCGCGCGTTTCAAACGCTCGCGCAGGGGCTGGTCGAGCAGTACTCGATGCAGGGCGCGCATGATATCGAAGACGTTCTCCGGGTTTACCAGCACTGCGGCGTTACCCACCACTTCCGGCAGTGACGAGGTATTGGAAGTCACCACAGGCGTGCCGTGCGCCATGGCTTCCAGCGGTGGCAGGCCGAAGCCCTCGTACAGCGAGGGAAAAACAAAAACCTTGGCCGTGTCGTAGAAGATGCGCAGCGCATCAATGGGCACGAATCCCAGGAAGCGCACATAGTTGGTCACGCCGCTGCGGACCACTGCCCGGCGCAGGTCGGGATGCTTGGAAAGTTCGTCGCCGATGATGATCAGCTTGAGGTCGGGGAATCGACCGTCCTTCTCCAATTCGGTCCTGAGGGCCGAGAAGGCTTCAATGATGCGAATTACGTTTTTGTGCGGCCTGATATTGCCGGCATAGAGGAGAAAGGGATAGTTCACTTGGTAGCGGCCGGCGATGAGTTCGCGGTCGGCGTCGGTCGCATGGCCCCGCCGGAAGCGCTCGTCGATGGCGTTATAGATGACTTCCACATTGCGCAGCGGAATACCAAACAACTGCCCAAGGTCGTTGCGGGTGGAGTTCGACACCGCGAAGATGCGTTCTGCCCGGCGCAGGACACGGCGAGTGAAATAGAAACGCAGGGAGCGCCTGGCGGCGGATTCGCCGGGCGGCGGATAGAAGTGGTCGAGCAGGTCATGCACGGTCACCACGTACCGGCAAGGGATGAACTGCGGCGAGGAGAACAGGTGTGGAACATGCAGAACGTTGCAGCGGGATTTCCGCAGGATGCCCTGGAACTCGAAGTAATTGCGGGCTGACGTGTCCGGCAGGGAGTAGGGCGCGTTCAGAAAATTGGGCGGCAGATCACCGATCTCGCGCAGCGGCTCGGCGGGCCCGATCAGCAGGTACTCGTTCTGCTGGTCGATCCGCCCCAGCGTGCGGACGACGTTGCGGATGTAGGTTCCCACGCCGAAATCACGGATGCGCCGGGTATCGATGGCGATGCGCACGGCGCAAGTGTATAGCGAGGCGGGGCGGTAGCCAACTTGCGGTGTTCAAGCCAGATCCCGAGCCCGGCGAGGGACCTCCAGGCCAGCAAGCAGAATTACGCGGTTCCGGCTAGAATGAAGCGAATACACAAGGGAGCCATTTCATGACTACGCCCAGCCGCAACAGTGAGATCCGCCGCCGCCGCGCCCGCAAAGAAAAGATCGCCTTGCTGCGGAAGCGTTATGCCGCCGCCAGTTCCGAGGGCGACCGTACCCGCATCGTGGAGAAGCTCCACCGCCTGTCCCCGACGTTCTCGATGGAAGAATTCCTGAAGCCGATCGAGGCCCGCAAGGCGGCATCCCGGTAGGCTGAAGCTAGGCTCTTGCCTCCGCCTGCGCCCGGGCTCGCCGCTCCGGATACAACGGAAACGCCTCGGCCATATCCAGTACCTGCTGGCGCACGCGAGACAGAACCGCTGTGTCCGTGCGGTTGTGGAGCACTTCCGAGGTCCAGAGCGCGATCTGCCTCATCTCACGTTCTTTCATGCCGCGTGTGGTCAGCGCTGGCGAGCCGATGCGGATGCCGCTCGGCTTAAGCGGCGGGTTGGTGTCAAAGGGAATGGCGTTCTTGTTCACGGTGATGCCAGCCTCCCCCAACGCCTTTTCCGCCTCGCTGCCCAGCATGCCTTTGGCAAAAACATCCACCAACATCAGATGGGTGTCCGTGCCGCCGGAGATGATGCGGAAGCCCTCGGATGCCAGAGTCTCCGCCAGCACCTTGGCGTTGGCGACCACCTGGCGCGCGTAATCGCGGAACTGGGGCTGCATCGCTTCATGGAAGCAGACGGCCTTGGCCGCGATCATGTGGACCAACGGTCCGCCCTGCATGCCGGGGAAGACGGTTTTGTCGATGGCCTGGGCGTAGTCGGTTTTGCACAGGATCATGGCCGAGCGCGGACCGCGCAACGTTTTGTGAGTAGTCGAAGTCACGATCTGCGCGTGCGGCACGGGTGAGGGGTGCGCGCCGCCGGCGACCAGGCCGGCAAAGTGGGCCATGTCCACGAGGTAGATGGCGCCCACCTTGTCGGCGATCTTTCGCATGCGGACGAAGTCGATGATCCGCGGATAGGCGCTGCCGCCGCCGATGATCAGCTTCGGCCGCTCCTTCTCCGCCAGTTTCTCGAGTTCGTCGTAGTCGATGGTCTCGGTCTCGCGGGTGACGCCGTAAGGCACGATGCGGTACATCTTGCCGGAAAAATTCAAAGGATGTCCGTGGCTGAGGTGGCCGCCGTGCGCCAGATTTAAACCGAGCACGGTGTCGCCGGGCTGGAGAACGGCCGCGTAGGCCGCCATGTTGGCCTGCGTGCCGGCATGGGGCTGGACGTTGGCGTGCTCGGCGCCAAAGAGCTGCCTGGCGCGATCGCGCGCCAGGTTCTCGACGACGTCGGTGAACTCGCAGCCGCCATAGTAGCGCTTGCCGGGATAGCCTTCGGCGTACTTGTTGGTGAATACCGACCCCATGGCTTCCAGCACCGCCTCGCTCACGAAATTCTCAGAGGCGATCAGTTCCAGGCCTTCGTGCTGGCGGCGGACTTCGTTATCAATGGCGGCAGCCGTCTCCGGGTCGGCTTCCGCGACGGGGCGGGACATCCAATCGCTGTTCTTGCTCATGAGCTTCGATCAGGCGTGGTGCGCCTGCTCCTGCTTTTCGATATCCATGATCTTCTGCACACGGCGTTCGTGACGGCCGCCGGCAAACTTTGTATGAAGGAAGGTCTCCACCGCCTGGAGGGCAGTCCATTCATCAAGCACTCGCGAGCCCACCGTGACCACATTGGCGTTGTTGTGCTCGCGCGCCATCTGGGCCTCGTACATGTTGGTCACGTGGGCCGCGCGCACGCCAGGCACTTTATTGGCGGCGATGGACATTCCGATACCGCTGCCGCAGACCAAGACCCCGAAATCGGCGTCTTTGCGGGCGACTTCCTCACCTACCAGGCGGGCGAAGTCGGGATAATCCACCGAATCGGTTGAATTCGTGCCCTTATCGTGGATGTCGTTGCCTTCCTGCGTGAGCCGCTGCTTGATCTTCTCTTTCAACTCGTAACCGGCATGGTCGGCGCCGATGGCAATCTTCATGGCACCTGATTCTACCAACGTCGGCGGGGGCCTTACCGGGCTTTGTTCAAAAATCAGGCAGGTCGAAAAGAATGCGTCCAGGGCACGCGCTGGAGCAGGCATTGGTCCACAACGGTAAGGCGTATGCAAGGGGGGTGACCTGTCGGTACTTGTATGCCCGGAACTTTACCAACCATAATCGCCTTGGATATCGACTCGGGAGCACACATGGCAACCGGCACGCTGACGAATTTCAAGCACATCCTCTTCGATACCTCAGCCCATCCGCATATCGCGCATATCACGCTGAATAATCCGCCTTATAACGTTCTGACGGTGCCGCTGATGCGGGAGATAGCGGAAGCGATCGAGAGCCTGAACGGCCGTGGCGACATTAAAGCCATCCTCCTGGATTCTTCGCAGCGGACCTTTTCCGCGGGCATCGGCGTGGAAGACTCCAAGGCCGACCGGGTTTTTTCGACCCTGGAGGCGTTCAACCATGTATTCGAGGCGATCCGGGAGATCTCGAAGCCTCTGATCGTGGTGGTGAATGGCCCCGCCATCGGCGCCGGCTCGGAACTGGCGGCCTTCGGCGACCTGGTTATCGCCACTCCAAAAGCGAAGTTCGCGCAGCCGGAGGTCAAGCTTGGTGTCTTTCCCCCATTTGCCGCCGTCATGCTGCCGCAGTTGATAGGCCCGAAGAAAACCTACGAGCTGATTCTGACCGGAGAGGCGCTTTCCGCCGATGAGGCCCTGACCCTGGGATTTGTCAACCGCGTGGTGCATGAAGACAAGCTGAAGGAAACGGTGGACGATTTCATCAGCAAAATCGCGGAATTCAGCGCCCCGGTTCTGGAGATGACCAAGCGCGTGATCTCCGGGTCCCTGGGGTTGCCGCTCGACAAGGCCATGCGGCAATCCCACAATATCTACTTGAATCAGCTGATGGACCTCGAGGACGTGCAGGAAGGGCTGCGCGCGGTGCTGGAGAAGAGGAAGCCGGTGTGGAAGAACAAATAGCCGGGTCCGCCATTTCTTAGAAAGCGTTCTCTAGAAATCTTGCTATGTGCCAGGCATCCAGAAACTTGAACGGGGCCTCCCCGCTTGTGTAGTGGCCGCATGGCAGGACGGCCACGCGGTAGTCGAGACTGCGCCGGCGAAAGGCTTCAATAATCTCCCGGGAAAGCTCAGGCGGAAACGTCAGATCATATGTGGCATACACCAGCAGCGACTTCTTGGGATAGGCGGCGAATTTGTCGTAGTAGGAAGCAGGGCTGATGGCCAGCCAGACCTTGCGCAGGCGGTCGAGGTCGATGTCTTGCTCGATGCCGTTTCGAATGTGCCGCGTGGATTGTCCGCCCCAGACCACGTCACCAAAGTAGGTGGATGCGTGGTTGAAGACATTCACCTTCAGCCGAGGATCGTGCGCGCTGGTAATGAACGCATAGCAGGAACCGAGGCTGGTGCCCACGATGCCAAATTGCCGGTACCCCTGTGTCTCCAGCCAGTCAAGGCAGGAGCGCGCGTCGGCAACGGCCTGCCGGCACGCGTCAATCGTGCGTCCGATATTCGAAGAGACAGCGTAGTCGGCGCGTTCGGTCTCGGCTGGCTTCCGGACATCATGGTAGGGCAGACTCAGACGCAGCGCGGAAATCCCCAGCCAGTTGAAGATGCGGCATAGTCCGACGTGGCTCTCGGCGTCGGCGTTCCATTGGGGCAGGACAACGACCGCCCGGCTGCCGCGCGCCGGGAACCATCGCGCCACTGCCTGATCGTTCTCACAGTATGGAGTTTCGACCGGCGAGGTGAATCGCAGGAAATTGCCTTCCAGCTGGAAGTCGTTCGGGGTCTGGTAGGCGAAGAAACTGTCGCTGTGGGAAACGATGCGCTGGTTCAAATCATGGACGAACGTTGCAACATCCGCGTCCACGGAGCTCGGCCATCCCCCATTCACCAAGGGCCAGCCCCGCATCCATTCCAGCCCCCATTCGAACGGCCGAACAACGCGGTTCGTATCCCGCTGGCTGAGCCGGGTTTCCCAAGCGTGCATCCATTGGCGATAGAGGCGCATGAGGAAGGTCTCAAAGTTTCAAGGTTTCAGAGTTTCAGGGTTTCAACGTTGATTGGAATTGGCCGAGGGGGTCGAGCTTTAAAACCTTGCAACCTTGAAACCCTGCAACGTTGAAACTTTGCACTCTCTATCCTACGTAATTGCGCGGCACACGCTTGGAGATGTTGCAGAGAATCTCGTAGGGAATGGTATCTGCAAGGCGTGCATGATCGGCCGCGGTGATGGAGCAATGCTCGCTGTGGCCGAGGACAATCACCTCCGTGCCGATCTCGGCGCCCGGGATTTCGGTGACGTCGGCCAACGTGATGTCCATGGAGACGTTGCCCACGATGGGCGCATAGTGATCGTGCACGATGACGCGGCCTCGGGAAGAAAGCTTACGGCTGAGCCCGTCGGCATATCCCACCGGCAGAGCGGCGATGCGCGACGGCCCCGGCGTGACGTAGGCGCCGCTGTAGCCGATCGCCTGGCCGGCGCCGACGTCGCGCAAGGAGAAGATCCGCGTCCTCCATGAAAGCACCGGGCGAACCGGCAGCTCGAAGGACTTGCCCTCCAGCACCGACGGCAGTTGATAGCCGTAAAGCGCGATTCCGGGGCGGACAAAATTCATCCATGCCCTGGGCCGGGTCGCGATAGCGGAGGTATTGGCGATGTGGAGATAGACGGGCGTGATGCCGCTTTGCTTTACCTGTGCGACCATCTGTTCAAAGCGTGCGACCTGCTCCTCTACCGGGCGCGAATCGACGACCTCTGCCGAGGCCAGGTGGCTGAACAGCCCTTCCACCTTCACGTGCCTGCAAGCGCGCAGCATCGCGGTTAGCTGGGGCAGTTCCGCGACGTCCGCGCCCAGGCGCGCCATACCGGTATTAACTTTCAGGTGCACACGAACTGAGTCCTTGCGCAGGCGCTCGGCCGCTCGCTCCAGGCGCTCGATGTGCTCGGGCTGCCATACCGCGGGGGTCAGCTGGTTCTCGATCACCAGCGCTTCTTCCCCGCGCCAGAAGCCGGTCATCAGCAGGATGTTTTCCCCGATCCCGCCGTCGCGCAGCGCCAGGCCCTCGTCCGTGGAAGTGACGCCAAACCACTTTGCGCCTTCGCGCTCCAGCGCGCGCGCGCATTCCACTGCCCCGTGGCCGTAGGCATGGGCCTTGACCACCGCGCACACCGTAACAGCCGGACCGACGTGGTCGCAGACGGCGCGGAAGTTCTGTCGCAAGGCGGGAAGCGAGACTTCGGCCCAGGTGGGGCGCAGATTGGAGCGCTCGACGGTGACGGCCGAAACCGGCATCGTCAGCGATTATACTCAGCCGCCTTTGCGGCTTACATCACCGAGAGCAGCAATACATCATCGGGATGCTCGGCGCGCAGCATGTAACGGTAGGCATGCCAGAGCGGCGGGAAATAGATCAGGCCTTGCCGCGGATCGCGCCGGAAACGCCACAACACGCGGGGAGGGACTGGCTGGTCCCAACTGGGATGGCGATAGCGTTCAACCAGCAGGCGCCGGAGCTGGTCAGGATCCTCCGGCAGGTAGCAGGGCGGCAGCATGCACCAGGAAATCTCCAGCAGGGCACTGAAGATCCCGCGATCGTGCAAGTCCAGGCCGGCCATCCATCGCGGCTGAAAGGGCATAAAGGGAAATACGCTCTTGGGATAATCACAGGCGATAGCTTGATAGGCCGCGCGCATTTGCTACCTCCTTCAGCGGAACGTCAAAATTCCTGGCCCTCGAGGGCGTTGTAGCGATCTTCGGCTGGGGTTTCGAAGCGAGTAAAATTCTTGATAAAAATTAGTGGGATGCTGCCAGTCGGGCCGTTACGCTGTTTTCCAATAATCAGCTCGGCCTTGGCCCCGGTTATCCCCGTCTGGGGCTGGACGCTCAAGAGGTCCTTGGCTTCCGCTTCCTCGCGCTTCATGTAGTAGTCCTCGCGGAACAGGAACGCGACCACGTCGGCATCCTGTTCGATGGAGCCCGATTCGCGCAGGTCAGAGAGTTGGGGACGATGGTCCCCGCCACGCGCCTCCGGGGCGCGACTCAACTGCGAGACCGCGATCACCGGGACGTTGAGTTCTTTGGCCAGAGCCTTCAGTCCGCGCGAGATGGCAGAAACTTCCTGGGTGCGATTCTCGAAGCGCTTGCCGCCAATGGGCGTAGCCGCCATTAACTGCAGGTAATCGACAACGATCAGATCGAGCGCGTTCTGCTGTTGCTGCTTGAGCCGGCGGGCCTTGGCGCGCATCTCGTGGACGCTGATGCCGGGAGTGTCGTCGATGAAGATGGGCGCCTCGCTCAGCGAATTGAGCGCGGTCGCCAGTTTTTTTGTATCGTCGCGGGTGACAAAACCGCTGGTCATCTTGTAGGCGTCGACGCGTGCGTGAGAGAACAGCAAGCGCCGCAACAGCGCCTCGCGCGACATTTCCAGCGAAAACACCGCAACGGTTTTCTTGTCCAGCACCGCCACGTTCTCCGCGATATTCATGGCAAACGCGGTTTTGCCCATGGAGGGGCGCGCCGCCACGATGACGAGGTCGGCCTTCTGCAGGCCGCGCGTCTTCTCGTCGAAAACTTTGAAGTGGGTCTCGAGGCCGGTGATGTGGGCGCCGGGAGTGATCAGCGCGTCGGGCGAGCCGAAGGAATCCTGGACGATCTGCGGGATGGTGAGGAAGCCGCGGCCCAGGCGTTTGTCTGAGACTTGGAAGATGGCCGCCTCGGCCGCATCGATGATCTCTTCGGCCGGTTCCGACTGCTCCAGCGCGCTGGCAATCGCGCCGTTGGCCGCATTGATGAGCCCACGCAGCAACGCCTTGTCGCGCACCATGCGCACGTAGTGCTCGATGGATGGGCGACGCGGCACGCCGTCGGTCAGTGACGCCAGGTAGGCGACCCCGCCGATGGATTCCAGTTCCTTGTGCCGGCTCAGCTCTTCCTGCAGCGTGATGATGTCGATAGGACGCCCGGTGGCGTCCAGGTCCATCATCCGCGAGAAGATGCGGCGGTGCGAATCGAGTGAGAAGTCGTCGGCATGAAGCGACTCCGCGGCTTGGTTGTAGCTGTGCGGATCCAGCAGGACGGCACCGAGGATTGAACGCTCTGCCTCAATGGCAGAGGGTAAACCGCGATCGATGTTGAAGTCAGTAGTAGCCACGAACCCGGAAAACCTCAAAAGGTGTTGGGAGAGTAGCCGGAGCGATGGGAACTGTCATCCGCCGATGTGCGAAATCCCTCTGGAAAATCAGGCGACAAATGATTTTTTCGCGGAAATCAAAATGCGAGTGCAGGCTTGCATCGCGCGGGCAAGAAGCACCGGAGCAGGAAGATTGTGACACAGGAGATGCTCCGAGGAAAGAGTGCCGGGCAAGAAACGAACGGCGGCTTGCGCCAGCCACGCAAGCCGCCTCGTGAAGTGTGATGTGCTAAAGGTGCGCCGCGATCCTTTCGGCTCGGGCGCTGCCCCTGCCTTCCCCTCCGTTCCTCCAACCAAGTCCGGTGAGTTCGCTCACGTAAGTCGGACCGGCCGACACGGTGGCGTTCATTGGGCGGAGGCCTGTCACAAATCCCTGGGAAGGGCTCCGGACACGGCACGCACTTGCGTGCGGGTTCTCCTCCAGCAGACGCCCAAGGCAGCGTGCGCTCTGCACATCGCACTCTGTCAGTGCACGCGACTTTGCCCGAGGCGCCACTTGGGGACAAGACGAAACCAAGGCGCGCCTGTGAAGAAGCTGTGGAGTTTGTGCATTTCTTGTGGAAATGGAAGGAAAAGGAGGTGAAAAACTCACGGTTTGCACAGAACCGAGGTCAATTTTCGAGTCTGGAAAAAACCGCCGGGATGCCGAGCGCGCCAAGAATCCTGGAGTCTCGATTTCTGGGCGGCCTCTGCGTCTCGGCGGTGTAATTCCTTTATCCGCCTTGCTCCGCACAATTCCGCGGCGAAGAACTAATCCCTTACCCCATCCATAAAAGCACGCAATTTTCGGGATCGGGAGGGATGCCGGAGCTTGCGCAGCGCCTTGGCTTCGATCTGGCGGATGCGCTCGCGCGTTACAGCGAAGGACTGTCCGACCTCCTCGAGCGTATGTTCGCTCCCGTCTTCCAGACCAAAGCGCATCTTGATGACCTTCTCTTCGCGAGCGGTAAGGGTCCGCAGCACGTGGGCCGTCTGTTCTTTCAGGTTGACATTGATGACGGCGTCGGCGGGCGAAACCACGGCGCGGTCTTCGATGAAGTCACCGAGGTGAGAATCTTCTTCCTCGCCGATCGGGGTTTCGAGCGAAATCGGCTCCTGCGCGATCTTGAGCACCTTGCGCACCTTGGCTACCGGAATATCCATGCGCTTGGCGATCTCTTCGGAAGTGGGCTCGCGGCCCAGTTCCTGCACCAGCTGACGCGAGGTACGGATGAGCTTGTTGATGGTCTCGATCATGTGCACCGGAATGCGGATGGTGCGGGCCTGGTCGGCGATGGCGCGCGTGATGGCCTGGCGGATCCACCACGTGGCGTAGGTGGAGAACTTGTAGCCGCGGCGATACTCGAACTTGTCTACAGCCTTCATTAGGCCGATGTTGCCTTCCTGGATCAGGTCGAGGAACTGCAACCCGCGGTTGGTGTACTTCTTCGCGATTGAGACGACAAGGCGCAGGTTGGCTTCGATGAGCTCCTTCTTGGCCTGCTCGGCGTCCATGTCGCCCTGGATAATCTCGCGCTGGGTACGCCGCAACTCCTGATAGCTGACGCCGGCATCCTGCTCCAGCGTCTCCAAGTCGGCGCGGTGCTGGCGCTGCGCCTTGCGGTAATCCTTCTTCAGGTCTTCACTGCGGGTGGCCTCGATTTTCTTTTCCAGATTCGAGGTCTGGCGGTCAAGAGCCCGCATCTGCTCGACCGTCCGATTGACCTTCTCGATCAGCCGTTTGCGCTCCGGGTTGGTGAAACCGAGGTAACGGATCAGGCGAGAGATCTCAACTTGCTCGCGTCCCAGGTGCCAGCGAGCGCGGCGGTAATCGCGGGGACGTTTTTTCTCCGATAGCTCCTTCAGCTTTTCCGCCAGCTGAATCGCTTTTTTGTAGTGCTTGCTCAGCTCTTGAATGCGCTCCGTCACGTCCTGGAGGCGGTTCTGCAGGACCTCATCCGTGAGCTCCTCTTCATCGAAGATGACCACCTCTTTGATGGAGCGAACTCCGCGTTCCAGGTCCTCGCCGATGCCAATGATCTCGCGGATGATGATGGGCGAGCGGGATAGCGCCTTGAGCACGCGGAGCTGCCCGCGTTCGATGCGCTTGGCGATCTCGACTTCCCCCTCGCGGGTCAGCAGCGGGACTGTGCCCATCTCCCGCAGGTACATGCGGACGGGGTCGTTCGTCTTTTCCAGCGCGCCGGGCGTCAGGTCGAGTTCGACATCCTCGCCGGCCTCGATCTCCTGCTCGAACTTCTTGGCCATCTCCGAAGATGGCAGCTTTGGCTGACCTTCGAGCACGTCAATGCCCTGGGTGCCGATAGTAGTGAGCAGGTCATCCAGGTCCTCGGGGGAGTGGACGTCGTGCGGAATGAGGTCATTCACCTCGTTGTAGGTGAGATACCCCTTTTCTTTGCCCGCATCGATAAGCTTCTTAATGTCGTCGTATTTATCTTCTAGAGCCAATGCAATCCCTCATCAGCGGCTTGCGTGGGTTTCGAGCACACTTCTGCACCGCATCTTGTTCAGCGGGAAGAACTTGTTGGAAAGCATGAATACCGAAACCCTATGATGTTAGCACAGTATTGTGTGGCAATAGGATAACAAGTCGAGCGCCGCCCGCGCCACTCTTCGCTTCCACGCTTAAACTTTAGATGATTCAAGTACTTAGATAGTTTCCAACTTCCTCGAAAAACTGTGACTTGGCTCTCCGCGGGCCTCAGTGAGCGGCCAAGGCGCGGTCGATCCGGAGCTTTTCCCGCACTAGCTCCGTCAGGGCCGTTCCATCATTTCGCCGCTCGGCATCGAGAATTCTGGTCTTCACCTGTTGCTGCTGCCGTTCGAGCTGCCGGCGCCGCAGCGCGGAGAGAGCTCCTTCCAGCAGTTCGAGTGTCAGAGGTTCATCCTCGCGCAGCAGAATCGCCGCCAGCGTCCGCTGGTCAGAGTCCGTCAGCGGCAGGGACATAGCGTCGCTCAACTCCGGGGCATCCAGCAGCGTCTGCAGCAGGGACTCGGTTGCGAGACCGATGTGCAGCGGCTCGTTTCCCAGGGTGTACTGGGCCTGGCGGCGCAGATCGGGCAGGTGATCTTCGCCGGAGCGGTCGGAGATCCCCGCCTCCCCGTTCATCTCCCCGCCCGAAGCCAGCGCTCGAATGAGGATGCGCTCGGCGTCGGTGATCTGCGATTCGGCCGCGGCTTTGACCGTGGATGAGCGAGTGGCAACCGCATGCTTCAACTCCTGGCGCAGAACGGCTGAATCGATACCGAGCTTCTGAGCGATGTCGGCAGCCAGTTCGTCGCGCGCGATGCGGTGCGGCACCTGCTGCAGGTGCGGCAGAAGATAGTTGACAGCCTTAACTTTGCCCTCAGCCGAACGCACCGGGAATTGCGTCCGCGCGCGCTCGATCAGGTAGTCGAAGTACCTCTGCGAGCCCGCCAGGGATTTCTTGTACGCCTCGGCGCCCTTGCGGCGGATGAACAGGTCGGGATCGAATCCGGATTCGAGAGTCAGCACTCGCATCTCGAAATCCTCGGCCACCAGCATCGCCAGCGAGCGCTCGGCGGCGGCAATGCCGGCCGTATCGGGATCGAAGTTCACCACAATCTTCTTCGCGTAACGCGCCAGCAGGCGAACCTGCGCTTCCGTAAACGCTGTCCCCGAGCTGGCAATCACGTTCCTGAACCCAGCCATGAAGACCGAGATGCAATCCATCTGGCCTTCCACCAGAATCACGTAGCCAAGCGCCCGGATCGCCTCCCGCGCGCGGTCGAGGTTGTAGAGCACGCGCGATTTCGAATAAATCGCCGTTTCGGGCGAATTGAGATACTTCGGCCCGGCCTTGTCACCGGTTTCGAGCGTCCGTCCGGTAAAGGCGATGACTTTTCCGGATTCGTTGGTGATGGGAAACATCACCCGGTTGCGGAACTTGGAGTAAATCGTCGTCGGTCGTCGGTCCTCGGTCGCCGGCCGCCAACCACCTTCTCCATTCTTGTCATCCTGAGCGAGGGAGGGCTCCCGCGCGTTTTCGGGGTCCCCGGCACGCCCGTTGTTGGCGTGCTGGGGCAAAGCGCGGGAAACCCGAGTCGAAGGACCCCTATCGTCGTCCTGTTGTTTCCACGAGAACAATCCTGACGCCTTTAACGTCTCTTCATCCGCCACGCCCCTCAGGCGGTCGCGCAAGATGAAGCCGGAATCCGGCGCAAAGCCGATGCGAAACGTCTTGATCGCCTCTTCGCTGAGGCCGCGTCCGGCAAGGTATTCGCGCGCCCGCGCGCCCTCAGGCCGCCGCAACTGCTCTTCGAAGAATCCGCAGGCACGTTCGTTCAGGTCAATCAAAACTCCCCGCAACTTTGCCTCCCGCGCTTCCCCTTCGGTCGCGTACGTCTGCTTGGGCAACGGGATGCCGGCCTTCTGAGCAACGAGCCGGACAGCTTCCGGGAAGGTGATGTTCTCGATCTTCTGTACAAAGCCCAGGACATCGCCGGAGGCGCCGCAGCCGAAGCAGTGGTAGAACTGCCGCGTGGCGTGCACGGAGAACGATGGCGTCTTCTCGCTGTGGAACGGGCAGAGCCCAGAGAAGTTCTGCGCGCCGGCCTTCTTCAGCTTGACGTAATCGCCGATGATGCTAACGATGTCCGCCTGCT
>Ga0335081_10012518_pt1 | contig 13758 bp, 11 predicted proteins | sample Lox_Sample_35_FD_206713 | JGI IMG/M metagenome (GOLD analysis project Ga0335081, IMG submission 206713) | Soil microbial communities from Loxahatchee National Wildlife Refuge, Florida, United States - Lox_Sample_3.5 | ecosystem: Environmental > Terrestrial > Soil > Wetlands | place: USA...
GCGTCAGGGGCTCAGCCGCGCGAGCTGCGGCACGTAGGTCGGGTCGAGCAGGTCGGCCAAATCCCACATCACGCGCTTGATGCCTGCCTGCAGCGCCAGGTCCTTGATGGTGAACTCGACGCGGCGGTTCTTGGCGCGGTTCTCCGGCGTCGTGTTGGCGGCAAGCGGGATCATGTCGCCGTGGCCGATGGCGGTCATGCGGTCGGGGCGAACGCCCATCGACGCGAGGTAGTCCATGGCGGCCTTGGCGCGCAGCTCCGACAAAAGCCGACTGACGTGAACGGCCGAGGAGCTGTCCGAGTAGCCGTGGATCTCGATGTGCACGGCGGGGCAGTCCTTGGCGATGGCCGCAATGACGTCGAGCCCCGGCTTCATGGCGTCGTCGACGATGGCGCCGGGACCCGAGAACTGCACCGGCGCGAGGCGCACGCCCGCGGCGGGGCAAGGCTCGTCGCTGATCGAGCGGCGCAGCGGCATAAGGGGCTCCGCCGGCACGTCGGGGATGCGGATGGTGCCGGTCTCCAGCGGCGGCGAATGCGGGTCGACCGGCCGCGGGGCCTGAGCCGCGCGGATGGTGCGCTCGGCCCGGTAGGCGGACAGCGCAGCCTCGATCTCGGCGTTGCGGGCATCCGCGAAGCGGCGCTCGCGCGCCGCATTGGCGAGCGCAATCGATGCATTGATCTCGGCGTTGCGGGCGGCCACGAACTCGCGCGCACGCGCCACCGTGACGGCGGCAATCGAGGCGTCGATCTCGGCGTTGCGGGCCGCAGCAAAGCGCTGCGCGCGGTCGCTGCGGACGACATCGAGCCGGGCCAGCATGAGAGCGGCCCGCGCCTCGGCATAGTCGCGCTCGCGGGCGGCCTCGACGGTGGCGATTGATGCGTCGATTTCGGCGTTGCGCGCCAGCGCGAAGCGGTGCTCGCGTTCGGCCGCGACGGCGGTTAGCGAAGCCTCGATTTCGGCGTTGCGGGCCGCAGCAAAGTTGGCGGCGACCTCACCCTCGCAGGGGGCGAGGTTCGCATCCGGGCTCTCGCAGCTCGTGCGGTTCAGCGCCTGCTCACGTGCGCGGGCAGCCTCGACGGTGGCAATCGATGCCGCGATCTCGGCATTGCGCGTCTGCGCGAAGCGGGCCTCGCGCTCGGCCGCGGCGGCGGCGAGCGAAGCCTCGATTTCGGCGTTGCGCGCCTTGGCAAAGCGGGCGGCGACCTTGCCCTCGCAGGGGGCGAGGTTGGCGTCCGGGCTCTCGCAGCTCGTGCGGTTCATAGCCTGCTGGCGAGCGCGGGCAGCCTCGACGGTGGCAATCGATGCCGCGATCTCGGCATTGCGCGTCTGCGCGAAGCGGGCCTCGCGCTCGGCCGCGACGGCGGCGAGCGAAGCCTCGATCTCGGTGTTGCGGGCCGCAGCAAAGTTGGCGGCGATGTCGCCCTCGCAGGGGGCGAGGTTGGCATCCGGGCTCTCGCAGGTCGTGCGCTTCAAGGCGAACTCGCTCTCGCGCGCGGCCCGCACGGTGAGGATTGAGGCTTCGATCTCGGCGTTGCGGGCGTCCGCGAAGCGGCGCTCGCGCGCAAGCTCGACGGCCGCGATCGACGCATTGACCTCGGCGTTGCGGGCGCGAGCGAACTCGGCCTCGCAATGGGACGCATTCCAGGATTGGCAGGATGTGGTGGCGGTTTCGCCGAACGCGGGCACGATGAGTGCCGTGAACAGCGGCAGGATGGCAGTACGCAAACGCGGCATGTGAGGGTCCTCGAAGCTGGCGACAAGCGCTCGGCAAGCGCTGAGATGGGGGCCCCTTCATTTGAGGAGAATTCGTTTAAAATTCAGTGCTTTTTCGACTAATATTGAGCAAATGCACGAAGCAGAGCGGGATGACAAAATCGCGAAAATTCCGCGACGATTTCGAGTGGCGCATCAAACGAACAGCGGCCGCAGGGGAGGCTCCTGCGGCCGCGGTCGTTTCGAGCTTTAAGGCGACGGCTTAGTTGCCGTAGCTGTTGCCCTGGTAGCCGTGCACGGCGAACGTGTCGGCGTTGGCGACGGTGCCGGTGGCAACCGCAGACACGGCGAGCAGCGCGGCGAGGATGAGGGTCTTCATGGTCGTTCTCCTTCGGTTGGGTTGAGGCGTTGCGTTTGCAGTCTCGGAGAGGGCCGGGGGTGGTCGGCGCTTCCGAGGCCGTTATGCCCGCCTCCTCGCCCGAGCTGAAATATCGAGCTCCTTCGGATTCGATAGCGGCGGGCTATGAAACAGCGGCGCGGGCTCGGCCCGGCGGGGCCGCGGCACGGGCAATCCGCCGCGCTGCCGAGTTAAAGCAAGGGCGCCCGAGCCCCGCGACAAACACATTTCTTTGCGCTATATCCCCCGCTAGATGCGCATCGTCACCACTTCGCAAGAACTTACCCAAGCCTGCCAGCGCCTTTCGGACAGCAATTTCGTCGCTGTCGACACCGAATTCATGCGTGAGCAGACCTTCTGGCCCCAGCTCTGCCTCGTGCAGCTCGCCTCCCCCGAGGAGGCGCTGATCCTCGATCCCATGGCGCCCGGGCTCGATTTGTCGCCCTTTTGGGAGCTGATGGCCAACCAGCGCCTGCCCAAGGTCTTCCACGCTGCGCGCCAGGACATCGAGATCGTCTTCGCCAAAACCGGGTTGGTGCCGCACCCCGTGTTCGACACGCAGATCGCGGCCATGGTGTGCGGCTTCGGCGAGTCGATCTCGTACGTGAACCTCGTGAAGAAGGTGACCGGCGTCGACCTCGACAAGTCCTCGCGCTTCACCGACTGGAGCCGGCGTCCGCTGTCCGACAAGCAATTGAGCTATGCGCTCGCCGACGTGACGCACCTGCGCGACGTCTACCGGCACTTGAAGGCGGAGATTGACTCCGCCGGCCGGGCCGACTGGCTCAACGAGGAAATGGGCGTCTTAACAGACCGTAAGACCTACGAGCAGCACCCGGAGGAGGCCTGGCAGCGCTTGAAGCTCAGGGTGAAGAACCGCAAGGCGCTGGCCGTCCTGATGGAGCTTGCCGCCTGGCGTGAGCGCCTCGCGCAAGCGCAGGACGTGCCGCGCGCGCGCATCCTGCGCGACGAGGCGCTCTACGACATCGCCAACCAAGCGCCGACCACGCCTGAGCAGTTGAGCGAGCTCAGGACCTTGAGCGAGGGCTTCTCGCGCTCGGCGCGCGCCCGCGAGATCATCGAGGCGGTGAAGCGCGGCCTGCAGCGCGACGTGAAGGCGCTGCCGCCCATCGACCGCGGGCAGCAGCTGTCGGCCGAGGCCACCGCCCTCATCGATCTGTTGCGGGTGCTCCTCAAGGCCTCCGCTGCCCGCCACCGCGTGGCGCCACGCCTCATCGCCGATTCCGAGGACTTAGAGCGCATCGCGCTCGAGCCCGAGCCCGACATCGCGGCGCTCAAAGGTTGGCGGCGCAAGCTTTTCGGCGAGGACGCGCTGCGCTTAAAGCGGGGCGAGATCGCGTTGACGCTCTACGGCGGCGAGGTCGTGCCTATTGCCTATTTCCGTCCCGGATCGTAGCGGTGCTTCTGGCGCCACTCCGAGAAGAAATAGGCGAGGCTGTCGTCGATCGCTTCCGGCAACACGATGCGCACCGTGACGAGCTGATCGCCGGCTTCCGCCTTGCCTGCCGGCCGAATGCCCTTGCCTTTCAAGCGGAACACGCGGCCCGAGCTCGTGCCCTTGGGGATGGTGAGCTGCACCCGCCCGTCGACGGTGGCCACCTCGACCTTGGCCCCCAGCACGGCCTCATCGAGCGTGATGGGGATTTCCGACAGGATGTCGTCGCCATCGCGCTTGAACTGGGCGTGCGGGCGCACGTGAATTTCGACCAGCGCATCGCCGGCATCGCCCCCGCCTAGGCCGCGTCCACCCTTACCCTTCAAGCGCAGAAGCTGGTTGTCGGCGACGCCGGCCGGCACCGCGAGGTCGAGGGCAGAGCCGCCCGGCATGGTGACGCGCTTGGTCGCGCCCTTCACGGCCTCGAGGAAATCGATGTCGAGGGAATAGCGGACGTCGCCGCCCCTGACCCCGAAGCCCGCACGCGCCGAGCCCGCCCCGCGTGCGCCGCCGCCGAAAATGTCGGAGAAGATGTCGGCGAAACCGAAGTCCTCGAAGCTTGCACCCGCGCCGGCGCCCGCCCGCGCCCCGCGCGTATAGCTGCGGAACGCATCGCGCCGCGGCTCCCCGCGCGCATCGATCTCGCCGCGGTCGAAGGCCCGGCGCTTCTCGGGGTCGCCGAGGATCTGGTAGGCCGCGGATACCTTCTTGAAGCGCTCCTCGGTCGTTGCCCGGTTCGACGGATTGACGTCGGGATGCAGCTCCTTGGCCAGCTTGCGGAAGGCCCGCCGTATGTCCTCCTCGGAGGCGCTTCTCGGCACACCAAGGATTGCGTACGGGTCGTCGGCCATGGCGAAAGGGGTCCTGTTGCGGAAGCACTAATTTAGCAGAAAATGTGGCGGCCTGGGGCCCAACACAACCGTTGCCCACGCGTAACGCTGGATTACGTCGCGATGCGGATTTCCGGCTCGCGCTCCAACAGCTCGGCCAGCGCCTCGAATCGACGGCGCAGGCGCTCCCCGTCCATGCCGGCATAAGCCTTGGGGATGGTGAGCACGAGCTTGTTGCCCTCATAGCTCAAGGGCGTCTCGTCGATGACGCCGGGAACGCCGATCGAGAGCATGTGGGCAGCCCTGATCGCCGCCCCGACGATGCGGGCGCGCTTCAACACGCGCTTCGACACGATGGCTTTGAGGCTCTCGGAAAGATCCTCGCCGCGGGCCTGCCCGGACCCGGCGTGGCGGTAGTAGACCGACAGCGCGAGGAAGACGCGTCCCGGATGGTCGATGCCGGCGAGGGCGGCGTGGGCCAAGAGATTGAGGCTCTGCTCGCCGCGATAGTCGGGATGCGAGCGCCAGCCGGTGTCGGACAATAGGCAGGCGGCATGGCGCAGGCGCCGCTCCTCGGGCGTCTCGTCGGGGCCGGGGGGCGTGAAGATCGCGTCTGTCCACTTACACAGCTCCCAGGCGTGCTCGACCGAGCGGGAGCGCAAAGCGGCGTACTCCGCGCAGAAGCTCATGAGCGGGTCCTTGCGCCGCTCGTGCGCCGGCAACAGGCTGAACAGCAGCCCCTCGCGGATGCCGAAGACGGAGAACACCACCTCGCGCGGCTGCACCGATTTCAAGAGCCGCTCCAGCACCAGCGCGCCGTAGGGGAGCACCTCGCGGCGTGCGCGGGTGACGTCCTCGATGCCCGACAGCGCGCTGAGCTTCTTGGTCTTGCGCACGAACTCGCAGAAGGCGATCGCCTCCTCGGTGGGGATCGTGTAGCCGTGCGTCACGCGCAGCGGATAGCCCGTGTGCTCCATGTGCAGATGGGCGAGCGCGCGCCAGCTTCCGCCGACCGCGAAGAAGGGGCGTCCCTTGCCTTCGCCGAGCCACGGCACGCTGGCCATGGCCTCATCGACCAAGGGCTGCGCCTTGTCGATCTTGGCGCCGGTGGCATCGATGAGCCGCAGGCCACCGACGGGCAGGGTCACCGCCTGCTTGAGCTTGTCCTTGGCGATGTCGATGAGCTCCAAGCTGCCGCCGCCGAGGTCGCCCGCGATGCCGTCGGCATCCGTGAACCCCATCATGATGCCCTGGGCGACGAGCCTCGCTTCCTTCTCGCCGGACAAGACCTCGATGCGCGTGCCGCACGCCTTCTCGGCGCGCACGATGAACTCGGACCCGTTGGCGGCATCGCGCACGGCCGCGGTCGCGAACGCCTTGAGGTTCTTCACCTCGAGGATACGCGCAATCGAGCGGAAGCGAACGAGGGCTTCGAGCGTCCGCTGCACGGCCTCCTCGCCCAGCCGGCCGGTGGTGGCGATCGAGCGGCCGAGCCCGCACAGAACCTTCTCGTTGAACAAGGGGGTCGGCGCCCGCACCGCGCCCTCGTAAATGACGAGGCGGACCGAGTTGGAGCCGATATCGATCACACCGATCGGCTCGAGCTCCGTGTAGGGGCGCAGCTTTTCGACCAAACGCTCCAGGCTCGTCAATCGTGGCCCCTGCTCAGTCTTTGTTAAGCGGACTGAAGCGTGGCGGGAAATTCTCCTTCAGCGCCTGCCCGCGACCCGAAAGGCTCGGGTTCGTCAGGAAGTACTGGTGCGCGTTGAAGGCGTCCTCCGCTTTCGCCGGCTTGATCCGCTCCGAGGAGCCGTCCGGCAGTATCCGCCAGCTTTGCTGGTTGTCTTTGAGGTTGGCGACCATGATCTGGTTCAAAACCTGCTCATGCACCGTGGGGTTCAGAATCGGGACCATGGCTTCGACGCGCCGGTCTAGGTTACGCGGCATCATGTCGGCGGAGCTGATGTAGACGGCAGCCTTCGGGGAAGGCAACCCCTCACCGCGCCCAAAACAGTAAATGCGCGCGTGCTCGAGGAAGCGCCCAATGATGCTCTTGACGCGAATATTGTCGGAAAGGCCGGGAATTTCCGGCTTGAGGCAGCACACGCCGCGCACCACGAGGTCGATATGCACGCCGGCTTGGCTCGCCTCATAAAGAGTGTTGATGATCTGGGTGTCGACGAGGGCGTTCATCTTCATCCAGATGGCGGCGGGGCGCCCGGCCTTGGCGTGCTCGATCTCCTCGCGGATGTGCGCGAGGATGCGCCGGCGGATGCCGTGCGGGCTCGCCGCCATCGCCTCGAGCTCGGCGGGCTCACCGTAGCCGGTGACGAAATTGAGGATGCGGGTCACGTCGCGCGCGATCGCGGGATCGGTCGTGAACAGGGAAAGATCAGTGTAAACGCGCGCCGTCTGCGCGTGATAGTTGCCGGTGCCGATGTGGCAATAGCTCGTTAACTCCGCCCCCTCGCGGCGCACGATGATGCCGAGCTTAGCGTGCGTCTTGAGCTCGATGAAGCCGTAGACGACGTGCACGCCGGCACTTTCCAGGTCGCGCGCCCAGCGAATGTTGGCGGCCTCGTCGAAGCGGGCCTTGAGCTCGACCACGGCGGTGACGGATTTGCCGGCCTCCACCGCCTCCTTCAGGGCCTGCACGATGGGGCTGTCGCGCGAGGTGCGGTAGAGCGTCCACTTGATGGCCATGACGTTGGGGTCGGCCACGGCCTGGCGCAGGTACTGCACCACCACGTCGAAGGATTCGTAGGGGTGGTGGACGATGATGTCCTTCTTGCGCACGGCCGCGAAGCAGTCACCGTTGAACTCGCGGATGCGCTCGGGGAAGCGGCCGACGAAGGGCTTGAACAGGAGGTCGGGGCGGTCGGCCACGATGAGCTGCGCCGTATCGGCGAGCGCGAGCAGGCCGTCCTTGACGAACACGGCGTCCTCGCCGACCTCCAGCTCCTCGACCACGAAGCGCTTCAGGCGGTTGGGCATCGCGGCCTCGAGCTCGAGCCGGATCACGTGGCCGCGGCGGCGCCGCTTCAGCGCGCTTTCGAACGAGCGCACCAGGTCCTCGGCTTCCTCCTGGATCTCGATATCGCTGTCGCGCAGCACCCGGAACGCGCCCTGGCTCTTGATTTGGAAGCCGGGGAACAGCTCGTCGATGAAGAGGCCGATCATCGTCTCGAGCCGTATGAAGCGCAGCTCGGGCTGCTCGGACTCGGCCGTGCCGAGACGAATGAAGCGCTCGAGCTGTCCGGAGATGGGGATGAGCCCGTTCATGGCCTTGCCGTCGCTGTCGCGCTGCATCTCGACGGCGAGGGTGAGGCCCTTGTTGAGGATGAAGGGGAAGGGGTGCGCCGGATCGACGGCGATCGGCGTCAGGATGGGGAAGATGTGCGTCATGAACAGACGCTGCAGCCAGCTGCGCTCGCTCGGGCGCAAATCCTTGGGCTCCAGGATGTGGATGCCGGCCTCGGCCATCTTCCCTTTCAGGACGCGCCAGCAGGCCTGCTTGTCGGCGACGAGACCCGCCGCGAAGCGGTTGATGGCGCGCAGCTGCTGTGCCGGCGTCAGGCCGTCTTGGGAGGGCGTCTGCACCCCGGCCGCGACCTGGCCGTAGATGCCGGCGACGCGCACCATGTAGAACTCATCGAGGTTGGAGGCCGAGATCGACAGGAAGCGCAGGCGCTCGAGGAGCGGGTGGCGCTCGTTCTGCGCCTCCTCGAGCACCCGGCGGTTGAACTGCAGCCACGACAGCTCGCGGTTGTAGAAGCGATCCGGGCCCTGCGGCGGCGGCTCGACCTTCTCCGCCGGCACGGGTTTTTCGCGCAGCTTGTTCCTGGCGCTCGCCATCTCGAGAAGCTCCCCGCCGAACCGTCCCGCCAATCAGGGAGCCGAGTACGACGCTGTTATGACAATGATGTATGCCGTCAGCCTTAGGTTTTCGTCACTCCCCAGCTTCATTGAGGAATGCCAGCGCCTCCGCCGCCAGCGGGCGGGTCACCTTGCGGTGCTTGGCCAGCGCCAGCCTATCGATGGCGGCCACCACGCGGCTCGCCGCCGCCATAGAGCGCTCCATGCGCAGGCTCAGGTACTCGATGACCGCCGGCTCCACGTTGAGCTGGCGATCGCAGAAGAGTTTTACCAGCACCGCTTTCAGAAGCGCCTCGTCGGGCGCCTCCAGCGCGGCAATCGGCAAGGCGCGCAGGCGCGAGCGCAGATCGGGAATGCGCACCTCGAGGTCGCCCGGCGCCTCGCGCGAGGTGAGCAGCACCGATAGGCGGCTTTCGCGGGCGCGGTTCAAAAGGTGGAAGAGCGCCTGCTCGTCGCCGATTCCCCGGTCGAGATCCTCCACAACGAGGGCACTACCGTCCCGCAGGGCGGCAACGGCAGCGTCCGACAGCTCCGCCGCGGCAGCGATGCCGGCGGAGGACTTGAGCCGCCACACGTTGGCGAGATGACTCTTGCCCGAGCCCTTCGGCCCCACCACCACGCAGGCCGGATGCGGCCAGTCGGGCCAGCGGTCGATGAGCTCGATCGCGGCCGCATTGGAGCTCGAGACCAGGAAGTCCTCCGCACCCAGCGCCTGCCGGTGCGCAAGATCGAGAACGAGCTGGCGGGGCGCAGCGGTCATGGGACGGTCGGATCTTTCAAGGTGGCGGCGGTGGCGGGCACCGGGGGGCGCCCGCGGTAGAAATCGCTTTCGAGATAGGCCCTCAAGGCAAAGCGCACGACCACGCCAATCGCCGCGGCGATCGGCACCGCGACCAGCACGCCGACGAACCCGAACAGATAGCTGAACGCGAACAGGGAGAAGATGAGCCAGACCGGGTGCAGGCCGATCTTCTGCCCCACGATGTTGGGGCTCAAGAACCCGGCGTCGAGAACCTGCGCGCCAGCGAAGATGCCGACAACGATCAAGATCGGCGCAACCTCGGGCCAGAATTGCACGGTCGCAATGATGGTGGCGGTGATGAGGCCCAAGGCCCAGCCGACGAAGGGCACGAAGCTCATGAGCCCGGTGCCGAGGCCGACCAGCAGGCTATAGCGCAACCCCGCAGCGGTGAGCGCCACCGAGTAGTAGATGGCGAGCACGAAGCACACCGTGCCCTGGCCACGGATGAAGGCGGAGACCGCGTCGTTTATGTCGCTCGCGAGCTGACGCAGCGTGGCCGCGTGCTCGCGCGGCAACCAGGAATCGATCTTGGCCAGCATGCGGTGCCAGTCCATCAGCACATAGAAGACGACGAGCGGGGTCACCAGCATGAGCGACACGAAGTTGAACAGCGCGAGGCCCTGGCTCCACAGCGAGCCTGCCAGCGTCCCGGCGACGCTCGCCCAATTGTCCGAGATCGCCTGCGTGACGCGCTCGAGCCCCGCCTCGAATTCCGGGTAGTGGCTGCCGAGGCGCTCACGCGCCCAACCTTCGAGCAGGCTGCGAGCACGGGCAATCTCCTCCGGCATCGTGACGGCCAGCTGCTGTGCCTGCGTGAGCGCGAGCGGCACGACCAGCACCAGCGCGGCGATGATGGCGCATACGAAAGCGGCGACGATGAGAACGGAGGCAATGGGGCGCGGAATGCCCCAGCTCGTCAGCCGGTCGGCGGCGGGATTGAGAAAGTAGGCGATGACGATGCCGGCGACGAAGGGCAACAGGATCGGCTCCAAGAGACCGACCAGCAGCGCAAGGACAATCGCAGCGCCGAGCCAGAACAGCACTTGTCGCTCGATCCGCATCGCCAAAAAGCCTTCTCCCCTCGAGGCTCGCCGGCGCGCGGCTACCGCACGCTCGTCGGCTCGTAGCCCGACATATGTAGCAGCCAACTGCGCAAATAGGCAGCGAGCGAGGCGAACGTCAGGGCGCCCGTGATCCAGACGAGCACGAAGCGCGCCGTCTCCAGTCCGAGCCCGAAGCCCTCGTCCGCCAGCACCGTGCCTGCGAGTACGATCTGCGCCACCGTGTTGGCCTTGCTGACGATAAGCGGCTTGATGCGGACGGGATTGCCAAGAAGCCACGACAGCACGATGGCAATGACGATCAGGATATCGCGCGAGACCACCGCGATGACGAGCCAAAGGGGCAGCTTGCCGCCCACGCCGAGGGCGAGAAAGATGCTGACGATCAACAGCTTGTCCGCGAGCGGATCGAGGTAGGCGCCGAGCTCAGTGGTCCACCCGAACGTCTTCGCCAGGTAGCCGTCGACGGCATCCGAGATCCCGGCCACGATGAACGCGAAAAACGCAGCCTGCGTCTGCCCCGTGACGAGCAGCCAGAACACCAGGGGCACGAGGATCACCCGGGCAAGGGTGATGATGTTGGGAGGGTTCAAGGCGTGGTCCGGCAGCTAGGTCGAGGGCAATAGGTCGAGATCGTATATATCCGATCGCCGCAGCCGTGCACCTGTTACATGGGCTCGTTATGGCGGCCAAAAGCGGGTGACCGTCAGTAGGCGGAGCGGAGAATCCAGGTGTCGCCCGAGCCGCTCTCGAGCGAGAGGCGCTGGCCGTAGAGGGCATTGGCGAGCGCGTCGCCGCCTCCGGGGTAGCGCAGCGTCAGCGTGGCGCCGCGCGCCGTCTCCGACTCGATGCGGATGTCGTCGACGCCGGTCACGGCGAGGAGCTGCTGGCGAATCTCGCGCCACTCGGCCAGGCTTCCATACTGCACCTGCAGCGAGACGACGGTCCCATCGCGCGCGGAGCGCCCCGCGCCGGCCTTGAGCGCCTTCCAACGCCCTTCGAGCACGCCTTGCCCGACGACGGCGGCAAGCTCCATGGCGTAGCCGGTATCGCCGTCGAACACCCGGTAGCTGCGCTTGAGATTGAACGGACCGACGGCGTCGATGCCGGCCATGGTCACGTTGAGCCGGTTCGCCGCCGCGTCGACCTCCGCGATGGCAACCACAATGTAGGGCGATCCGTACTCGCCGGCGAGGATGCGCTCCGCGGAGCCGCGCCCGTCGACGAGCATCTGCAGCGTGTCGGCATGAATGACGGGCTTCAGGGGCTGGAGCTCGATGGGTGTCAGCGTGTGCTCGAGGTCGAGGCCCTTCCAGACGTCGGTCCACGCGCGCGCTGCGCTCCCGATATCGGGCGCGCCTTGCGCATCGCGCACGATGGGGATGACGTAAATCTCACGCGCCTGCTCCTCGACGAAGGGAATGCCTTCCTGCTGCAGGACGGCGCGCACGGAATCGGGGCGGAAGGAGAAGTCGAGGCTCGCGATGTAGCGGGTCGAGGAGTTGCGCTCGGAGCGCACGGAGACGCCCTCGAAGAAGGACGACGACTTGAGCACGGCGAGCCGCTTCAAGCGCTCGTAGTCCGTCACCGGCACCACACGTTTCAGAAGCGAGCGGAAGGCGGCCTGCTGGCCCTCGGCCAGCGCCTTGTCCTTGGCGGCGACGGCATTCGCCGCCTGTGCATCCACGGGATAGTTGCCGATGGTATAGACGTCATCGTTGGCGGCGACCGCGGCACAGAAGGGAACAAGCAGGGCTGCGGCGCCCAACGCCGCGCTCAAGCTGCCTCGCCAGTGCCCAGCCACGCGATCGATCCTCCCCCCGCTTGTGCCGCGCGAACGGCCAGAGTTGCCCAGCGCCGCCCTTAGCTGCTAGGACGCCACATCTCCGGCAGGCAATGGGGCGAAAGTTGGGTTCTCGGCGTGAAATGACAGAGCCCGATGCGGAAAGCAACACGGCCGTCACCTATCGCGACGCCGGCGTCGACATCGACGCGGGCAACCGTCTCGTTAACGCGATAAAGCCGCTCGCCAGGGCCACCCGGCGCCCTGGGGCCGATGCAGACCTCGGCGGGTTCGGTGCCCTGTTCGACCTGAAAAGCGCCGGCTTCCGCGACCCGGTTCTCGTCTCGGCCACCGACGGCGTCGGCACCAAGCTCAAGATCGCCATCGACACCGGGCAGCATGGGACCATCGGCATCGATCTCGTCGCCATGTGCGTCAACGACCTCGTCGTGCAGGGTGCGGAGCCGCTGTTCTTCCTCGACTACTTCGCCTGCGGGAAGCTCGACGTGGTGACGGCCGAGAGCGTGGTCGCTGGAATCGCGGAGGGTTGCCGGCTGGCGGGCTGCGCGCTGATCGGCGGCGAGACCGCCGAGATGCCGGGCATGTACGCCGCAAAGGACTATGACCTTGCCGGCTTCGCCGTCGGCGCGGTCGAGCGCGGCGACATCCTGCCCCGCTCGGACATCGCGGTCGGCGACGTGCTCATCGGCCTGCCCTCCTCGGGCGTGCACTCCAACGGCTACTCGCTGGTGCGGCGGCTTGCGGAGACGCAGCACATCGGCTGGGACGCGCCCGCTCCCTTCGATGCCAAGCGCTCGCTGGGTGCGGCGCTGCTCACGCCCACGCGCATCTACGTCAAGCCGCTGCTTGCGGCCATCAAGGCGGCGGGCGGGGCGCGCGGCGCCATCAAGGCGCTGGCGCACATCACCGGCGGCGGCCTTTCGGAGAACATACCGCGCGTGCTGCCCGATCACGTGGCCGCGCGCGTCGATCTTGGTGCGTTCACACCACCGCCCGTATTCGGCTGGCTCGCCAAGGCCGGACGTTTGAGCGACACCGAGATGCTCAAGACCTTCAACTGCGGCATCGGCATGGTCGTCGTCGCGGCGAAGGCGCAGGCGGATGCTGTGCTGGGCGCGCTGCGCGCCGCGGGCGAGGATCCGGTGCTCATCGGGGAGATCGTCCCGCCGGGCGGCGCCCGCAGCGAGGCGAAGGGCAAGGGCGAGGCCTGGGCCGTCGCCTATGCGGGCTCGTTGCGCCACGCGGGCTAAGGTGTGCTCGCGCGTTAATCATCTTGAGCGGCACGAGCCAAAACGCCGCACGCCTCGCCCGGTAATCCAAGAGGCCCAATTCGACCACAAAGCGAGCGCCCGGATTTTCCCTCGGCGACTAGGGGGAAAATCTAATGACGGCATTCGAGAGCGCCCGCGCGATTGCGGGGGTCAGCGGCGCAGTCGGCTACAATCCGGAAATCCGTCTCCTTCCCTCGATCGCCCAGATCCCCAGGGGAGCCTGGCAGGAGATGCTGCTTGGCGAGCCCGAATGCTGGGACTTCTACCGTACCGCGGAAGGAGTGCCGCCCCCCGGCTTCAGCCTGTCGGCGGTCGCCGCCTTCGAGGACCGCAGAGTCCTCGCTGCAGCTCCGGTGTTCACTCTCGACTACCGGCTCGACACGCCGTTCCAGGGCAAGGTGCGCGCGTGCAGCGAGTGGGTGAATAGGCGCTGGCCGCGCCTGCTGACGCGCTCGGTGATGGGGCTCGGCTCGCCCATGTCGGACAGCTGCACCATCGGCTTTGCGCCGCACCTTTTACCGTTCCAGCGGCGGCGCACCTTCTCG
>Ga0335081_10012519_pt1 | contig 13758 bp, 6 predicted proteins | sample Lox_Sample_35_FD_206713 | JGI IMG/M metagenome (GOLD analysis project Ga0335081, IMG submission 206713) | Soil microbial communities from Loxahatchee National Wildlife Refuge, Florida, United States - Lox_Sample_3.5 | ecosystem: Environmental > Terrestrial > Soil > Wetlands | place: USA: Florida...
CTCACAGGGCAGCGCATCTTACTTGCTGTAAACGGCGTACGCGTGCTGGAGCACGTCCTCGAAAGACCACTCACCGGAGGACAAATCGGGTTATGGGCATTTGGGGTCGGGCCCGTGGACTTCGCCCACTTTTTGCCCAAGAGCCACCCAGGAAAGCTGTTTGTGATTATGCCGTTGTCCGAGCCCTACCAGCAGCTCCACAAACAGGTGATCACGGAGGTGGCGAGTGAAAAGGAATTTGGACTTAAGGCGTTCCACGCTGGCGAGGTATATGGCCCCGGGGTGATCCTCCATGACATCGAACAGTCCATCGTCGATGCGAAGGTGGTGATTGCGGAGATCACTCCAGCCAGGGAGAGTGTATTTAATGCGAATGTGTTTTACGAGATTGGTTACGCTCACGCCTTGGGTAAGCCCACGATCCTCTTGGCCGAGCGTGAGCGAGTCAAGCAACTGCCTTTCGACATCAGCGGGTACCGCGTTTTGTTTTACGACGACACCATAGCCGGTAAGGAGCAGGTCGAGGAAGGGCTAAGAAAGCATCTCGAAGCTATTCTCGGCAACTCCTCGCACAATGGAGCTTAGAGGCCGACAAGCGCGATCCCTTTTCGCGCTCCGTCACGAGGAAGAGCTGACATCCAACCGGCTCTCTAGCAGGGTGCTGAAAAACCCCGCATCGGGGGGTTTTCGTAGCGGCGCCCTTTAGGGCGGCACTTTGAATTCAACAAGATGCCCGGCTGAAGCCGGCCTCTACGAAAGCCCAAACGGGTTTTTCAGCACCCTGCTAGGCAGTCAGCCTCCCCGATGGCCTGCTCGGGGCATCGCGGGCTACGATCCTGACTCTTCGTCGCATGACAGCCGCGCGTCATCACTCACCACTGTGATATCATCCTCCGCTTAGAACTCTGCGTCATGAGCCTCGATACCGCGCGACGGGTTTTGAAGATTGAAGCGCGGGCGCTTGCCGACCTGGTGGAGCGCCTCGACGAGCGTTTCACGCGTGCTGTCGACATTCTCTTTGGCGCTCAGGGCCGGGTCATCGTGGCCGGCATGGGCAAGTCGGGCATCATCGGTCAGAAGATTTCGGCTACTCTCTCCAGCACCGGCACGCCCTCATTTTTCCTGCATCCGGCCGAGGCCCTGCACGGCGACTTGGGCCGCTTGGTGCGCGGCGACGTGCTGGTGGCGCTCTCCTATAGCGGCGAGACAGAGGAGTTGCTGCGCCTGCTCGACACTGTGAAGCGCCTCGCCATTCCGCTGATCACGCTGACCGGCAGCCCGGCATCCACGCTTGCCCAGGCCAGCGACGTGGTGGTCGACGTCGGCATTCGCGAGGAAGCGTGCCCGCTGGGACTTGCGCCTACTGCTTCCACCACGGCGATGTTGGCGGTGGGCGACGCGCTGGCCATGGCCGTGTTGAAGCGGCGCGGCTTCACCGAGGAGGACTATGCGACGCTGCATCCGGGCGGCGGGCTGGGCGTGAGGCTGCGGCGGGTGGAGGACGTGATGCATACCGGCGACCGGGTGCCGCGCGTCCGTCCCGTCGATCCCATCTCCGACGTGATTTACGAAATCAGCCGCAAGGGACTCGGCCTGGCGATGGTGGTGGATGACGCTGGCCGCCTGGCGGGATTTATTTCCGACGGCGATCTCCGCCGCTTTTTCCAGAGGGAGGGGAATCGCGCTCTCAGCCTCACCGCCGCCGATTGCATGACGCACCAGCCCGTCACCATCGGGCCGCGAGAGCTGGCGACGCGCGCCCTGAACCTGATGGAGTCGCGCAAGATTACCGGCCTCGCCGTGGTGGATGCCGACGGACGCCTGGCGGGAGTGGTACACTTGCATGATTTGTGGACGACGCAGATGTTTTGAGAAGAAGCTCTCAGTACTCAGTCCTCTACGCAGGGTTGAGTGTCACTGTACCTGACGACTGAAAACTGAGAACTGATAACTGTTCCCGTCCTTCGACTCTCAATTCCTTATGAAACTAACGCAACGCCGGCTACACGACCGCGCCCGCAAGGTCAAGCTCCTCCTGATGGATGTCGACGGCGTTTTGACCGACGGGCGCATTTACTACCTTCCGGCGCCGGACGCGCGACAACGCCGCCGCCTCACTCCCGACAGTCGCCCTGTCTTTGAGACCAAGACGTTCCACTCGCGCGACGGGCTCGGCCTCCGCCTGGCGCAGAAGGCGGGGCTCCTGCTTGGCGTCATTTCCGGGAGGCGATCACCCGTGGTTGAGTACCGGGCCCACGAGCTGGACTTTGACTTTATTGAGCAGCACGCGCTGGAGAAGCTCGAACCGTACCAGAACGTTCTGCGGGCGGCACGGGTCCGCGACGACCAAGTCTGCTACATGGGTGACGACATCGTGGACCTGCCCATCCTAACCCGCGTCGGGTTGGCTGTAAGCGTGGCCGATGGGCATCCACTGCTCCGGAAGCACGTTCATTACGTCACCCGCGCCCGCGGCGGCCTGGGGGCGGTCCGCGAAGCCATCGAGCTGATCCTCACCGCGCAAGGTAAGTTCGAAGCCGTTCTCGAGCATTACCTGGGGCGGCAGTAGGCAGTAGGCGGCAAACGCAGACCTGCTTCCCAAGAGCCCCCTGAGCGGAGCGAGGCCTACGGTTGTTTCCTCCCGGGCTCACTTGAGCGTGGTTACCCCTCGAGACTTCCCGCTGGTGCAGATTCTACCGCTCTCCCGCCGGTTTGCAAGCTCAGGAATCCCCGCAGGTATTCCAAGCTCTTTGATGCTTCTGCAAGCTGGCAAGGGATGGGTGCCGGGCGCGGCCGCAGGGACGCACGTCACAGGCCCCAAGGCATGTCCGGGCTCGGAATGCCGGCCAGCGAAATATTCTTCTTGATATCCATCTTTTGGTACCGTATTATTCTCTCAGGCTCGCTTCGAACCAACACCAACAGAGCCTCAGAAGAGTTCCGTCTGCCGGACCTCTGAAGCCGAAGGAGACCGTGCCCGTTGCCGATTGCTGACTGCTGATCGAAAGACGACCACTGCGCGAGAGCGGGACTCGGAGAGAAGCGAGACGAAGGAGAGTTGGTATTTGCGGATTGCCAGGTTTGTTTCCGACTGTAACGATTCGAGACAACCACGAGATAAACGATTGAATCTACACGCCTTAAACGAAATACAATCGATATCTCCTGTATTTTCTATAGGATGAGCCATTTTGGAGTGATCGAAATATTCAGCGACGGGCCCTTTATTATGTTGGAGATAGGTGCTGGTTGCCCGGAAAAACTCACTCGTTTTTTTCTTCCCGATTGCTGAATTGGGGCTGGAGAGTTGGAAACTCGAGAATGGAAAATGGAAACTGGAAAATCGAAACTGGCTGGATCCCGCCGGAGCACCAAGCACCCTGCAAGGTTCGAGTTTCAAATTTCGAGTTTCGAGAAACGAAGCCAAACGAAGCCATTGGAATTAACACCATTACTGTCAATGAGATAGGCCAGAAATGGGAGAAACGAAGCCACTGTAGCTATCCGGCTTATTATCAATCGATTACAGCGATTTGGGGGCCGATTTTAATGAGGTTAGTACCGCTCCAGTGGTTTCTATATTGCCGATTTGGGCGAGGAGGCTAACAAACCTGTCAAACAAGCCCGACGCACATCAGACGGTCCTTCGTCACCTTGACTCGCCTACCGGCTTGGCATATGCTTGGCGGCTTAAACGGAGTTCACGTCGGATGGGGACTCGCCTAGCCCGAAGGCCGATGAACTTCGGAAATGGTCATCCAGGAGGATTCCCATGCGGGTAAATCGGCTGATGTTGCTGCTGTTGGTTCTTGCTCTTGGCACCGTCGCGCAGGCGCAGGATATTGATATTCCCTATCAGAAGTTCGTGCTCGAAAATGGTCTCACGCTGATCGTGCATGAAGACCACAAGGCGCCCATCGTTGCCGTGAACCTGTGGTACCACGTCGGCTCCAAGAACGAGAAGGTGGGGCGGACGGGCTTCGCCCACCTCTTCGAGCACCTGATGTTCGGCGGCAGCCAGCACGCCCCGGGGGTTTATATCAAGGCGCTGGAGAAGGTCGGCGCCACCGACCTGAATGGCACAACCAACAACGATCGCACCAACTTCTTCGAGGATGTGCCGACCTCGGCGCTCGATTACACACTGTGGATGGAGTCGGACCGGATGGGATTCCTCGACTTGAGCCAGAAGACGCTGGACCTACAGCGCGGTGTGGTGGAGAACGAAAAGCGGGAGGACGAGAACGAGCCTTACGATCTGACGGAGGAGCACATTCCGGAGAACACCTATCCCGCCGGCCACCCCTATTCCTGGGATGTGATCGGGGAGATGGCGGACCTGGACGCCGCCTCCTTCAAAGACGTGCAGGAATGGTTCAAAACCTACTACGGGCCGTCGAATGTGGTGATGGTGCTGGCCGGCGACATCGACGCCAAGACGGCGCGAGAAAAGGTGGAGAAATACTTTGGTAACATTCCGGCCGGACCGCCGGTGACCCACCAGCAGGTCTGGATCGCCAAGATGACGGGAAGCCACCGCGAGATCACCCAGGAACACGTCCCGTTGCCAAGGCTCTACAAGGTGTGGAACGTGCCGCAGTTTGGCAGTGCCGACGCCGATTATCTGAACTTGGTCAGCTCCTGCCTGGGCGCGGGCAAGACCTCGCGGCTGTACAAACGGCTGATCTACGACGACCAGATCGCCAGCGACGTGACAGTCTACAATGACACCCGTGAAATCGGCAGTCAGTTCTACGTCCAGGTGACGGCACGGCCCGGGCACAACCTGGATGAGATCGAAAAAGAAGTCGACGAAGAGTTGGCGCGATTCCTCAAAGAGGGACCCACGCCCGCCGAGTTGGAGCGCGTGCGAACGCAGTATATGGCAAACTTCCTGCGTGGTGTGGAGCGGATTGGCGGGTTCGGCGGAGAATCCGACCGGCTGGCGGAGTATGCGGTCTACACCGGGGACCCGGGCGGCTACAAGGTGACGCTACAGCGCGTGCGTGAGGCCACCGCCGAAGATCTGAAGTCGGCGGCCAATCGCTGGCTGGGCGACGGGGTCTACATCGCCGAGGTCCATCCGTTCCCTGACTACAAGAGTGCGGCGGCCGGTGCCGACCGCTCCCAATCACCGGCGCTCGGCCCTCCGCCCGAGTTGAAGCTGCCCAAGCTCCAGCGGGCTACCCTTTCCAATGGACTCAAGGTGATTCTCGCCGAGCGGCACGGAGTTCCGCTGGTGAATTGCTGGATGGCCGCGGACGCAGGGTACGCTGCGGATCAATTCGCTACGCCGGGAACGGCGAAACTCACCGGAACCCTCCTGATCGACGGCACCAGCACGCGCACCGCGCTCGAGATCAGCGACCAAACGGCTCTGCTCGGCGCGCAGCTTTTTGGCTATTCCAATCTCGACTTCTCGTTCGTGCGGCTCTCGACTCTGAAGTCCAAGCTCGATCCCTCACTTGACCTGTTTGCCGATGTCATCCTCCATCCGTCGTTTCCCGAGGCCGACTTCAAGCGCGAACAGAAGCTGCAGGTGGACGCCATTCAACAGGAGCAGAGTGAGCCCTTCTCGATGGCTTTGCGGGTCTTCCCCGGCCTCCTCTATGGGCAAGGCCATGCTTACGGAAATCCTTTTACCGGGTCGGGAACCGCTACCAGCGTGCAAAGAATCACGCGCGACGACCTGGTAAAGTTCCACAAGGTATGGTTCCGGCCCAACAATGCGACATTGGTGGTGGCCGGCGATACCACGCTGGCCGAGCTGACCCCTAAGCTGGAAAAGCTGTTTGCGGGCTGGAAAGCCGGTGAGATCCCGGTGAAAAATGTCTCCGCCGTGCAACTCGCGCCCAAGCCCACGGTTTACATCGTGGACAAGCCCGGCGCCGGCCAATCGGTGATCCTCGCCGGGCACGTTGCCGGGCCGCCGAACACACCGCAGGAGATTGCCATCGACGCCATGAATGACGACCTTGGCGGGACCTTCAGTTCGCGGCTCAATATGAACCTGCGCGAGGACAAGCATTGGGCTTACGGGGCGTTCAGCGTTCTGGTCGGTGCACGCGCGCAACGGCCGTTTGTCGTTTTTGCGCCCGTGCAAACTGACAAAACCAAGGAGTCGCTGGTGGAAGTCAACAAGGAACTGCGGGCCATGCTGGCCGACCGTCCGGTGACGGAGGAGGAGTTGGCGCGGATCAAGGCGAACGAAACGCTCAAGCTGCCCGGATCGCGGGAAACTCTCAACGAGGTGGGATCGTCCATCACCACGCTGGTGCAATACGGGTGGCCCGACGACTATTACGACACCATGACGGGCAAGATCAGCGCGCTGACCACCGGCGACGTGGAAGCGGCCGCCAAGCAGGTGGTCCATCCTGATAACCTCGTGTGGGTGGTGGTCGGCGACCGCGCCAAGATCGAAGCAGGAATCCGGGAGTTAGGCTTCGGCGAGGTCAAGTTCATTGATGCCGACGGCAATCCGATTTGAGGCGGGCCGCCGATGTGGTTGTCGTGTTGGGGTGGTGTTCTGCGAGTGCCGAAATTTGCGGCGGGATACCGCCGCGACGACTGGTGTCCTGTCCCACTTAATCCCTGACAACACCCGGCCCCTCTCCCCCGAGGGGGGAGAGGGGCCGGGGGTGAGGGGGTTCAAAAGTAATGCGGGACAGGACACTAGTCTAGCAGGGCGCTGAAAAAAACCCGTTTCGAGCGGCCTTCGTAGCGGCGCCCTTTAGGGTGGCACTTTGAATTCAACAAGATGCCCGGCTAAAGCCGGCCTCTCCGAGTGCCCAAACGGGTTTTTCAGCAGCCTGCTAGGGATGTGCGCCACGAATTCCGTCGTGTCCCGGAGGAGGATCATGCAGCCGGTGGACGCGGCGGCTTTACCGCATGCCATGGTCCTGCGGCGACGGCGCGGAGTGGGCGGGCCGACGCTCGCGCGACGCCCAAGATCTGCTTGCAACTCTCTCCCCTTGCTCTGGAGTCGGGCATTTTGACCCGAACGGATGTGAAATCGCAGACCGGCTCAGGCCAGTGATCGTGATCACAGCATCTTGGCCAGGCTGATGCCATCATTTACGAGGTAGAGCGACCGCTTACCTCGGTTCGGCGGCCGCGAAGGGGGCGCGTGTCGCTCGTGGCATCGGCCGTAGACGTTGATTTGAAGTCGGTCCTGACCGCAACTGATTTCTCAGAAGCTTCTGAGAAACCTCTCCGCCATATTCTCGCCATTGCTCAGCACTATGGGGCGAAATTCTATCTGACGCACGCGCTCGCCTCGCTGGGATTCACGCCGGTGGGTCCAGAGGAAGTGATTGCGGCCGCCGAGGCAGTTTGAGGGATGCACGCCAACGTGTGTTGCCAAGAAAGGATGCGGAATTTGATGAGCACAAGTTCGGTTTTGGGACGCCGGCCAGAAGGATCAGGTTTTCGGGTGTTGCCACCGGCTTCCTTTCCGGGAATGTCCAGGACCTTCAGCGGGCCGTCCGCCAAGGCAGGCGCTGGCTTGATTCTAGCCGCGCTCGCGGCCCTGCTTTTGATGGGCGTGAGTTGTGGCGGTCCGAAGCCGCCGTCTGCCGCTCCCGCTCCGCCCACGCCGGTGGGGGTAGTGAAGGCAATCCAAATGGATGTGCCCGTCCACGGCGACTGGGTTGCGACCCTGGAAGGCTATGTAAACGCCCAGATTCAGCCACAGGTAAGCGGGTATCTCATCAGCCAGAATTATAAGGAAGGCTCCTACGTCCACAAGGATGATGTGCTGTTTCAGATTGACCCGAGGCCGTTCCAGGCGGTGCTCGACCAGGCAAAAGGGCAACTGGCCCAGGCACGGGCGCAACTTTACTTGGCCGACGTCAACGTGAAGCGCGACACGCCCCTGGTGAAGGAGCGGGCCATCGCCCAGAGCCAGCTCGATACGGAGCTGGCCGCGCAAATGCAGGCTCAAGCCTCTATTCAGGCGGCTGAGGCTGCCGTCGAGCAGGCGCAACTGAACCTCGGATTTACCAGCGTCCGTTCCCTTGTGGACGGGATCGCGGGAATGGCTACCACCCAGATGGGCAACCTCGTTTCGCCCTCGACTGTCCTGACGACGGTTTCCCAGCTCGACCCCATCAAGGTCTATTTCCCCATCGGCGAGCAGGAGTACCTCCAATTCACTTCCAAGTTACTGAAGAAGACCTCGGACAGCGGTTTATTGCGCGCCTCAGATTCCCGGGTGCTGGATCTGATTCTTTCCGACGGTTCGGCTTATCCGCACAAGGGGCAGGTGATCTTCACTGATCGGCAGGTAGATCCGCAGACCGGGACGATCCGGGTGGTCGCAGCATTTCCCAATCCCGGGAATGTTCTCCGGCCTGGGCAGTTTGGGCGCGTCCGGGCGCTGCTGGGCGTGCGCCATGGAGCGGTTCTGGTTCCACAACGCTGCGTGACGGAACTGCAAGGAACTTACGAGGTGGCCGTGGTGGCGGCACAGAACACCATTTCCATCCGAAAGGTGAAGGTCGGGGAACGCGTCGGTTCGCTGTGGGTCATCAACGAGGGATTGTCTCCGGGCGAAGCAGTGGTCGCCGAGGGTACTTCGAAAGTGCGCGACGGCATGGCGGTGACGCCCACCGTTGAGTCTACGGAATCGGAAGGAAGCCGATGATCTCCAAGTTCTTTGTCAACCGCCCCATCGTGGCGATGGTGATTTCAATTGTGATGGTCATCGTGGGAGCGGTGGCCATGGCGACCCTTCCGATTTCCCAGTTTCCGGAGATCATTCCGCCCGAAATCCAGGTGCGTGCGGTCTATCCCGGGGCCGACTCCAGAACCATGATGGAGTCGGTCGCCACTCCCATTGAGAGTCTGATGAACGGTGTGGACTACATGAACTACATGTACTCCACCAACGACAACGCCGGCAACGCCACCCTAACGGTGAATTTCGATGTCGCCACCAATCCCAATACCGATCAGATTTTGACCCAACTTCGCGTTTCGCAGGCCGCCCCGCAGTTGCCAGCCATGGTGAACACCACCGGCGTGATCGTGCAGAAGTCGCGAGCGGCGGCGATGATGGTGATCTCGTTCTATTCCCCCAACGCGACGTACGATCGGAACTTTCTCACCAATTATGCCTACATCAATTACGTGGACGAACTCTCGCGTGTCCCGGGCGTGGGGCGCGTGCAGGTTTTCGGCGGACCCTATGCGATGCGCATTTGGGTGAAACCCGATCAATTGGCCAAGTTGGGGGTCACGGTTCCGCAGGTTGTCGCGGCCGTGGAAGCGCAGAACACCGTAAACCCCGCCGGGCAGATCGGCGGAGAACCGGTGCCCAAGGGCCAGGAGTTCACTTATACCGTCCGTTCGCAAGGACGCCTGGTGATGCCCGAGGAATTCGGCGACATCGTGGTGCGCTCCAATCCGGACGGCTCAACGCTGCGGCTCAAGGATGTGGCGCGCCTGGAACTGGGCGCTCAAACCTACAGCTTCGATGCGCGATTCAGGGGCAAGCCTGCCGCCGCCCTCGGCATCTACCAACTGCCCGGCTCTAATGCCCTCGCCGCCGCCGCGGGAGTCCGCGCCAAGCTGGAGGAATTGGCCAAGCGGCTGCCGAAAGACATGGAGTATGAAATCGGTGTGGACACCACGAAAGCGGTCAGCGCCGGGATTCATGAAATCCTGCTTACGCTGTTTGAGGCTCTGCTGCTGGTGATTCTCGTCGTTTACATCTTCCTCCAGGGCTGGCGTCCCACGCTGATTCCCTTGTTGGCGGTGCCGGTTTCGCTCATCGGCACCTTCGTCGTCTTCCCGCTGCTGGGGTTTTCGATCAATACGCTCTCGCTGTTTGGGTTGGTGCTGGCCATTGGCTTGGTGGTGGACGACGCCATCGTGGTGGTGGAAGCGGTTGAGCACCATATTGAGGAGGGGATGACGCCGCGGGATGCCACGCTACTGGCGATGCAACAGGTCTCGGGGCCGGTGATCGCGATTGCGCTGGTCCTGGCCGCAGTTTTTGTCCCGACGGCGTTCATTCCGGGAATCACCGGCAGACTCTACCAACAGTTTGCAGTGACCATCGCTATTTCGGTGATTTTCTCCGCCTTCAACGCCCTTACGTTGAGTCCGGCCCTCTGCGCGCTGATCCTGAAGCCACGCCACCATCGCCGCGGCCCACTAGGCTGGTTTTTCGGCGGGTTTAACCGGGTGTTCGGAAGTTCTCGGAATGGCTACATCAGTTTCTCCCGCGTCCTGATTCACAAGTCCGGTTTCAGTCTGCTTTTCCTGGCACTGGTCGCCGTTCTCGGTGTGGCCATGGGAAAGAGGCTCCCCACGTCTTTCCTGCCGGAAGAAGACCAGGGCTATGTCATGATCACGCTGACGTTGCCCCGAAGCGCTTCCTTGCAGCGAACATCGGCGGCGGTCCGAAAGGTGGAGGATATCGTCGCGAGAATTCCGGGAGTGCAAGCCACTACTTCCATCATGGGATTCAGCATCCTGAGCGGAACTCAGAGTACCTATGACGCCATTTTCTTCGTGCGGTTCAGGGACTGGGACGAGCGCCGCTCGCCGGAACAGCAAGCCCAGGCCATACAGATGCGCCTCAATCGGGAACTGTCGCAGGTGAGCGAAGGTACTTGCTTTGCTTTCTCGCCGCCCGCCATCCCGGGCGTCGGCGCTGCGGGTGGCGTGAACTTTGTGCTGGAAGACCGGTCGGGTCAGGGAGGGGATTTTTTTGCCGACAATCTTGACCGGTTTGTGGCCGCCGCCCAGCAACGGCCGGAACTCGCGCGCGTCATCGCCACCTACGCCGCCCACGTTCCGCAAATCTATGTGGACGTGGACCGCGAAAAAGTCCTGCGGCAACAGGTTGACATTGCCCAAGTCTACCAAACCCTGGAGACGTTCATGGGTGGCTACCTGGTGAACTACTTTAACCGGTTTGGACGCCAATGGCAGGTTTACCTGGAAGCGGAAGGCGAATACCGCGTCGATGCCAGTAACATCGGACAGTTTTATGTGACCAATCCCCACGGAGATCGGGTGCCACTCAGCACCTTGGCTAACCTGCGCAGCATCACCGGTCCCGAGTTCCTGATGCGCTACAACGAGTATACCGCGGCGCAGGTGAACGCCACCGCAGCGTCAGGAATCAGCTCGGGACAGGCCATGAAAGCTATGGAAGAAGTGTTCGCTCAAACCATGCCGCGCGAGATGGGCTTCGACTACATGGGCATGTCGTTTCAGGAACAAAAGGCCGCCCAGGGGGTGCCGGCGGCAGCGGTCTTCGGGCTTTCAGTGATGTTCGTCTTCCTCATCCTTGCGGCCTTGTACGAAAGCTGGTCCCTGCCCTTCAGCGTCTTGCTGGGTACGCCTATCGCCGTGGCCGGGGCGTTCCTGGCGCTCATGTTGCGGCACTTTGAGAACGACGTCTATACGCAGATCGGCCTGGTGATGCTCATCGGCCTGACCGCCAAGAACGCTATCCTCATTGTGGAGTTTGCTAAACTCGAACACGCGAAGGGGAAAAGCACGGTGGAGGCCGCCTTGGCCGGGGCTCGGCTCCGTCTGCGTCCTATCCTGATGACGTCCTTCGCCTTCATTCTGGGTTGCGTGCCGCTCTGGACTGCGAAAGGTTCCGGGGCGGTGGGGCGCCGCATTCTGGGAACCGTGGTGATCGGTGGCATGTCGGCCGCCTCCTTGATCGCCATTTTCCTGATTCCGGTTACCTTTGCCGTGGTCGAAGGCCTCTCCTCCCGACTGAGCCGCCACCCCCAACCGCAACCGGCAGTCGGCGAGCCAAAGGGGACATAAGCGTCAAGATAAGGACGACTGGCGCTTTGAGACACGGCAGTGGCGGCATAATGTAGCCCACGGCGTAAGCCGTGGGATTGCGACGAAACGGAGTTGAATCCAAGCCCCGGCAGGGGCGACGTAAGATTGGCGCGCGGGGCGTCGTGCTGTGGCCACTGCCCGGACTTGAGAAAAATCTCTGCACCTTCCTTACCCCACGCCTCGCGCCGTGGGCTACACTATGCCGCCCGCTACGCGGGCTGTGAGGCGGTCGCAGAGCTTATCTTGACGCCTATGCCCCAAGGGGGAGCCGTTCGCATGACGCGTTTGCCAAGGTGCTTATCTGTTTTGCTTGCGGGGTTTCTGTTGGCTGCCTGCACGGTGGGGCCGAATTACCAGCGTCCCAAAACTGATCTTCCGGGGGAATATCGAGGAGCGCCGGCCACCGTCCCTTTGGCTGCTTCCTCCGAATCGCTCGGGGATGCGCAGTGGTGGACGGTTTTCCAGGATGAGCAGCTTCAAGCACTTATTCGCACTGCCCTTAAGCAAAACTACGACGTGCGTATCGCCGCCGAACGCGTGCTGGCGGCGCAGGCACAACTCCGGATCACGCGTTCCGATCAGTACCCGTCGGCGGGGGTTGGGGTGGGCGGCACGTCCGAGCGGCAGCCCGCCAGCCCCTTTGCCCCTGCCTATCGCTGGGATTATATGGAGGTGGGGGGAGCCGCGTCGTGGGACATTGATTTCTGGGGAAAGTACCGAAGGGCGACGGAGGCGGCTCGCGCCAGTCTGGCCCAGACCGAGTGGGGAAAACGCGCCGTGGTCAGCACCCTGGTGGCAAATGTTGCCAGCGCCTACTTCCGGCTCAGGGCGCTCGACCTCGATCTCGAGATCACCCGGCACACCCTTGCCTCCAGGCAGGAATCCTTGCGGCTGACGAAGCTCCTCGCGGATCACGGGGCTGCTTCGATGGTGGACGTCCGGCAGGCGGAACAGCTTGTCTACGTGGCGTCGGCCACCCTCCCCGATTTCGAACGGCAGATCGAGCAAGAGGAGAACTACGTCAGGCTCCTGCTTGCTGAAAACCCCGGGCCCATCACTCGTGGGCATAGCCTGACCGAACAGGTGCGACCGCCCGTGGTTCCCGCGGGGCTGCCCTCCCAGTTGCTGGAGCGCCGGCCCGACATTCACGAGGCCGAGCAGCAATTGGTGGCAGCCAACGCCCAGATTGGTGTGGCACGGGCCGCCTACTTCCCGTCGATCTCCCTGACGGGAACGGCCGGATCCATGAGCTCAGCTTTGACCGAACTGTTCTCAAAGTCAGCAGGCACTTGGATGGTCGCCGTTTCCGCCGCTCAGCCGCTTTTCACCGCTGGCAGGTTGCAGGCCAATGTCCGGCTGGCAGAAGCACAGCAGCAACAAGCCTTGCTGGCGTATCAGCAGACAATCCAGAATGCGCTTCGGGATGTTTCCGACGCTCTGGTGGCCTACCAAAAGACCCGCGAAGCGCGGGAACAACAAGAACTCTTGGCTGCCGCCGCCCAGGACTCCGCCCGGCTGGCGCACGTCCGCTACGATGGTGGCGCGACCGCTTACCTCGAAGTCCTCACCAACGAAACCAATTACCTGGCCGCCGAGCTGGCTCTTTCCCAGGCGAGGCTGAATGAGATGCTCTCTCTGGTGCAGATTTACAGTGCCTTGGGTGGCGGTTGGCAGCAATAGGCTGCTTGAGTCGGGTAGTGGCAGTTTCGACCAAAAACGTGCAGCGAACCGGCGCGAACAGGGCACAAAGCGGGGGTTTTCGCGACTGATTTTACGAGGAGGGTGATGAAGAGGTCGATTTCGGGCGTGATTTGGCGGGCGAAGTCCGGTCGCGGGATGTGAGCTATGAAACTTGTGGTGTCCCGAAGAAGGATTATGCAGGCAGTAGGAGCGGCAGCTTTGTCGCATGCGGGGGTTCCCGCAACGCCGGCACGGAGT
>Ga0335081_10012520_pt1 | contig 13758 bp, 7 predicted proteins | sample Lox_Sample_35_FD_206713 | JGI IMG/M metagenome (GOLD analysis project Ga0335081, IMG submission 206713) | Soil microbial communities from Loxahatchee National Wildlife Refuge, Florida, United States - Lox_Sample_3.5 | ecosystem: Environmental > Terrestrial > Soil > Wetlands | place: USA: Florida...
GACCTGGTTGCGCTGCTGCGGGTCATGTGCGATGGCCTCGCCGACCCACGGCACGTTCGCGCGTCCGCGCTGCTGCAAGGTGAGGGCATCAAGTACCCGCGGCTGATGGAACGGTTCACCGAGTCGGTCGTCGAGCCACGGCGTGACGTGTTCAGGAACGTGCTCGGCCGTGGCATCGAGACAGGTGAACTGCGTGCGGACGTCGACATCGAGGCGGCACTCTTCATGATGACGGGGGCGGTCGGGGCCATGGCAAGGTGTGGCGTGGATCCCATCCCGGCTGACTACGCCGACCGGATCGTCGACCAGTTGCTCACGGGTCTGCTTCCCCGTTGACAGGCGCCGCCCAGCCCGGCTGAGCCGAGGGCTCTTGACCGCGCGCAGGACCGCCCTGGACGGGCGGCCAGCAGTCCTTCGGCCCGACCGTGCAGATCAGCTGCCTGGGCGGCGCTCGCGCCAGCGGTTGGTTATCGGGAGGCGCCGGTCGCGGCCGAAATTCTTCGGCGTGATCTTCGGCCCCGGCGGATACTGCCGCCGTTTGTACTCGGCTGCGTCCACCATCCGGATCACGCGTTCCACCAGGTCAGCAGCGTACCCGGCGGCCAGGAGCTCGCTTGCGCCCATATCCTTGACCACGTAGTCGTCGAGCACCCTGTCGAGCACCTCGTAGTCGGGCAGCGTGTCGGAGTCGAGCTGGCCTGGCGCAAGCTCTGCACTGGGCGGCTTGAGGATCGAGTTCGCCGGGATGGGCGGTGTCTCACCGCGCTCGCGCGCCCGCTCGTTACGCCAGCGCGACAGCGTCCAGACCAGCGTCTTCGTCACATCCTTGATCGGCGCGAAACCACCCGCCGAATCCCCATAGAGCGTCGAGTACCCGGCAGCAAGCTCGCTCTTGTTGCCCGTGGTCAGCACTAGGTGGCCATGCTCATTCGAGAGCGCCATCAAGATGGTGCCCCGGACGCGGGCCTGGAGGTTCTCCGCGGCCAGCCCGTGCAGGTCAAGCTGGTTCTCGAACGCGGCCACGATGTCGGCGATCGGTATCGTAACGGCGTGCAGGCTTTGCCTCTTGACCAGGTCCTCGGCGTCGCTGATCGAATGAGCGCTCGAGTACCTGCTCGGCATCAGCGCCGCGTGCACCCGTTCCGCGCCAAGCGCGTCTGCCGCGATGGTCGCGGTCAACGCCGAGTCGATACCGCCGGAGAGGCCGAGAATTACCGAGCCGAAGCCGTTCTTACGCACATAGTCGCGGACGCCCGTGACCAGCGCCTGGTACACCTCCTCCTGGTCGTCCAGGCGCGGCGAGCACTCGCCCGCAGCCGGCGCGCCGCGCGGCAGCCGTTGTGGATCTGTGGCAACCGCGCCTTCCGGAGCGGGCAGGGTAAGCCGGTGGATCGTCATCATGGTGCCGTCCTGCGCGTCGGCCGTGGTGTCGCCGTCGGCGAGGACCGGGTCTGCGGCCGGCAGGTCCAGGTCCGCGAGGACAAGCGCGTCCTCGAACTGCGGCCCGCGGGCGATCAGCCTGCCGGCCGCGTCGACGACGATCGAGTCACCGTCGAACACGAGTTCGTCCTGGCCCCCGGTCATGTTCACGTAGGCGAGTGCGGCACCGGCCTCGCGGGCCCGGCGTACGCACAGGTCCAGCCGCACGTCGTCCTTGCCGTGCTCATACGGTGACGCGTTCGGGACGACGAGCAGCGCTGCCCCGGCCTGCCGGGCGACCGCCACCGGCCCGCCGTCCTGCCACAGGTCCTCGCATACCGCGATCGCGATGTCCACAGCGTGGTCGTGGATGTCGTTGCCGGTGGCGTTGGCGATGCCGGCGGTGCCCCCTACCGACGGCACCGGCGGCAGCCGGAACACCGGTAGCGTGTCGCCGGGGATGAAGTACCTGTACTCGTCGAACACGCCGTAATTGGGCAGGTGATGCTTGGCGCTGCGGGCGGCCACGCGACCCTGGTAGATGAGCGCCGCCGCGTCGAGCGGCGCGCCGGCAGGCAGGCCGGTGCGCGGTGCGACACCGGTGCGCCTGTCCAGATAGCCAACGACGACCGCGAGATCGCCAAGCCCGTCGGCACTCAGCCGCTCCGCGAGGTCGTGCAGCGCCGCCACAGAGGCGTCCACGAAGGAGGCGCGCAGTGCGAGATCCTCCACCGGGTAGCCGGTGAGCATCATCTCGGGGAACACCACGACGCGCGCGCCGGCCTCGGCCGCCCCGCTTGACCATTCGGCGATGAGACCGGCGTTTCCTTCCAGGTTTCCGACGGTGGCGTTGACCTGTGCGAGGGCGATCCTTAGCCGGGTCACGCCTTCAGCTTAGAGTGCCGTGGGCAAACACTGGGTCCGTCAATGGCCGGCGAAGCAACGTGCCGCTCCCTGACGGCTTGCCCGCCGCGTGCCGCTTCGGGAAAGGCTCCGCTTTCTGAAGCTTGCCCGCCGAGCGCCGGGCCGGCTCCCTGAATGGCCCCGCGGCCCAGCACTTCATGATCCCGGTATTCCTGCGAACGCTTCCCCAATATGATCCAGATCATGAAATGGCATGATCGATTGTCATAGGTAGCGGCCAGGCTTGGCTCATGGGACAACAACTCCCAGAGTCGTGGCGCGTGCTGCTGGAGGCTCAGCACGGCGTGATCGCCCGCTGGCAGGTGATCGACGACGCAGGGCCAGGCATGAAAGCCGTCGCGACACGGCTACGCACCGGAAAGTGGCGGCCGTTGCAGCGGGGTGTCTACGCGAGCTTCACCGGCGAGCCACCGCGCATCGCGGTGCTGTGGGCCGCATTGCTGCGAGCAGGGCCGGATGCGATTCTCAGCCATGAAAGCGCCGTTGAGCTTGACGCCTTACTGATCAGGCCAGTCGCGCAGATCCATGTCACCGTGCCCGCATCCCAGCATGTCCGCAACGTCGCTGGTGCCGTCATCCACCGGTCAGATCGGATCGAGCGCGCCCGTCACCCCGGTCTGCTGCCGCCTCGCACCATGATCGAGGAGACTGTGCTCGACCTGACCCAGACCGTGGGCACCATCGACGACGCCATCGCCGTCGTGGCCCGCGCGTGCGCCGACGGCTTGACCACGCCCTTCCTGCTGCGGTGGCGGATGGGAATGCGCGCCAGGTTCCGCTGGCGCGCCGCGCTCACTGCCGCCCTGAGCGATGTGGAGGATGGCGTGCACTCATTGCTCGAGCACCGCCAGCTGAACCGCGTGGGGCGAGGGCACGGTCTGCCTCGCGGAAAACGGCAGGTACCTGTCGTACGCGGGCGGCGACGTCAATACCGCGATGAGCTCTACGAGGATTTCGGCGTGTGCGTGGAACTCGACGGCCAGGCGGCTCACCCCGCCGACGCCCGGTGGCGCGACATCCGCAGGGACAACGCCAACGCGGCAGGCGGCATCATCACATTACGGTACGGATGGGCCGACATCACCAACCGCCCGTGCCACGTCGCCGCCGAGATCGCCGCCGTCCTGCGCCGCCGTGGCTGGACGGGTCAGCCCCGCCCCTGCGGCCCCACCTGCCCGTTATACGGACGCCCGCGCACCGCTCCCTGACGGCTGAGCTGGGCACGTGCTGGCGGCGGGCTGCGGCATATGCTGGCGGTGGCCCGCGCGGCATGTGCTGGCGGCGGGCTGCGCGGCATGTGCTGGCGGTGGCCCGCGTCATGTGCTGGCGGTGGGTCGCCGCATGTTGGCGGTGGGCCGCAGCGTGTGCTGGCGCGGCCCGCGCGGCATGTGCGGTGGGCCGCCCGGCTCGTGACGGTCCGTTGGGTCCATTCGCCCTTTCCTTACAGCCGCCGCGGACCCACGCTTCATGATCCCGGTATTTTTTTTGCAAATGCTTCCAACTAATTACCGCGATCATGAGCGTGACGCGATCATGAGCGTGACGATGGAGGTGCGAGGGTGACGACCGCCGAAGGCCCTGTCGTGGTGATCCGGGCCGACGCCGAGACCGGCGAAGGACCGGTATGGGATTACCGGACAGGCGAACTTATCTGGGTGGACATTCCCCGCGGTATTCTGCACCGCTCAAACGTCCGCCCGGGCGCGCGTGCCACGACGGGCAGCGCCGCCACCGGCAGCGCCGCCACCGGCAGTGCCCCACACGGCGCAACGGACCGGGCGGTCGCTGTCGGCATGATGCTGGGCGCTGCCGTACCTGATACAGCGTCCGGGTGGGCCGCGGCGGTCGAGGATGGTTTCGGGCTCATCGACTCCGGCGGCTACCTGGACCTGCTCGACCGGGCCCTGCCGGAAGCAAGCACGCGCATGAACGACGGCGCGTGCGATAGCCATGGCCGGATGTGGGCCGGCAGCTTGACGAGATCCTTCGACCCAGGATCAGGCAAGCTGCACTGCTGGACGCACGGTCGGCCGTCCGTGGTGGTAGCTGAAAGCCTGACCCTGCCAAACGGCATCGGCTGGAACGGCGATAGCACGCGGATGTACCTGGCCGATACCAGCGACCAGGTCGTGTTCGCCTATGAGTTCGACCTCGACGACGCTCGGCTCGGTGAGCGCCATGCGCTGATCGAGGTTCCGCCCGCGCGGGGCCAGCCCGATGGCCTTTGCGTCGACGCGGACGGGTGCCTTTGGGTTGCGCAGTGGGGCGGCTGGCGGGTGTGCAGATACGATCCGGGCGGGCGGCTGCTGCGGACCGTCGAGTTCCCGGTCGCGCAACCGAGTAGTTGCGCGTTCGGCCCGGATACTACGCTCTATGTCACCTCCGCGCGCGAAGGCCTGCCATCGGGCCACGGCCAGCCGCTTGCCGGATCGGTCTTCGCCTTCGACGCCGGGATCGGTGGCGCGCCCGTCGGGACGTTCCGCTTGTGGCCAGCGGGACCAGCGCGACCGGGATCTGTAACGTGGCACAGGTGACCAGCGGGACCGGTAACCTGCAGGAAACAAGAGGCAGGCAAACTAGGAGATGAGGCTACGACGGCGCCGGACGTGAAGGCGCCGCACAGTTGTTTGCAACGGGCGAGGCGGACCGCGGCGCCCGGCCGCCGAAGGTGATGGGCGTGGAAAGACAAGTCGAGTTCGTGCTCCGAACACTCGAGGAGCGGGATATCCGTTTCGTTCGGCTCTGGTTTACCGACGTGCTCGGCTACCTGAAGTCGGTGGCAGTCGCGCCCGCCGAACTGGAGGGCGCCTTTGCCGAGGGCATCGGTTTCGACGGGTCGGCGATTGAGGGATTCGCCAGGGTCTACGAGGCCGACATGCTCGCCAAGCCGGACCCGGCCACATTTCAGCTGCTGCCGTGGCGCGGCGAATCGCCGGGCGTGGGCCGGATGTTCTGCGACATCATGATGCCGGACGGATCGCCCTCGTACGCCGATCCGCGCTGGGTGCTCAAGCGCGCGCTTGGCCGGGCAGCCGAGCTTGGATTCACCTTCTACACCCACCCAGAGATCGAGTTCTTCTTGCTCAAGGAGCGGCCGGAACTGGGTGTCATGCCGCGGCCGATCGACTCGGGCGGGTACTTCGATCACACCCCGCACACCATCGCACACGACTTCAGGCATAGCGCGATCATGATGCTGGAGTCGATGGGGATTTCGGTAGAGTTTAGCCACCACGAGGGTGCCCCCGGCCAGCAGGAGATCGACCTGCGCTACGCGGACGCGCTCACCACGGCGGACAACATTATGACGTTCCGGCTGGTGATGAAGGAGGTGGCGCTTGAGCAAGGGGTGTATGCGACGTTCATGCCCAAGCCGTTCACCGACCACCCAGGGTCAGGCATGCATACGCACGTGTCGCTGTTCGAGGGCGACCGCAACGTTTTCTACGAGCCGGGAGCCGAGTACCAGTTGTCCAAGCTCGGCCGGGCGTTCATCGCCGGTCTGCTCCGCCACGCGGCCGAGATCACCGCGGTTTGCAACCAGTGGGTCAACTCCTACAAGCGGCTGTGGGGTGGGACCGAACGGACCGCGGCGGCCGGCGGCGAGGCGCCCGCTTACATCTGCTGGGGGCACAACAATCGTTCCGCTCTGGTCAGGGTTCCGATGTACAAGCCGCAGAAAGGGAACGCGACCCGGATCGAGTTCCGCTCGCTGGACTCGGCCTGCAACCCGTATCTCGCCTTCGCGCTCATCCTTGCCGCCGGGCTGAAAGGGATCGAAGAAGATTACGAGCTACCGTTGGGCGCCGAGGACGATGTGTGGGCGCTGACGTCTGCGGAGCGGCGCGCGCTCGGCATCAAGCCGCTGCCCGAAAACCTGGACGGGGCGATCCGCGCGATGGAGGGCAGCGAGCTTGTCGCCGAGGCACTCGGCGAGCAGGTGTTCGGCTTCTTCCTTCGGAATAAGCGCGCGGAGTGGCACGATTACCGGCGCCAGGTGACCAGGTTCGAACTGGACCGCTACCTGCCCATCCTCTGACGGCTCGCGGGTCATCCCGTGCCGTGTCGCTACCCCCTATCCCGAACGGCTGCCGCGATGACACCCGCAACGATGGCTCACCACCCTGGGGCGGCCGTGCCGGAGGGGCGCCGAGCCCAGCCCTTCGGCCGCCGCCGGTGGCCGCCGCCGGAATGGCCGCGCTCGCGGCACTCCAGAGCCGTCACCGCGGCGTGGTACCGGCGGCCGGTAAGCGCGGTCATTCCGGCGGGCACGCCAGCCTTGTGCGGCATTACGGTTCAAGGGTGAGTACCCCGCGCACGGGCACGCTGGCTGGCACGCTTGCCCGGATGGGTTTCGCCGACCCCGCACGCGCTGAAGAGCTGATTACCGAGGTACTCGGATTCGATCCGGGTGGCGCTGATACGGACGTGCTCGCGGCGATCGGGGCCGCCGCCGATCCCGATCTCGCGCTATCGGCCTTCGCCGGGCTTGTGCAGCGAAGCGACCCGGATTCGGCCGCTGAATTGCGCGCCGCGCTGCGCGCGGAGCGGGGTCTTCGCGACCGGCTCGCCGCGGTGCTTGGGGCAAGTGCGGCATTCGGCGATCACCTGCAGCGGCACCCCGACGACTGGCGGGTCGTGCGGGGACCCGATGCGCTGCGCCGCCCAGCAACCGGGGAGCTGCGGGCCGCGATGCTGGCCGCGGTGGGAGCGCAGCCTTACGATGCGGAGCCTGTCGTGCCTCCCGGCCCGGCACCTGGCGGTTCGGCTGGGGCGGGGCGTGCCGCAGGCGGTTCGGCTGGGGCGGGCCGTGCCGCAGGCGGTTCGGCTGGGGCGGGCCGTGCCGCAGGCGGTTCGGCTGGGGCGGGCCGTGCGGCAGGCGGTTCGGCTGGGGCGGGGCGTGCGGCAGGCGGTTCGGCTACCGCGGGCGCCGCGGCAGGTCACCCGCGGGGCTCGGCCGGGGACTTGGGTTCGGCGGACCGAACCGTAAGCGGCTTGGGTGGCGTCGGCAATGCGGCGGGCGCGGGTGACGGTGCGCCAGCGCGCGACCCGGTGACCGAGCTCCGGCTCGCCTACCGGCGGCGGCTCATGCACCTTGCGGCGCGTGATCTGACGGGCGCCTCCGCCTTCGACGATGTCACCGCCGAGCTCGCCGATCTCGCCGCGGCGGCATTGGAGGGAGCCCTCGCCATCGCCCGCGGCCAGCTGCGCCGCGAGCACGGAAGCCAGCCCATCGGCCAACCCTCCGGCGGTATGCCCTGCCGCCTGGCCGTGATCGGCATGGGCAAGTGCGGCGGCCGCGAGCTTAACTACGTCAGCGATGTCGACGTCATTTTTGTCGCAGAACCTGTGACAGGGGCAGCAGGCACAGGAGGCGCAGAAGGCGCCGACGAGCGAGACGCGCTCGCAGCGGCGACCAAGCTGGCAAGCGCGATGATGCGGATCTGCTCACAGAGCGCGCCCGAAGCGCCGCTCTGGCAAGTGGACGCGAACCTGCGCCCGGAGGGGCGAAGCGGCCCCTTGGTGCGGACGCTCGCCAGCCACCGTGCCTACTACGAACGTTGGGCGAAGACGTGGGAGTTTCAGGCGCTGTTGAAGGCACGGCCCATCGCGGGTGACCTCGAACTCGGTGCCAGGTATCTCGAGGTGGTGGCGCCGCTGGTGTGGCAGGCGGCGCAGCGCGACAATTTTGTCGAGGATGTGCAAACGATGCGCCGCCGAGTCGAGGACGCGGTGCCGCGTGGCCAGGCCGGGCGCCAGCTCAAGCTCGGTCCGGGCGGGCTGCGCGATATCGAGTTCGCGGTGCAGCTGCTGCAACTTGTGCACGGGCGCACCGACCAGAGCCTGCGCAGGTGCGCCACCCTCCCGGCACTCGCCGCGCTGTCCCGCGGCGGCTACGTCGGCCGCGACGAGGCAGCCGACCTGGCCGCCGCCTACCGGTTCCTGCGCCGGGTGGAACACTTGCTGCAATTGGAACGTCTGCGCCGGACACACGTTATCCCCGCCGAGGCGGATACGGCGAAGCGGCGCAGGCTCGGCCGGGCGCTGCGGGCATACCAGCTACCTGACGACGGCCGCCCCGACACGAGACTCGGCGGCGGCGACCCCGCGGCCGAGTTCACGGCGCAATGGCGAAAGCACACCATCGTGGCGCGTCGTCTGCACGAGAAACTTTTCTACCGCCCGCTCCTGCAAGCCGTGGCGCGGCTTCCGGGGGAGGCCGTCCGGCTGACGCCGGCTGCGGCGCGGGCGCGGCTCGAGGCGCTTGGTTATGAAGACCCCGCGGGTGCGCTGCGGCACATCGCGGCGCTTACCGCGGGCGTGTCACGGCGGGCGGCGATCCAGCGCACGCTGCTCCCCGTCATGCTCGGCTGGTTCGCCGACGCGGCCCAACCTGACGCCGGGTTGCTCGCCTTCCGCCAGGTCAGCGAGGCACTAGGGCGGACACCCTGGTATCTGCGGCTGCTCAGGGACGAAGTTCAGGTCGCCGAGCGGATGGCATTCGTGCTCGCATCGAGCAAGTACGCCACCGGGCTGTTGCTGCGAGCTCCCGAGACGGTGAAACTGCTCGCCGACGACGCGGAGCTGATGCCGCGGCCGCGGGACGCGCTGGCCGCTGAGGCGCTCGCGGCCGTGGCCCGCCACGACAGTGCCGAGGATGCTGTCGCGGCAGTCCGCGCGCTGCGCACCCGCGAGCTACTGCGCACCGCTGTGGCGAGCCTGCTCGGCCGCATCAGGGTCGAGGAAAGCGGCGAAGCGCTAACCACGATCACGGCCGTGACAGTGACGGGGGCACTCGAGGCCGCGATCAAGAAGGTCGAGCTCGAGCTGCGCTCACGGCTACCGACCCGGATGTCCGTGGTGGCCATGGGCCGGTTCGGCGGCCACGAGATGGGCTTCGCCAGCGACGCCGACGTCATCTTCGTACACGAACCACTTCCAGGTGCGGACGAGGGGGAGTCCAGCCGTGCCGCGCACGCGGTGGCGGAGGAGTTGCGGCGGTTGCTGGCCTTGCCAGCACCCGACCCGCCGCTGAACATCGACCCGGACCTGCGCCCTGAGGGCCGTCAGGGGCCGCTCGTGCGTACTCTCGCCGCTTATGAGACGTACTACCGGCGCTGGTCAGCGCCATGGGAGAGCCAGGCGCTGCTCCGCGCCGAGCCGGTGGCGGGAGACCCGGAGCTTGGCGAGCGTTTTGTCGCGCTGGCGGACCGGCTGCGCTATCCAGACGGTGGCATCGACCGTGCAGCCGTTAGGGAGATTAGGCGGATAAAAGCGCGGATAGAAGCCGAACGGCTGCCGCGGGGTGCCGATCCGGTCGGCCACCTCAAGCTTGGGCGTGGCGGCCTGGCCGACGTCGAGTGGGTCGCGCAACTGCTGCAGTTGCGGCACGCCTACGCGACCCCCGGACTGCGGACCACGCGCACGCTCGCCGCGCTTGATGCGGGGGCGGATGCCGGGCTGATCACGCGTGCGGACGCGGAGGTGCTCACCACCGCATGGCGGCTGGCCGCCAGGATCAGGGACGCGGTCACGGCGGTGCGTGGCCGGCCGGGCGATACGCTGCCTTCCGCGCCGCGCGAGCTTGCGGCGGTAGCCCGAGTGCTCGGTTACCAGCCGGGAGAGAGCGGCAAGCTAATCGACGATCAGCGCCGTGCGGCCAGGCGCGCCCGTGTGGTGATGGAGAGGCTCTTCTACGGCTAGGGCACCTGGCTCGGCCGAGGTCGTCTGCTTCGGCGCTCTGGTCGCGGCCCGCGCAGCTGACGTGCCGTGCCCGCAAACCGGCGGGTGCCCGCAGCCAAGGCGCCGCCCCGGCAAACTGACGTGCCGTGCCCGCAAACCGGCGTGCCGTGCCCGCAAACCGGCGTGCCGTGCCCGCAAACCGGCGTGCCGTGCCCGCCAACCGGTCGTGGGCAGGTTCTGCGGCCCTGAGCCTGCGTTGCCGGGCGTGGCCAGCTGGGATCCCGTGGCGCACGGGGCACATGCAGGCCGTTGCAGCCACTGATGCCAATACTGCCACCGGGGCGTTCCGCGTGAATGTCGCGTGTGGTGTAGCGTGCCGGGCGATCCATTGATGGCATCGAGCGGCACCGAAGTCGTGCAGGCGACCCTGTTGACGAGCGACGCGAGGGTTTCATGATCCCGGTCAGCTTTCTGAAAATGCTTCCAGAAAATGGCCGGGATCATGAAAAGCTGCCCGGGTTGCCTGCCTGGCCGATGCGGCCCGGGGTAGCGCCGACGGCCGGGTTCGCGCCGTCGGGCGCGGTGCCGATGTCGGCATGGTCGATCGGCGTTGCCGCATTTGGACTCACGGTGAAGAAACATGCCGGTGCGGTCCGCGTGAGCCCGAAAGCGCAGGGGGCGGGGAGGTCCGTGAGCCTGTCCCCGCCCGCGCCGTCGGGCCACCGCACGAGGATTCCTGGCTCCGGCTGCTCTGGCTTGTGCTGCCTGATGACCGTCATCGTGAGGATGCGGCGGACCGGAGCGCTGGCCCACATTGGCGTTGCCGTCAGCGAGAAGATCGGAGGCACCCTGTACATGTGGCGCGCGATCGTCGGTTCTGCCGTCATCGCCAGTGCAAGTGCGGACATGACCGTGCCGGACACGATCACCATAGTCAGAAAGCGGCGCATGTATCCCCCGAGATGCTTCAGAGTTTAGTCAATTAACTACATTGAGTAGTCAGACTAGGGGCCGTGCCGCTCTTCCGTGTGGCATTTGAATGTTTCTGCGTCCGGAGCGTGTCGGCTGTGTCGGCTGCAACCCGGTGGATGGCACGTCGTAAGGGCATCGGAGCTGTTGCCGAAATCACTTACCCCCCGCCGAATGCGTGCACTGCCCGCGACGCGGCTCTGCTACCGCGTACCTCTGATCGCAGGCCGAGCAGGGCACCGAGGAGACCGCGGCCGCCTTGGCAGTTGCGGACGAGCAGCCGGGCCGTAGGCTGGCCCGCGTCCGGAGGGGTGGTATATGAAATGACCACCTCGCGATCTGTTTCCCTGAATTTTTGATCATGTATAGTGTTCGGGCATGACGAACGAGACATCAGGGCAGGTACCAGACAGCGAGCGTAGGCGGTCGGTGTGGAAGGTCGAAGTTAGGCCGTTCTACGTGACTTCGCCAGTCAACGTGACCGTGGAACAGATGAAGAAGCTCATGGAAGATAGGTTTTCTGATCTCTATACGAAGGGTATCGAGATACACGGCGACGTCCTTGTGATCACCCTGGATCACGTCAGCGACGACTAGGGCGCCCCAGGCGGGGTCGCCTGCCGGCACCTCGAACTTCGCTCGCCTTCAGCAAGGCGTGCCCGGGTCCTGGCCGTTCTGCCGACTGTCAAGCTCGAACGTACCCCCAGGATGCGACTCCAGGCGCATCGCTTACGGCCGTAGACCAGGTGATCACCACCAGTGGCCGGGAAGACGGCCAGGGTCCCGGGGGAATTTGCTCGCTGGCTTGACGGCGTGGTGCCGGGACTCTTCCCAAAACCGGGCTGAGCTTGCCCGCGCCGTTGGGGTGTCCCGGTCCGCCATCACCCGCCGGCCTGACGGGATATCTGTGCCATCGGCCGCCAACTTGACCAAACTCGGAGGGTCGCAGGCACGGGCGTTTCGATCCTGATAGAGATCGCTGGCTCTGACAGCCAGCGCGGCTGTGGCCCATGACCAGCATCGCTTAGCGCCCTGAGGGCAAGTGGCATGACGGACTCGGCATCGCGCCAAGACGCGGGCTGCAGGCGGATAGGGCACGGCATCGTGTTCGCTCACCATGCTCGGGCGGACGTCACGACGTCAGGGACAGCAACGGCTTTATGGGGCCACACGGCGCGGGTCTTGGCCGTGCACGACACGAACTCGCACCTCTGGTCTGACCGGATGAGCTTTGGCCTGACCGGGTTGAGTGGTGGGTGCAGTATTTCAAGATCCCGCAGACCAGGGTCGGACCGTGGGAGGTGCGGTACGACGTCTCCCACGGTCCGGCGCCGTCTAATAGTTAGTGGTTACACATCAAAGTAAAGCTCGAACTCGTGCGGGTGCGGGCGGAGCCGCATCGCGTCGATCTCGTTAGACCGCTTGTAGTCGATCCAGGTCTCGATCAGGTCCGCCGTGAATACACCGCCCTCGAGCAGGTACTCATGGTCGGCCTCGAGCGTGTCGAGCACCAGTTCAAGCGAACCAGGCACCTGCGGCACCGCCTTCGCCTCGTCCGGCGGCAGCTCATACAGGTCCTTGTCCAACGGCTCTGCTGGCTCGACCTTGTTCTTGATCCCGTCGATGCCCGCCATCAACATCGCGGAGAACGCCAGATACGGGTTGCAGGACGGGTCGGGAACCCGGAACTCGGCCCGCTTGGCCTTGGGGTTGCTGCCCGTGATCGGAATGCGGACACACGCCGACCGGTTCCGCTGCGAGTAGACGAGGTTGACCGGCGCTTCGAAGCCTGGCACGAGCCGGTGGTAGGAGTTCGTCGTGGGATTGGTGAAGGCCAGCAGCGACGGCGCGTGCTTGAGCAGGCCGCCGATGTAGTAGCGCCCGATGTCCGACAGCCCGGCATAGCCGACCTCGTCGTAGAACAGAGGTGCCCCGTCCTTCCACAGGCTCTGGTGGCAGTGCATGCCAGAGCCGTTGTCGCCGAAGATGGGCTTAGGCATGAACGTGACCGTCTTGCCGCGCTGCCGGGCGGTGCTTTTCACCACGTACTTGAACGTCATCAGCTTGTCGGCCATTTTGAGCAGCGGGGCGAACTGAATATTGATCTCAGCTTGGCCCGCGGTGCCCACTTCATGGTGCTGCATCTCGGGATCGACGCCGCAGTCGATCAGGTTGCGCACCATCGACGAGCGCAGGTCGGTGAAGTGGTCCATCGGGGGCACCGGGAAGTAGCCGCCCTTATACCGCGGCTTGTACGCAAGGTTGGCACCGCCCTCGTCGCGTCCGGTGTTCCATGCGCCTTCGATTGAGTCGATGAAGTAGTAGCCCGCGGCCGCGCTGGTATCGAACCTCGCGGAGTCGAAGATGTAGAACTCTGCCTCGGGACCGAGGTACGCGGTGTCGGCAATTCCGCTGCCGCGCAGGTAGTCCTCGGCCTTACGGGCGATGTTTCGCGGGTCGCGGCTGTAGGGCTCGCTGGTCAGCGGGTCATGTACGAAGAAGGAGAGGTTCAGCGTCTTGTGCTCGCGGAACGGGTCGAGGTACGCGGTCGAGGCGTCGGGCAGCAGCAGCATGTCGGACTCGTGAATCTGCTGGAAACCGCGGATCGACGAACCGTCGAACATCAGGCCCTCGGTGAAGATTTTGCGGTCGAACGACTCGGTCGGCACGGTGAAGTGTTGCATGATCCCGGGCAGGTCACAGAACCTGACATCGACGAACTGCACGTGCTCAACCGAGATGAACTCAAGTACCTCGTCGGCG
>Ga0335081_10012521_pt1 | contig 13757 bp, 12 predicted proteins | sample Lox_Sample_35_FD_206713 | JGI IMG/M metagenome (GOLD analysis project Ga0335081, IMG submission 206713) | Soil microbial communities from Loxahatchee National Wildlife Refuge, Florida, United States - Lox_Sample_3.5 | ecosystem: Environmental > Terrestrial > Soil > Wetlands | place: USA...
GCTAGAGGGCAGCCCCGGGCCGACGAAACCGCGCGGCTGTGCCACTGCCGCGCACCAGCCGGGCAGGCCGCTGCGCGCGCACCAGCCGCACGAGCAACGCCGAACCCGCCCGGCACTGACCCCCCCCGCCCGGTTGGGGCCGCTGCACGCGCGTACAGCGGCGTGCGGGACGTGAGGTAAACCGGTCGACTCCCGTGACCGTCACAACCGCAGTCCCCGACCTGCCGCATCAGGCCGAGCGCCGGTTCAGGCTGCCGGTCACGACGATCATCACGAAGCACTAACCTGTCGGCCAATGGCCCGTAGACCCGGACGTCACCCGCTCTGCCCCCGGCCCTGCCTGCTGACTAGCGGATGAGCTTGCTAGCATCACCGAGCGGCTCATGACCGACTTCGGTCCTCGTGTCGGCTTGTCCACCATCACCGCGCCGTCCTTCGCCTATCCCAAAACCATGGACTTACCGGCAACGTCGCCCGCCACGCCAGGATCCGCCCGGCACCGTGACCGCATGCAGGTCCCAGGCTGAGCCCGGCCCGCCAGCGCTGGCGCTGCCTACCTTCTACGTCGACCTTTCCCCAGGTCATCCAATGGCACCAAGACCCGTACCTGGAAGATGGCCTGCACCGAACGCTGCGGGCGGCGTTACACCAGCGGGCCGTGGTCCACGCCCGTGTACTTGATCTTGATTCGGCCGGGATGGCAGGCGGTTGAACTTGGGGAGTGAGCTCGGCTCCGCCGACGTCGGCGCTACGGTGAACGGCTTCGGCTGGGTAGACGGTGCAGGGGTGGGCACCACGGTCGGCGCCGCGCAGGCCTGGCAGCCCTGCGCCACCGCGGCCTGCGTGAGGCGGGGTGTCATCCACTCCAGCATCGGCGGGATCATGCTGCGCCAAGCGACCGCGTTGTGTGCTCCGTCAGGGGTGATGGTCAATGGGGTAGCCGGGTCCCGCGCTCTGAGCAGCGTGACGAATGTTAGGGCGCTCATCACGTCGCCGCGCACAGCGCGGGCCGCGGCGACCCAGAACTGCGGTATCTGGCTCCCGGCGGGAAGCTGGCGGAGGATGTCCAGTGGGGTGTTCTGCATGCGCAAAGCGACGTTGTGGCGGAACGGGCCGATGGACCTGATGGCGTGCTTAACCACCATCCGGTTGGCCATCGGCCGGAAGTAACCGCTCATCACACCGGCGAAGCCAAATCGCATCGGATGGCGAAGCGCGAGATTCGCGGCACAGTAGCCACCCTCTGAGTAACCGGCGATACCCCATGCCCGTCCGGGAGCCTGCACGCGGATCCGAGTCGCCACGAATCTGGGCACGTCCTGCGCGACGAACGTGTCGTCCGCGGGTCCCCCGATCTGGTCGACGCATTGCAGGGAGATTCGTCTCCCGCCGTTTACATCGGGCATCACGAGAACCGCAGGATCCGCGAGATGGGCCGCGATCAGGCTCGCCAGCGTGGTCTGAACGTCCAGTGCCGCCAGCCAGTCCTCGGGCTGGCCCGGCTGTCCGTGAATGAGTTCGATGACAGGGAAGCGGCTGCTGGCATACGGCTTCTGGAAGTATTGCGGCGGTAGGTAGATGAACACGTCGCGGGTAAGGCGGCTGGCGGTGCCCGTCATCTTCACCGCGATCTCCGCACCGGTCAGGGCAGCCTGCCGCGAGCTGATCGCATCGCCCAGGAGGTGGTCGAACTGCTCCGCCGAGACCGCGCCCGCCGCGGGGGCCTGCGGGATGCTCTGCACCCCCCGGCTGGTGAAGTCGGCGACGACCGCGCTCCACGTCTCGTAGTACCCGTAGTACTTGTTCACCGCAGCCACCCCGAACAACATGGCGGGCACGAACGCAAGGCAAGCGGCCAGCAGGCGAAAGACCGCCTGCTTGGCCAGGACGGCGCAGATCACCAGCCCGCCAAAGGCGAGCATGAGCAAGAGAAACAGCGCTGTGCTCTGCGGCTCTAGCACGTCTCTTCTCTTCCATGGGGATTTGCTCCGCGTCGCCCGCCCAGCTTGTAGCGCCGGAGCCGATGCTTCACGTGCATAACGTCCTGGCCTCGTCCCAAGTGCCCGGCCGCCGGTTCTCCGGCATTCCCTCCAGTCAGCGCTTGCCACGTTTCGATCGCGGTCATCCGCCTGCACCGCATCCATTGATGGCCTGCGCCGCGCGGTGGCGGTGGAGGTGGGATTTGAACCCACGGAGGGGTTGCCCCCTCACACGCTTTCGAGGCGTGCGCCCTCGGCCACTAGGCGACTCCACCGTCCGAAGAGCCTACCCGACCACGGCCGTTGATCGTATAAGGCAGCGGTCTCCAGCGGTGGAAGCAAGCGGCAGGTCAAGGCATAATTACCGGGGACGGCCGTCCCCAGCTGGCGATTCGATCGGCAGCGAGGAGGAGGTAGCGGGCCGAAAAGGACGGCATGTCCGCTTTCCGTCATCCGGATGCCCATGATCAATTGATTCGACCATCAAGGGCTCCAACGCCTGGTGCGGGCACAGCAAGGCCGCAGATAGCCACTACAAGGTACGGCGGGCGACGAAGAAATGCCGGAGCAGCGCGCCGCAGTCGGCCGCGAGGATGCCCCCGATGACCTCGGGATGGTGGTTCAGGCGCCGATCACGCACCACATCCCATAGCGAGCCAACCGCTCCGGCCTTCGGATCAGTCGCGCCGAACACAAGCCTGTCCACCCTGGCGAGCGTTACCGCTCCTGCACACATCGTGCACGGCTCGAGCGTCACCACGAGCGTGCATCCGGTCAACCGCCAATTACCAACCACCCGGGCGGCCGACCGCATTGCGACAAGCTCTGCGTGCGCGGTCGGGTCACCGTCCGCCTCACGCCTGTTGGCGGCTTTCGCTATCACCGTTGCGCCGGCGTCAAGGATCACTGCGCCGACGGGGACATCCGTTCCTCCCCCCCGCCGGGCTTCCGCGATCGCGAGCCGCATGGCAGGTTCGAAGCCCGCGAGGTAGCCGGTCTCCGGCACCGGCTCGCCAGGGCCGTCCGAATCAGGCGGGCCAGCGAAGTCAGCCGAGCGCGGCATTCAGGGCCCTTTCAAGCGCCGGGGCGAAACCAAGCCGCGCAGCCAGGCTCGTAAGTACCTCATCGGGATAGAGATCCAGGTTACCGGCGAGTGCGCCCAGTTCCATCTCGTCCACCCCCAGGTCAGCGAAGATCGAGAGGTCGCCAGCTGGTAGCACCTGGTCGAAATCCTCGTCCTCGGGCACCGGGATGTCGAGGTAGTTGAGGACCTGGTGGGCCAGGGACCACTCAGCGGCGGCCGTTACGTCGGAAAGAAAGACAGACACCTGACCGCCGATGACCCGCAGCGCGACGAAGAAGTCGTCGCCGATCGCCGCCAGCCCGATGGTTCCACCGATGCTCGGCTGCTGGCGCAGTGCGTGGATCAGGCCATCGAGGTCCGCCGTAAGCGCCACAGGGAGCACTTCCGCCTCCCATAGGTCGTCTTCACGGTAAACCACGACCGCAAAATCGCTTGTGTCCGTATCCGTCATCGTCGGCCCACCGCCGCAGCACTCACGGTGGAATGTTGCCAGATTCACCTGGCGGCCGTCTCGCCGCCGCCCAAACAAGGGCCGGGTAGCCACCTGGAGACCACGCCGCACGGTGGTGGGCTCCACCGGGAGTACGGCGCGCGGACGCTCCTAGACTTGGCCGCGGCAGGCAGGCCCGGTTCATGACGCGCCGCCCGGCCGCGTGGCGTCAAACGCGCAGATGCGCATGCCCCCGGCATGCCCCCTGCCACATCCTCGCTGAATCGCCCGCCCGGGGCGGGCGGCCGATGAAGGCAGCCACAGCACGGTTCAATGGACGTGCGGCGATTGCCCGGTCATTGACCGTCTCACCTGTTTTTCACCACCAGCGGACGAATCGCACACTACTGGGCAATAGGTGATGTAAGTTCTTGAGCGTCCCTGAGTTCCGCTTGATACTAAACATCCTCATACCGGCGCACATCGAGCAGTTGCCGCAACGCCGACGATGTTACAAACAGTTACCCTGCGATTACCTGACACCTTGTGACCATGGCTTCTGCGGCGACAGCGTCACGTCCGGGTCGTCTGCCGTGCGGCGGCTTGTGACCTGTGATGGGGTAAACTAGGCATACTTTGCCCAACAACGTGCGGCTTCCTCCGCAACAACTTTGCGCCGCCAACACACCCAGTAACTATTGGCCTGAAAATCACAATGAGCTAAGCTGTTGTCATTGGTTGGCCAGCTGCCGTATGTGCGGGAGGGAGTCCCGATGAAGAAGTGGCTCGGATACGCGACGATTGCTTTCGTGCTGTTCTTCCTGATCACCGAACCCGCAGAGTCTGCAACCATCGTGAAAGACACGGTTCACGGCCTTGGGGTCGCAGCCAAGTCGATGTCAGCATTCGTCGTCAACCTGACCTGAGGTCCCTATGAGGCTGATCGCGCCAGGCGATACCGCTCCGGCGTCAGTCAACAAGTACCTGCTGCCGAACGAGGACCCAGTCGTTTGGGTCCGCTTGCATCCCGCGATCCTCCTCGGTCCCGTCAGCCTGGTTCTACTGGGCCTGGTGGTCGCCGTGCTGCTGACCAGCGTAATCGGCGGCAGCGGCCTCTTACTCGACCTCATCTGGCTGGCCTGGGGCGTTCTGCTGCTCCGCCTGATCTGGAAGGTGGCCAAGTGGTCCGTTGACTTCTATGTCGTGACGCGCAAGCGGATGCTTCTCATCACCGGGCTCCTCACCCGCGACGTGGCGTTTATGCCGCTGGAGAAGGTCACCGACATGAGCTTCCAGCGCTCGGCGAAAGGCCGCCTGTTCAGGTACGGTAAGTTCGTCGTTGAGTCGGCTGGCGCGCAGCAGGCCCTGCGCGAGGTGGACTTCGTGCCTTGGCCGGAACAGCTCTATTTGGAGGTGACCGGCCTGCTACCCAGCCTACGAGGCCCCGTCCCGCCCGAGTAAGGAATGAGGGCGGCGACTGATCACTCTCCGCGAAACATCCTGTCACCCTTCCCCGGGGTTCGTGCGGCCGGATGCCGCTGCATAGGAAGGCGCGTCCGGCCGCACGAGCCTTCCCGGGCTGCTGGGTCCGCCTGGCTTCGCCCGGAATGCCTGGTACGCGTCGTGCCATGCGGTCACATGTTCGTCGCGGCCGGGGTCAGCGGAAGTTATGGCTGATCACGCTTCCGCTCGCGATAGCGGCCACGTGCAGGCGCTCCATGCGGGCCGCGATGAGGTTGATGGCGCCCTCATTGCTCTCCAGGCGGCCTTGCACGAGAAGCGCGGCCGTGTCCAGTGCACTACGCCGGTTGCGCGCCCAGACAGCGGGCGGACAGATGACGTTGACCATGCCGGTTTCGTCTTCGAGGTTGATGAACACCACGCCGCCTGCGGTAGGCGGCCGCTGCCGGTGGGTAACCAGCCCGCCACATGTGACATTGGTACCCGGCAAGATGGTCTTGAGTGCCGCGGCGGGTGTGGCGTCCCGCTCCCCGAGTGCCGCCCGGATGTGGGCAATGGGATGTGTGCCGGACGTGCCAGTGGCCCACAGATCGGCGAGGGTCTCTTCGACCGGGGACATGGCCGGCAGTGGCGGTGCCGCCAATCCGGGGGTAGTGCCGGGAAGCTGCCCGCGGCGAGTGGACGCGAGCGCGCCCGCCGCCCAAAGCGCCGCGCGGCGGGAAAGACCGAAGCAGCCGAAGGCCCCGGCGATCGCCAGTGCCTGCAGCGCCGCCACGGACAGCTGAGTGCGGCGGGCGAAGTCGTCAAGATCCGCATACGGGCGACCCGCGGCAATCGCCTCGGCTCGCGCCCGGCCGAGGTTTCGGACACTGGACAGGCCAAGCCTGATACCCGGCCGTACGGTCATGGGTTCCAGGGTGGCAAGTGCGTCACTCGCGTTGATATCAACCCCACTGACCTCTACCCCGTGACGACGGGCGTCGGTGATCAACGTAGCCGGTGAGTAAAAGCCCATCGGCTGGTTACGCAGCAGGGCAGCGGTGAACGCGGCCGGGTAGTAGTACTTGAGCCAGGCACTGGCGTAAACCAGGTAGGCGAAGCTGATCGCATGTGACTCGGGGAACCCGTAGCTGGAGAACGCGAGGATCTTCTCGTAGATCTCCGCCGCTACAGCTGCGGGGATATCCCGGGCGATCATCCCGTCCAACAGGCGCTGGCGGAGTTCTTCGATGCGCTGCGGCGCGCGCTTGGCGCTCATCGCCTGGCGGAGCCGGTCCGCCTCCGTGGGGGTGAACCCGGCGCAGTCGATGGCGATCTGCATCATCTGCTCCTGGAACAGCGGAATCCCAAGCGTCTTGCCGAGGGCGCCGCGCATGGACTCGTGTGGCAGCGTCGCATCCTCATCGCCCCTGCGGCGGCGCAGGTAGGGGTGGACCGAGCCGCCCTGGATGGGCCCAGGCCTGATCAGGGCGACCTCGACGACCAGATCGTAGAATTTCTCCGGCCGCAGCCGGGGCAGGGTGGCCATCTGGGCACGGGACTCGACCTGAAATACCCCGACCGTGTCGGCCTGCCGCAGCATCTGGTAGACGGCGGGATCTTCCTGTGGGATCGAATGCAGGTCGAAAGTTTGGCCGTAATGCTCCGCCACCAGGTCGAACGTGTCGTGCAGGCAGGACAGCATGCCAAGGCCCAGCAGGTCGAACTTGACCAGACCGGAGGCGGCGCAGTCATCCTTGTCCCACTGCAGCACGGTTCGGCCCGGCATCCGTGCCCATTCCACCGGGCATACCTCGCCGACCGGCCGGTCGCAGATCACCATCCCACCCGAGTGGATGCCCAGGTGGCGAGGTAGCCGCTGCATCTGCCCGGCAAGCTGGACCACGGCTCCCGGGATGCCGGCATCGGACGGAACCGGCTCTCCCGGTCCTATCTGGCGCGACCAGGCGTCCTGTTGACCGGGTGAGTGCCCGAGTGCCCGGGCCGCGTCGCGGAGCGCCATCCGGGGCTGGTAGGAAATGACGTTGGCGACCTGGGCAGCACGGTCACGGCCGTACTTACGGTAGACGTACTGGATCACCTCCTCGCGGCGGCGATGCTCGATGTCCAGGTCGATGTCGGGCGGACCGTCCCGGCCGGCCGACAGGAACCGCTCGAACAGGAGGCCATGCCGGACGGCATCGACGCTGGTGATCCCAAGCGCGTAACAGACTGCCGAGTTGGCGGCCGATCCCCGGCCCTGGCAGAGGATCCTCTCGTTCGAGCAAAACTCGACGATGTCATTAATGATCAGGAAGTAGCCCGCGAACCCGAGGCCCTCGATCACATCGAGTTCTCGGGCAATCTGCTGGTACGCCCCGGGCACCCGTTCGGTATCCGGGGGGCCGTACCGGCTGCGGATCTTATCGGTGACCAGCTTGCGCAGCCACGACATCTGCGTGTGGTTCTCCGGGACCGGCCAGTCCGGCAGCTCAGGAGCGATCACCTCGAAGCTGAACGCGCATTCGCGGGCCAGTTCGACGCTGCGGGCGAAGACGCCAGGAAACCTCGTCAGGCGCTGTGCCATCTCCACCCCGCTGCGGAGATAGGCGCTTCCGGACGCGGGTAGCCAGCCGTTCATCTCATCCAGGCTGGCCCGCGCCCGGACAGCCGCGAGTGCCTGAGCGAGCCGCGCCGCCGCGGGCGCCGCGTAGTGCACGTTGCTTGACGCCACCACCCCCATCCCGGCCCGCATGGCCAGCTCGTACAGCGCGTCATTGCGTTCGTCATCGGCCGGCTGGTCGTGATCAATCAGCTCCACCATGACATTGCCGCGGCCGAACATCTCCGTCAGCCTGTGCAGTTCGCCGAGCCCCGCTTCCGGCCCGCTGGCGACGAGCGCGGCGGGGACCGCGCCTTTGCGGCAACCGGTGAGCACAACCCAGTGACCGCCGTGTGCAGTGGCGAGTGCGTCGAGGTCGTAACTCGGCCGCCCCTTTTCACCGCCTGCCAGCTGCGCGGCGCTGATCACCCGGCACAACCGCCGGTAGCCCTCTGGGTCGCGGGCCAGCACGAGCAGATGCCGGCCGGCGGGATCTGGAACTCCAGCCCTGGCGGGTCCGGGGAGGTGACCCCCCGGACTGGCACTGTGGGTTCCCGGGAGGTGACCCCCAGGGCTGGCCCGCAGTGGTCCGGAAGGGTGAGCCCCTCGGGAAGCACCGTGTCGGGAAGCACCGTGTCGGGAAGCACCGTGTCGGGAAGCACCGTGTCGGGAAGCACCGTGGCCACTCGTCAGGTCCAGGCTGAGCTCCGCCCCGAAGATTGTGCCTATCCGGACGCCGTTCTCTTCTTCGCTGCGGGCAGCGGCCCGGGCGAACTGGGCAGCCCCGTACATGCCATCGTGATCTGTGATGGCAAGCGTCTCTACTCCGCGGCGGGCCGCCTCCATGACCAGCTCTGCGGGCTGCGACACCCCATCCAGGAAGCTGTAGGAGGAGTGGCAGTGCAGTTCCGCCCAGGGCACCCGGTGCGCTTGCGGGGTCCTCGGCCGCCGGGGTAGGCGAGTGACCGGCCGAGAGCGCGCGTATTGACCAGCGCTCCCCCTGTCAGTGGGCGGCGCATCGCTGAGCGGCGCGTCAGCAGTCGGCGACCCTGCGGCCAGCCGATCAGCCGAGCGGGCACGCCAGGATAGGCGCCGCTCGAACTCATCCCAGGAGACCGGCGGGTTGTCCCAGCCCACGGCTGCCGCACTCCTCTTCCTGCCTGATCACGTTTCTCCTGCCTGTTCACTTCAGGATCGTCAGTTAGCAGCGCTCCTGGGCTAGGGCGGTACCCATCCCCGGGGGGATGCCCAGGCGAGTGCCATGCCTAGGTGAGGTGGTGCGCTGGTGGCGATCCGCTTACATTTGGTTGCCCGTCGCAAGCAAATCAACGCTCCTCTTGCCTGATGCACACCCGGCGGGCGGCCCGGACACCAGGCCGGGGCGTAGGTTGAAGGGCAGGTGGTCAGTCATAGGTGGCCTCGATTATCCAGCGGCCACCCTCGACAACTGCCAGCCACGCTTCACCGTCACGGGTGACCAGCTGGAACCTGGCCAGCCGCCGGGCACGCGCCGGATCCCACCACTGTTCGTCAACAGGCCACGGCCCGGCCCAGGCAATGATCTCACGCAGCGGCCCGCTGTCGATGGCAAGCCGGGCAGGTGGTGCGGATATGGCGGCACGCCCGGTAACGGTCACCGGCTCCCCTGATGCGCAGGTCACGCTCGCGGGCAGCGGCGCCGGATAAACGGTGCTCGGGGACGGTGCGGGAATGCACCCTGGCCAGGGCCGACCCGCAGGCAGCCGCGGAGTATGGCTGTCACCGAACGGCACCAGCGTAACCTGTTCACCAGGGCCGCGCCCGCCCGCAAGCACCGGGCGGGTCACGCCGTCATGACCGAGCATGGACTGCACCCGGGCGGCAGCGCTCGCGACCCGGTCACTGGCCAGGGCCTCACCCCACAATCTGAGCTGTGTTCCATCATCGGGCACTATCTGGTCCGGTATCAGGCGCAATACCGTTATCCCGCCGCGCGACTCCTCGTCATCGCCATCACCGGCGGGCGGCCCACCGGCCGGGCACTCCCCGGTCAGGCGAACACTCGCCATGCGCTCACCCGCCAGGCCCGCACCTGTACGCCATCCGTCGAGCTGCCAGCGCACCCGCTCCGCCACCGCCAGCGACGAAAGAAGCCCATCGTGCCGCCACAATCGCGAGTCAATCCGGCCGCCGGTGAAACCCACTTGCACCTCGACCCGAACGCACGCAAGCCCGCGTCCCGCCAACAACGCGAGCAGCCGGTCGGCAAGCGCCTTGGCGGCGAACACCACGGGCTCGGCCTGCGGCGCGGGCGGATCGAACTCCATCTCCGCTGACAGATCAGCTGAGGGGGGGCGCGGCGCAAGCGGGCAGGGCTCCAGGCCCCTGGCCAGCCGATGCGCAATCGCGCCCACGGCGCCGAACCGGGCGAGCACGTCGCGGGCCGGCAGCGCCGCGAAGTCTCCAAGCGTATGGATACCGAGCTGGCCAAGCAGGCTGGCCAGCTCGGGATGCTCAAGCAGCCCGACCGGGCGCGGGGCAAGGAACCTCCGCGCTCCGCCCGGCGGCACCACCAGCCCGTCCCGGCCGCTGCGGGCAGCGAGCTGGGCGGTGAACATTCCGTCCGCGACCCCGGTCTTGCAGGCGATCCCGCGGTCGGCCACGGCTCGCGTGATCTTCTCCACGAGTACTCCCTCACCGCCGAAGTACCTTGCCGGGCCGCGAGCGCCGATCGCGCACATCCCGGGCCGCACCACCTCGACCCGCGGGCAGAACTCCTGCACCGTCGCCACCACGGACTCAAACGCCCGCGCTTCCGCATCGACGTCCCTGGCCGTGATCAGGACAGGGCAACGGCGCTGCGCATCCCGCAGCCGCTGACCGCGCCGGATTCCCGCTGCCCGTGCGGCTGCCGAGCACGCCACGACCAGGCCGGCCGCCACCACCACGGCTGGTACCTCGGGATCCGCCCCCGCGACCACGACCGGCCAATCCGGGCACCACACCACAAGCACCCGCGGTGGTGCACCGAAAGTCAAGCCCACCCCGTCTCACCCCGGTCCAATCGCAGCCAGTCCCGCATCCTCTGCTCCCACCGCTGCCGCACGCCCGGCCGCGGCTCGCCCAGCCGCAGACGGCTCCGCGACCGCCACGGCGCCGTCCGGGCCGGGCAGCCACCACCACTGCACCCGTGGGCGGGCCCCGCTTCCCCTGCCGCCCGCGATTACCTGCACCCGCCGCCCCCGTAGACGCCCGTGACCAGTACCTATCCCAACCCATTGGGAGCAGGTCACGCGTAGCCACAGATTCGCTCCCTCCCAGCCGCCCGCCACCACGAGCGCACCGCCGCTGCGCCGCGCATGTGCCGCCAGGCGGCGCGTCACCTGAGCGGACGGCCGGGCGGGCGGCCGTAGCAGCACCAGCTCACAGCCTTCGAGCAGTGCGGCGACCACCTGAGGCCACCGCGAACCCGGGTCCGGCACCAGCAGCAACCGGTCCACATCAACACCCACGTCGGCCGCCGCACGCACGCCAAGCTGCGGCATTCCCACCACGGCGCACCATTCCCCGGCCGCGGACGCACCCGCCGCCAGCGTCACGCAGAGCAACCCAGGCCGTTCCACCGCGATGACGCAACCACGCCGTAGGCCACCGGGCAGCAGCCCGCTCAGCGCAGGCAGCACCGGCAGCAGTCTCTCCCCTGGCTGCTCCGATGCCAGCTCACGCAGGTGCGCGGATACCGTGACCACACCCATCACTATCGAACACGTATTCGATAAATGTCAAGGCAGGCTGCGGCCGCAGAACGGGATCGGCCCGGTCGGTGATCTCTGGCATGATCTGCTGGCTGGCTCGCCGGGCTGATCAGGCTTCACCACAGGGACACACCGGCAAGCGGGCCGGACACGGCGGTAGTGACGAGAACGCTCTGGCGTGCTGGTCACCTCACGAGCCAGCCCACGCCGAACGCCAGCGCGGCCAGCGCCACGACGCCGAACATGCCGACCCAGACGATGCCAGGCACACCGGTGAGGCGCGCCAGTTCGTCGGCGTCTGTGACGCGGACGCCGCGCCGCCGGGTGCGCTGCAGCTCAAGCACCGGCCGCACGGCGCCGAGCAACAAGAACCACGTCAACGAATACGCGAACACCGCCTGGACCAAAGGGGATGCGAGCCAGCACACGATCAGCAGGGTGAGCCCGGCCACCGCCGAGGCCGCGAGGCCGTAACCGTTGCGCATCGCCAGGGTAAGACCCGCGAGCAGCACCAGGCTGATCAGCAGCATAACGATAGGGTGCCCGGCGGCCAGCAGGGCCGCGGCGCCCAGCCCGAGCAGCGAAGGCGCCATGTACCCGGCGGCGGTCGTGAGCATCATGCCTGGCCCGGACGGCTTGCCTGCGGAGATGGTCTCGCCCGCGGTGCTCCGGTGCAGCCGTACCCCGGCGAGCCGTCGTCCGGTCACGAGCGCCACAAGCGCGTGACCACCCTCGTGCGCTATTGTCACCACGTTCCTGGACACCAGCCAGGCCCGACGCGGCACCACCACCGCAAGCGCCAGCAGGCCGCTGACGGCTACCAGCCAGACTGGTGGCAGGTGCTGCACCGCGGCCAGCTTGTGCCATAGCTCCCCCAGCCTGGTGACATTCACCTCGTCACACTCATTCCTGGCGTAACGTTGACCGGCCCGGACCTAGCGGACCTTCCCCACCTAGCGGACCTTCCCCATAGCGAGGGTAGAGCAGGCAGCGGGCGGCCGTGCCAGCCCAGCCAGATCCACCGGAAATCCGCGCTGCTTGCGCTGTAAACCGCACCCACACCCACGATTAGTCACAGCGCCTAGTCACAGCGCCCGAGCGGACGCACGGCACACCACGGAAGCCTTGTTACCATTTCGGCAGTACCGATGTCGTGCCGCCGAGTTATGCGGCCCGGTGGGAGGGGGTGCCCGATGGGCTGGATCAAGGCTCTCGCCGTTGGCGTCGCGGTCATCCTGGTCTTCAGCGTGATCTCCGCCATCATGCACCTGTTCTACCTGGCCATCGTGGCGATCGCTATCGGGGCCGTGGTCGCCCTCGTGCTCAAGGCCCGCGCACGGCTGCGCGCCGGACGGGCGGAGAAGGCCAGGAAGGTCGAGGCCGAGCGGGCCCAGGCGACGTTGACACAGCGTCAGCTGGAGGTACGGACGAAGGCGGTACAGCACCAGCAGGATGTCGAGGACGAGCTGGCCAGGCTGAAGCGCGAGATCGAGTAACCGCGCACGGGATACTCGTACACAATCACGGTAACTTTGCTGCGAATTCACGGCTGTCACGTAGCCCGGTCCAACCCGGTAGCCCGGTCCAGCCGGAAGGCCGAGCGAGCATCGGTGCCACTTGTGGAGCGGGCAACTGCGCGAGGCGAGCGGTCCAGTCGCCACCGCCTCAGCCGCCGCTGCGCTTGTGTCGGCGGGATGATTGTCACAAGTCGGATGGGATGCGATGAAGAAACGGATCGCCGGGGTCGCCGCTGGTGGCACCGCACTCGCTATCGGCGCGGCTGCCGCCGCATACCCCTGGCTATGGCGGCAGCGGTGCCTGACGTGGGGCGCGACGGCTGACGAGGTCACCAGGAAGATGCCGGGTGATGACTTGCTGACAAGCCCTGACATGCTTTCGACCCGCGCTACGACGATCGACGCGCCGGCCAGCTCCGTCTGGCCATGGCTGGTGCAGATGGGAAGTGGCCGCGCGGGCGCGTACACGTATGACTGGGCAGAGAATCTGTTCGGCCTTGACATGCACAGCGCGGACGAGATCCTGCCGCAGTTCCAGGATCTCAAGGTCGGCGACGTCCTGCCGGTCGGGTCGACGGGCCCGCACATGCGGGTGGAGGTCCTGGAGCCCGAACGCGCGCTCGTCCTGAGATCGGAAGACGGGAACTGGGTGTGGGCGTTCGCCCTCTACACTGGCGGCGCGGTTACCAGGCTCGTCAGCAGGAACCGCATTGCCACCCCGGGCGCGTCTGTGTTCGTCCGCTCGTTCAACTTCCTGGTCATGGAGCCGGGAAGCCTCGTCATGGAGCGCAAGATGCTGCTCGGCATCAAGGAGCGCGCAGAGCGTCTGGCGCAGGCCGCCGGCACCGAGTCCGAGGGAACCCGGCCGGTCCAGGCCGCGACTTAGGGCGTGTCCCGTGGATCTTGGTGGATGCGGGCGGTGATCCAGACGGCGACCGGCAAGGCGGAGGAGGAGCCGATAGTGGAGCTAT
>Ga0335081_10012522_pt1 | contig 13756 bp, 10 predicted proteins | sample Lox_Sample_35_FD_206713 | JGI IMG/M metagenome (GOLD analysis project Ga0335081, IMG submission 206713) | Soil microbial communities from Loxahatchee National Wildlife Refuge, Florida, United States - Lox_Sample_3.5 | ecosystem: Environmental > Terrestrial > Soil > Wetlands | place: USA...
GATTCTTTCAGGGCTGGCCTTCAAGATGGCTTTGATTCCCGTCAGCCGTCCACCGTTCAGCCGGCGAATCTGCATCAAGCCGTTCGAGAGATTCCGAATCGACCGGTAGCTGCTCGTGTGAAGCCGACAGATGGCGCCGAAGGTCGGGAACTTCTCCAGGATGAAGTAGAGGTCCCCCGACGGTCGGCACTCGCCCCGCTCCAGGTCGGGACAGCCGTCCCCACACTCCTCAACTGGCTGGCCCTTTTTCGGCCCGTCGATGTACTTGTAGCTCCCCGGCCAAGCCTCCCCCTCAGGGTGCTTTTGCGTCCTGCGAGTCGCTCGCATTTCATACCGCGGCCCGCCGCCATTCGCAATCTGCACAAGCTCGCCGTGGCACTTGCACACGGAGGTTGTCCACAGGGCATACTCCGTCCGAAAGACTTCTCGCGGTTCGTCATTGAGGAAAATGATCCCCAATTCGGTTGGCTTCTCGCCGTGGGCCTGTGCGATGTCCGAGGCTGGCACCCAGACCACGTCTTGGCCCTGCAGCGTCTTCCGCTTGAAGACGAAATGGTCCAGCCTGCGCGGGTGGCTGTTTTCCTTGCCCGGCTCGGGCCCCTCCCCGATGGCGACCTTAATGGTCACAGGAAGCTGCTGGAGGGCCGTGCCGTTCTCATCGTGTGTCAGTCCGAGAATGCCCATAGAGATTCCTCCTCATGCTGCGATCAATTTGTGCTGGGAAAGACGATTCAGCTACAAGAAGCGACAGGCTTCAGAACAAGGTGAGCTGGCCTTCGCAGGGAGTCACGCGGCGCGCACCCTTGCGAGGAATCAATTCGTGCCCCGCATCAATCGGCACCCACCCCGCAGGCGGTGGGACGGGCTTTTCACTCGCTACCAGATCAACTTCTTGGACTGATTCCGGTGTGGCCTCTTCTGCCTGGGATGCCTTCACCGCAAACGCTTCTTCCTGTTTCTTCTGTAAGGCGGACCACACCGCATCGGCTCTTTCCCCGATTCCTTTCTCCGTCACCAGCTCGCGGGCCATGGCCATGAGGATGTCATCTTCATCGTTGATCGCTTGCAACCCTTCCGAAGAGAACTTGCCCTCCATGGCAAAAGAGACCAGCAGCTTCTTCCCCATCAGCCGAAGACAGCCCTCCTGCATCGTCTCGGCGTAGTGCAGATACTTCACTTTCACTGGAAGACGCTGGCCGATTCTCCAGCTTCTCCGGCTGGCTTGACGAAGCACGTAGATGGAGTATCCCGTCTCGTAAAACAGGATCGTGGGGAACTCGATCAGGTCCAGCCCTGTCTGAACCAGCTTCGGGTGACAGATGACCGCTTGCACCCCGCCGCGGAGCTGGCGGTCGTACCATCCCTCTCGCGCCTCAGGAGGCGTATCCGTGGTAAGCAGCGCGACCCGGATCCCCTCGTTTCTGAGGATGCGCTCCAGCCTCCGGGTCACGTCCCGCTTCTGGGTATAGACCGCGTAGATCTGGCAGCGGCGGCCACGCGCCAGCTCTCCTTTCACTTCTTCCACCAAGCGGCGCTCCTTCGCGTAGACGTGGTCCTCGTCCAGGTCCGGTGTCTCCGCGATGAGAAACTTTTCCCGCCGCTGCGTCTCCGGGTCGTATTCCCACCCGAACAGATTCCCCAGGTGAAACGGCCGGTCCGGATAAAGTAGCAAGGCGTTCAACGCCACGCTCATTACGGACTGGTTCCCGCGATGCTCTTTCAGGGCGGTTTTCACGTCCTCTTCAAGCTTCTTGTAGGCCTCCATCAACGGAGGGTCCATCTCGACACTGACGACCTCCTCCCGGTAGGGCGGCAGCGCCTCGGAGATATCCTCGAGCGAAATAAACGCTCCCAGGCTCATCAGGAAGCGGCCAAAGAGCAGGGGCGATGCCCCTGGGCGCCGGCGCACGCGTTTTGTCACGCGCGCCTCGGAGCAGGAGTTGTCCTCCGGTTCGATTACGGTGACCTTCTCAAGCAGGCCGTACGTCTCCGTGAAGGACCGGACGCCCGTCTCGCCGAACTCGAACCCCTCGCCAACCATCTTGCCCGGTTCGAGCCGGTAGAGAATGTTGAACACCTCATCGGCGTAGCCGCCGAGAAGTGTCCCGGTCAGTACCGCAGTGTGTTGCGCGCAAGCAGCCAGCGTACCGAGCGCATTGCCCTGGGCTGTGTCTCCTTTCAGCTCGTGGACCTCATCCGCAATGGCGTAGTCGAAGAAGTCCGGCATGTAGCGGCCGATGAAGTCCACGGGAGCGAAGCGTCGAACCTTCGTACCGTCGGCCTGCCACAAGGCGCTGTACAGGGTACGCCGGCGCTTTCCGGACTCGTCTCCGTTCTGGCTGCCGAGGATCTCACTCAGCTTGGCCTTCTTGAAGTCATCGCGCAGGAGCCGCTCGCCATCCTCTCCCAGGTAGATCGGACAACCGGTGTCCGGATTGGTGACGCTTCCGTGGTAGCGCCCGCATCGGGCGACCGAGTAGGAGTGCCGCCAGAAGTAACTCAGTTTCCCGCGATCTCGGCCGACGACGAACAATGCCGGCCAACCGCAGATGGAATCCCAACGCTTGCGAGCGGTGCGAGCCGTCTTTCGCTGCCGCAATTCCGTCAGTGTGGTACGCAGCCCTTCCCGGATGATGCGGCCATGCCGCAGCCTGACTTCGTTGACCCCTGCATGGCCCACGGAATTGGTTGGGGTGCGAAGACCGTCGATGAAGAAAACGCGGACACGAGGCAGGGTCAGAAACGCTTCTCTGGCCCACTTCTCAACCAACTGGGGTGGCACCATGGCGAGGGCTGTGAAGGGCCTGCGGTCACTGTGCACGTGGACAGCGCCGAGCGAGATCAGTGTCTTTCCAGTCCCGCACTCCGCGATCACAGCTGCGCCCCTTGCCTCATTCCAACGCTTTACCACCCCCATGATCGCAAGCGTTTGTGCAGGAAACGGCTTACGGAGGAGTTGTCCTGTGAGCGGCGAAGCTACGTCGTCAAAGCCCTGCAGCGGCGGGTAGGTCTGAAGAATTCTGTCACCAAGTGCGGGGGCCCACGCACGGAGATACTCGTTGATGTCCTTCGGTAATTGCATAGTCCTTTCCTCATGGTCTGTTCAGGGGAAACAAGGAGCTGTGGGGATAAGTAAGAGGGACGGGCAATTTCAAGCGTAGTGGTTGTCAGAAGGCGTCGGCTGCGGGCCAGATTCCGGTTCGTCGGCAAAGTGGATTGTTTCCGAGTGCGCCGTTACTCGGAAACAATCGCGAGTGTGAAGGGCATCACCGTCCCTGAAGCAATCGTTTGCGCTCCTAACGGTGCCCTCCCAGCAGCCTCTCCCGCAAAAACTGAGGCACGCTATCCAAGTCTACGCTCCTGGTTGCTCCGAAATCGTCGATATACTATACTGGGGTATACTGTAGGCGATTAGGGAGAGCTAATGGCCCACACAGCGAAAGACAAAGAGAAGCTTCTGACGCGCGTTCGAAGGATTCGGGGACAAGTAGACGCGATTGAGAGGGCGCTCGACTCTGAGCAGGAATGCTCTGGCGTCCTGCAACTTATGGCCGCATGCCGTGGAGCGTTGAACGGTCTCATGGCCGAGGTCATGGAAGGACATATCCGTTTCCACGTTTTGTCACCTGACAGCGGCAAGAACTCCCCCCAGATGGAAGCCGCCGAAGAATTGATCGATGTAGTACGGGCCTATTTGAAATAGCGTTGTAGATCTGCGGGAATCCACGAAAGGTGACACGCCTATGACCCAACCAACAGTGAAAGAGCCGGATTCAGAGAAGCTCTTTGGCGCAACTGCGAACAATAGACTCTCTGAACGCGGCGACCACAAAGACGATGCTGATGATCGGGAACACGCTCACCCCTTGGACTGGAAGGAAATCGCGCGCGTGTTGTTTGTGGCCGTAGCGGCTGGTGCCATGTGGTTTGTGGGTAGGTCAACGAATCCGTACATCGCTGCGGTTGGGGTGACTTGTACGATCGTTGGTGGCTTCCCCATCTTCCACGAAGCTTACGAAAACATCACGCAACGCCGCATGACGATGGAGCTTTCAATGGCTATCGCCATCATCGCTGCTCTGGCTATCCGCGAACTCTTTACGGCTCTTGTCATCACGCTCTTCGTTCTGGTCGCAGAAATCCTAGAGGGTCTTACAGTTGGGCGAGGCCGCAAGGCGATTCAACATTTAGTTGATCTACTGCCGAGTAGGGCCACGGTGCGTCGAAGCGGATCTTGGACGGACGTAGAAATTCAACAGGTCTCGACGGATGACGACGTGCTCGTTCGGCCGGGGGGTCGTATTCCGGTTGATGGAAAAGTTGTCGGAGGACATTCCTTCGTCGACCAAGCGCCGATCACTGGTGAGTCCATGCCAGTTGAAAAGCATCCTGGTGCCATCGTCTATGCGGGTACGATCAATCAATCGGGTGCGCTCGAAGTGCGGGTTGAGCGCCTAGGCCGTGACACAACCTTCGGCAAGATTATTGATGCGGTTGAAACCGCAGAGAAGTCCCGTGCACCGATTCAAGGAATTGCGGACCGACTTGCGGGTTACCTTGTATATTTTGCGTTGGGTGCGGCTGTCTTAACTTTCCTGGTCGCCCACAACATTCGTTCAACCATTTCGGTGATCATCGTGGCGGGAGCTTGTGGCATCGCGGCGGGGACGCCGCTGGCGATTCTGGGGTCCATAGGCCGTGCGGCCCAGCAGGGCGCGATCATCAAAGGCGGGCTTTACCTCGAAAAACTTGGGGAGGTCGACACGGTCCTTCTCGACAAGACGGGCACACTGACCTACGGAACTCCGGAGCTTCTGGAAGCGTGCCCAGTCCCGGAGGTTTCGGCCAGAGTTTTGCTAAGCACTGCAGCAACAGCTGAATCGCGGTCGGAACACCCTATCGCTAAGGCGATCCTTAGGAGAGCAACGCAACTAGGCATTCCCTACGAAGATCCCGGGCAATTTGAATACACGCCGGGAAAAGGAATTATCGCCACCAGCGGCGGCGAAGAAATCATAGTTGGAAACCAGAATTTCTTACTCGAACGCGGAGTTTTACTGAATAAAGCAAACGACACAGTGCCGGGCTCGGAAATCTTCGCTGCACGCGGCGGGCGATTTTTGGGAACCCTCCAAATTGCGGACACACTTCGACCGGAGGCAAAGGATGCGATTCAATCCCTGCAAGCGATGGGGCTGAGGACGGTGCTGCTGACAGGGGATGCAAAATCTGTCGCGGAAGACGTTGGCAGAAAACTAGGTGTCGATGAAATTGCCTCTGATCTCCTGCCGGAAGGCAAATTACAGTATGTAAAGCAACTGACGGAGAAAGGCCGTAACGTAGTTATGGTCGGGGACGGCGTCAACGACGCGCCTGCTTTGATGCAGGCGTCCGTCGGCGTGGCGATGGGATCTGGAACGGACGTAGCACGCGAGAGTTCGGATGTCGTATTGATTGGGAACGACCTGTCGAAGCTGGTCGAGACCCTGCAGACGGCGCGACGCTGCCGCCGCACCATCCTACAGAACTTCGTAGGAACTCTTGTGGTCGACAGCATCGGCGTTGGTCTAGCGGCCTTCGGATTTCTCAATCCATTGCTGGCAGCCTTCATTCACGTTTCGTCCGAGATGACTTTCATCTTGAATTCCGCCAGATTGCTTCCGCCAGTGTCCTCGGCTAATCAATTTGTTCGCGGGATTCTTTCACAATCACCTTCAACAACAAGTTAGGGAAGCACTTTCAACTCGGCGGGCGATAGGAAAATCGGCTGGACCTTCAGAAGATTATCGCTTGGACTTGCGAAACGCAGAAGGGTGTGGCGCCCGGCATGACGCGTGCCTTTTGCGACTGGCGCGCCCCGGGTGAATCGGCTTGCTTAACGCTCGATCCCACTAGAACAGGAATTTGAGAGCGATTTGCGAGATCCGCGGCGGCGCCGCTCTGACCACCTTGCCGAACGTCGCGTCGTTGATGTTTCCATCCACCGAGCCGCTTCCGTAGAACTGCGCGTGATTGAATGTGTTGAAGGTCTCCAAGCGCCATTCGAGCGATTTCCTCTCCGTCAATTTCGTGGCCTTGTGGAGCGCCATGTCCCAATTATTGACGCCGGGCCCGTAAAATGGGCGGCGCGGCGCATTTCCCTGCGTGCCCAGGGCATTGGGGCTGAAGAGCGCGGTGTTGAAGTAGGGTTGCCCATTCCGCGGATTGTGATTGATTTCGAAATTCCCCGGGGCTAGGTTGGGCAGATCAATGCTCACCGAATTGATCCCGTTATTCTGCGCATCGACGAGGAAGTTGTCGCCGTTGCTGGCCAGGGTCACGGGCAAACCTGAGGCAAACCGTGTGACCCCGGAGATCGCCCACCCCTCCGTCCAGCGGCTCCTGGAGCGGAACAGCTTCTCGAACGGCAGTCCGTAGTTGTAACTGACGACGAGGTTGTGCTTGATGTCGAAGGCTGAAATCCCATACTCCGCGCGGTAATTAAAAGGATTCACCTGTTCCTGCAGATTGGAGGACTGGTCGAGCGATTTTCCATACGTATAGCTGGCCAGCAGGGTCAATCGCCCACTCGTGTGTTTCAACGTCAAATCGAGCGCGTTGTAATTGGAATTGCCCATGTTCTTGAACCATGCGTTGGTGCCGATGGTGTTGGGAAAGCCAGCCAGATTGCGCGTGCCGTTCACCACGGTGCCATCCGCCCGCGTATAGACCGAATTCTCGCCGAACGGTCCGCAGGTCGGAGTGCCCGGCATAACGTCCTGTGGCTGACTGAGGCTGAGGCAGAGTGCCGGATTCCCTGGATTTGCTTCCACCACCGTCAAGAGATGTCGTCCCAGCGAACCGATGTAGCTCGCACTGGCCACCGTGTTCGCAGTGATTTGGCGTTCGACGGTGAAGTTGAGCGCCGTGGAATAAGGAGTTTTGTTCTTGTAGAAGTAACTGACCGCGCCGTTGATCGGCGTGTAGTTTGCCCAGGGAACGTTTGGGTCCGGATTCGATGGAGAATGGCCATAAGCCGGAACCTGAACCGGGAACTGCTGGATGAACTGCGTTCCGGTGAGTGCGCCCACGAACGGGGTGGCCATCTCCGGGGGTTCGGGACTCGTGTACGTGAGACCGTAGGGCGGGTTTCCGGTGGGGTAGGCGATCGTCAGGCCTTCAATGGCGGTGAAAAACCGGCCCGCGCCCAGGCGGATGCTCGTCTTGCCGGGCCCGCCCGTCAACTTGCCGAGGAAACCCTGCGACCAGTTCGGAGAATAGGCAAGTCCAAACCGAGGCGAAAAATCATTCCATGGCGTCGGAGCGATCGTGGACGGGAGGGCCTGGCCATTCGGCAGGCGGTCTCCGGGCACCAGATAGCCGAGCGGGGCGCCGGGAAATGTCTGCGACTCGACGCCCGGGATCAGAGTTGTTCCCTGGTTATCCAGCTCCGACCATGGCCGGATATAGTCCCAGCGCAGGCCGTAGTTGATAGTCAGATTGGGCCAGATTCGCCAACTATCCTCGGCGAAGATCCCTCCCGTCGCGGAAAACTCATGAAAGGGCGGAGAAGATTGTTGCGAGTAGAAATCGGGCAGGCCCAGCAGAAAATCGGCAAAACCATTGCCTGTGGTTTGCGCTCCCGAGCCGAAAAATGAAAAGGTGCCGTTGGCGACCAGGTCCGGCGCTTGCTTCACCTGATACCAGACATACTCCCCCCCAAACTTCAAGGTGTGATGGCCAACGACCTTGGAGACACTGTCGCTGGAATCGATGGTGTTATTCACCTGCGCGACGAAGAACGGGTTTGTGCCCACGGCAAACGAATTGAAGTAGAGCATCTCCACTCCGGCAAACTGGGGAAAGCCCTGCTGAATCCCTTGGGGCCCGGTAGAAATGCCCTGGTCTGCCAGGGTCACGCCTACGCCGCCCTTGGGGACGCCAAGATTGTTGTTCAGCCGGATGTACCCGATGCGCGCCTCGTTGACGAGATTCGAGCCAAAGGTTTTGGTGTTGCTCAGCACGATCATCTGGTCCCTGCCCGATGAAAGCGCGTCGTAGGCTCCGTTGGGACCGGGCAGTGTCGCGCCACCAAAGCCGCTTGGATAGGGGTTGTCGAGAGTGTAGCTGTCCGCGAAATAGTAGGCCGAAAAGTTTCCGTATCGCGAGGTGTTGATATCGATGCGCGCCGAACCTTTGTCGTCGTTCAGTCGCTGTTTATTGGACGCCGTCGAGAACTCGCTGGCTCCCAGATTGGGAGCCGGAATGAACTGCAACATCTTGGTCGCGGGGATAGCGAAAGCAGCCTGCGGAATCTTCGCGCCCGGAAAAACGCACTGCGCGGCGGAGTTGCATCCGGGAGCGTAAAACGGCTCGCCGACAGTCACCCCGTATCCCAGGCGGTCGGAAAGGGTCTGTGCGAGAAAAGCGCCATTGACCTTGCCGGTGAGCGTGTTCGCGGAATCCACGAAGTCGCCCGCGCGATTGGCCACCGAGGGCACGCTCACGATTCCCGTCTCGATGCCCTGCACTGTTCGCTGCCCCTGGTAGTCGGCAAAGAAGAAAGCCTTTTTCTTCTTAATCGGGCCTCCTACGGTTCCGCCAAACTGGTTCTGCTGGAAATTGGAGCGGGTTGGATCAAAAAAACCGCGCGCATCGAGAGCCGTATTGCGAAGGAACTCGAACAGGTCGCCATGGAACTCGTTTCCACCCGACTTGGTCACCACGCTGATCAGTCCGCCGCTGTAATTGCCGTACTCCGCGTTCGCATTGCTGGTGAGGATGCGGAACTCCGCAATCGAATCGAGAGTGGGAATAATCCCGGCTTGCTGCCCAATCGTCTCCTGCACGCTCACTCCATTCAGCGTGAATCCATTTGCCGATTCCCGCTGGCCATTGATCGAGAATTGGCCGGTATCGCCGTTGCCCGCAACCGGGATTGTCCCGAAGCCGCCCCCCGACGTGCTATTTCCGGCCCCGCTCGTCGTCAGAGGCGTTACGCCCACCTGGGTGGCAAACAAATCCGTGTAGCTTCGACCATTCAACGGGATGCTGGTAATTTGCTTGCTTTCCATCACTTGGCCCAGTTGCGTGTCGGACGTTTCCACCTGAGCCGCGCCTTCCGTTACTGTGACCGTCTGGCTCTGTTCGCTGAGTTGCAGCGTCACATCCACCGTCAGGGATGTATTAATGTTGATGGTCAAGCCCTTCGTCTGGCTCGGCTTGAAACCATCGGCAGCGACATCGATCTCATACTGTCCAACCGGCAGAACCGGGAATGAGTAGCTCCCCTGCTCGTCGGTTCTCGCCGTTTGCTTTGTTCCCGTGGCCGCGTGAATGGCTACAACGGTTGCGCCCGGAATGACCGCGTTGGTCTGATCTTTCACTGTTCCGGTAATCTTTCCTCCCACGTCTCCCCATCCTGAAGAGGCGAACAGGACAATCGCCACCGTGATGAGCATGATTCTGTGTTTCAGGCTGGACATTTGGCTACTCCTCCTGTGGTTTCGGTGAATTTCCCCTGCCGCCCTTTTGCTGCGCCGCGGGCGCGCTGCATCCACTCAGCTTGCAGCTATGGCGATGCGTCTCTTCGGATCCTCGGCATCCTCGGTCAGTACCTCTTCGCTGGCCTCGGCAAGCCCGCTGCCTTCCTGGAGCGGCTCTGGCTCAAGAGCGGTCATCCTGGGATCGATCCAGATCGAGATGAGCGGGCCCTTTCCATCGTCGTGCAGCGGCGCCCAGACGCAGTACAGACCCGGGCGGCCAGGGCAGCCCGGGAGGCCGGGAAGGGATGAATGGTTCTGGAAATCTTTTGTGAGATGGGTCATGCTGTCCTCCCCCGCGAGAGACACCCCTCCGGAACGAGCCCAGTGGCGTCTCGCGCGGTTGAAATGAATTGCGGATCGGGTGAGAAACCTTAGGGTGACCGAACAGGTTCCCACTCGCTCAGGTTTTTGTATTCCGCGAGAGCGAGCGGGAGAGGAGGCGGGAATCGCCGCGTCTTACGCGGGCTCGTCGTGGTACTCCGGGCAGCTACTACCCGGAGGTTCTGGTTCTTGGTTCAGGCTTGCCATTTGGTCTATTTTCTTGGGGCTCTTAATTGTAGCCCGAAACTCTAGTACCATACCCGGATAGGGTAGTCAAGAAAAATGTCACATTTATCGCGAGAAAAATTCGACCTAGTCACCCGCACCAAGAAGGTCATCGGTCAACTGGAAAGTGTCCTGCGCGCCTTGAACGAAGATGAACAATGCGCGGATATCCTCCAGCGCCTCGCCGCCGCACGCGGATCCATCAACAGTCTGATGGGCGAGCTTCTGGAAGACCACATTCGGAATCACATGCCCCGGAATTCAAAGTCCGCCGAAGAAGCGGCGGCGGATGTGATTGACATCGTCAGGACCTATCTCAAGTGAGGGCGTGAGTCGGTTCCAGATCGAACTTTCCAGCCACCTCGTTTCAACTCCCGGACGCTCGCGTACTCCGAAACTGTCCACAAACGGCGTTCTGGAAAGTTACGAACCACGGTTCCGGAACGATGGTCGCTTATCTGGAAAGTGGTGACCCACGACCCACAGATTCAAGTAATTGTCTCGAAATCTCAGCAGTCGTTACGTAGATGTCGGTGTGCCTTAGGAGCGCATTGAACGCGATGCCCTCCTCTCGCACGATCATCTGGGCGCACTCTACGACTGCAAATTGGCTCTCCGGAACCCGAAAGTCGGCTGGCGCAGTCACCGCCTCCCGGGTGTCAATTTCAAGGCCTTCGAGTGCTTCCCCCAGTTCGTAGCCTGACTCCTGGACTTCGCTCCGCTGGCTGACGCGGTTGCCCCAAGGACTGAAATACTCCGCCGAAGAGTCCCAGTAAGACGTCTCGTACAGGGAAGGATCGAGGCCCCTCTGCTCACACAGGACATTGATTCGTCGTAAAGCGAGCTTCGCGAACTCCGCATCGATTTCCACGACCGCGTAATCGCAGCCACCACTGTATTCGGGATTGCTGCTCCAGGTTCTTAGAACAACTCGCACAAATTCCTCCTTGGTCCTTTCTAGGGCAGCAGCATTAAGTGGGAGGACGCCCGGCCACCTCTGCCTCCAAGGTCGACCGCTCCAGGAAATTGCTCGGCAACTTCCAAGTGATCGATCCAGTTTCCCCCGGTATTCGGATCATGCCCTCTCCTAACGCTTTGCCTATCCATTTAAGGAAGGTGGCCTTGTTTCCGCTCACCACCACGGGTGAGCATCCCAATCCGATCAAGGGCCGGATCGCCCTCCGCTGATTAAGCTCACGCATGAACCAGGGCGCCCACTCGGGCACCACCGGAAGGCCATATCGCGAGGCGACGCGATAGAGCACAAACACCGGACTGTCGTCACACAGAATGGTCCGTGTGCCCTCCCGGTCGGCACCCGGTTTCGTCTTGGCTAACTCAGCTGACACAGCCACCAAGTGCCGGACCGGGCGCTTCGACGCCGCAACCATCACGCTCCCGCGAAAGCATTGCGCCTCAGGGCCTAAAGAACCCGTAAGTACAGAACGCCCCGGAGTCTGAATCTGGAAGACTGCTCCCTCCGTCACGCCTGCCCACAGGGCGGCGATCTCCGCGTCACTCCCCATCACCGAGAGGAGGTGTACAGCCGCCGACCGATTCTCTTCCTTTCCCACTTCCACAATGAGCCGATCCATGTGGACCCGAACCCGCGTTGTCGTGTCTTTCACGCGTTTGACGAACTCCAACGTTCCAACGCGCTCGTGTGCGTTTTGCATGCCTGTTTCCTCGAACCGTTCTTTGCTTCACATTCATGCTCCCCGAGGCTGCGGATGAGCCACCCGGCGACGGCTCACACACATATCTTCAGTTGGGTTTGCGGATAACCGAGGCAGGTCACTTCGTGGAAACGAAGGTGGGATTCTGGGCAGTGGAACTGGCTTCGTTAATTGTCGGGTAGGTCCTCGGCAGGGCAGCTCTCTTAATCTCGGCCAGAGCGGTTGAATATACCGTCCAGTATTTAGTTGCGTCGTCCACCTCTGCCTCACGGATCACGCCCCCGAATTCCACTCGTACAGCGGGATAGTTGCTCTCATGCAAGGCTTCGCAGTAGTGCCACTGCTTGCCATCCGAAACAATGAGGTGGTCACCGAGAGCACCTGGGCACGAACCGTTGCACACCAAGAAGGGAATGCCGCTGAGCGCGGTCAGCTCATCGTAGTTTCCCTCGTTGGCTTCCTCATCCACCATCACGATGGCACCCGGTATTTCATTTCCGTCCGCTGACATTGCTTCTGACCCCTCGAGTCTGTAGCCCATCTTCTCAAAGATGTCTTTGTCCCGCTGGGCGCAAACGAGCGTGGAGTAACACCGATCAGCCATTTGGTTTCGCCTCCTTTCTCCAGCCAACGAGTTACTTCAGGCTGGCAATTTCTCCCCTGCAGAAGACGAGCGTCAGTTCGTTCGAGAACCGCTCTTTCTCTCGAATGATGGTCTTCCCGTCTTCTTCCTCTTCCGACTTGTCCACCAGTTTGACCGACTGCCAGTGCGCGATGTGTCGCGTTTCACCGTCTCCGAAGATCCCGTTGAGCATTCCCGCCGTGCAGAGCAGCCCCACGTGGCCACCGTGCAAGGGCGTCAGTGGACGCCCATTCACATCTGCCTGCTGCGCGAAAAGCACCGCAGAGGCTTGGCGATAAGCCGACGATCTCGGAAGGAGATCCTCGATTTGGTCCAAAGGAAGGCCACGGTAGACCAAGCGGACTGGTGCACCGGGTGGAACAGTGTACTGGTGATCAGGCTCCGAGGGCAGTGGGGGAAGTCGCTCCGGGTCTCTCGCCAGTGAGGCATACCACTGCCGGGCACGCGTGACGTCATTGTCCTGGAGGCGCTCCCTTTCACGCCGAGTGCGACGGACGCCAAACACAACAATCTGCTTGTAGCGGACGCTTTCGGGCTCGGTGAGGCGGTATGCGCGCGCGTCCCGGAAGTGGGATGAGAGCACTGCATTGCATTCTCCAACCCGCACGCTCGGAACGACCAAGACCAGGAGTCCTCCGGGCTTCAGCCAGCGATAGACATGCTCCAGGAACAGTCGTTCCATGCGCTCCGATTTCTGCTCGCCAAGCTCGAAGTCGTAGGGAGGGTTCAGGTAGACCAACGAGAACGATTCCACCGGACACTGCACGTCAAAGCAGTTTCCGTGGATCACCTCGCCTTTCAGTTCGCGGGCCTGCTCCGCTCGATTGGCATCGAGTTCGATCCCATAGCGGTGCACCTGGGCTCCCTCGGTTATCTTTGCAAACGCGGCGCCCTCCCCGATGCAGGGGTCAAGCCCCGCGCAACTCTTTTCGCTGAATTGCAAGAACCCTCGAATTCGAGTGGCTTCAGCCAAGGGCAGCGGATAAAAGCCCAAACGTTGCCGTCCAGCAAGACGCATGCTTCCTCCAGTTCAGGCACAGTTCCTCCTTCTCGATGGCCCATCAGCGATTAAGGCGATGGAGATAACTGCTGGCAGCTCTATCAGATACACGAGCTAGCCCTTACTTTTTTGCCAAGCACACCAGACGGTGCTAGGTTCCGCGTTGAAATGGCCGCAACAGTCCATGCGGGCGCGCCACCGGCTTCGGCATTGTGTTTGGGCAGGGTCCTAAAGCTCGAGCCGAAGGGCGACAGGATAGAGTGTGCCTTCACGGACGGCACCAGCATCCTGCTCTCGAAGTTCCTGGCGGCCTTCATCCGCTCGGGTGATGAAGTTCGATTTCCAGTAGGAATGCCCGAGAGCGGTA
>Ga0335081_10012523_pt1 | contig 13756 bp, 15 predicted proteins | sample Lox_Sample_35_FD_206713 | JGI IMG/M metagenome (GOLD analysis project Ga0335081, IMG submission 206713) | Soil microbial communities from Loxahatchee National Wildlife Refuge, Florida, United States - Lox_Sample_3.5 | ecosystem: Environmental > Terrestrial > Soil > Wetlands | place: USA...
CCACGTCTACAAGGGGGCGGAGCATCCCCACCGGGCACAGACCCCGGCGGCCCGGTCGCTGCGCTGGACGGCGAAGGCGTCATGACGACCACCGCATTCGCCGCAACCGGCAAACGGAAAAGCGCGGTCGCCCGCATCCGCCTGGTGCCTGGCGAGCCGAAGGTGCTCATTAACGACCGGCCCCTAGAGGAGTATTTTCCCCGGGGACTCTGGGTCAAACTGGTGATGCAGCCGCTTGAAGCCGCCAACGCCAAGGACAAATACACCGTCTTCGCCAATGTCTACGGCGGAGGCCTGTCGGGTCAGGCGGGCGCCATCTCCCACGGCATCGCACGGGCGCTGGTCATCAGCGACGAAGGTTTGAAGAAGCCGCTGCGCGCGCAGGGCCTGCTGACGCGGGATTCCCGCGTCAAGGAACGGAAAAAGTACGGACAGAAAGGAGCCCGACGGCGGTTCCAGTATTCCAAGCGGTAAGGATTTCATTGGAACCGGCGCATCGGGGAAGGTCCAGCTGACCTTCCCTTTTTTTATCCGCCGGGGCCGAAGCAGGGCGTCACGATGCAGACACACCGATCACCGCGCACCTCTCCCGGGCCGAGTCCGGCCGCGCCGCCGCGCCTCCGGGTCGGCGTCATCGGCGCCAGCGGCTACTCGGGCGCCGAACTGCTCCGCCTGTTGAGCGGCCATCCGAGGGTCGACATCGCCATCGCCACGGCCGATCGATCGGCCGGCCGGTTGATCACGGAGGTCTATCCCCAGTTGACCCCGTGCCAGGGGATGCGGTTCACTGCGCTCGATCCCCGTGCCGTCGCGCGAGAGGCCGACGCGGTCTTCGTGGCGCTGCCGCCCGGCGAATCAACGATGGTGGTGGCCCGGCTGGTGGCGGCCTCGCGCCGCGTCATCGACCTGGGCGCCGACTTCCGGCTTCACAACGCCCGCCTCTACCCCCGCTGGTATCACTGGCGCCATCGGCGTCCGGCGCTGCTGCGCCAAAGCGTCTACGGCCTGCCAGAGTGGCACCGGGAGGAGATCGCCTCGGCCCGCCTCGTGGCCAATCCCGGCTGCTATCCCACCGCGATCCTGCTGGGATTGGCGCCGGCAGTTTCCCGCGCGCTGGCGGCGGCGAACGTGCCGATCATTATCGACGCAAAGTCGGGACTGTCCGGCGCGGGCCGCAGCGCCAACCTGTCGTTTCAGCTGCCCGAAACACATGAGAGTCTGGAGGCCTATCAGATCGGGACCCACCGGCACACGCCGGAGATCGAGCAGGAACTGGCTCGACTGGCGGGGCGTGGCATGGCGGTGACCTTCACGCCCCATCTGGTGCCGATGAGCCGGGGGCTGCTCGCCACGATGTATGTCACCCTGCGGCGGTCGGTCACAACGGCCGCGTTACGACGCCTCTACCGGGAGGTGTACGCGGCAGCCCCGTTCGTCCGCGTTCTGGAGGGCGGTTCGGCCAATCCGAAGGATGTGCGCGGCACCAACCAGTGCGCCATCGGCGTCACAGTGCTGACCCGCACGCGCCAGGCGGTAATCACCTCCGCCATCGACAATCTGGGGAAGGGCGCGGCGGGGCAGGCCATCCAGAATCTCAACCTCATGATGGGCTGGCCGGAGACGCTGGGGCTCGAACAGGCCGGCCTGATCGCCTGAGGTCGCTTCCCCGCATGCGGATCAGGACTATTCGGGGGGGCCTGACGGCGGTCGACGGTATTCGGGCCGCCGGGGTTTGGGCCGGGATCAAGCCGGTCACGATACCGGATCTGGCGCTGATCGTCAGCGACCGGCCGGCCGTCGCCGCCGGACTCTTCACGCGCAACCGCTTTCAGGCGCCGCCGTTGCGTCTGACCCGGCGCCACCTGCGGGACGGCCGGTTGCAGGCGATCATCGTCAATAGCGGAAACGCCAACGCCTGCACGGGAGCGCAAGGCCTCCGCGACGCCGGGACGATGGCTCGCGACACCGCACGGCTGCTCGGCCTGCCCCTCTCCTCCGTCGCGGTCGCGTCTACCGGCGTGATCGGCGTGGCCCTGCCGATCGGCCGCATCCGGCGGGCGCTGCCCCGTCTGGCGGCCGCGCTGTCGCCGACCGGGGGCTCCCGTGCGGCCCGGGCGATCATGACCACCGACACGCGCCCCAAAGAGGTCTCGCTGGAGGCTCGGATCGGGGGCCGCATGATCCGCGTCGGCGGCATCGCCAAAGGCGGCGGCATGGTCCATCCCCAGATGGCGACGATGCTCGCCTTTCTCGCCACCGATGCGCCCATCGCCGCTCCCCTGCTCAGGCGCGCGTTGCGCGAAGCGGCCGACGGTTCGTTTCACGCCATCACAATCGATGACATGAGCACGAACGATCTCGTCCTCTGCCTGGCGACGGGGGGCTCGGGCGGGCCGTCACTGGCCGGGCGGGGCCCCGCTTACCGGCAGTTCTGCGTACTGCTGACGGAGGCCTGCCAGCGGCTCGCGCTCCAGATGATCGCCGATGCCGAGGGGGGCACGAAGATTGTGAGGATCACGGTGCGGGGGGCCGCGACGCCGGCGCAGGCCCGCGCGATCGCCATGGCCGTCGCCCGGTCACCGCTGGTCAAAACCGCCTTCTACGGAGAAGACCCCAACTGGGGCCGGATCATGGCCGCCATCGGGGCCTCCGGCGCAGCCGTACGTGAGCGCGATGTGTCGATCGCCTTCGGGCCGGTCACCATGGTGCGCGGCGGCCGAAGCGCCGGCGCGGTCGCGGAGCGGCGGGCCGCCCGGGTGCTCCACGCCCGAGAGATTCCCGTCCGGATCGCCGTCGGGCGGGGCCGGGGCGCCGCGACCATCTGGACGTCTGACCTGACCGACGGATACGTCCGGATCAACGCGCATTATCGCACCTGACCACCTTCGGCCATTCGAGACCAGGCGACCGGTCGGGGAGGCGCCGGGGGCCGGCAACGGTCTCGGCCCATCGCTGTTGACCCCGACAGCGCGACGCCTTGTTCCGCGTCCGGTTTCTTGAAAAGCATCAGGATGATATGGTATCGTCCCGAACGCACGTAGCTGTTCATCTCTCATGCCTGTGAAAAGGAGGCGGGGGTGGCCGGTCCGCCATTGACCGGCTGAACGCCGAGCGGGACGCAGGCAGAGGTATAACCCGTACGAAAGGAGCACGGCAGATGGCACAACCGACCCTACAGGAATTGCTGGAAGCGGGGGTCCACTTCGGTCACCAGGCCAAACGGTGGAACCCCAAGATGAAACGGTTTCTCTACGGTGAACGCAACGGCGTTCACATTCTTGATCTCCAACAGACCATCACCCGCTTCAACGACGCCTATCAATACGTCAAACGCACGGTCGCGGACGGCCAGTCGATCCTCCTCGTCGGCACCAAGCGGCAGGCCCAGCAGACGATTAAAGAGGAAGCGGAGCGGTGCGGCATGTTCTACGTCATCGAACGCTGGCTGGGCGGCATGCTGACCAATTTTCAGACGATTCGCAAAAGCGTCGACCGATTGAACGCCCTGGAGCGCGCCAAAACCGACGGCACCCACGACCGACTCTCCAAGAAAGAGGTCGCCCGGCTTGAGAAGGAACGGATACGCCTGGATCGCTACCTGAGCGGGGTGCGCAACATGGGCGGGCTGCCCGGCGCCATCTATGTGATCGACACCCGCAAGGAATATATCGCCGTGGCGGAGGCGAACCGGCTGGGGATTCCGGTCATCAGCCTGGTCGACAGCAACTGCGATCCCGATCCGATCAGTTACCCGATTCCCGGCAACGACGACGCCATCCGGGCGATCAAGCTGATGACCTCCCGGTTGTGCGAGGCGGTGCTGGAGGGCCGGGAGCTGGCCAGCCAGCGGCGCGACCAGGCGGTCAAGGCCATCGTGGAACCGCCGGCGGTTCCGGCCACCGCGGCCGCGAGCGAGCCGGCCGTCGCCTTCCAGCCGGCCTCGTGATGAGCGCCGACACCGTGACCGCCTCCAACGCCCAACTCGTCAAACAGCTGCGCGAGCGCACCGGGGCCGGCGTGCTCGACTGTCAGGCCGCGCTGCGCGAAACCCAGGGAGACTTGGACAAGGCCATCGTCTATCTGCGGGAAAAGGGCATCAGCAGCGCCGCCAAGAAAGCCGGGCGCACCGCGTCGGACGGCGTCATCGGCACCTACGTCCATTCCGGAGCCAAGCTGGGAGTGCTGATCGAAGTCAATTGCGAGACGGACTTCGTCGCCCGGACGGACGATTTCCAGCAGTTGGTCAAGTCGCTGGCCATGCAGGTGGCGGCCGCTGCCCCGCCGCCCGAATATGTGCAGCGGGAGGAGATCCCCGCCGACCGGCTCGAGCAGGAAGCGGCGATCTTCCGGGCCCAGGTCAAGGACAAGCCGCCTCAACTGGTCGAGCAGATCGTCAAGGGCAAGCTGGACAAGTTCTGCGCCTCGATCTGCCTGCTGGATCAACCCTTCATCAAAGACCCTGCCGTAACCGTGGGCGACGTGGTCAAGCAGGCCATCGCCAAGCTGGGCGAGAACATCACGGTCCGCCGCTTCACCCGCTACCAACTGGGCTCGTCGGGATAACGCCCCCGCGCGCAACGAGGCCCTCATGCCGACCCCCTACCGCCGCGTCATGCTGAAGCTGAGCGGCGAAGTGTTGGCCGGGCCGGCCGGCCAGGGGCTGGACCCCGAGGTCTTCAGAACCGTCGCGAGCGAGATCAAAGAGGTCGTCGATCTGGGTGTGGAAATGGCCCTCGTCATCGGCGGGGGGAACATTTTCCGCGGCACGACGGCCAGCGCCATGGGCATGGAGCGGGCGTCGGCCGATTACATGGGCATGCTGGCGACGATCCTCAACGGCATGGCGATGCAGAATTTTCTGGAGCAGCTCGGCGTGGTTACCCGGCTGCAAAGCGCCATCGAAATGCGGCAGCTGGCGGAGAGCTACATCCGGCGCCGCGCGATCCGCCATCTGGAGAAAAAACGCGTGGTCATCTTCGCCGGAGGCACCGGCAATCCCTATTTTTCCACCGACACCGCCGCGGCGCTGCGGGCCACGGAGATCGGCGCGCAGGTCATCCTGAAGGGCACCAAGGTGGACGGCGTCTTCGAACGCGATCCCATCAAGTTCCCCGGGGTCAAGAAATACGACCGGTTGTCCTACCACGATGTGATCGAAAAAAATCTGAAGGTTATGGACGCAACAGCCGTCACGCTCTGCATGGACCACCACATGCCGATCATCGTGTTCAACGTGAAGGAAAAAGGCAATATCCGCCGGGTCGTCCAGGGCGAGGGCCTGGGCACGGTCGTGGACGGAGGTCGGTCGTGAGTGCGCCAGCCGTGCAGCAGACGCGCGCCAAGATGGATCAGGCTGTCGCCCACTTCGTCCAGCAGCTCGGCGGCGTGAGAACCGGCCGGGCCTCCGTCGCCCTGCTCGACGGCATCACTGTCGACTATTACGGCACGCCGAGGCCGCTCAAGCAGGTCGCCTCGCTGTCGGCGCCGGACAGCCGCCAGCTGACGATTCAACCCTGGGAACCGGGGTTGATTCCGGCGATCGAGAAGGCGGTGTTGAGCTCATCGCTGGGACTGACACCCGGCAACGATGGGACGGTCATCCGCCTGTCGTTGCCGCCGCTCACCGAGGAGCGGCGGAAGGAGCTGGTCAAGGTCGTCCGCAAGATGGGTGAAGACGCGAAGGTGATCATCCGGAACTTGAGGCGGGATGCCAACGACGAGCTCAAACAGACCAAAGGCACCCCGCTCTCCGAGGATGCCTTGCGCGCCGCCCAGCAGGAGATTCAGAAGTTGACCGATCAGGCTTCGGTCAAAATTGATGACGCCGTCAAAAAGAAGGAAAAAGAGATCCTCGAATTCTAACACCGGCCCGGCGCGGCGTCTGCGTCCGGTCCGGTCCCGCTCCACCACTCCCTCCCGTATGACGGCCCGACGCCCTCTGAATCCGACGGGCGCACTCACGCCGGCCGCCGAGATCCGGATTGATCTGGATGCGCTCCGCCGGAACGCCGCCGCGCTGAAGTCCCTGATCGGTCCGGTCTGCGAGCTGCTCGCGGTGGTGAAGGCGGACGCCTATGGCCACGGCATGGTGCCGGTCGGTCGGGCCGCGTTGGCAGGCGGCGCCACGCGCCTCGGCGTCAGCACGGTGGGAGAAGGCCGGGCGCTCCGTTCGTCCGGATTGACCATCCCGATCCTCGTCATGGGCGTCATGGACGAGTCTGAGGCGTCCGAGGCGGTCGCGCATCGCTTGACGCCGGTCATTTGCCGGGAGAGCCAGATTGACGCGTTGGTCGCGGCCGCGCGAGCGTCATCAAAACAGACGGTCCCGATTCACCTCAAAGTCGATACCGGCATGGGGCGGCTCGGTCTCCTGCCGGACGAATTGTTTTCCGTGCTCCAACGGGCTTGGCGCGAGCCGGCGCTTCGGGTCGAGGGGATCATGACCCATTTCGCCGAGGCGGATGCCACGGCGTCGGCCTACACGGCGGAACAGTTCGCCCGGTTCCGAACCCTGCTCGATCAGGTTGCGTCCTTGCAGCAGGGAAGCCGGGCGGACCACCGGCCCATTATTGCCCACGCGGCCAACAGCGCCGCGCTGTTGACCCGGCCCGACTGCCGGCTACAGATGGTCCGCGCGGGGCTGGCGCTGTATGGACTGCTCCCCTCGTCATCGTGCCGGGGAGTGGTTGATCTCGAGCCGGTCATGAGCTGGACGACCCGCATCGCCCATGTGCGGAGGGTGCCGGCCGGCCGGTCGCTGGGCTACGGCCGAACCTTCACCACGAACCGGCCGAGCCTGATCGGCGTATTACCCGTTGGCTACGCGGCGGGGTATCCCCGTCTGCTGTCGAACCGCGCGGCCTGCCTGCATCAAGACGGCCGGGTGCCCGTCGTGGGACGGATTTCGATGGATCTGACGATGATCGATTTGACCGATCACCCCTCGGCCGGAATCGGAGACGAGGTGGTCCTGCTGGGGCCGCAGGGGCGCGATCGGATCTCGGCCGAGGAGTTGGCCGCCTGGGCGGACACGATCCCGTACGAGATCGTGTGCGGCGCCGGCGGCCGGATGCCTCGCCGCCATCTGGGTCCCTCGTCGTCGTCGCACCCAGGACGCCTCGGCTGACCGATGGGGACGGCCCGGCCGCGCGTCAGTCTGCGGGTTGCCGGAGTCGCCGGCCTCCTGTGGCTCGGCGCCGCCTCCCCAGGATGGGCCGGCGCGGGACTCGCCCCCCTGCTCAGCGTGGAGACCCCCTCACCGGGGGCGGGGACGTCGATCGAGGCGGCGGGACCGCTTTTTTTTTACGATCACCGGCCGCCGCAGTTGCAATGGGGCGTCCGGCCGCTCTTCTCCTCTGCGCGCAATGAGGTCCTCTCGACCCATGAGTTCGATCTGCTCTTCCCGTTGCTGACCCTGCGGAGCCGCCCCGAGGGCACCGACTTTCAACTGGTTCAACTGATCCGGTGGTCGTCGACGCGAATGCCCTCCGGCTCCTCCACCGACTGGATGGTCTTCCCCCTGCTGGCCTATCAGGGGGCGCAACCGAACCGACCGTCGGGGTTTGCGCTGTTTCCACTCTACGGTTCGCTGCATCAATTTCTGGGCCAGACCCATCTTCAGTTCGCGCTCTTCCCCCTCTGGCTGTCTCTGGAGCGGAATCAGATCATCCGTCACCATCTGGTGTGGCCCTTTTTCGGCTGGGCCACGGCCGCGTCTGAAACGGCGCCGCGCGTGCACGGGTGGCGGTTCTGGCCGTTCTACGGCGAACTGATCCAGGAAGGCGTGATGGAGGAGCGGTTCGTGTTGTGGCCAATCTATTCCCACCTGCGGTCCGGGTTGAACAGTACCGTGCCTCTGGAGGAGCTGAATGTACTGCCGTTCTACACCAGCCGCCGATCGCGCGATGAACAATCGACCACGTGGCTCTGGCCGTTGTTCAGCCATATCGTCAAACCCGCGACCCATTACTCGGAATGGGACCTGCCCTGGCCGGTGGTCCGGTTCGGCTCCGGCGACGACAAATCCATCCGGCACGTTTTTCCCTTTTACCGAAACGAGTGGCGGATGAAAACGGTGTCCCTTATCAGCAAAACCGAGCACGTGCGGTCGACCTCGCGCCTTTTCCTCTGGCCGCTCTACCATGCGATCAGCGACAACGGGCCGGACTGGTATCACGAGCGGACGGAAATCCTACTCCTGCTCTACTCTGACGTCAGGACCAAGCAACCAAACGCGCCGGAAGGCCGCCGCATTGCTCTGTGGCCCCTCTTCACTTATAATAAAACACCCGACGGCGTCGTCACGTTTCAGACGCTGGCGCCCATCGAGCCATTTTTGAGCACCGAACCGATCACGCGCAACTACTCGCCGCTCTGGAGCCTGGCGACGTATCGTCGCTCCCCGGTTGGCTCGGAATTCTCATTGCTGTGGGGAGTGATCCAATGGCGGACCACTCAGGAATCCCGGCAACTGCGACTGTTCCGGCTCCTGCCGGTTTGGTCCCAGAAATCAGCCGCGCCGTCCCCATCGACCCTAGGGGGGGCCTCTCTTCAGGGGGGGGCTCCGTGACCGCTCCGTGAACGGACTGCTCAACGGCATCGTCCGCGCGCTGCGCGCCACGGGAGGGGCGCTCTTTTTGCTCGCCGCCGCGGCGTGGGAATGCCGGCTGGCGCCGCTCCATCTGCCGAAGATCCTCGCCCAGATGGCCGAAATCGGTGCCGCCACGCTGCCAATCACCGTGATGATCTCGCTGTTCATCGGCGGTGTGCTGGCCTTGCAGACGGGATCGACGCTTGCCAACTACGGCATCCAGGGCACGCTGGGCGGCATCGTCGGCGTCTCGATGGTCAAGGAATTGGGGCCGGTGATGACCGCCATCCTGTTGACCGGTCGGGTCGGGTCGGCCATGGCGGCCGAGATCGGCGCCATGAGCGTCTACCAGGAGATCGACGCGCTGGTCACGATGAACATCCCGCCGGTCCGGTTTTTGGTCATGCCCCGGCTGCTCTCCACCGTCGTGGCGCTGCCGGTGCTGGTCATCTACGCCGATGTCATCGGCTGGATCGGCGGCGGGATTGTCTCCGCCGTGAATCACCGGATCAATATCCCCTTCCGGTTGTTCATGCGCAACCTGACCGACACGGTGGAATTCAACGACATCACGAACGGCCTGATCAAGGCCATGGTGTTTGGGATCATCATCGCCACCACCTGCTGCTACGTCGGCCTGCAGACAGCGGGCGGCCCGCGCGAAGTCGGCCAGTCGGTCACCAAGGCCGTCGTCTTCTCCTTCATCCTGATCCTGATCTTCGATTACGTGGTCACCCGCGTCCTCTTCATTTAAGCGCGATGGGACTGTTCAGCTCTCACCGCACCGCCTCCGAGCAGACCGTCGGCGACCGATACCACGAGTCGACGCCGGTTGGCATCGAGATCCACGGCCTCCGGAAACGCTACGGCGGCAAAGCGGTCCTCGACGGCGTGGAGCTGAGCGTTCCCGCCGGGCAGACGCTGGTCATCATCGGCGGCAGCGGACAGGGCAAGAGCGTGCTGCTCCGCCACATCATCGGCCTCTCCGTTCCCGACGAAGGCACCATCCTTGTCGGCGGCCTGCCCAGCACCGATCCCGCCATGCGGGCGCGGTACCGGGTGGCGATGATCTTTCAATCGTCCGCGCTCTTCAATTCGATGACGGTCGGGGAAAATGTCGGCCTGTGGCTGGTTGAGCACCGCGTCTTCCGGACCCGGCGGGAGGTTGAGACCGTCATTGAGGAGCGCCTCGCCATGGTGGGTCTGGAGGGCACCGCCGCCCTCATGCCCGCCGAGCTCAGCGGCGGGATGAAGAAACGGGTCGCCATCGCCCGCGCGCTCGCGATGAACCCCGACCTGATCCTCTACGACGAGCCGACCTCGGAGCTCGACCCGCTCGTCTCGGACACCATCAGCAAGGTCATCGTCGACTTGAAGGCGCGCCTGCGACTCACGTCGGTGATCGTCAGCCACGACCTTCGGATGGCCTTTGCCATCGCGGACCGGATCGCAATGATCCACGAGGGACGGATCATCGCGGACGGCCCGCCCGACGCCATTCGCGCCGCCCCCAATCCGATCCTGCAGCGGTTCATCGCCCACCAGAGTTCCGGCCGTCAGGACGCGCGAGCCTGAGCGGATGTTTTGTAGTACAATCGCAGAGTCGGACGGGGCGCCGGCGCGCGACGGGCGCCGCACGGGCTGACGCCGGACGGTATTGCAACAAGGGAGGAGACGGTGGAGCATTCAGCGCAGGTCAAAGTCGGGTTGTTCTTCATCCTCGGGGTCGCCACCCTGCTGATCGTCTACGAATTGCTGGGGGGTCTCGATCTGCTCACGCCTGGGCTGTCCTACACCTCGACGTTTCACGCAGCCAACGGCCTGCGCATCGGCGATCCGGTGCGCCTCGCCGGCGTCGACGTCGGCACCGTCACCGGCCTTCGCGTGGCGGACAATGCCATCGAGGTCTCCATGCGGGTCCACCGGAGCACGGTGATCAAGACCGATTCGGTCGCCACGATCAAGTTCACCAGCCTGCTGGGCACGAATTTCATCGACGTGACCTTCGGCTCCCCCGCCGCCAAGCCGTTGCCGCCCGGCGGCCGGATCGCCAGCCGGGAGGGGACCGATTTGAACTCACTGGTCGCCGAGGCTCAGGACCTGGCCACGTCGCTGAACAAAAACCAGCAGCGCTTCTTCGACGCGCTCGACCAGGTGGTGGGCCCGGAGAAGGGCGGCCTGAAGGAGACGATGACCAACTTGAATGGGTTGCTGGCCGACATCCGTTCGGGCAAGGGGACGCTGGGCAAGCTGGCGACCGATGACAAGCTGTATGCCGATCTGCAGGGCAGCTTCGAGCACCTGAACATCATCTCCGAGAAGGTCGCCAAGGGCGAGGGCACGCTCGGCAAGCTCGTCACGGACGACACGCTCTACACCCGCCTGTCGACGGCGACCGACAAACTGTCTGACATAGCGGACCGCGTCTCCTCAGGCCAGGGCACGCTCGGCAAGCTCGTCACGGACGATTCGTTGTTCGTGCAGACCAAAGAGCTCACCACCAATTTGAATTCGATTTTGCAGAAGGTGGAGAAGGGCGAGGGCACGCTCGGCAAGCTCGTCACGGACGACACGCTCTACAATTCCGCCACGGACGCGTTGCGCAAGCTGGGCAAGACGGCCGACACGGCAGAAGACCTGGCGCCCCTGACGACGGCCATCGCGCTGGGGTATCTGTTGTATTAGGCATAAGGGTCCAGGAAAGAAACCCAATCAGACAGGGATGATCACAGTAGAACCCATCTCCGGGCTTTTGCGTTTCCCTTGCCCCTTGCCTCTTGCCCCTTGACCCAATGTCCTCACTGGCCATCCACGCGGAATCGATCAGCAAGTCGTACCACCACTATCAGGTGTTGCAGGAGCTGTCGTTCGAGCTGGAGGTCGGCACGTGTTACGCCCTCTTCGGCCCGAACGGAGCGGGCAAGACCACGCTCCTGAAAATTCTCGCCACAGTTCACCGCCCTTCCGGCGGCCGGCTGGCGATCATGGGGCGGAACGCCTTGACCGAGCGAGAGGCGGTCCGCCGCCAGTTTTTTCTGCTCGCCCACGGCTCCCATCTATACGATGAGCTCAACGCGGTCGAAAATCTCCGGTTCGCCCTCGGACTGCGTGGGGTACGGCCCTCCGACCGCGAGATCAAGCTCGCGCTCGACCGGGTCGGCATCGGCGCCTTCGCCGATATGAAAATCCGGTATTTCTCCGCCGGGATGAAAAAGCGGCTGGCCATCGCCAAGGCGCTGCTTGTCCGCCCCCCGCTGCTGCTGATGGATGAGGCCTACTCCTCGTTGGATGAAAAAGGGATCGGTCTTGTCAACCAGATGATCCGGGACGCGACCCGGTCTGGGACCGCCGTTTTCATGACCACGCACGACCGTACCAGGGTCGCCGAGGTGGCCCACCGGGCCGGCATCCTGCGTCAGGGCGCACTGCAGGAGCTGACGCTCGCGGCGCTCACGGCCTCCGATGCGCTTTTTTAGCTTCATTGGCTGGATCGTCTGGAAGGATCTGCTCAGCGAGCTGCGCAGCCGCGAGAGCCTTTCCTCCATGCTGTTTTTTGCACTGGCAGTGATCCTCATTTTCAGTTTCAGCTTCTCCACCGATGAAGAAGCCGTCAGGCAGCTGATCGCCGGCGTGATGTGGGTCGCGTTCGGCTTCACGGGCATCATTGGATTAGGCAAGTCATTTGCGAGCGAGCTGCAAAACGACTGCCTCGAAGCGCTGCAGGTCAATCCCATCCCCAAGGGGGCGATCTATCTGGGCAAGCTGCTGGCCAACCTGATCTTCATCGTCAGCGTGGAGCTGCTCCTGCTGCCGCTGTTCGTCATCTTCTTCAATCTGGATATCCTTGCAAAGCTTCCCGTCCTTCTGGTTATAATGATGAGCGGCACGCTGGGCCTGTCCGCGCTCGGCACGCTCTTTTCCGCGCTGACGGTGCAGATCAGGGCGCGGGAGGTGATGCTGCCGATTCTGTTGCTCCCGATGGCCGTGCCGGTCTTCATCGGCGCAGTGGAGGCGACGCGCGGAGTGCTGGACGGCGAGCCGTTCGGCTTCTACCGGCCCTGGATCGACCTGCTGCTCGTGTTCGACGTCATTTTCGTCGTGGTGTCGTTTTGGGTCATCGAATTCGTGCTGGACACGTAAGCAACGGCGGATGAGGCGATAATCCCATGTCCAGATTCATCCTATGGCTGCGCGCCTATCAGGGCTGGTTCGGCACCGCCGGAGGCCTGTGCGTGGCCGCCGGGCTCTACCTGGGATTGGTCTCTTCCCCGCCGGACGCCTACCAGGGCGAAGTCGTTCGGATCATGTACATGCACGTGCCGCTGGCCCAGACCTCGCTGTTCGCCTATGCCACCCTGTTCATCTGCAGCCTCTGGTACCTGTGGAAGCGCGACCCGGTCGTCGACAACGCGGCCCACGCGGCGGCGGGCATCGGCGTCTTTTTCACCTCCGCGGCCCTGGTGACCGGATCGATCTGGGCCAAGCCGACCTGGAACACTTGGTGGACCTGGGACCCCCGCCTGGTCTCGTTCACCGTGCTGCTGTTGATCCTCATCGGCTACTTGATGCTTCGGATGTTCATTGACGAGCCTGAGCGCCAGGCCCGGTTCGCCGCGATCCTGGCTATCGTCGGCGGCATCGATCTGCCCATCGTGAAATTCTCCGTTGAATGGTGGCGCACGCTGCACCAGCCGCTCTCCATCTCGCCGAGAGGCATCAGCTACGCCGGGGCCATGCTGGTCCCGCTGGTCGTCATGGCCATCGGCGTGGCGCTGCTCTTCACCTACATGCTGATGGTGCGCACCCAATTGCTCTATCTGAGGCAGCTCCTCGAGGCGAAAAAGGGCCGGTTGCTCAGCCGGGCTCATTTGTAGAAGGTGTGCCGGTGAAGGGGCTCTATCTCCGCTGGGTCGTTGTCGTCTGTGTCGCCCTGGTCATCGGCTGGCTCGCCGGCCAGCACTACGACCGGGAGGTCAGGCCGATCTCGCCGGAAGCGCTGCTCCAGACCCGGCCCGTGGGCACCGTGCGAGTGATCGGCCGGGTCCAGGCCGGGAGCTTGACCGCCGCCCCTCCCGCGGGCTCCGGCGGGACGATGGTGGCCGATTTTGAGCTGACCGGGGTGCGGGCCCAGGTGGCCGTGCACTATGACGGTCCCGTGGATGACAA
>Ga0335081_10012526_pt1 | contig 13755 bp, 13 predicted proteins | sample Lox_Sample_35_FD_206713 | JGI IMG/M metagenome (GOLD analysis project Ga0335081, IMG submission 206713) | Soil microbial communities from Loxahatchee National Wildlife Refuge, Florida, United States - Lox_Sample_3.5 | ecosystem: Environmental > Terrestrial > Soil > Wetlands | place: USA...
CCGGAGCCCTCCCCGGCCGTAGTACAGCCTGGTTGCTGCCCGAGAGACATTATGGCTCTTCCTGAACGCCAATTCGGGTGTACATTGGTATTGCGAGGGAGACAATGCTGCCGCTCCAGGTTCAGTCCGAAAGTCATGTGCCTCTCTACGTCCAGATCCGCGACCAGCTTCGCGCCATGGTCCACACCGGCGAGTTGCGGCCCGGCGACCGCATCCCCGCCAGCCGCGAGCTGGCCCACTCCCTGGGCGTTCACCGCACCACCGTCGCCAATGCCTACGCCGAGCTCGAATCCGAAGGTCTGATCGAAGGCCACGTCGGCCGCGGCACCTTCATCCGCGACGGTGCTTCCGACCAACCCTCCGCGCGCTCCGGCAATGGCGCCCATAACGGTCATCGAGGCTTCACCCCCGCTCCTCCCGCCATCGGCAATGGCACCCTCCGCTGGGAATCCCTCTTCGCCGACGAGCGCGGTGAGGAAGCTCTGAACCGCATCTATCCCCAGTCCTCCAACGGAGCCATCTCCATGGTCGCCAACCGTCCCGCCGAGGAGTTTTTCCCCATTGAAGAACTGCGCTCCTGCACCCAGGCGGTCCTCAAGCAGAGCGGCGCGGCAATCCTCCAGCTCGGTTCCTCCGACGGTTACGAGCCCCTGAAGCGCGAATTGCTCTCCCACATGGCCGGCGAAGGCCTGCGCGTCAAAAACGAGCAGCTCCTCATCACCGCAGGCGTCCAGCAGTCGCTCGACCTGCTCTGCAAGGCTTTCCTCCGTCCGGGCGACGCCGTGGTGTTGGAAGACCCCACCTATCCCGGCTCGCTCACCGTGTTCACCACCGCGCGGGTCCGTTGCCTCGGCGTCCCGGTGCGCACCTCCCCGGGCGCCCCCGCCGGAATCGATCTCGAAGGCGTCGAAGCCGCCCTGGCCCAGAATCGCGTGAAGTTCATTCTCGTCACTCCCGACTCCCAGAATCCCACCGGCGCTACCATGGCTCTCGAGTCGCGCCGCCGCCTTCTCGAACTCGCCGCTCGTTATCAGGTGGCCGTCGTCGAGGACGGCATTTACTCGCGCCTGCGGTTCTCGGGCCCCCGGCTTCCTTCCCTCCGCGCGCTCGATCGCCACGGCATCGTCATCCAGATCGACAGTTTCTCCAAAATCGCGTTTCCCGGCCTGCGCGTGGGCTGGTGCGTGGCCCCGGAAAATGTCATCGAACGTCTCCGCCTGGTGAAGCAGGCCACCGACCTGCACACCGATCAACTCGCCCAGGCCGCGCTCGCCGAATTTACGCGCCGCGGCGGCCTCGACCGCCACCTCAAAAAGATGCGCCGTGTCTATTCCTCGCGCTGCTCCGCCCTGATCCGCGCCCTGGAAAAATACATGCCCGAAGGCGTGGAATGGACCCGTCCCGATGGCGGTATGTGCCTCTGGGTCACTCTTCCCCCGGGATACGATGCCAGCGAGCTGCTGATTCACGCCCGCGAGCGCGGCGTGCTGTTCACTCCCGGCCGCTACTTCTTCGTGCAGATGCCGCGGCCCAATGTTTTTCGCCTCGGTTTTGCCGGCGTAGATGAGCGCAAGGGCGCGCGTGCCGTGGAGATCCTGGCGGAAGTCCTGCGCGAGCAGATGCGCAAACGCCAGCGTGGCGGGTGGCGCAGAGACGACGCCCGCGTCGCTCTGGTTTAAGTCGCGCGGGCAATCCTGCCGGTGCGCGGTTGCGCCGGCATCTGTGTTGGTCCTGAAAAGGGAGGTTTCACAGTTCGTGAATTCGCCGGCACAAGTCGACCCCAGGCCGCCCAACTACTGTTTCGGTTGCGGTGAAGCCAACTCCGCGGGCATGCATCTGCCCTTCACCCGCGACGCAGCCTCCCGCAAAGTCACCGGATCGTTCCGCCTCGGCGAGCGCTACCAGGGCGCTCCCGGAATCGCCCATGGCGGCATTGTCGCCCTCGTGCTCGACGAGGCTCTCAGCAAGGTCTCGAAATTTTTCGGCGCCAGCGCCGTTACCGCCGAGCTGAACGTTGAGTACCTCCGCCCCGTCCGTCTCGGCGAGGAGATTTTCGTGGAGGCCGTCAACGACCGCGTGGACGGCCGCCAGTTGTACCATTCCGGCGAGATCCGCGATTCCCTCGGCCGCGTTCTGGCTCGCGCCAGGGGACGCTTCGTGGCCATCAACGCCGAGCGCTTTATCCAGGCCAGCAACCAGACTTCGAATAAGGAGGTGCAACCATGAGTTTGCTGAACGACAATTCCTGGCGCGTCAAGGTCGGCCTCGCCGAAATGCTCAAGGGCGGCGTCATCATGGACGTCACCACCGCACAGCAGGCCGAAATCGCCGAAAAGGCCGGCGCCTGCGCCGTTATGGCGCTCGAGCGCGTCCCCGCGGACATCCGCAAGGAAGGCGGCGTCGCCCGCATGGCCGCTCCCAAGATCATCCGGGAGATCATGGCCGCCGTTTCCATCCCCGTCATGGCCAAGGTCCGCATCGGCCATTTTGCCGAGGCCCAGGTGCTCCAGGCCCTCGAAGTTGATTTCATCGACGAAAGCGAAGTGCTCACTCCCGCCGACGAGGAGCATCACGTCTGGAAGCACGGCTTCAAGGTTCCCTTCGTCTGCGGCGCGCGCAACCTCGGCGAAGCCCTTCGCCGCATTGCCGAAGGCGCCTCCATGATGCGCACCAAGGGCGAGGCCGGCTCCGGCAATATCGTCGAGGCCGTCCGCCACATGCGCGCCATCGTGGACGGCATGAAGCGCCTCACCACTCTCTCCCAGGAGCAGCTCGTCCACGAGGCTAAAGATCTCGGCGCTCCGCTCGACCTCGTCGAATACGTCCACCAGCACGGCAAGCTCCCTGTGCCGAATTTTTCCGCCGGCGGCGTGGCCACTCCCGCCGATGCCGCGCTCGTCATGCAGCTGGGCGCGGAAGCCGTTTTCGTCGGCTCCGGAATTTTCAAGTCCGCCGATCCCGACGTCCGCGCCCGCGCCATCGTCAAGGCCACCACGCACTACAAGGAACCCAAGGCCGTCCTGGAAGCATCCGAGGAATTGGGCGAGGCCATGCGCGGCATTGACGTGCGGCAGCTCGACGAAAAAGAGCTCCTCCAGACGCGCGGGTGGTAATCGGGCGGCGCTATGCGCATCGAGGTTCTTGTCTATCCCGGCTTCGACGAACTCGACGCCATCGCGCCGTTTGAAGTGCTCCAGCAGGCCGGCAAACGCGGCGCCCCCTTCTCCACCCGCGTGGTCAGCCTGGAAGGTCCCGGCGAAGTTCGTGCTGCCAATGGCCTGTGGGTCCGCGCGGAAGCTCGCCTGGCACAGGACGGCCGTCCCGGCCTCCTCGTCGTTCCCGGCGGCGGTTGGGGCGCGCGTTCTCCACAAGGTGCCTGGGCGGAAGCCCAGCGCCCGGAAACGCCCGCCGCCATCCGCGCGCAACACGGTGACGGTGCAATCCTCGCCGCTGTCTGCACCGGAGCCATGCTGCTCGGCGCCGCCGGCCTCCTCTACGGACGCCACGCCACCACCCATCATGTGGCTCTCGAGGAATTGCGCGCCCAGGGCGCTCAGCTCGTGGACGCGCGCGTCGTCGACGATGGCGACATCATCACCTCCGGCGGCGTCTCTTCCGGTCTCGATCTCGGCCTCTGGCTCGTCGAGCGCTTCGCCTCCCCGGATGTCGCTCGCCAGGTTGCCGCCACGCTCGAGTACGAACGCCGCGGCCCCGTCTGGCAGAAGGCCGCCCGTGCCGCCGCGGGGGGCGATCCCGCATGAACATCGGAGTCCTCGCCCTTCAGGGTGATTTCCAGGCCCATCGCGCCATGCTCTCTTCGCTCCGCGTCGATTCCCGCGAAGTTCGCAATGCCGCCGATATCGAATCTCTCGACGGCCTCATTCTTCCCGGCGGCGAAAGCACCACCCAGTTGAAATTCCTCGAGGAAGAAGGTCTCTTCGAACCGCTGAAGGCCTTTGCCGCCGAGGGCGGCGCGATCTTCGGCACCTGCGCCGGCGCCATACTGCTCGCCCGCGAAGTGCGCAATCCCGCCCAGCGCTCTCTCGGCCTCATGGACATCTCCGTGCTCCGCAACGCCTACGGCCGCCAGCTCCACAGCGAAGTCCGCTTCGGCCACTCGGCTCTCAAGCCCGCCCCGCTCGAAATGGTTTTCATCCGCGCCCCCATCATCGAGCGTGTCGGAACCGGCGTAGAAGTCCTCGCCGAAGAGCAGGGAACTCCCGTCCTTGTCCGCCAGGCGAATCTGCTCGCCGCCACATTTCATCCCGAGCTCACGGACGATCTTACGGTACACTCCTGCTTCCTGGAGATGGCTTCCGCGCGCGCGCGGACGGTTGCCACATGACCGCGAAACGGGTGCTTTTCGTTTGTGTCGGCAATTCCTGCCGCAGTCAGATGGCGGAGGCCCTGGCGCGCTTTCACGCCTCCGACGTCATCTCCCCCACCAGCGCCGGCATCTCTCCCCTCGGCACCATCGCCGACCCCACCCGCCAGGTTCTGCTCGAGCGCGGCATTTCCATGCCCGGCCAGCGCTCCAAGGGCACTACCGAGGCGGACATCGCCGCCGCCGAGCTCATCGTCAATCTCACCGGCATCCACGGTCCCGCGCTCTTCCGCGACACCATTGCCGCTCCCGTCGAAGACTGGGAGGTCACCGACCCCTACGGCGACGACCTGCAGGTCTACCGCCGCGTCTGCGACGAAATCGAAGCCCGCATCATCGACCTCGCCGCCCGCCTCCGCAGCGAACACCAGCGCCACACCCACGCCTGAAGCTTATCGGTGCGTTGTCGCTTCGGGCTGCGGTTTTCCCTGTCCTGATCGAATCTCTTCCCGGCACGCCTCAGCGCGCGGCCTCTGCCATCTCCAGCAGTTTCGTCACCGTATTCCAGTTCCGCGCCGTAACGCTTGTTCCCAGCTTCTCCCCCAGCGTGGACCACGCCAGCTTCGATTGCCCCATCCCATCCGGAAAATAGATGTACAGTTCGCGCCCATCCAGCCTCATTTCCTCCCCTCCGCGCGGCAGCTTCGCCAGCATTTCCGCCGCGCCGCGCGCGGGTTTCGCCGCCAGAAACAGCACCGCGAGTTTCCCCGGCTCTTCCGCGGCACGTTTCGGAAACGGATTGCGTTCCACCACCGCTTTCATCTCCCCCGCCGTGCGCAGCACCACGTCGGCCCGGAATCCGAATTTCCTCTCGAACGCCTTCTGGAATCGTTCCCGCAGCCGCTCCATGTCCGTCTCCTCCGTGCCGAACACCACGTTCCCGCTCTGCACGTACGTCTTCGCATTTTCCAGTTTCAGCGATTCGCACAGCGCGCGCAGCGACTCCATCGCGCATTTGTTGTGCCCTCCCACGTTCACTCCGCGCAACAGGCAGATGATCGCTCCCATCCTCGTCCTCCGGACTGTCTCCCAATCCTCGAACCTCGTTTTCCCAGTTTCGCTCTTCCCCGTGTTGCTTTTGCCCCGCTCCCCCGGCAACATATCCGTTGACGGCCCCCATGCAGCGACAGCGTACCAGCGTTTCCCAGGAAGACTACCTCAAGGCCATCTGGAACATCGTCGAAGAGGAACAGACTCCCCCCATCAGCGCGCGCCTGGCCGAGGATTTGCAGGTCACTCCCCCCGCTGTCGCCGCCGCCCTCAAACGCATGGCCCGCGACGGCCAGTTGCGCGTCCGCCGCGACGGCACCATCCAGCTCACCTCCCGCGGCCGCGCCCGCGCCGAGCATTTGGCCCTCCGCCATCGCCTCGCCGAAAAACTTCTCACCGACGTTATCGGCCTCGATTGGTCCCGCGCCCACGAGGAAGCCGAACGCCTCGAGCACGGAATCTCCGACGATGTGATGACCCTCCTCCTCGAGCGATTTGGCCGCGACAGCAGTTGCCCGCATGGCGTCCCCGTCATCGGCGGTTTGCAGCTCCTGCGCAACCGCCGCGGCGCCTTTCCCCTGGCACAGGCCGAGCCCGGCGACAGCGTGGAAATTCTCCGCGTGCAGGAACGCGACCCGCAGTTCCTCACCTTCGTCGCCGGCCTGGGCCTCCGCCCCGGTTCCCGTCTTCGCGTCCGCCACCGCGAATACGACGAGACCATGACCCTGGAAACCCCCGCCCGCTCCGGCCGTCCCATCCATCTCGGCAAACCGGCCACCAGCCGCATCTGGGTCCGCCGGGTCTCCGCATGAGGGCGCCCAAGGGCTCTTCGTTTTCCCTGACCAGGGAAGCGCTCCGCTCTCCCAGGGTCCCAGCCGCATGAGCCGCCTCCGCGAGGCCCTCCGCCTCTACTGGGTCGGCGGCGCCGGGTATCGTCTCCGTCCCTGGAAGAGCCCCTACTTTCGCTGGCGTCTGGAAACCTTCCTGGGCCCCGAAGCTGCCGACCCTTCTCCATTCAAATTCTTCCGCCTGCTCTGGCGCGAACGCCGCCGCCTCGCTTCCTTCCTGGACTGGGCCGCCGAACGCCGCTCCGCGCAGAAGTAGCCGCGGTCAGTGGCTTTCTCACCGTGGACCTTTCCTCTCCGCCACCTCCACCGGTCGCCGGGCGTATAATGTCTGTGTTAGCTCCTCCGCCTCGGTTCCCTGTTGGGGGAGGGCTGCCATGCAAGACCTCAAAATCTTCCAAAAGACCGAAACCCTCCACGAAGCCCGTTGGTGGGAGCCCGAGCCCGGCAACCGCGTTCATTGCTACCTCTGCCCGCGCCACTGCCACATCGGCGAGGGCCAGACCGGTTTCTGTTTCATCCGCGTGAATCAGGCCGGAAAACTCTACAGCCTCGGCTACGGTTCCCCCGCCGCGCTTCAGGTCGATCCCATCGAGAAAAAGCCTCTGAATCACTTCCTCCCCGGCACCCGCGTGTTCTCCATGGGCACGGCCGGCTGCAACATGGGCTGCTTCTTCTGCCAGAATTGGGACATCTCCAAATCCAAATCCGACCAGGTCAATTCCACGAATCTTCCGCCTGAAGACGTCCCGCTCCTCGCCCAGAAATACGGATGCCCCTCCATCGCCTTCACCTACAACGAGCCCACCATCTGGAGCGAATACGTCATCGACATCTGCCACGCCGCCCGCGCCCGCGGCCTCAACACCGTTATGGTCACCAACGGCTACATCACCCGCGAGGCCTTCCACGACGTCTACGATCACATCGACGCCGCCAACGTGGACCTGAAAGCCTTCACCGAAGGCTTCTACGGCAAAATTACGCTCTCCCACCTCGCTCCCGTGCTGGATACCCTCGAGTGGCTGAAAAACGAGACCAACGTCTGGTTTGAAATCACCAATCTCCTCATCCCCACCCTGAACGACGACCCGAGGGAAATCCGGCTCCTCTGCGAATGGGTCATGGAACATCTCGGCCCCGATGTCCCTCTGCATTTCACCGCCTTCCATCCCGACTTCAAGCTGCGCGACAAGCCGCGCACTCCTCCCTCCACCCTGCACATGGCCTGGAAGATTGCGCGCGAGACCGGCCTGCACTTTGTTTATGAGGGAAACATCCACAACGGTGCGGGCGAGACGCGCTGCCCCGCGTGCGACTCGCTGCTCCTCCGCCGCGGCTGGCACGAGGTGTACGAATTTCACCTGAAGGATGGCGCCTGTCCCGGTTGCGGCGCCGCGATTCCCGGCCGCTGGTCGAATCCCCGCGGCGGCACTCCCCTGAAAGGTTCCCCTCTCGCCGGCCGCATTGCCGCAAAGTACGAAGCCCTGAACCTGTAGCGCGGGGTTCAAGCCCCGCGGCCTTTCTACGGCATCACGGTGTTTCCGCAGGCCGCAGAGCAACGCCCTTTGAGTGCCGCGGGCGCTTTTCGCCTGTTGCCCTTCTCCCCCGTTCTATCAGTCCACAAACCTGTCCCGCAGATCTGCCGGCACCAGCGGACAATGGTAATGCGTCCCCCCGAACATCTCCCGCCGCGTCCGCGCCACCCAGGCATACACCCAGTCGCGTACTCTCCTCGGCACCATCCGGCCCAGGATTCCCACCAACCGCCAGATTCCCCCCAGCCGGTCCAGCGCCCCCAGCACTGCTTCCGACCGGATTCGCACCTTCCCGTCCGTGGTCCGCAACACCAGCGTGTCCGGCAGCGTTTCCCGGATCTCCGCCGGCACGATCCGTGTGATCAGATGGCCCTGCAGCGGCGAGAACAGAAAACGGCTCCCGTCGCGGTCGCACAACAGAAGAAACCGCACGAATCCCTGGCATAGGGCGCACTCGCCGTCGTAAAAGACGACGCTGCGTCTCTGCTCCACCCCTGCACTGGCTGTTGTGGTTCCCATCGCCGGGCGCCGTCCGCCGTTATGGTATCGCGGCTCCCATTTCGCCGCGAATCCCGTCATTCCCGCAATCGCAACACGCTCCGCCGCCCGCCCCCGGTGGCCGTGCTCCGGTGGCCGGTTCCGCAACACCTGATTCGCGGAAGCGAACACACCGCTACGCCTCCCTCGCTCCCTTCCCGCGTAACCCTCGTCTCCCCAGCCCCGTACTACCCACATGACATACGGCCACTGGCGGGTCATTTGCCTGTAGCCCCTCGTGCCGTGTGCGCGGAGCCCTTCCCGATCCGGGGCGGGGAACCGGCCGGTGGCGTGTGACTGGTGATTGGTGGAATTAGGCTGGAGCAGGCGCTCGTTCGCCTGTCACTGGGGACCGGTTAGTTCCAACCAGTCACCAGTCATGCGCCACCGCGGGGGACGGTTCGCTATTTTGCCGTTGCGGGGGAACTGCTGGCGGGCAGCCGCGGGGCCTTCGCCGCCTCGCGCACCAGGCTCTCCGGATGTGCCGCAGTTTTTTGTCCCATGGCCAGCCCGGCCGCATCGGCTGCCGTCCGCGGGCCTACTGGAAACAGCAGGGACCCCGGCACGCTCATCCATCGCGTCAGCATGGCTCGATTCGCCCGCGTCACTACGCACACCAGCACGTCCCCGGGTATCCCCGCCACTCCCATGATCCGCTCGAGCAGCACTCGGTTGGCCAGTCCTGCGTTCTCAAAAAACAGGCTTCGCCGCTCGATTCCCAGCACGTACAGCGGCTTCGCGTCCCCCGCGGCCACCTGCTTTCGCAGCAGGTAGGCCGTGCGGATGTGCGTACGGTTCCGCTCGACGGCGCCCCGCAGCGCCTCCACCGTGGCCCGCGGACAGTCCGCCGTCAGAAACACGTCGGTCGAGCTGACCTGAGCCCGAGCCTCGGCCATCGCCTTTTCCTTCTTTTGGTGCTCCTCGCACCGCTTCTGGAATTCTCCCGCGCCCTCCCGCTGTCCGCGTTCTTCCAGGAATCGCGCCGCCAGCGTGCACGCGATCGGCACCGTTCGCGCCTCGCTCCTCATCGCCCGTTCCAGAAATTCGATTCCGGCCGCGTCGCCGTCTTCCAGCAGAACCTGCCCGCTCAGCAGGTTCGCGTCGGCGTGTTCCGGCCGCCGCTCCAGGATTCGTTTTGCCACCGGAAGCGCCGCCCGCCAGCTCTGCGTATTCCCCACGGCCACCGCGATTTGCCACAGCGATTCCGCCGTCTCTTCTTCGGCCCGCTGCCCGCTGTACCATTCCGCCGCCGTGGCCCGCAGTTTCTCGTACACCTCGAACCGTTTCCGCCAGTCTGCCGACTGCTTCTCCACCCATTCCCGGTAGAACCCGGCGCGCAGAGTTTCTGCCGTGTCGCCCAGGAAGAACCGTGCGGCGGTTTCTCCCAGTTCCTCTTGCGGCCGCAGCTGCCCCATCAAGTCGTGGAAATCCGTCAGGCTCTCCAGCCGGCATCCCAGCATGCGCAGCCGGTCCCACAGCGGCCCGTGTGACTGCGCCAGGTCGTCTTTCATTTCCAATTCCGTGCGCAGCCACGCGTGGATTTCCCCTTCCGTGAATCCTCCGCCCGCCGCTCGCGCTCGCTGCTCGAAGAGGTTCTCCGGCGGTTCCGCGCTCGTTTCCGCCAGCTGCATGCACCGCTCCTGGAACTGCCGCGCCAGGGCGTGCCCCGCGATGCGTTCCCGCAGCAGCGCGGAGACCGCGAAATCCCGTCCTGCGATCGTCGCCGCGATCGCGTCCGCCTCCGCCTCGTGCTGCCGCGCCGCCGGAAACGTTGCCGGCAGCAGCCGCGCCTGTAATTTGTCGATGATTCCCAGCAGCATCTCGTCCGGCACTCGCCTCCAGTAATCCCGCCCCACCGCGCTCTGCTCCACCGCCTCCCGCATCGCTGCCAGCCGTGCGCGCAGCCCCAGTACGTGTCCGCCCAGCCGCCGTTTGTGCGTGGCCAGGTGCGCCACCTCGTGCGCCACCAGCGCCCTCAGTTGCTGCGGCGAGATTTCTTCCAGCAGGGGCAATCCCGCCACCAGCACCGTCCGCGCCCGCCCCAGCGCTCCCAGCCCTTCCATCGGGCGGCGCTGAATCTCCAGGACGTCCTCCGTCGAGATCCGCACCTCGTCCACTCCCGGCGCATCCAGGCTCCGGCAGGTATCCTCCAGCAGCCGGACCAGCCGCGGCGCCTCGCTCTCTTCGATGAGTTTTCCCTCCGCTCCCGGCAGCCGCAGCGTAAGGCCGCGCACCACCCCCGCGAAATAAGATCCCACCAGCGGAATCCACACGGTGTAGATTCCTGCCAGCACCGCCCAGCGCCACACCGGCTCCTGGTAGATCGGGCGCAGCAGTTCGCTCCCGCGGAAAGCCCAGGGAAACCCCGCCAGCACCGCGCACAAAAAGATCAGGGTCAGCACCGGCTGGAGAACGATCAGCGTGCATTCCGCGCGCACGCGCAGCGCGTACAATTCCGGATGGCGGGTGGCAAACGCGTGTACTTTTCGGCAGGATTCTTCCAGCGACCGCGCCGGCCGCTTTTCCCACGGCGGCCAGCGGCGCTTCGGCCTCCTGGCGCTCATCTTCCTCCTCCGGAGCCCGCGCCGTCTCTCGCTGGCCGTTTCACGATCCCGTGCTGTCCAGCGCTTCCGCGCGCGCCGGCCCCGATGCTTCCCGTCCGGCCGCTGCGCTCGCCGTCGTTCCTGACCAGGCCGGAAAACTCACCGGCCACATGTTCTTCTCCTCGGGGAAGTCCACTTCCACCAGCATCCGCCCGTCCGGTCCCGGCTGGGCCCCGTAGACCAGGCACTCCGATTCCTTATCCTTCGACGGATTCGAGAGCGTCATGCGGTCCCCGGCGCGCACCCGCTGCCTCATGGGGATCACCGCTCCCTGCGGCAGCAGAATCAACGTGCAGGTCTCCTCGCGGAATTCCGCGCCGTTCTCGTCCCGTCCCGTCAGCACAATGGGGATGCGCAGGAATGCCTGCTGTGCACGCGAAAATCGAGAGGCCGGCTGGAATCCGTTCCGACCCCGCGTCACTTTGCCCGCAACTCCCGGTCCTTCGCCCGGCATCGCCACTCCCGCCGGCAGCAGGCTGGCCACCTTCGCCATCAGTGAATTGGCTCCGCGCGCAGGTCGGTGGGGCGCAGCGGCTGGCAGGTCCACGGGAACCGGCCCCGGACGAGTCGCTGCCTCCGCCCGCGGGGCTGGCGGTTCCGCCGGCTCGGATTTCATCATCAGTCGCGCGCGCTCCGATTCCGCCACCGCCTCTTCCGCCTCCTTCAGCGCTTCCATCCCGGGTCCCGTCGGCGCGATTTCGGACGCTTCCGTGCTCTGCGGCGCCGCTTCGCTCTCTGCGGCCGCGGCCGCCTCGGGATGCGGCCGCGTCAGCATCATCACCGCGATGCCCAGCAGCGCCACGGCGATGCTCGTGATCATCAGCGCTTCCGGCCCCACCACTTCCGACACCGCCGGCAATCCGGTTTGCAGTAGTACGCCTGGAAGGTGGATTCCCATGATTGCTGTGGCCGCGGCGTCACGCAGGGCTGGCTGCGTCTTCCGTTTGGCCTCAGGAAAGCTTACAAATCCGCGTGAGCATGCGGAATAGTACCTGCGTACTTCCGCACCCCTGTCCCATGGGACAGCGAACGCCGCGCGAAGGCCATTTGGACAGGGGAGTACAGGATTCAAGTGGTGCCGGGGGACGGAATCGAACCGCCCACGCCAGCCTTTTCAGGGCTGCGCTCTACCACTGAGCTACCCCGGCACGCGTCCTTCCATTATCCCGGCGCGCCCTTTTCTCGTCAATCTGCCGTCGCCGCGGTGCCTTTACCCCGGCTTCATCGCTTCCGGCGGCAGCGCGCGAACCCCTTCGATTCCGACAGGCTTCCGCCGCCTGTCTCCGGTACGCGCTGGTGGGTCTTCTCCCCGGCAGGCAGGCAGCCGGCCTCAGTGCATGGACTCGTCGAATTCCCGCATCCAGTCCTTCTTCTTCAGCACCTCGCGCGGCCTCGTCCCGTCCGCGGGGCCCACAATCCCATCCTTCTCCATCAAATCGATCAGCCGCGCCGCCCGCCCATAGCCCACGCGCAGCCGCCGCTGCAATGTCGAAGTCGACGCCCGTCCCGCCTCCAGCACCACGCGCACCGCGTCCTGGTACAGGTCGTCATCCACGTCGTCCCCGTCGTCATCCTCCGCGCCCGCAGACGTTCTCCCCCGCTCCTCCTCGTCTTCCTCTTCCTTCCCCTCTTCCTTCGGAGGCCGCAGCAGTTCCTCGTTGTACACCGCCTTCGCCTGCTCCCTCCAGAAGTCGCACAGCGCGCTGATTTCATCCTCCGTAACCAGAGGCCCGTGGATGCGGTGCAGCCGCGACGACCCCGCCGGCAGGTACAGCATGTCGCCCCGCCCCAGCAGCGCCTCCGCACCGTTCGCGTCCAGAATCGTCCGCGAGTCCACCTTGCTCGCCACCCGGAACGAAATTCGCGCCGGGAAGTTGGCCTTGATCAGTCCCGTGATCACGTCCACCGACGGCCGTTGCGTCGCCAGGATAAGGTGAATTCCCACCGCCCGCGCCATCTGCGCCAGCCGCGTGATGGCCTCTTCCACGTTGTTCGTGTCCACCATCATCAGGTCCGCCAGCTCGTCGATCACGATCACGATGTACGGCAGCGGTTTGTGCTCCTCCCCGTCCAGGTCGTCGAACAGCGACATCGATTCCTGCTTCTGGAATTGCCGGTTGTACTGGTCGATGTTCCGCACCCCCCGCTGGGCCAGCAGTTTCAGACGCCGTTCCATCTCCCGCGTCGCGTTCCGCAGCACGTTTGACGCCACCTTCGGATCCGTCACCACCGGCGCCAGCAGGTGCGGTATTTCCTCATACAGCCCCAGCTCCAGCCGTTTCGGGTCCACCATCACCAGCTTCAATTCTTCCGGCGTCGCTTTGTACAGCATCGACACGATCAGCGAGTTCAGAAACACGCTCTTCCCGGTTCCCGTCGATCCCGCGATCAGCAGGTGCGGCATTTCCGCCAGATTCGTCACCCGCAGCCGCCCGATCAGGTCTTTTCCCAGCCCCAGCGTCAGTTTCGACGGCGAATTCACGAAGTCCTGGCACTCGATCACCTCGCGCAGCGCAATCGTTTCGCGGTGCGGGTTCGGGGCCTCGATCCCCACCGTCGATTTCCCCGGTATCCGTTCGATCAGGATCGACTCCGCCTGCAGTGCCAGGCACAGGTCGTCCGCCAGCCCCGTAATCCGCGAGTATTTGATACCCGCTTCCGGTTTGAACTCGAATGTCGTCACCACCGGTCCGGGATTGATCTGCGTAATGTGCCCGCCCACGTCGAATTCCCGGCATTTCGCTTCAATCGCCCGCGCGCGCTCCTTCAATTCCTCCTCGTCCATCTGCTCCGAGCGCGTCGGCTTCCTCAGCAGCTCCGCCGAAGGCAGCCGGTATCCCGCCGCGGATTTCGCGATG
>Ga0335081_10012527_pt1 | contig 13755 bp, 8 predicted proteins | sample Lox_Sample_35_FD_206713 | JGI IMG/M metagenome (GOLD analysis project Ga0335081, IMG submission 206713) | Soil microbial communities from Loxahatchee National Wildlife Refuge, Florida, United States - Lox_Sample_3.5 | ecosystem: Environmental > Terrestrial > Soil > Wetlands | place: USA: Florida...
TGCTTGAAGCCGGGATTGATGGGCATCAATTCGATTTCTACGTTTTGTCGGCAGCGCCCGTGGAGATCGTGCGCTCGGCGCTCGAGGACATTGTTCCTGCGGATCACATCTATGGAACCGAGTTTCGCTACAAACCATCCGGCGAGATTGACACCATCTTGCGCGCAACCGCTGGGTACGGAAAAGTTGCAGTGCTCGACGATCTCCTGGTACAGAAAGTGGCCGGTCCCGATCACGTGGTCTACACGGGCGACGGTAGTTCTGACATCCATGTCATGTTGCACATCAATGCGCGCGATGGGCTGACGATCGCGGTCTCAGAGTCGCCCAATGTCTCGCAGATCGCGAAACGGACCGTGCTGAGCACCAGCGCCCTTGCCGTGCTAGCGCCCATTCTGGAGGAAGTCGCCGGATGGGAGCGGTACCGGATCCGCGCCTTTTTCGAGACCAACGGAATGCTCATCCAGGAATGGGAGCGAGTACGAACCGACTGGCTGACCGTGCGTCCTGCCGAACCTTCGGCTGAAGGAAGCAACATCGCACCGAAACTGCAGATCGCGAAATCGTAACTATGTTGCGCGACAAGAATCTGGTCCCGTTGTCACGACAGCATCAGCATGCGCTGGCGCTCTGTGTACGGATCGATCGGGCCTCACCGATCGCCGATGCTGACCTGGCAGCCTGGCAGACGGAAATCGCACAGCATTTCCGTTCGGAGATACGATTTCACTTCGCCGCCGAGGAGCAGGTTCTGTTCCCGGCGGCACGGCCGTTTGCGGAATTGAATTCCCTGCTAGAGGACTTGCTCTCTGATCATCGCTGGCTACGCGAGCGCTTTGGTGAGGCTGAGGCGCAAAGGCTGTCAGGCCGCGATCTGAGCGCTCTTGGCACGCGCCTGTCAGAGCACATTCGAAAGGAAGAACGACAACTGTTCGAGAGGTTGCAGGTATTGATAGGGCCAGAACAATTCGCGACCATCGGCCAACGACTCGACGAAGTGCTCAAAGAGGCTGACGAGAGCTGCGTTCTGCCGACGGAGGCAACTCGTCTGCGAAACAGCCAACGTTAATTCGCAACCGCGAGTCCGTGAATCTTGCGAAAATTGGAAGCACCTTCCCGTCCCATGTAGCGGTCCAAGACTGCAGAGTCGGTCTGGCGCAAATCGACGACGACCAGGCCATCGAGAACATTGGAAAACTTGCGATCGACGTTGAACCCGACGAGTTTGCCGCCGATTTTGGCGTATTGCCGCAGTAAGATCGGCAAGCCTTTGCCATCCGCCTCGACGTCGGTAATAGGCTCAGAGAGTTCATCGAGATCGCGCAGGGCACGGCACATCGAGCGGCAGTCCCACCGGCGAAGAGGATCGGGGCGAAACGGGCGGCGCGGCTCGACCAGGCCGGCGAGTTCGTCTTCCTGCATGCGCGATTCAAAGAAGCGATAGATCATTTCGCGTGAGGCTTCCGTATAGTCGTTGCTGATGCTGACAGCACCAAAAAGAACCGGAATCTCCGGCCGCGCGGTGACCAATCGCGCGATACCCTTCCACAACAGCAGCAGCGGCGCGTATTGCCGCTGATACTCCGGCCTCACAAAGGATCGCCCGAGTTCAAGAGCCGGGCCCAGTTTCTCAAATGCCTTCTCATCGTACCGAAATAGCGTGCTGGTGTAGAGGCCTTCTATGCCACGCTGGGCGAGGATTTCGGCAGTACTGCCTGCGCGATACGCTCCCACAAGTTCATTCTTCGCCTCATTCCATACCAGGACGTGCAAGTAGTATTCGTCGAAGGAATCAAGATCGCGGCTCTTGCCGGCACCTTCGCCCGCAGCCCGGAAAGTCACCTCGCGCAGTCGTCCAATCTCCAGCAGCAGATTCGGAATTTCTGTCGCCGTTCCCTGATAGACCGCGAGATCGCCGTTTTCAGCAAGCCGGCGTTCAGCCGGTAGCTTTTCAATTTCCGCGGCCAGCAATTCCGGCTCCGCTGCCGGGGCGATCGGCTGCTGGATCTTTGCAGCCAGCTTGGAGCGAAGAATTTCCGGCCAGGAAGATTCCGCTTTCGTACGCCGCGCGAGCAAATAAGTACGCCAACGCAGGTAGTCGGTGGCCTCGCGATCGTCGGCAACGGATTGGATGGCTTCGGCCGGAACCGGGCTCCCAATGCGTATTTCCACGTTCTTGCCTTCCTGCTGCAGAAATTCCTGCAGCACAAAAGCGTTGCGCAACTTGGGATGAATCATCCCCAGTAACTGAAACCCAACACTGTTGTGTCCACAAAAGTAGACTGGCAGCGCCGTGGCGCCAGTGCGATGAATCAGCCGGACCGCGGTGTCGTTCCACTCGGGATCGACAATCTGCGCCGCCGGCATCTGCCAGGTTGAAACTTCGCCCGCCGGAAACATCGCAAGCATGCCGCCTTGCTGCAGCCAAGCCAGGGCCTCGCGTAATGGGCGCCGGTTCGACTCCACGGAGCGATCGGTTTGAAAGGGATCGACAAAAATGCAATGGCGCTGCAACTCCGGAACGTCTCCAAGAAAATGATTCGTCAGCACCTTCACATCAGCCCGAACGCGCGTCAGGAGCACAGTGAGCAAGGCTCCATCCAAAACACCGTATGGATGGTTCGCCACAACCACCACGGGGCCCCGGGAAGGAATCCGCGCCTGATCAGCCGAATCGACGCGAAGCTGAATTCGCATCTCAGCCAGCAGCCCTTCGAGGTGAAAGCCCGAAGGCGTTCGCTGTACGCGGCGATAGAGATCTCTGGCCTTGCCCACGGGGGCTAACTTTCCCCCTAAACCCGGAAACTGTGCGACACGCGACAGAACGCCGCCGTGGGACGGATCCTCATGAAGCTGGTTTGATGGCATGTTATATCGATAGCGCAGTTCAGTTGCGCCAGCGTGAAACGCAAGTTAAAAGCTGATGAAATGGAGAGATGAGGAAGTGCAAGAGTAATCAGAGGTAACCACTGCAATGGAGTGAGCGGGAATGGAGTCCTTAGGTTTCCAGGCGGAATCGCGTCTCGGCTAGCGCGTAGAGCCTGCGCCAAACGAGCCGGTTGATGGTCACCACGGTTGCAGAAATCATGATGGTTGCGGCCAGCAGCAGGTCGAAGTTGCCGCTGTCGGTTGCCTGGCTGATGGTCGCTCCCAGGCCGATCGTCGTGTAGGTGTGCCCCTTGAAATGAAAATACTCGGCTACGACGCTGGCATTCCAAGCCCCGCCGGATGCAGTGACCATGCCGGTAATCAGGTAAGGAAAAATTCCCGGGAGGATCAGTTTCTTCCACCGGTTGATGCCGCTGAGGCGAAAGACTGAGCAGCACTCCTTCAGATCGGTCGGGATCGCGATCGCGCCTGCAATCACGTTGAACAGGATGTACCACTGCGTCCCTAATAATAGAAGCGCAATGGAGCCGATGCCAAGCCCGCCACCAACGCGGATGAGCAGAAGTAGAACGACGGGAAACAAAGCGGTCGCAGGAACCGAAGCTGCAATCTGCGCGAGCGGCTGAGCGATGCGCGCCAACCGCGGACTAAAGCCGATAGCGACGCCAACGGGTATCGTCCAGAGCGCACCCAGCAGCAAAGCGAGATTGACCCGGAAGAAAGTCGCGACCAGGCCGAGCCCGGCTTCCTGCAGTTCGGCCTTCTGCAGGCCGCTGAGAAGCATCACGACTCGTACCATGCCATAAGCAATTGCCGCAAGAGCCAGGACCGCGAGAAAGCGGCGGAGCCAGAGCTTCCATCTGCTACTTCGCTCATCTTCTTTCCCTGACCGGGCGCGAGAAAAGTACAGCATCAGGCGCTCGCTGAGCGGTTCGACGGTCTTCTTGCGAATTTGCTCGATTCCGCGGGAGTGGCGAAACAGGTCGAGAACCCACGAGCGGGGAGCGTCGGTGTTCTCGACCTGCTCCACTTTGAATTTTTCCGCCCAAGCAATGACCGGGCGCCACACGAACTGATCGAGCAGCACAATCACCGCAATCATCGTAACGATGCCCGATAAAATAGAGCTCGTGTCGCCGGCGCTGGCGGCGGTTTGCAGATACGATCCCAGACCGGGCAGGCGGAAGTCGCGCTCGCCCAGCACAAACATCTCGCAGGCCATGAGGAAGAACCATCCGCCCGCGACCGACATCATTGAATTCCATACGAGGCCGATCACAGCAAACGGCAGTTCCATCTGGATAAATCGTTGCCACGAGCTGAAGCCGTAGATCTTCGCCGCCTCCCGCATCTCCTTTGGAATGCTCTTCAGCGAAGCATAAAAGCTGAACGTCATGTTCCAGACCTGGCCGGTGAAGATGAGCAGAATCGCGCCGGCCTCGACTCCGAGTTGCCGTCCGGGAAACAGCGCCACCATGGCGATCATCACCGGGGGAAGAAAGCTGAGCACCGGGATCGACTGGAGAACGTCGAGCAGCGGAATCATGAAGCGCTCAGCGCGAGGATTGTATGCAGCCACGTACCCGTAAACGAGGGTGAATGCCAGGCTGAACACATAGGCGATGGCGATGCGCAACAGTGAGTACCCGGCATAGGCCGGGAGTGCCCACAGGCTGCGCGAAATGGCCACTTCAGGAGTAAACGGACCCAGCCAGGCTTTGCCGACCATGAGCACTGCGTAGAACAAAACGATCGCAGCGCCGAACATGAGCAGATCCGGCAGGTGAGAGATCTCGACGCTCGGCAGTTGGGTCCAGATGCGGTATGCCGAAAAGCCACGGAATGTAATGCTCTTCTTCACGCAGTCACACTCGAAACTTATGTGGCTTTCGGGATTTCGTTCGGCGTCTCCGCCACAGGTGCAGCGGGAGTTTCGGTGGGGACCTCGGCCTGTACCAGGCGGCCAGTGGCGCGGTCGTAGTCAAAGATCTCGGCGTAACGTCCCCAGTTCATTGCTGTCTCGAATTGGCGTTGCACTTCATCTTCGGCAAAGTGCTCATCGAGAATGTCATGGAAGAACTCGTCGGCAATCGCATGATCAGTTTTTCGCTTCAGAATGCTGTCGATCTGTTTGAGAATGGTCACATGATCGAGCGCTGCTTGCCGAAACAAGACTTTGCGGTGCTGAATGTCGGCGTCCGCGAAAGCGATTCCCTGCTGTGTGATCTGCACATCGCCTTCTTTCAGCCAGGCGAATCCGAGCAGCACGCAGGCCTCGAGAATCGGCAGCAGGTCCTCGACGTCCATCACCAGTTCTTCGGAGAGGCGGAAGAGGTCTTCGCGGCCGCCGCGATCTCGGAGAAGTTCCGTTAAACCTGCAATGCCGCCCACGCGAGCATGCGGAAGCATCTGATATTTCGCGGTGCGAATGGGAGCTTCCTGCTTCTTGAACATATCCTTCGTCAGACGGCCCGTGGGGAGAATGATTTCGGCCGTGGTCTCAGCGTCGGGCAATGTATGCTCTACCTCCGGCTCGGTCATGACTTTGTAAATGTAGTCGACCAACTCCACGAAGCGCGCGGATTTGCGGTCCCGTGGATGCTTCAACCGGATATTGAAGTCGGAGCGAACCCGGGCAGGATTTCGTCCAAGTACCATCACGCGGTCGGCCAGCATCACTGCCTCTTCAATGTTGTGGGTGACGATAAAGATGGCGCTGGTCGGCATCTTCTTGCTCAGCCAGAGTTCGAGAAGTTCATTGCGCAGGTTCTCTGCCGTGAGGACATCCAGCGCAGAGAAGGGCTCGTCCATGAAAAGAACTTCAGGCTCGACGACTAGAGCGCGGGCAAATCCGACCCGCTGCTTCATGCCGCCGGAAAGTTCCTTGGGATACGCCGTTTCGAATCCGTCGAGGCCGACAGTGTCGAGCGCCCGCAACGCGCGCTTGTGCCGCTCCACCGCGGCGACGCCTTTCGCCTCAAGTGGAGCCTCCACGTTGTCGATCACAGTAAGCCACGGAAAGAGCGCGAAGCTCTGAAACACGATGGCAACGTTGGGTGTCTGACCATTGAGCGGCTTGCCGTGCCAGAGGAGCGAGCCGGATGAGGGTTCCGAGAGGCCAGTCAGAATGCGAAGGAGCGTGGATTTTCCGCAGCCGGAGGGCCCAAGCAGCGCAATGATCTTGCCGGATTCGATCGCAAGATTGGTCGAACCGACGACCTGAATGCGCGTGCCGTCGGGCTGCGGGTATGACTTCTCTACCGCGACGGCTTCGATGATGGCTTCGCTCACGCTGAGGCTCCCGTACTTTCTATACACGATCTGCGAGGAAAACGGGCTCGCTGTAACACTTTATTCACAATTGAGACTGGCGCAAAGCAGATTAGGCAAAAAACTGATCAGCAGCAGCCACGCCGGAAGGCTTTGGAATGCGATCGCTCATTTCCGCAAGAAGTGCAAGCTTCGCAGCCAAATCACCCTTGAGTTGGCCTTCATCAAAACGCCAGCGCCAGTTGCCGCCGTGCAGGCTGGGAGTGTTCATGCGCGCTTCGCTGCCTAATCCCAGCACATCCTGCAACGGCACGACGCTCAGACTCGCGGGTGAACACTGCACCGCGCGGATAAATGCCCAGTGAATCCCGTCGTCGCAACGCCCGAGATAAGCCTCGGCGTTGCGGCGTTCATGCTCGGACGCTCCGGATTGCCACCAGCCTTCCACGGTGTCATTGTCGTGCGTTCCCGTGTAGATGACCTTGCCTTCGGCGCGGTGCGGCAAATAGATGTGCGCACCTTCATCGCCAAAACCGAACTGCAAAACTGACATCCCCGGAATCTGCAACCGATCTCGCAGTGCATGAACCTCGGGAGTGATGTAGCCCAGATCTTCTGCGAAGAAGGGCAGACCTCCCAACGCCTCGCGGAGTTTGACGAACAAGTCGTCACGGGGACCATCGACCCAGCGGCCATTGACAGCCGTAGGGTCGCTCGCCGGAATTTCCCAGAACTGGTCAAATCCGCGAAAGTGATCCAAGCGGATATAGTCGCAATTCTGCGTCGCCCAGCGCAGGCGTTGAATCCACCACTGATATCCACGCTCCTTCATCACGTCCCAGCGGTACAGCGGATTTCCCCAGCGTTGGCCAGTCTTGCTGAAGAAGTCGGGAGGGACGCCGGCAACGACTTCCGGTTCCAGCTTGTCGTTCAGACGGAATAGCTCGCGATGCGTCCAGACATCGGCGCTGTCGTGATTTACAAAAATCGCCACATCCCCGACGATGCGGATCGCCCGCTCGGCACAGTATTTCCGCAGCGCCCGCCACTGTTCATAGAAAGCAAACTGCAGAGCGCTGCGAACGCGGATGTCGTCTGCGAGCTCCGCACCCGCTTTCGCGAGCGCCGACGGTTCGCGTTGCGCCAGACCAGCGGGCCAACGGTTCCACGCGTCCAGTTTGTAGCGAGCGCGAAGCGCGTCGAATAGAACGAAATCGTCGAGCCACCACGCGTTTTCGGAACGGAAAGAGTCGAACCGCCGCAAAGCCTCGCCTGAAGCGGAGTTCACGAAGCTGCGTGCCGCTTCGAACAACAGCGGCATCTTTTGCGCGAAGACTTTGTCGTATTCAACCGCGCTGGCAGTCGAAATCGCGTCGAGTTTCGGCCAGTCGATCTTGCTCGAGTCAATCCAGCCGTGATCGACAAGGCGCTCGATACTGATCAGCAGCGGATTTCCTGCAAATGCTGAGGTGGACGAGTACGGAGAATTCCCGTAGCCAAGGGGTCCCAGAGGAAGAACCTGCCAGATGCCTTGACGGGCGGAGGCGATGAAATCTACAAAGCGGTAGGCCGCTGGGCCGAAGTCACCGACGCCGCCGCGGGAAGGCAACGACGTCGGATGTAACAGGATGCCTGCGGCGCGTGCGAAAGGCATGTCACCGCCGCTAGATGCCGGGCTCTCCGCCGGTACGTCCCAGCTGCTTCAGTTCTTGATCGTTTCTCTTAATCTTGCCAGCTTTCGTCATCTCGTCCACCAGATTCGAGACGAACAGGCCAAAGCGCTCCTGCTGCTTGCCCTGCAGGATTGAGTCACGAATCTGATCGCGCTTCGCAGCAAAATCCGCCTCGGAAGGCTGCTGGTTTTCAAGAATTGAAAGCACCACCGCATCAGACCCGTTGCTGATCGGGCCGCTAATTTCGCCCGGCTTCATCGTAAACGCCACAGAGGCTTGACCGGACATCGAACCCACGTCAGGCACTTGGCCGTCGGGAAGAACGAAGTCGCTGGTCTTCACCGTAGCGCCGAATTCCCTGGCTGCCTTTTTGAGATCATGCAGCGATTTGGCTCGATCCGAAAGCTCTTGAATCTTCTGTGTCAGCTGAGTTCTCGATTGGTCGTTCTTGAATTCGTCCTCAACCTTACTGCGAATCTCCTCAAAGGTCGGAGTGGCCGCGGGCTTGACGGCGAGTAACTGGTACACCACCGTTCCCAGCGTCGCGCTGGCCATATCGGTGGAATTTTCCTTGGCCAAAAAGACCGCGTCCATGAACTGCGGCGCCGGCCCGAGACCGGGGAGCATATCGCGGCGCGCGAAGAAGTCGGACGTGATTACGGGAATCCCCGCCTTGGCCGCAGCAGCATCCAAGCCCGACTTTAGAGCGTCATTGAGCAGATCCTGAGCTTTTTTTTGCGCGGCTTGCGCAGCCATCTGATGCTTTAGCATCGGTTCAATGTCGGCCTTGACTTCGTCGAGCGACTTCATGTGCGCATCCTGCTTGTCATCGACGCGAATGATGTGGAAGCCATAACTGCTCTTCACCAGATCGCTGATCTGCCCCTTGGGAAGCGAGAACGCCGCTTTCTCAAACTCAGGAACGGTCTGACCCTTCCCGATCCAGCCCAACGATCCTCCCTGCTTGGCGCTGCCCGGATCTTCGGAATACTTCTTCGCCAGTTCTTCGAAATTCCCCCCGCCCTTCACCTGCTTGAGCAAATCTTCAGCCCGGCGCTGCGCCTCGGCCACACCTTTGTCGTCGACTTTGCCGTCGGGACCGGGCAGCGGCGTCTTGATCAGGATGTGGCTGACTTTCACTTGCTCCGGAACGCGATACTGCGCGTCATGATCTCTGTAATATCTGCGAAGATCGTCCTGCGTGACTTGTACGCCGGCTTCCGTCTTGTTCGTATCGACGATCGCGTATTTGACCTTGCGTTTCTCTGGAATCGAATTTGCGTAACTCGCTTTGTGGCTTTCGTAGAACGCCTTCAACTCGGTATCCGTCGGGTGAAGACTCTTCTTGATATCGTCTTGCCTCAACACGGCATAGTCGAACTTTACCTTGGAGTTCTGCTTCACGAACTGATCGTGAATTTCGGAATCGCTCACGCCTGCCGTGCTGGAAATAAGCGCCTGTAATTTCGCCAGCAGAAGGTCCTTGCTGATGGCTTCTTCGAACTTGACGGGAGTCAGGTTCGCGCGGCTGAGCATGGCCTCGTATTCCTGTTCACCAATGAAGTTGCCGCCGGGAAAGAATGTCGCTGCGTAGCGGCCGTGCTGTAATTCCTCCTTCACCTCTTCTGGAGTGACGCGCAATCCCATGCGATTGGCTTCAGCAATCAGGGCCTGCCGGGTAATCAACTGCTCCGCGGCCCGCTGGGAAAACAACGCCAGGTAGATGTTCATGTTCGCGCCGGCGTTGGGCAACTGCTGTTGCAGCATCTGACGCGCGGTCTCGCGTACTTCGTCGACCGTGATATCGGCTCCGTTTACCGAGGCAACCACACCGGCCTTCGCTCCGCCGAAGGTGTATTGGGAATTCCCACCACTCGGCACCAGATACCAAACCATGGAAACTGTAATCAGCACAAGGAGACCGCCGAGAATGTACTTCTTCACCGGGCCAGGCGTTTGCAAAAATCGAATCATGTTCTTGTCACTCCAGAGTGGAAAGCCGAATTTTTAATTATAAACTACACGACGGCGGAACCCGCTTGATACCCAGGCAGGCCGATGCCACTAAATCGATCACTCGGAGCGCCCGATTCGCCGAAGAACATAAATCAAAGTAATCCACATTTCACGAAATTTCGGCTATTGAAACGTATTAATATACGTGTTATCCATTCAGCGGAACATGCCTCGCATACTCTCGCATCGACGCGACGCAGCGCAAAGGAGCTTCATGAATCCTCGTCAGCGGCTGGCTGTAATCATCTTTTTTGCAGCTCAATTTCTTCTCGCCACATTCTTGTGCGCTCAAGATAAAGCGCCTTCCAAAACAGCGAGTCACATTTCCGAGACCAAGATCGTTCTGCACGACGGCTGGTCGCTGCAAACCTCGGCGAAGGTTGAGGCTAAAGGCGAAGTCATTTCGACGCCACAGTTCTCTCCGAAAGAGTGGCACTCGGTTGCAGTCCCGACCACTGTCGTGGCGGCCATGGTCAAGGATAAGACTCTTCCCCAACCGTTCGCTGGTATGAATCTGCGCAGCTTTCCGGGCATGAACTACCCGATCGGCGGCAATTTCTCGAATATCGCCATGGCGAGCGACAGCCCGTACGCCGTCTCGTGGTGGTATCGCAAAACGTTTGAGGTTCCCGCGTCCTACAAGGGCAGGACGATCTGGTTGAATTTCAAGGGCATCAACTATCGCGCCAACATTTTTCTCAACGGCAAGCAGATCGCCAATTCCGACGATGTCGCCGGAGCCTGGCGCACCTACGAGTTCAATATCACCGCGGCCGCAAAGCCTGGAGCCGAGAATGTGCTCGCGGTCCAAGTCTGGGCGCCCACGGAGCATGACCTCGGCATTACGTTCGTTGATTGGAATCCGTCGCCTCCGGACAAGAAGATGGGGCTGTGGCGCGAAGTGTATGTGGCGGCAAGCGGCCCGGTAGCCCTGCGCTATCCGACGGTGGTTTCGAAAGTGAATTCGCCTGCGAACGATAGTGCACAGCTCACTGTAACGGCGCAGGTGAAGAACGGCACCGCACAGCCGGTCCACGGCAAACTGCGAGGTTGGATCGATCCCCATCCCCTTAATGCGCCTTCGCATCTTGAGGAGCCTCTCGTTTTCGAACAGGACGTCGAACTCGGACCAAACGAAGCCAAGGACGTAGCTTTCACGCCGGACAAATTCACGCAGTTGGTCCGTTCCAACCCGCGTCTGTGGTGGCCGGCGCAAATGGGCCAACCGAATCTGAATTCGCTCACCTTAGTATTTGAAGTGGGCAAGACAGTCAGCGATGTGTCACACACCGAATTCGGCATTCGCGAGATCACCTCTGACTTCAATTCTGTCGGCGGCCGCGCCTTCCACATCAACGGCAAGAACATCCTGATCCGCGGCGGGGGCTGGTCTTTCGACATGATGGTCCGCGAAAACTCTCAGCGCCTGCAGGACGAATTCCGCTACGTCAAGGACATGGGCCTCAACACGATTCGCCTCGAGGGCAAGTTGGAAGCACCCGAATTCTTCGATCTGGCGGACCACGAGGGCATCCTCGTCATGGCAGGCTGGTGCTGTTGCGACTTCTGGGAGCGCTGGCCACGGTGGCAGCCAGCGGATTTCGAGATCGCCAAGCAGTCACTCAAGGATCAGATCTACCGTCTGCGCAGCCACCCCAGCCTGGTCATGTGGCTCAACGGCAGCGACAACGCTCCACCACCGGACGTCGAGCAAATGTATCTCGACATCGAGAAGGATCTGCTGTGGCCCAACCCGGTCGTCTCATCCGCGACCGGAAAAAAGACGAGCGTCACCGGCGATAGCGGCGTGAAGATGACCGGGCCGTATGAATACGTCGCACCCAGCTACTGGGAGGTTGACACTCCTGAAGGCCAGCCGGGGCGCCGGCAATGCAATCCCGGAGGCTGCGGCGGAGCCTATGGCTTCAACACCGAAACCAGCATGGGGCCGGCGGTTCCGCCCGTAGAAAGTATTCGCGCGATGGTCGGCAAAGATCACATGTGGCCGATCGACGACGTGTGGAACTTTCACGCGGGTGGCGGCGAATTCAAAACCATCGGCGTGTTCAGCGACGCTCTCGCGAATCGCTATGGCAAGTCGGACAACGTGGAAGACTTCGCCATCAAGTCGCAGATGCAAACTTATGAAGGCGTCCGCGCCATGTACGAAGCCTACAGCCGCAACAAATATCAAGCGACAGGCGTAATTCAGTGGATGCTCAACAACGCCTGGCCGTCAATGATCTGGCATTTGTACGACTACTATCTGCGCCCCGGGGGCGGATACTTCGGCGCCAAGCGAGCGATGGAAGCTCTGCATCCGCTTTATGGCTACGACGATCATTCCATATGGGTCGTCAGCAGCCAATACACGGATGCGAAAGGACTGAAGCTCACTACGAAGATCTACAACCTTGACGCAACCGAAAAGTTTACCCAGGAAAATTCTTTGGACGCTGCCGCCGACAGTACACAGAAGATCTTCGCCCTTGCCGATGTGCCGGGTCTGAGCAACACGTACTTCCTCGTGTTGAAACTCGAAGACTCTACTGGCAAGCTGGTCGGCTCGAACTTCTACTGGCTCTCCACCAAACCGGAAACGCTCGACTGGGCCAAGACGAATTGGTGGATGACCCCGACGGCTTCCTTTGCCGACTTCACTGCGATCTCGCAACTCCCCAAGGTCAAATTGAAAGTTGTGGAGCACACCGAACACAAAGGGCAAGACGCGATCACACACGTCACGATTGAAAATACGACGAAAAACCTCGCCTTCTTCGTCCGCTTGAAAGTGGACAAGGGACTGAAGGGCGAGGAGATTCTTCCCGTCGTTTGGCAGGACAACTACATCTCCCTCCTGCCGGGCGAGAAGCGCGAGATCACGGCGACATATCGCGCTAGTGAACTGGGAGCAGCTAAGCCGTCGGTAGAAGTCAGCGGCTGGAACGCGGAGTGAAAGGTGTTCTGTGAGCGGGTGATTGAGCGACTGAGATTTGAAAATCGTCAGACGCCTTCGACTTTCACAATCGCACAATCACCTGATTACTCAACGACTCAGTTCTCTACACGTGCTGTGACACCGACAAGATGTTCCCATCCGGATCTTTGAACCACGCCACCTTGTCTCCCGTCGGCGCGGTCCATATCCCCAGTTCGTCCTGCTTGAAGAAACCAAAGATCTCAAACTGCACACCCTTCTTAGCCAGCGCCCGAACGACATTCTCAATTTCCGAAACCTGCCAGCCCAGAACCGTAAACTGAGCCGGAGTGAATTCCTTCATCTTCGCTGCGCGCACCATGATTCCGTTTGCCTCGAGCACGAGCGCAAACCCGTCGTCCTTAATAAAGCGCAGGCCAAGCACGCCCTCGTAAAATGCCCGCGCTTTGTCTGCATCTTTGATCGGAACGAAAGCGACGATGTTCGTTGACCCCAGCATCGTTATCCTCCTGCACTTCCCTTGATCTCGACAACGTGAGCACAGCCTATCTCATTGCCCATTGTGCTCTGCTGCGCTATTGTGACAATGAATGTCGAAAAGACGACAGGGTGTTCACTTGTGTCCAAGGCTGCCTTCGCCAGTCACCGCCTTGGCTTATGACCTTGAGCATGGCCACGTGATCCCGCCCCACATGCATCCAGAGGATCAGCTGGTTTACGCATACCAGGGAGTGATGACGGTGCGTACAAGCGCCGGGACCTGGGTAGTCCCCGCCCAGCGCGCGGTCTGGATTCCGGCGATGATTCCCCACAGCATCCAGATGTCAGGCGCCGTCTCTATGCGCACGGTCTACCTGCGCGCGCGGATGGCACGGCGTCTGCCACGCACGTGCTGTGTAGTCAATGTGCCTCCGCTCTTGCAGCATCTGATTTTGCATTTATGTGCGCAAGGAAAACTAACCCGCAGAT